>Ga0222712_10002073_pt1 | contig 23585 bp, 8 predicted proteins | sample C33_657DmetaG_FD_165043 | JGI IMG/M metagenome (GOLD analysis project Ga0222712, IMG submission 165043) | Estuarine water microbial communities from San Francisco Bay, California, United States - C33_657D | ecosystem: Environmental > Aquatic > Marine > Unclassified | place: USA: California... | reverse complement strand
AAAGCCGCGGAAGATGACGCTCGATGTACGTCAACCCTCGAGGGTGATGCGAACGTCGAGGGTGAATGATGATGACGAGTGATGACGCGATCGCGAGAGAGCATGAATGACCATGGATGATTTATGAATGGATGACGACGCGAACGAATGGCTGACTGACCGGGGTATTTTCGCGATGTCGCGTTGTCGTGACGAACGCAGCGCACGCGAAGAGGAATGCGATGACGACGACGTCATCGAATGCGCATCGCATGGATGCGCGAGAGGCGAACATTGATGCCGAGCGCCGGGCGAGCGAGGAGACGCCGACGACGTTGGAGGTACGAGCGCGAGCGAGCGTCCGGAGACGCGGAAATAGAGCGAGGGCGAGAGAACGCGTGTGGTTAAGGTAGTTCGAGCGAGGGAGGGAGAGGGGAAGAGCGTAAGAGCGTCGAGCGCGGTGCGAGCGTCGATGAAGACGGGCGAACGGTGGAAAGGGAAGAGGGAGGGGGAGACGGCGATTAACCGAAACGATCGTTTTCGCGCGCGCGAGCAGACGACGCCGATCACGGTGTACGAAACGCCCTACGTCGAGGCGCAGATGCGAATGATCGCCGTGAATGGGTCGTTTATTTGTTACGGCATACGGAACGGGTTGATCAGAGTGTTTAGTCGCGCGAGCGGGAACGTGCGGTCGCTTTTGCGCGGACATTCGGATTGCGTCTCGGCGCTCAAGTTTCTCGCCGATACCGATATTTTGCTCTCCGTGGACGTGCGAGGGCGAGTGACCGTGCGCAAGTTGACGTTGGATTCGACGAATGAAACCATTGGCTCGCAAACGCTGGTTGATTTCGATTTAGGAGTCGACGCGTCGGCGACGACGTCGCCGCCGAGCGCGTGTTGGTTACCGCTTGATCCGCGCAAGCCGGGGCGATGCGAGTTCGCACTCAGCGTGGGAACGTGCGTGGTGTGCTACGAGTGTAAGTTTCTCACCGCAAAAGATACGGAGTTGTTGACGATTTCACTCGACGCGCCGCCGGCGATCGCCGGTTTGCAAGTCATCGAGTTCGACGCCCCGGTGTCTTGCGTGGACAGCGCGCCACAAGGGCGTAAACTCGTCGCCGCCTCGGAAGGACGGGCGTACGTTTTGATCAAGGCAGATGGCGAAGAGGAGTTTGAATGCACGGACACCCTGCCGTGGACGGTGGAGACGGCGTTGTTCGCGTCCGCCACGCGCGTGATTTTGGGGAATAAGAATAACACAGAGCTCGTCGTCGTCGACATCACATCGCCGACGCCTGTGGCGGTTCAACGCGTGGTGTTTACGAGCGCAAACGACAAATGCTTCAACGTTTCGCTTCAGCACAACCCAGCGAGCGGCATCGTGACTTTGTCCAACACACGCTTGAACACCGTGTTCGCGATGCACTTTGGGAATGTGTTTGACTACGTCACGCGCTTTGAAACGTCGCAACCCGTGTTGAGCTTCGACGCGCGCAGAGAGTCGGATGCCGACGGCGACGCGATTAAGCTCTTCTGTCTGGGAACGCAGGCGATTCAAACGTTGCGCATGCCGATCGAGGCGTGCATGCCCCCACCGGGATCCATCCCGTCGACGCCGACGAAGAGTCCATCCAAGCTCTCGACGTCGTCCTCGTCGGGGTTACTGACGCCAGACATGTTCTTAGGCGCCAGTCTCGCGGGAGATGAAGACGAAGACGTCAAAGAGGACGGCGTTTCCGGACGCGCGAAGAGCATCGCGCCGAAGGAACAAGCGCCCGCATATGAAACTGAACAAGAGGTTCAAGCGGTGAGCGCCGCTCCGATCATCGCTCCCAGCGCCGCTCAGAAGTCCGATTCGGCGCTTCCTGTCGCTGCCGTGGACGTCGCACAGCTTCGCGCAGCGATTCGTGACGAAATGCAAGGGTTTCTTGACGACATTCGCAAAGAGCGACAAAAAGCGGAGGAAGATCGCAAGAAGGACTTGGAGGCCATGCGGGAGGCGAATGAGATGTTGATGAAAATATTACGTCAGGAACTGTCGCGCAAGACCAGCATGGAAGAGCTCATGTCGAAAGCTATCGACGAAGTGCGAGCAGCGGGCGCAGAGAACACCAAGAAGATCGAAGCTGGCGTCGCTCGCACGCAGTCCGCCGCCGCCACGAGCGCGCAGACGGCGGTAAAATCCATCGTCGGTCCCGCGATCGATGCCGCTGTTCGCGCGCAAATGGAAACATCCGTCGTGCCAAGATTCGAAAGTGCGTGCGGCGAAATGTTCAAGCAAGTCAAGGCGACGTTTGAGAAGGGCATGTCTGATTTGAACTCAGAGCTCCTCGCGTCGAGAGAATCGGCGGTGATGGCGCAAGCCGCGCCGTTCGTCTCAGGCCTGCGCGCGGCCTCGAACGAAGTTCGTCAAGCGGCGACGGTACTTCTCACCGATGTCCCTAATCAAGTCGCCGTCGCCATCGCCAAGGCGAGCGTCGGCGCTTCGGCGCCGACGGGTCAGCCGATCCCAGTTGCGGCGCCTAAAAGCGCCCCGAGGTCAGTCGCGAGCATCGAGAGGCAGATCGAGCAGCAGCTCGATCCCACGATGGAGATTGGCAAGCTATTACAAACGAATCAAATTGACAAGGCGTTCAATTTCGCGTTGAGCTTGAGCAAGGTTGAAGTCGTCATGTGGCTCGTGAACCAAGTGTCCAGCGATCGCATCTTTGCCCAGACGCCGTGCCCGTTGTCCCAAGGCGTGTTGTTGTCCCTCGTGCAGCAGCTGTCCACGAGCTTGAACACCGCGGACGCGCCGAAGAAACTGGACTGGATCAGAGACGCGTGCCTGGCCGTGGATCCCGCGAACCCAGCACTGCGGGCGCACATGAAGCCCGTGCTGACTTCGGTGCACCAAGCGCTCATGGTTGCCGCGAACTCACTCGCCGCCGCGCCCGAGGTGCGCGCCGGCACGAGGTTGTGCATCCATGTCGTCAATTCCATGCTCACCGCGTGTTCTTAGCGCGCACGATCGTTATTTCGCGTACGATTTTCCCTTAGAACTCGTCCGTTGTTCATAAAACATCGCGACGTCGCGTCGAAACGAAACCCGCTTCGCCGCGGTTCGGCGTTACCACCGCGTTCGCCGTCGTTCACATCGTGTGCATTCCACGCGCTCGTTCGCATTCGCATCACCGCTTCATCTCGCGACTCCGTGCCGTCCCTCCAACGACTCGCGTTCTCTCCATGTCTTCCCCTCATCGACGTCACTCCACGCAATTGATGTCCATGATCCCCAAAGCGCTCCCAAACGTCCCTTCGCGCGACGCCGGCGCCGTCCCGCCGTGGCGCGCCCTGGATGTCACGTGCGCGACGTCCGACCGACGCGCTTCCGTGGCATTTCTCGAATGCGCGACAGGAAATCACTCGACGAACGCATTCACTCATCGGGCGATTCGCTTGGAAAGTAAAACTCTCGCTCGTACGCTCGAGCGTGATTTCTCAATCACCCCAAAGTCCACCGTGGCGCTGATGCTGGATGGCGGCGCCGCGTCCTCGGTCGCGGCGTTCGCGTGCGCGGGATTAGGGGCGAAGTGCGCGCATTTCTCCCCGCATTTCACGTCGAGTGAATTTGAATCAAAGTTGAATGAGTTGTCGAGCGCGAACTCGCGCGTGGAGGTTGTCATCGCGAGCGAGTCAACCGCGGATGTCGTCGGCGAAGCGTTGCGAAAGGCGTTCGGGACGTCGAGCGACGTCCCGCCGGCGGTGCTCTACGCCCCGAAAACCGAGAATTGGAACGTTGAATCGCAAGGCATGCCGAAATATATGGACAATGACGTTCGAAAATTCATGCGTGATCGCGTGCGAACGATGCGGTTGACGTTTGATTTCGCGAGCGCCGCGGTCGGCGGCGTCGATTACGCATCCGGCGCGTTTGACGCGATTTCTCACGAAAGCGCGAGCGAAGGCGACAACGACACGACTTTGGGGTCTTCAAGCGCGAACGAACTCAACGAAGAGCCGGAATTGAGCGCTTTGCATCAGCTCGCGCGCGGCGGCGACGCTCTGCGCTGGACGCCGTCGCTCACCGACGACGAAATGATGGATTGCGAGTTTCAAATCATGTTTACTTCGGGCACGACCGGGGCGAGCAAGGTGGTGACGCACACGCAGCGGCAAGTGGCGATGCACGCGCGATCGGTTGTGGAGTATTGCGAAATGACTCGAGAAGATATTTTCTTGCACGTTGCGCCGACGCATCACGTCATGGGAGCGGCGATGGCGATGGCGTGCGCGTACGCGGTCGGCGTCAAACAAGTCATCGTGAATTCGCGCGAATTCAACGTCAATTTGACTCTGGAGGCGATGGAAACGACCAAGGCGACGATGATGTGTTGCACGTCGACACACTTGGCGATGTTAATGTCCGACGTGCACAAGTTTACTCGTTGCGCGGCGAACATGCGATTGATTTCGTGCGGCGGATCGACGGCGCCGGCGAACGTCGTGGAAAAACTGCGAATGGCGTGCCCGCGAGTAAGGTTTTTCTCCGACTACGGGTGCACCGAGGCGGGTGGGAAAATGTGCACCACGCTGCATTGCGATTCAAACGCGGCGACGAGCGAACTCGTTCGCGCCGGGCGAGCGATGCCGCTATTCGACGTGGCGTGCGTGAAATCGTCAGAGACGCTCGAGTCCGTAGCGTTCGATGACGTCGAATGCGGCGAAGTCGTCGTTCGCGGACCCACCGTGGTGTCTGTTGACGGCGAATGGCACCGCACTGGAGACATCGCCACCGTCTCCCCCGATGGATCGTTGCGAATCGTCGACCGCGTCAAAGACGTCATCGTCGTCGGCGGCGAGAACGTCTACTCGAGAGAAGTCGAAGCGGTCCTCCTCGAGCACCCAGCGGTGATGGAATGCGCGGTATTCGGCGTGCGTGACGACTTATTGGGAGAGATTCCATGCGCTACCGTGGTTTTACGCGCGCACAGCGTTTCAGTGAACGCGCGCGCGCTCGTTGACTTCGCGAGCGGGCGGCTCGCTTCGTTCAAGGTGCCGCGATTTATCGCTTTCGCCGACGCCCTCCCGAAAAATTCGCTCGGAAAGATTCTGAAAGCAAAGCTTCGCGAGGAATGGTCGCAAACGCGCGCAACGCGCAAATCTACACGCGCGCAAGCGCGGAGCGCGGAGGACATTCGAGAAATCGTCGTTCGCGAGCTTCGCGTCGCGGCGGGATGGCCGGAAGACTTCGCCGTCGACGTCTCGTCGCCGCTTCTTGATCTCGGCGTGCGATCGACGCATGCCGTGACGTTCTCGCGCGCGTTGAGCGAGAGATTCAACATCGACGTCCCGACGACGATCGTTTTCGATCAATCTACCGCGAATGGTATCGCGAGGTTCGTTGAAGACGCGCTTTCGCCCGCGTCGAGCGGCGTTTCGGGAAATGTTGGCGCGTCGGCGAGCGCGTTGACGCCGTGCGATTCGGAGACCATCATAGTCGGTGTGTCCTTGGACGCCCCGAGCGAAATCGATTCATTGTGCGCCTACGTCGCCCGCGCTGGCGATGGCGCGAACGTCATCTCTCTCCAGCGATACGACGTCGAGCACGGATTTACTCTGGATTTCTCGAGCGCCCGACACGGGGCGACGGACGTGAGATTCGCCGCACTCATGGGCGCCGTCGACGACGAGGACGTGACTTATCATGGGTTCACACGAAGTGAGGCGCCGTACATCGATCCTCATCATCGCGTCGCGCTTCGCCACGCCCTGGCGGTGCTTCGACTTCCCGGCGATGTTCGCGTGGAGGAATCGCGGGCGTGCGGCGTGTTCGTCGGCGCCATGTGGAACGACGACTACGCCAATCTTCTCTCGACGTACGGCGTCGTCATAGCCGCTCCGAGCGCTGGTTTGAGTCTTGGATCAGGTTTGGCGTTCTTAACCGGCCGCATATCGTTCACTGCGAATCTCTCTGGACCATCCGTCGGCGTGGACACCGCGTGTTCGAGTTCGTTGACTTCGTGCGCGCTCGGCGTCGACGCCTTGGCATCGAAGCGGTGCGTCGACGCCGCGTGCGGAGGGGTGAATTTACTCTTATCTCAAATCACCATGTCGAAAATATGCCGACTCGGCGCGCTGGCGAAAGATGGACGATGCAAGACATTAGACGCCGCCGCCGACGGCTACGGTCGAGGCGAAGCCGTTGGGATGTGCGTCTTGTCCTCCGTCGAGCGTGAATTCATCTATCGCGAATACATTCCTCTCGGCGTCTTCGTCGACGCGCGAGTGAATCAAGACGCGCGTTCGAGTGCGTTGACCGCGCCGTGTGGCAGCGCGCAGAGCGCGCTCATCGCTCGCATCCTCGAGACGAGCGCCGCGCGCTCGACGAGCGTCGCTCGCTTCGCGCACTACGCCGTTCACGGCACCGGAACGCCGCTGGGCGACCCGTTGGAAATCAACGCTCTCGTCGTCGCGTTCGCTCGTACGCCGACGTGCGAGTCACGCGAGTTAGTTTTAACGTCCGTCAAGTCGAAGATCGGTCACGGTGAAGGCGCCGCGGGCGTGTTTGGGGTGTTCGCGGCGTTAGCGAGCGCGCTTCAGCGGTGCCACGTTTCCACGTCGCATTTGGTCGCCGCGAACGCGCACTGCGCCGCGAACGCGATTTTTGCGCGACGACAACGCGCGCCGTCGACGACAACGCACTTAACTCACGCTGGGACGAGTGCGTTCGGGATGTCTGGAACGAACGCCGCGGGCGTCGTGCGCGCGTTGTCGCGCGAAAGAGCGTCGGCGTCGCGCGCCAGGGTCGCGCTCGCGGAGGACGCGTTTCGGTGCTCGATTCCGCCGCCCGCGCGCGCGCTGGTGGTCGAATACGCGCATGGATGCACGAACGAACGGCGTTTCCGCGCGCGCGTGGATGCACGAACGATTGGCGGCGCGCTGTTGGACTGTCGCGTCGGTGGACAGTCGATATTTTCCTTCGCGGCGTTCGCCGACGTCGCGCTCGCCGGCGCGTTTGCCGCGCTCGCGAGCGAGCGCGCCGCTCTCATGGATTTCATCCTGCACCGCGCGTTGACTTTACGCCGCGACGACGTCACGGAGTTCGACGTCGTTTTGTCGAGCGCCCTAGGCGCGTTAGTCGTGCGTTCGCGCGAGGCGACGCACGCGAAGTGTTCGATACGCTCTCCCGCATTGGGCGGCGAGCGCGTTCGAGCCGCCGCGCCCGCGTTTGGCGGCGCCTGGCGAAACGAGCGACGTCGGCGACACTCGCATGACATCGCGCGTGCGCGCGTGCGCGCGTCGCCGACGCGATCGCGCGGGAGTTTTTGCGTCGATCCCATGGCTTTGGATGCGTCCTTACACCTCTGGGTCGCGGTCGCGCGCGCGATGGACCATCGCGGGCGCGGGCGCGCCCCGGTCCCGGTTCCGGTTCCGGCGGCGTGCGCCCGCTTTTCGAGTCGAGCGTTCGCGCGCGCCGACGAATCGAACGTCGCGTCGTGCGCGCGCGGACGCGCGTGCGCGCTGGGAGCGGCTTCATTCGCGGGTTTGGTCATGAAACCGCTCCTATCGAGTCTTTCAGAGCGTCATTCGGGCGTTGAAGACATCGATGATTTGGCGTACGCGATGACTCGAGTCGCCCGGCGCCCGACGCTCGAGCGCGGACGTCAGCGAGCGGATGGACGCACGACGGTGACGTCATCGCGCGCGACGTGCGCGGCGCTGGCGCTGATGCACTGTTCGAATCCAGCATTCATGCTCTATGCGAGCGCGGATGACGTCCACGGAAGCGCATTACGAGCGATGGCGCGAACCGTCGCGCTCGAGCTGTCGCGGTGCGGCGTCGCGTTTCACGCGTTCGACGGGCGCGACGAGCGCGTTCCAACCTCGCTCGATTTCGCCGACGGTTTCCACGATGATTTATCCCGAGCTGTGTGTCACGAGCTTGCGTTCGAAGCGCGCGTCGCATTCGAGCCTCGTCTCGTTGGCGTCAAAGACGTGAACAGTACGGCGCTCGCCATCCGCCCAAACGCGGCGCCGACGCTCGAACGCTCCGTCGTCGTCCTCGGCGGCGCCGGCGGCGTCGGCAGAGAAGTGTCCATGTACTTCTCTCGCGCGACGAACGACACTTTATCGCTGAATATTGTCTCTCGTCGTGGTCGTACATCGACGAACGACACTTCGTCGCATCATTGCGTGGTGTCCCACGTGGCGTGCGACGCCGCCTCTTCGGCGGACCTTCGCTTCGGCGGCGCCGCGTTCGCGCCCGCGGACCTCATCGTGTGCGCCAACGGGACGTTGCGCGACGCTTCTTTGCGTCGTCAACACCCCGCGGCGGTTTTCGCGGTTTTCGCGGCGAAGCTTTCGGCGTTCGATGCGTTGGACGCATCGTTGGCGTTCCATCGCGCCTCCGTCGTCGCGTGTTCGTCCATCGCGAGCGCTTTTGGGTCGTTCGGGCAGGCGAATTACGCGAGCGCCAACGCCGCGATGGACGGTGCGTGCGAAATGAAGCAAAGTCGTGGATTGAAACGCACGAGCGTTCTATTCGGGGCGTGGTCACGCGTTGGCATGGCGTCGAGGTCGGCGAACGTCATCGCGCGCGCGAAACGAATTGGATTAGGCGCGCTCGAGCCGAACGTCGGCGTCGCGTGTCTTCGCCGCGGATGGATCGCCAACGTCGTCGTGTCGCCGTTTAATTGGCGAGTGATGGCGACACATTTCCCTTCGCTCGTGATGTTTCGAGATTTGATTCCATCTTCACCACGACCGAAGACGAATGCGACGCATTCGTTGGCGACAGGAGCGAGGGACATCGAGAGCGTACGAGCCGCAGTCGCCGCCGTCGCTCGAGCGCTCGTCGGCGAGGCGAGCGGACATTTGGATTTAGACACCCCACTCGCAGCCGCGGGTTTGGATTCACTCGGGGCGAACGAATTGAAACATGCGCTGGTCGAGCGTTTTGGGTTCGACTCCCCGGCGACGGTGGCGTACGATTTTCCGACGATTCGCGCGCTGAGCGACTACGTCGCGAGCCAGACGACGGCGCCGCTCCGAGCGCTCGCGCGCGAAGAGCCATCGCGACGAGCGAGCGCGATGTCGCGCGGATTCGTCGAGATTATAGGCATGGATGCATTCTGCGCATCCAACGATGCATCGCGCGACGGCATCGTTCGCGTGCCGCGGAACCGATTCGATCAAAATTTCGTCATGGACGCCGAACGCTCGTTGATTCCGCATCACGGCGGTTTCGCCAAGCGGTCGCGCGCGTTTGATAACGAACTCTTCGGCGTGAACTTTGTCGAAGCGCTCATCATGTGTCCGCAGCATCGCGCTTTACTCGAGAGCGCATTTGTCTTGCGCCATTTCGTGCGCGAGCGCAAAACGACGAGTGTGTTTGTCGGTCTCACGGCGTCTCATTACAAAACCGACGTCGTCAACGCGTTTTACGTTCGATTTCATTCACAAATGGGAACCGGTTCGCTTCCAAGCGTCGCCGCTGGGCGAATCAGCTACGCTTTCGATCTCGGTGGATCATCTCTGTCCATCGACACCGCGTGTTCGTCCAGTTTAGTCTCGTTCGCGTTAGCGTTCGAGACGATTCGCGGCGGGCGCTCGCAAACCGCCATCGCCGGCGGGGCGTGCGCGATGACCTCCGCCTCGGGGCATTTTGACCGACACGTCGCGAACATGCTTTCATTGGACGGGCGTTGTAAGACCTTCGACGCTTCGGCGGATGGTTTCGTGCAAGGCGAAGGTCGCGGGCTCGGCGTCGTCGGCGACGCGCTCGTCGCGCGCGGCGTCGCGATTCTGGGCGCCGCCGTCAATCAAGACGGGCGCTCGAGTTCGTTGACGGCGCCCAACGGTCCATCGCAGCGCGTCGTCATGCGCGCGGCGATGTCCTCCGCCGCGTGCGCTCGCGAGGATAAAGTATCGACGCACGGTACTGGGACCGCGCTGGGGGATCCGATCGAGTGCGGTGCCATCGCCGCGGTGGCGGACGGCGAAGCGGTAACGTTAGAGGCGACCAAGTCGTCGACGGGGCATTGCGAGACGGCGGCGGGCGTCGTCGCCATGGCGCAGACATTTCGTGCGCTCACGCACACCAAGAGCGATTTGGTACTGCACTTGCGATTGTTAAACGCATACGTGCGTTCGATCGTCGCCGGGACGGTCGTTTCGATCCCGCGGTTAAATCAGATGTCGCGAGCGCGGCTAGTCGGCGTTTCGGCGTTTGCGTTTCAAGGCACCAACGCGCATGCGTGCGTGGTTGGCGCATCGCACGACCGCGAGTGCGCGACGCCGAGCGCGATGTTGTTCAGTACGGTTGATTTTTGGCCGCTTCCGCCGATGCATCCGCATATTCGCACGTACGATGCGCTCAAGATGAGATTCTTGGGACGAATTCATCCACGAGACGACGCTTCGGCGCTCGACCACGTGGTGAACGCGAAATCCATCTACCCAGGCGCGGGATTCCAAGAGCTCGCATCGTCCGTCGCTCGCTCGTACGGCGCGAACGATGCGATTGTGCGTGATTCCGTCATCCCCGCGCCTTTGGTGATGTCAAGAGACCGAGAGACTTTGTTCGACGTCGTCGTCTCGCCCGGGCGCGGACGATGCGTCGTGACATCGAACGTCGCGCACGTCGCATGCGACCTTCACCGTCGCGCTCGAACGGGTCGAGCGCAGCATCTCGCGTTCAAAGCCATGTCCTTCATTTATCACGGCGCGCGCGCGCCGTCTTTCGAGGCTTGCGCGCGTATACCTTGCAAGGAAGCGCACGCCCGGTTCTTCGCCCATCCGGCGGTCGTCGACGGCGCGCTGCAGCTCGGCGCCATTTTCAACGCGCGAAGCGACGATCGCGCGAAAGTTCCCGTCGGCGTTCGCGCATACAGTTCATCGCGCGCGACGCGCGGCGTCGCGTTCGCGTGCGTTCGCGATGGCAATCACGCGGTGAACGGCATCGACGTCGTTGGACTGCAAGTGAAAGTCATGAACGCTCGCGGCGGCGCCGGCGATTTCAGCTCGCGAGCGCCAAAGGATTTCGAGTACGAGCTCAAATCGTTCGCGATTGCGGGAACGAATCGGCGAAAGGATGAAAGATTTCACGGAATGTCGCTGAGGCGCGCGCGCGGCGCGGCGCGCGCGCGTACGGCGTGCTGCACAATCGCCCAAGCGCAGGGCGAGCGGATACGAACGGTCACCCGAGTCGCGTTCGCGACATCGCGAGACGATTCCGAAGACGCCGCGCGCGCTATCGTTCGAACGATAGCGCAAGAAATTCCGCACGTGGAGTTTGAAAGTCTCTCGCACGTTGCCGCAGATTTCGCGTACGCGGAGCCGCGAAAGATGACGCACGCGAAAGGCGCGGCGCTCGAATTTGACGCCGACGCTTTGGTTTTACGCGAACGTCGTCTGCGAAGAGCGGCGAAGACCGACACGTGGCGTCGCAAAGATTTCATCGGTCAAAAGGTCGTCGTTTTTAAAGAGCAGCGATGCGAGATCGACGCCGCACTCATAACTGGTGGACTCGGGGCGATCGGTCTCGAGTTCGCGTCCGCGTCGGAGCGCCTCGGCGCGCGGGTCGAAATCGCGTCCAGAGTCGGTCGAGCAAAATCATTTGGTAATCGCTTCGGCGATGCTCGCGCGTTCAAGTGCGAGAACGCTCGCGAGGCGTTTACGTCGCATTACTTTCCGCGAGGCGTGCCGTCACGCGCGCTGCATGCCGCGGGAACGCTCCGTGACGCGCTGGTCTCCAACGCGAGCGCGGCGTCGACGAGAGACGTCGTCGCTTCAAAATCCTGCGACGCTCTGCTTCAGTCCCTCGAGTTTCGCCCTCTCGAGAGCGCTTTAGCGTGTTCATCCATCGCCGCGCTCACGGGGAATCCAGGACAGGCGAACTACGCGTTCGCTAACGCCGCGCTCGATGCGTTGGCGATCGATTCTCGACGACGCGGTCGTCCCGTCGCCGGAGCGCAATTCGGCGGCTGGTCCGCCGTCGGCATGGCTGCTCGCGACGCGTCCATCGTCCACCGACTGGAGCGAATCGGCGCCGGCGCGCTCGCCCCAGCGCGAGGCCTCGCGCTCATCGCTCGCATTCTTCGAGGGGACGTCCGCGACGTCGTCGCTTCGCCGTTCGACTGGTCGCGAGTCGCGAAATCGCTCCCGGAACTGCAGATGTTCGCCGACGTCGTCGTCGCTCGGGCGAGCGCCGACGCGCGCTCGACGCCGTCGACGCGCAGTGCGACGAAAGCGAACGGGATGAGTGTCCATGATATTGAACAACGAGTCGCCGAGGTCGTCAATGCCCTGGTCGGGACGAACGTTCCGCGCGACGCGCCGCTCGCCGAAGCGGGATTGGACTCGCAAGCGGCGAACGAGCTCAAGAATGAAATCGACGGCGCGTTCCCGGGGTTGGATGTCCCAGTCACCGTGGCGTACGATTTCCCGACGATCGCGGCGTTGAGTCATTACATCGCGAGCGGCGTGAACGCTGCGTCGGCGTCTTCGGTGTCGCAATCCGTGGTGACGACATCAACATCGAGCGAACGCTCGACGACCGCCGCCGCCGTCGTCGGCGCGGATGTTCTCTCGCCGACGCCTTCGGGCGACGGCGCCGAGCGCATCCCGATGCATCGATGGGACAATCAGTGGTACGTCGAAAGCGTGAATCTCTTGATTCCATCCTTCAGTGCGTTCGTTCGCGGGTACGAACTTTTCGATGATGAGCTCTTCGCCGTCGCTCGCGCCGAAGCGACGCTCATGGATGTCCAACAGCGGTCGATTCTCGAAGGCGTGCTGACGTGCCGCCTCGGTGCGTTCGCGAATTTACGCGAAGACGCCCTCGATGGGGATTCATGCGGCGTCTTTGTCGCCATCTCCGCGATGCAGTATCAAAACGAAGTGATTGATCGGTACGTGCCGAATCGAACGTCGCCGTACATCGCGACCGGGAATACGCTCTCCGTCGCCGCCGGACGAGCGAGCTTCATTTTTGGCTATCGCGGGCCGTGCCTGTCGCTCGACACCGCGTGTTCGAGCTCGGTCGTCGCCATGCACTTGACACTTGAATCGTTGCGCACGAACGAGTGTCAAACAGCCGCGGTGGCGGGGGTGATTTCCATCTTAGGCCCGGGCGTGCACGCCATCTTTTTCAGTTCGGGCATGCTGTCGCCGAGCGGTCGATGTCGCTCTCTCGACGCCGAAGCGGATGGCTATTGCCGAGGCGAAGCCAGAGGAGTGTTCATCGTTCGAGCGTTCGATGTCTGTTCTCCAACGCACGAGAACGCCGGGGCGAGCGCGCGAACGGTCGCCATCGTCGGCACGGCGGTGAATCAAGACGGCCGCTCGTCGTCGTTGACGGCGCCGCACGGCCCGTCGCAATCCGCGTCGCTGCGACGAGCGCTTCGGTCGGCGAACGTTGTCGGCGAGGCGATCGAGAAGCTGCAAATGCACGGCACGGGGACGCCTTTAGGGGACCCGATTGAAGTCGGGGCGACGATCGCGGCGCTCGCGCGACCGTCGAACGCGCTACCGATGTCGCTCGAGGCGCATAAATCGCACGTCGGGCACACGGAGACGGCGAGCGGGATGGTGGCACTGATGCAGCCGCTCATTTCTTTGGTGCATGGCTACGTGGAGAAGATTTTACACTTACGGACGTTGAATCCGCACGTCGAAAGCATCGTCAAGAACGCCCGATGCGCGGTGTCGCATCGAACGCTCTCGGCCCGAGCGGCGACGACGGCGGGCGCGAGCTCGTTTGCGTTTCAAGGCACCAACGCGAACGCTATTCAACGTCTGGTGCGCGACGAAGCGCGCGCGGTGCACCCTTTGGCGACGCCGCTGCTCCATCGACAAGTGTTTTGGCCTCTACCGACGCTGCATCCGCACCTCTACGCGTTCGTCGCGCCCGATGCCCGAGGCACCGCGGAAAGATTTCATGCTCGCTTTCACGCGAGGTGCGACGGACGACTGCACGCGCACGTTCTCGACCATCGCGTGCTGGATCGCGCGCTCTACCCGGGTGCGGGATTTCAAGAGCTTGCGTCTGCGTTAGGGAGAATATTCAACGCGAATGCGTTTGCGGTGGTTCGTTCAACCGTGCCCGCACCGTTGTATTTGCGCGAGCGGGCGAATACGGAATTTCAATGCACCGTTCGCGCCGACGTCGGCGCGGTGACGATTCGCACCGACGGCGCGTCCACGCACATGCGATGTTCGACGAGACGCTTGCACTGCGCTTCATCGAGAGCATCAACGCAACGGTGCTCGGCGGCGAATGCGTTCGCTTCGAATCGATCGTCCATCGGCGTCGCCGCGGCGTGCGCTAAAATTCGCGCACCAGAGGCGCAACGGCATTTGGATTACACATTCGTCAATCCCGCGTGTTTGGACAACGCCCTGCAATGCGGCGCCGCGATCAACGCCGGGGCGTCGGATGTCATGGTACCGGTCGGCGTCAAGGCGTACGCCGCGCGAGAGATTCCTGCGCGCTGGCACACCCTGGACGCTTCGGCGACGCCGACCAATTACGTGTTAGAATCCGCCGACGTCGTCGGCTTGCAAATCAAGCGCATGCGACGAGGCGCGAGTGCGCCAAAGCGAGGCTCGGCGAGCGGTGCCAACGGAATGCTCTACGCCGTTCGATGGTTCGCGTCGAAACCATGCGTCGATGCGAGCGACTTGGACGGTTTCCTTTTGCGCGTCGAGCGCGTTCACGCGCTCGCCGCCGCGCTCTCTGCGACGCAGCAAAAATCCGCGCAAAGTATGCGCGGATTGACCATTCAGACTTCGAACGCAGTGAGCGGCGATGGAGTGCAAGGTTTCAGTAGAACCGCCGCGCAAGAGATGAGGAACGTCGAAGTTATATGTTCGCGAACGTCGTCGGCGTCGGCGAGGCGGCGCTCGACGCCGCCGGCGATGGGCGGCGCCGAACGCGTTCCGCGCGACGCGTACGAAGTGACCATCGCGAGTCGCGTGATGTACGAGCGGCGACTTCGACCTGAGTTGGAGAAACCATCACGCGCGTTCACGCGCGCGTCGATGTCCGCGCGATCGCGCGTTTCTGTGTTCATGGAAGCAGAGGAGACATACGGAATCGAGCCGACGACGGTCATCTCTGGCGGATTGGGCGCCGTCGGCGCCCAGTACGCCCGTCATTTGGACGCTCGCGCGCGCGCGCGCGCGTTTGCGCTCGGTCGAACCGGTCGGAGCCGCGATGTTGACGCCGCGAGCTTCCGCTACATCGTCGCGCACAAGTGCGATGCCGGTTTTGCGGATGATTCACGCTCGATTCCTTGGGACGCGGCGGATGACATGGAAATCGTGCACGCCGCGGGCGTGTTACGGGACGCGCTCATTCGACGTCAGAACGCGGCGAACGCCTTCGCCGTCGTCGGCGCGAAAGTCACGTCGTGGTTCAGAATGTTCGACGCGATGCACGGCGCGAAAGTACGCAACGTCGTGCATTGCTCGTCCATCAGCGCTTTGTCGGGATCGGAAGGACAATCAAATTACAGCGCCGCGAACGCCATGTTGGAATCGTGCGCGTCGCGCGCTCGTCAATGCGGCACCGCGCAAAGCGCTATCGCTTGGGGTGCGTGGGCGAACACCGGAATGGCTGATGCGAACGTTCTAGCGCGCGTCGATGCCGCGGGATTCGGCGTGGTAACGCCCGAACGAGGCGTTCGCGCTCTCGAAACGGTCATGTCCTCGACCGCCCTGGGCGTCGTCGTCGCCACGCCGTACGATTTCGTCAAGTTTGCCAACACTTTTCCAGTCGTCCCGCGATTGTACTTGGGATTGATTCCGAAAAAAGTCGCGGCGAAGAAAACGGCGATCGTTCGAAAGGCGCCCGCGAGCCGCGGCGTCGGACGGTCGACGGCGGATATTCAATCAAAAATTATGGCCATCGCGAGCGGCGTCATCGGCCGCGAAGTCGGACCGATGGAGCCCCTCATGGATGCCGGACTGGACTCCATCGGTGGATCGGAGCTACAAAAAAGCATCGAGGATGAGTTTTCGATAGAATTGCCACCGACGGCTGCGTTTGACTACCCAAGCGTGTCGGCGCTGAGCGATTACGTTGCGAGTCAAATGGGCGGCGATGACGGCGCCCGAAGCGACGTCCAGGTCGAAGCGCCGCAGAGCGGTGTTTCAATCGCGCACGTTCGCGAGCGCGTGCTCGCGATTGCGAGCGGTGTCGTCGGTCACGACATCGGCGCATCCGAGCCGCTCGTCGACGCGGGCATCGACAGTTTGTCCGGACAAGAGTTGAAGTCGCAAATTGAAGACGAATTCGGCGTCGATTTACCAGCGACGGCGGCGTTTGATTACCCCACCGTCGACGCTTTGAGCGATTTTGTGGCTAATGAAATCGGAGCGAGCGCGGCTATTCGCACGGTCGACGCTCGAGCTGGGTCTTTCGCCGTCGCTGCGCCGCAAAAGATTGTCGTCGCTCGATCGCATTCGCTGAATACGCCGCAACCGCCGGATGCCGACGCCATTCGACGCGTTCCGGCGCATCGATGGGACATGGAGGACTACCAACAACACATGCAAGAATACATGCAAGCGCGCGTCGTTGGATATAATTTACACATTCCCGGCTTTGGTGGATTTCTCGAGCGCTACGAGTACTTTGACGCTAAGGCGTTCGGGATTTCTTCGCTCGAGGCGCTGTGGACGGATATTCAGCAACGCTCGTTACTCGAAGGCGTCGCTCGGGCGATATTCCGCGCCGACGCGATCGTAGCGGACGCCTTGGACACCGCTCGATCGCCATCCCGAGCCTTTAAGATCGGCGGCGACGCCTTAGATGACGCCCACGCGCCATCCGGAGTGTACGTCGGCATCGCATCGTGCGATTACGGCGACGAATTGTTGCGGAATTATATCCCCATTCTCCATCCGTTCCTCGTCGTCGGCTCGAGCCTAAACGTCGCCGCCGGTCGAATCTCATTCACATTCAATTGCCGAGGACCATCCATGAGCGTCGACACCGCGTGTTCGGCGTCGCTCGTCACCACGCACTTGGCGTCCGTCGGATTGCGAAGCGGCGAGACGTCCAGCGCGGTGTCCTGCGGCGTTCAAGCCCTTCTCAGCGCGCACATCACCGGCATCTTTCATTCCTCTGGTATGCTCGCGAACGACGGGCGATGCAAGACATTCGATGTCGATGCCGATGGATACGTACGAGGGGAATCGCGAGGCGTGCTCGCCCTCGACGCCGGCGACGACGACGCCGTGAGCGCGCGAACGGTGACTATCGTCATCGCCGGCACCGCGGTGAACCAGGACGGGCGCTCGAGCTCGCTGACGGCGCCGAATGGTCCGTCGCAGGGCGTCGTCGTGCGCGCGGCGCTTCGAGCGGCGCACGCCGCGGGCGCGGATGTCGATGCGTTGCACGCTCACGGCACGGGGACGCCGTTAGGGGACCCGATAGAATTTGGTGCCGCGCTCGCCGCGCTCGAGCGATCGAAAGTTGCGGCGCCGGTGACTTTTCAGGCGTCAAAGAGCGCGGTTGGACACACGGAAACCGCGGCGGGGATCGTGAACATTCTCGCTCCGGTGATTACGCTCGCTCGGTCGACCGTTCGCCGAATAACGCACTTGAGCGCTTTGAATCCGCACTGCGCGAGTTTAGCTGCAGCGGCGAAGGCGCCCGAGACGTCGATTCCGAAACAAAGTGCCGCGAGAGCGGCGACGTTGGCGAGCGTTTCTGGATTTGCGTTTCAAGGCACGAACGCGAACGCGTGCGTGCGAGTGGACTTGCGTAAAGCGCTCGCGTTGGGGGTCGGGCGAGAATACATGTTCCATCGCGAGCGATTCTACCCGCTGCCGCATTTATTCCCGCATTTAAACGCGTTCTCGACATTGGAAGCGGACGTCGCGCGGTTCTCCGCGCTCGTGGACACTCGCGTGCACGGGCACGTGTTGGACGCCGGTCGCACATTCCCAGTCGGTGGTTTACTCGAGCTCGCAAGCGCGACGGCGAGAATCATGGACATTAGTGAAATCGCCTTGCGAGGCGTCAACGTCTTGGCGCCTTTGGTCCTCTTCTCGAAATCAAGCACCACGTTCGAGGTGTGCGCCAAGTGCGAATCCGGCGACGTCGTCGTGCAATCAAACGGCGGCGCCGACGCGCACATGACGTGCGCGTTTCACAAGTTCATCGCGCCATCGCGCGCGTCCGAGCGAAGACAGTGTGCGGCGTTTTACGACGCTCGACTGAAGTCTCAACCGATTGGAGTTCGAGCGTGCGTGCGGCCAAACGCGTGTCACGAACACTTTGAGTACAACGTCAACCCGATGTGCGTGGAGAACGCGTTGATGCTCCGGACCGCTCTCGAGTTGTCGAGCGACGCACTCGCGTGCGCGTCGTGCGTGCGGTACTCTACACCGGAAAGCTCGGCGCCAAAACGAGCGGTCGCCGACGCCGTGGCGTCCAACTCCATGTACGCCCTCCAATGGACGATTATCGACGCCCCGACGTTCAAACCGCTCAAAAGCGTTAGTCGTCGAGATTACGCCGCAATTTCGCGCGCCGTCACGGTCAAACCAACGCCCGTCGCGCGGGCGAAGCCGCTCGCGATCGCCGACGTCCAGCGTCGCGTGCGTGCTCTGTGCTCCAAAATCATCGGCACCGAAATCGATGCCCAAACCGCCCTCGCGGACTGCGGCGTCGACAGTCTCGCCGCCGCCGAACTCCGTTCGGCGATCCAGCACGAATTCGCCATCCACCTTCCCATCACCGCGGCGTTCGACTGTCCATCCGCCGACGCCCTCGGCGCGTTCGTTTTCGCGCGTCTCCCATCGGCGCCGTCTCCAACGCCCCTCCCGCCGCGCGCCTCCTCGACTCCCGTTCGCCCTCTCGTCTTTCGCCCATCCTTCGTCGGCGTCGCGCTTCGCGTCCTCGCCGTCCTCGTCCTCATCCTCGTCCTCGCTCATTTCCGCGCGCTCGCGCGCCACTAGCTTCGACATCGCACGTACCATCGTCCTCATCGTCATACCACAACCCCCCCACACACACACCCGACCAGCGCTCATCGAATCATCATCGTTCGCCGCTCGCGAAATCGCCCGCTCGCGAAATCGCTCGTCCTCGCGCGCGCGCGCGCCGCTCCCTTCGGCATCACCACCACCGACGCCTCACCGCGCTCGTCTCACAACGCGCCGTCGTAGTATGCGAACTTCTTGAATTCTTTCGCGTTTCTTTCCGCCCCCGTCGTCGTCGTCGTCGTCGTCGTCCGCGTCGACGTCGCGCGCTCGACGACCGCTCGAGCGGTCGCCCCGTGACCGACCGACCGAATGTGTCATATGAACCGTCACACGAACGTCCGTCGTCCGACCACGGTCGTCGCCATCGCGCACGTCGTCCATTCCCCATTCGAGTTCATTCCATCGCTCGCGATGTTCGCCATGAAGCAATTCGCGCGCGCGCGCATCACCGTACGTCTTTATTCGTTTTTTCTTGCGTTGTAGTGCGCGTTCATGAGCGCGTGCGATCGCGAATCGAATGGCGATTCCCATGGCGACAGTCGCGCGCGCGCGAGGGCTTGGGAACGGCGTCGCGTGAATGGGCTTTGGGAATGAAACGCGAGGGCGTTTCTCGCGAACGAGCGAAATGGAATGAATGAAAACATGATTTATTTCGCGATGTGTTTCGTGGTCGCGCGCGATCGGGGGATGACAGTCGCGCGCGAGGGCGGAGGGTGACGATGGGGGTGACGATGGGGTGACCTAGGGTTTTTTCGCGCCGGGAACGACGGGGCGAACGCGACGGCGCGCGAGAGCGAGCGTTGGTTTGATCTCGCGCGCGAGAGAGAGAGAAGAGCTGAGGGGTAAATGATGAGTGGAGACGAACGCGAAGGGCGAACGCGAAAGGGGGAATGGATTGGATGACGTCGAGAGACTGACGTTGTACGGGTCGTTTATCCGCGAACGCAGAGCGCCAAGGAGACGACGCCGCGCGTCGGCGGGCGAACAGCGCTCGTCGTCGAGGCGAACAGAAAGGTGCAGAAGAAGACGAAGGTTGTTTTGCTCGAGTCTTCCGCGATGGGGACGCAAGGCGAGATGGTTACGGTGTCCAACGGCTTTTTTCGCTCGTATTTGGAACCCCAAGGTAAGGCCACCAAGGTGAGCCAAGAACTGTTGGCTCAGTTTAAGGCGAAGCAAGACGCGCAAGAGGCGGCCAAGGCGAAGGAAGTGGCGGACGCTAAGGCGATCGCCACCGCGTTGCAAACGATCGGCAAGTTTGTGGTGAAGAAGACCGTGGGCGCGGATGGTAAGATTTTCGGCTCTGTGCAAGCGAGCGACGTCGTCGAAGCCATCAAGAAGCAAACCGGCAAGGAGATGGATAAGAAGATCTTCACCATTCCGGATATCTCCGCTACGGGCGTGTACGAGATCCAAGCGACGTTGCACAAGAGCGTACGAGCTAAATTCCAACTCGACGTGCAAAAGGAATGAGCGCGGTTGCTCGGTTTAAGGTTCATTTCATTTCATTAATTGGTCAACACAGTAGATTCTAGTAGACAACGTACGATAAGCATTTCTTACGACCGTTCAACGCGCGCCCAATAGTTTGTCATTTCGTCGAGCTCTTTTCGTCGACGACGTCGTCTTCGTAGTCATCCGCGGCTCGAAGTTCGGCGGCTCGCGCGTTCAACGCGTCGACCCAGCGATACTGTCGGCGCACGAGGGACAAATCAACGAGTGCCTCGCCGAGGTCATACAGAGCATCTCGAAAACCAACCATGGATGATCGCACCGGGGCAAGAAACTGCTTCAAAGCTCGCCCGCGTCTCGGCGGCGGTCGAAATTCATCGCTCGTCTTCGGGACTCCGAGCCAAAATCCTTCGTCGTTTTCGCGTTCGCCCGACACCAGCGCCGAGTAATACTCGTGCGTTTCTTCAATCACGCCCATCGCATAAGCTCTGTTCATGCATCGCTCGTCAAGCGCGAACGTGTTCGCAGCCTTGCCATCGGGAATTTTGTACGTGCGAAACCATTCTTTGATGTTCGCGAGCTCCCCGGGAAAATACTTTTCAACGTCGTCCACGTCGTGCACGAATTCTGCCATCGCATCGCTCGACGCGATGGCGATGATTTTCCAATCTATCTCTCCTTGATCGATCATCGCGTACACTCCCAAAACTTTCGCTCTCGTCACCGATCCCACGCTCAACGTCCGTGAGCCGATTTCCACGACGTCCACGGGATCGTCGTCCCCGCCCGCGGCGTCGAGCGCTTCGTTGGATTTTTTCGGATCTTCCCACGTTCGTGGAAGAAATCCATAGTTCCAATTCGTATCGCGCGACCAGTTCCGCAGCGTGCCGTTGCGCCACACGTTTCGCGCGATCGGATTAAACGTTTCGTTCTTCACCATTTCATTCTTCGCCCGGGTATGTTGAGGAATCTCGCACACAAAGTTCACCGTGCCGTCATCGTTGTACAACTCGACATCGTGCCAATACGACACTCGAGATCGCGAACGATCGGTGAGAGAGAGGAACACGCGAAATTCAGCGGACGGTTCATCGCCGACACCGACGGGAACGTACGCCGGGACGCCGTCGTCGACGGCGCGCGTCTTCACGCGTCTTGACGCCGAGGACGCGCGCGCGGCGTCGAATGATGCGAGAGCGACGACGACGATGAACGCGAGCATCGCGCGTGAGAGAACGACTTCACGTGGTTTTCGTGAATTTCCCATGACCCGCAAAAGCGCGATCGACGCGAGGGGAAGTGACGAAGCGGACGAGAGTGAGTGTCGATTCATATTCTCGTTGGACAAACAAATTTCGCGCGCTCGATGACGGTCGCGGGCGGCACTCTTCGACGCTCGCGCGCGCGCAATGAGAGGGGTCGATTCTTTCACGAAATGTGCGTTCGCCGCGGTCGCCCTCGTGAGCGTGTGCGGCGCGCGAACGGCGTCGGCGAGAAAGCTCCTCGACGTCGCGCCGTCGAGCGCCGCGGTGGCGTGGTCGCCGTTGACGTACGAGCCGCCGGCGTCCAACGCCGTGAGAGCGTCCGCGGGGGATTCTCCGTCGCCGCCAACGCAATCGTCACCGAGTCGGTATGAAATTCGCTGGTCCGCGCGGGCGTCGCGCGAGTCGCCGCCTCCAGTGATGCCGCCGCCGCCGCCGCCGTCGTCGCAGCAATCGTCGTCGCAGCAATCGCGGTCGCCGCCGCCGTCGCAGCAATCGCCGCCACCGTCGCAGCAATCGCCGCCGCCGTCGCCACCACCGGCGAGCGCGGGGCAGCTCGCTGCGCTGAATCAATCACCACCGCCATCGGCGGCACAAACGCCCGCTCAAGGCGGGACGTGGTGGCTTTCGTGGTCGAACGTCGAGCGAGCGATTCCGCCGCCGCCGCCGCCGCCGTCGCCGCCGCCGCCGCCGCCGCCGCAATCGCTCACCGCAGCGATTGAACGCATGGATTCCGTCGCCGAGGCGAAGCAAATGGCTGATTTGCTCGCGACCATGCTCGTGCAAGAGGATCTGTCTCCCGAGAGATTGACGGCGTATTCACGAATCGCCGCTCGAGCGTTTGTGAATTATCATCGAGCCGAAGCGCTGGAATTCGCGACGGAGGAATTACAATCGTGGTTGTTCGACCAAGCGCTCGCGGTGGCGCGAGACAGTGATTTCCGTGCGACGTTACCGATGACGTTCGCCTCGGCTGGATCCGACGCCGGCGTCGCCGACATTTCGTACGCCGTCGACGCGCTCATCGAGTACCAAATGACGGAACGAAACGCGGCGCCGCCGACGCCAAAGGTGACATCGGCATCGTTTTCCGCTCTCGCCAGGGACGTTTCCCTCACTGGCGCTTCCAACGGTTTCAGCGCTTCGAACGACGTCGCGTCGTCGTCGTCGTCCGCCTCCGTGGACGCGGACGTTCGCGAATCCATCGCTCGAGACCGTCTGGCGAGGCTCGTCGACGCGTCCCTCCTCGCCGACCCCAGCGCGTTCATCGCCGCTCTCGGCGCGTCATCGTTCGCCTCCTCCCTTCTCGCCGACCCATCGCTCTTAGCCTACGTCTCTCGCTTTCTCGGGAGCTCGGACTCCGTCGTCAACTCCTTCGCCGGTTGACGCGACGTCGATCGCGTCGACGACGCCGCTCGACGTCCTTCGCCCGTCCGTTCGCGTCCATTCCAGTCTATTTTCCACTCCTCCACCGCGTCTCTCGTCACGCATGGACGATAGAATGGAATGAAAAAGAAATCACTCGTCTACTGTCGTCGTCGTCGCGTAATCGCGTTCGCGTCGGTCATTCGACGCGACATCGCGTTTTCGCGCGCGAGCGCCGCGCCGAGAGGTGCCATCATTCCTTAAAAATCGCTCGCGTGTTTTGCGCGCGTTTTCGCGGTGTTTCTCGCACTGGAATGCGTCTACGTCGAGGAAAAACGAGACAAAAACGAGAAACAGTCCCGACGTGCGTCGTCCAATCGATCGTCACCCAATGCGCGCGCATTTGAATTCGAATTCCCGCGCGCGCGCGCGTTCGCTTCCCCATGCGCGTGTCCTCTGACGAGTCAACGACTCACCACTGAACCCCCCCAGCCCGGTCGTTCCGCGCTCTGCTCGGCCATGGGATGGATGTCCTCTGACGAGTCA
>Ga0222712_10002072_pt1 | contig 23587 bp, 45 predicted proteins | sample C33_657DmetaG_FD_165043 | JGI IMG/M metagenome (GOLD analysis project Ga0222712, IMG submission 165043) | Estuarine water microbial communities from San Francisco Bay, California, United States - C33_657D | ecosystem: Environmental > Aquatic > Marine > Unclassified | place: USA: California... | reverse complement strand
CGGATATTGTTTCTAGTGTTACTGTTTCTGACATAGGCGTTGACAACACAGGTGTAGACAGCACATTTACTGGCGCAACCGATGTTGTTGATACAAACCTAAACAGCACCGACACAACAACTGGCTCAACACTTACTGGCTCTGGTGGCGCAGACAGTGTTGCAGATGTTGTCTTGAACAGTGGCGACACAACTGGCTCGACCATCATCGGTGATTCTGGTGGCTTGGATAGTGTCGCCAACATAATTCAAAATTTTGACTCTGGCGATACAACGCTGGACACAACACTGGATACGACAGGCGACACGACAACTGATACAACGGGCGACACCACCGTGGGTGGTCTTGGCACGATAAACACTGAGTTAACTGGTGGATCGGACATTGATACAGGCACTGATGTTGTTGGTGGCTTGACCGCAGTAACTGGTGATCAGGGCGCAGACACCACCGACACCGTCGTCACAGACGCTGGCGGAAACACTGTCGTCGTAAAAGCAGATGATGTCATTGCCGATACTGGTGCAGGCAACATTGTTGCTGACACTGGCTCAACTGATACCGTTGGTGGCTTAACACAACTTCAGTCTGGCGACACCCGCTTGAATGTGGATTCAGCCGCAGATGCCGCAACAACGGGCGGCTTGAATCAAGCAAGCACCACAGGATCAAAAACTGATGCGCTTGCAAACATCGCAAAAAGCGCAGTGACTAAGGCTGTGACTGGGGCTGTTAAAGGTCAGATCAGAAGCGGCATCAATAAGGCAATTGGCGTCAAGACTGCAAAACAACCATCAGTTGGGAAGCAGTTGGTCAAGGGTGTTGCATCTCAAATTGGAAGCAAGGTTGTTCCTAAGTCAATGGCTATATCAAAATTGATTCCAGTTTCAACCGCAAAGAAAACCGCTCCCACAAAAGTAAATGTGAGCAAATTGACACCAGTTTCAAACATCTCTGGCCTGTCAACTCTGGTCAATCGTAAAGGATAAGCATCATGGCAATTTTGGAAAAACGCAGAGCAGTCAATCAATTGCCACGGTTTCAGCGGTATCAAGATACCCGCGCTGGTGATCGTGCCGCCGCATTGCGTGGCGAGACTCCAATCACTTCTGCGATCCGCCAACTGGCTGGCTCAAGTGGCTACGGCCCAATGGGCGAGTCTGAAGGCTACCTCCCAATGGGTGGTGGCATGGGCGGTGGCCGTGGCGGCGCAGGTGGCGTCGGCGGTATGGGTGCTGGCCCTATGGGCGGGGGTGCTGGCGGTGCTGGTGCTATGGGCGGCGCAGGCAAGGGCACAGTCGATAAATTTGGCAATATGGCAGGTCAGCCTAAGAATGCTGTTACATCGGCCCTGAAAGGCTCTACAGCGGCTGGAAAGACTACTGGCGCTACCACTGGCAAGACAACAGGCACTGGCGCTACGGCGGGCAAGGTTGCAGGGACTACTGCGGCTGGTACGACTTCTAAGTTACCCGGCTTGACCAGCAAGACCGCTGGCACTGTTGGCACCGCTGGAGGCGCTGGCGCAAAAGGTTTGACTTCTGCTGGCACAGGAACAGCAGGGGCAAAGACTTTGACCTCAACTGGTACTGGCACGGGCAAGACCACTGGTGCAACTGGTGGGACTGGCGGGACTAAGTCGGGTTCAGGTCTGACCAGCACGCTGACAAATGCTTTGACTGGTGCGGCTCTTGGTGCTGGAACCAAGTTTGTAATTGACAAGTTGACTGGCGGCTCAAAAACCGCTGGCACTGGCACAACCTCTGGGACTGGGCTTACAAAAGGAACATCAAAGAACCTAGACACCATGAATGGTGGCACTGGTTTGAAAACCACCACCAACGCTGGCGGCACAGGAATTAAAACAACAGGCACCTCTGGAACCGCTGGCACTGGAACCGTCAAAGGAACTGGAACCGCTGGGACTACAACTGCTGGAACAGGTACGGTTAGAGGAACGGGTACTGCTGGCGCAGGCACTGCTGGGACTGGGGTTGTAAAAGGCACTGGAACAACGGGCACCAGCGGCGTTACTTCTGTTGTCAAAGGAACTGGCACCAATGTTGGCACGCCTCCATTTGTTCCCAAGAGTGGAACTGGCACAACTAAAACAGTCGGCCCAAAAGCCCCTGTTACTGCTGGCCCAAAAACAACCAAAAGCACTGGCACAAAATCTACCGCAGGAACAAAGGGCGCGGCTGGTGCCGCTGGCGCTGTAAAGAGCGCAACAGGGGTTGATGACGACGAAACCGATGACACCACCGACACCACGGTAACTGGAGTTGCTTACGACGACGAAGGCAACTTGATGCCGGGGTACGAGTTGGACGAAGAAGGCAACGCTGTATGGGTTGGCCTTGGTGAAGACACGCTTACTGGTGGCGAAGGTGATGACACCTCTGACAGCGGTGATGACACAGACATATCTTCAGACGATGAAGGCACCACAACTCAAGTGATGGACGACGGCACTGTTGTTACGCTTGACGCTAACGGCGAAATTGTTTCTTACACCGACACCGATGGCTCAACTTATGACGCTGACGGCAATGAGATAACCGAAGGCGGCGGAGATTTAGATGCAGGCGGCAACACCACCGAGACACTGGATGATGGCACCGTTATCACTTATGACTCAAGCGGCGACATTGTTTCCTACACCGACTCTGATGGTGTTACATATGACGCTGACGGCGAGGTCATTGATGGATCAGATACGCTTGTAAATGGCGACGAGGATGCCGTTACAGACGAGGAGGATATTGTCGCTGATGAAGAGGAGTCATACGAAGGCTTGTACTCTGATGATGAGGGCAACCTGTATGACCCTGACGGCAACCTTGTCCAATACGCCGACGGCACTATGGTTGGCGACGAAGAGTCAACTGAAGGCGAGGTGGCATTTACCGATGAGTATGGCAACACATACGACTACAACGGCGACCTGATTGCAGAGGCTGATCACTCTGACTTTGTTCAGTACGACGACGACGGCAATTCCTATGATTGGGATGGCAACCTAATTGAGTACGCAGAAGGCTACGGCGCTGAAGACGAGTATGCGGCTGAAGATGAGTACACGGCAGACGATGAGTATTCTTCTGAAGATGAGTATTCCTCTGAAGACGACTATTCATACGACGACTACGATGTGAAAAAAGGTGGCTTGATTCATATGCAAGAGGGTGGTGATCCATCTGAAGGAGATGACGAAGAAATTGAGCCAATCGAAGAAGAAGAAAACGAAGACGGCACAATTACTCAATACTTCGACGACGGCTCTTCCATTACTTACGACGCAGACGGTGAAGTTGTTGATGTAACTGAGGCAACAGATGAGGCCGAGCCTGCGTTTGCAACTCGTAGTTTGTCTGCGCGTGATCCCAATTATTCAGACACAACTGAAGAAGTCCAAGATTTCCAAAATGTTAACTACAACTTTGGTGAGTCAGACGACCCCACAATGACTGGCTACACATTGACTGGAAATCGCAACCCAGTAGGTAACACTTACTCAGCCAGTTCTGCTGTCTCTGATGACGCTACGCCTCCAGAAGGCTGGCCTGAAGGGTTTGTTTCTAATGGTGATGGCACGGCCACTTATGTGGATGACGACGGTAGCACCGTGACTATTGACGCTGACAGCAACATCGTGTTTGTAACTGATGCAAACGGCGAAGTCGTTGCGCAAGATGGTCAACCAACTGGGCCAACTGGCGGCTTGACACAAGCAGGCCAAGGCAACCGTCAATATTTTGACGACGGCTCTAGCATCGAGACATTTGACGACGGGTCACAAATTGTTTACGACTCCGATGGCAATGTGTTCAGGTCTGTTGACGCATATGACACAACATACGACGACGAGGGCAACGCTATCGTGACCGATGGCTTTGGTAATATTGTTGGCGTGTATGACCCCCAAGGCAATGTGATTCCTTTGGGCGGTGGTCGCGTAACTGGCCCCACGCAAGTAACTGGCGCGGGTGGTTCTGGAGCGGTCAACACTGGTAACGAGAAAACCATCCAAGAAAAAATTGCCGAAAACAGAGGAAATGCGGCCAGCGAAAGTGCAATTGCTGACTTGCTGGCAAGCCTGAACACTTACGGTGGCGCAGGCGCGGCTGGTGCTGTTCTCGGCGCATTGCTGGGCAACACTGATCTGTTCGGTGGCGGCTCAAGCGGAGGTGGCGGCGGCTTTGACATGGAGGGCGTTGGCGCAATCAACCCACGCACCACAGACTTTGGCATTGGCCCAGCAAACTATGTTGGCTACGACCAATATGGCACGCCAGAGCAGATGCCAGAACTCTATGGCCGCGAGTTGTATCAGAACCTGAACGCCCCCGGCTTCAACGAGGTGAACCCCGGGGACTACGCACGCTACGACGCTGAAGAGTCTGGCCTTGACCAGTTCATGGAAGGCGACGCGGAAGACCAAGAGATGGCCGATGAGGGCTACGCAGAAGGCATGAAGGATGGTGGTATGCCTACAGGTGGCTTGGGCCAGACAGCGCCCCAGACTTACTACACCTTTGGCACACCTGTTGACCCCTTGCAGAACTTGCGCAACCCTGCGCCATTCCAGCAACAACAGCAACCACAAGGGCAACCTCAGATGCCTCCACAGGCCGCTCAGAACGCCCAGCAATCGCCTCCACAGCAGGCATTGCCCCAGATGGGTATGGCTCCGCAACAGCCATCTATCCCTCAAGGCGTGCCACCCGCTGGCGTCGGCATGAAGAGCGGTGGCCTGCCTGCTTGGTCAAATGTTCCAATCACCAATGGCCGCTTGAACTTCCGCCAAGGCGCGGCGGTACACGGCGCAGGTGACGGCCAGTCTGACGACATCCCCGCGATGCTGGCTGACGGCGAATATGTGATTGACGCTGAGACCGTGGCGCAAATTGGCAACGGTTCTACAAAAGCAGGCGCACAGGCTTTGGACAAATTCAGGGAAAATATCAGAATGCATAAGCGGTCTGCGCCCGTGAACAAGATTCCGCCAAAGACCAAGGCGCTTACTTCCTACTTGAAAGGAGCCAGATAATGGCTGGACTGTTTCAGGGTGATCCCCTACCAGATGTAACGACGACGACGCAGACGCAAGCGACTGCGCCAGAGTTTTACACCAACTACCTTCAAGACATAGCCAACCTTGGTCAGAACGCCGTCCAGCAGGGTGGTGTGGCTGGCTTTAGCCCACTGCAACAGCAAGCCTTCCAGATGGTGCCAGATGTGGCATTCTCTGGTGCTGGCTCAATGGGCGCGGCATCTCAACTGTTTGGGCAGGCTGGCGCGACCACCATGCCTGATGTTGTGGCCGACTACATGAACCCCTACACAATGGGTGTGGTGGATGAAATGGGTCGCCTGCAACAGCGGAGCATTCAAGAGAACATCCTGCCAAACCTTGGCGCGGCGGCAACTGGCTCTGGTCAGTTCGGTTCTCGTCGTCAGGCGCAAATCACTGGCAACTCTTTGCGTGACCTCCAGTCCGATCTGCTGGGTAAGCAAATGCAAGCCCTCCAGTCTGGCTACACAGAGGCTGGCAAGTTTGCGCAGGCAGACCTGTCCCGCGCTTTGCAGGCTGGTCAAGGTTTTGAGAACTTAGGCCAAGCACAACAAGGTCTGGGCCTTGGTGGCTTGAAGGCTATGAGCGAGTACGGTGGTCAGCAACAGGCTCTCGGCCAGAAGATGCTGGACTACCCAATGGCGCAGGCGCAAGCGTTCTCTCAGTTGCTGAAGCAGTACCAAGTCCCCGGCGGGTCTATCCAGCAACAAACTGGCCCACAGTCTGGCGCTTACTCCAACAGCCCACTGTCTCAGATTGCTGGCTTGTTGACTGGCCTTGGCGCTTTTATGAAAAAAGCAAACGGCGGCGCAGTGATTATGAAGAACGGCGGCAAAGCCCAACGATCAAAAGCCCATGCCTATTTGGCACGCGGCGGCACAGTAAAAATGGCGAGGTAATAAATGGCAACACCACAAGCACAAGGTGGATTGGGAGCAATGGCTCCCGCAAGACCTCCAGCCCCTGCTCCACAACCAAGCGCACAGCCACCCAACCCTGCGCAGGCCGCACAGCGCATCTCTGGTTTAGAGCAAGAGGTTCCTGTTGAAGAGGACTTCTTGGCGCGTGCTATGCGCAACAAGCGTGAGCAAGAAGCCGCGCTGAACGCACAAATTGAATCATTGAAGAAAAGCCTTGATTCGCGCATGACCCCACCATTTGACACTTCGTTGATGGCGGCGGCTTCTGGTTTTCTGCGTCCAACAAAAACAGGTGGCTTTGGTGAATCTGCTGGTTATGCCGCAGAGGCGTATGCGGCGGAGTCTGAAAAAGACTTTATTCGCCAGCAACAAATTCAAAAGGAAAAACTTGCGCTGGCAGAAAAGCAAGCCGCGTTGGCTCAACAGGCTTTGCTCAATGACTATCGCAGAAGCCGATCTGGCGAAGGCACAGAAATTGTCACTGGCGCAACTGGTACGGCTGGCGTGCCTCAAGCGGCTATTGCGCAAAGCGCACAGAAAAACGCGCCAAGCAGTATGCCTTCCTTCTCTGGACGACAAGTTACCCAGAAGATGATTGACGAGGCTCGAATGATTGACCCCACAGGGGGCTTGGCAAAAGAGTTGGAAGCAGAAGCAAAACTCAACATAGATGCTGAGAAGGTTGCAATTGAGCGTCAAAAGGCCCAGCAGGGAGAGCGTCGGAAGTTCAAACTCCCCGGCCTTGAGAAACTTGGCGAAATCGAGTTAGATGCTGACGAGCAGGCGGAATACAAAACCGTGCTTGCCGAGTACAGAAAAACTCGCGACCCTCAAGTCATGTACAACTATTACGACTCAAAAGGTTGGATGGATTTGGGACAAGGTGCCAAGCCTAATGTGGCTGGCGAAGCAATTCCTGCTGAAGCCGCACCATCTGCTGGCGCAGTGCCATCGGCGGGAGCGAAGCCGTCTGCTGGAGCCGCGCCTGCTGTCAAGCCGCAATTTGAGCGGCCAAAGACTCCAGCCGAGGCAGAGATTGAAAAGTCGGCAGAGATTGAGCGCAACAAGAAAAGGATTGAGTCTGACGCTGAACAGCGAACCAGATTGATGTTGAGTCGTGATACCGCTCAAGAGCGCGTTATTGCATCCAACTCAATTTATGGCATTGCAGAAAATAAAAACACTGGCAAGGTATTTAGTTTGTTTTCCGATCCAACGGTTCGTAATGCCATCATCCAAGCCACCACTGGCCCCGGCGGGGTTCGCACGCCGCTTGGCACAACCGAGATTGCGGCGCTCAAACCCGCGCTGTTGCGTGCGTCTGGCGACCCTGAATTGGTCAACACCGCGATGATGGTGTTGAGAAACAGCACTATGCTGAATCTGCAAGATACCATTTCATTGATGGCTAAACAGGGCGCAATCACTGAGGGTGAACGCGCCTTGATTGCCAACTTGAACCCCAATGTGTGGGAAGACTCTCGCAAGTCAGCGATGGCTAAAGCGCAGTTTGTGAAGGCCCGCGCTGAGTTTGATCGTGATGTGGCTGAAGACTACCAAGCATGGGCGCAAAAGAACCCGAACAAGTATGTGGACGATTTCAAGTCTTCAAAAGAATACAAAGAGTCATACAACCACTACAACAAAGTCACGGGCGATTTGGCTAAGAAGTATTTCCCCGGCTTCAAGGGTGCGCCTGACACATCCCGTCGCGCCGTGCCAAGTAATGCTGGCCCTCTAGAGTCGCAGATAAGGTAATACGCCATGAAATTTCCAGAACTGAATGACGAGCAAAAAAACATTGCACGCATGATTGCCGAGCGGGCAAGGGATTACGGCATCGATCCAGAACTTGCTTTGGCTGTTGGTTGGTCGGAAAACAAATTCAATCCTTATGGCAAGTCACCCAAGGGCGCTCTTGGCCCCATGCAGGTCATGCCATCCAACGCAGAAGGTTTGGGGTTGAAGCCTGATGATCTGCTAAACCCAGAGATCAACATCGACGCTGGTATGCGCATCCTTAGAGAAAATTTGGACGCGCACAAAGGCGATCCAAGATATGCGCTGGTTGGATATAACGCAAACCCAACGATAGCGAAAAGTTTTGCGCAAAACAATGACATGAAGTTGTTGCCTCTGGAGACTCGAAACTACCTCGCCAAGATTGGCGGCATGAGGGACTTGACTCAGACTGGGTTTATTGCGCAGGAAGAGCCAGCGCAAGAAGCGCAGGTACAAGGCTCTGAAGACTTGAGTTACCTTGGCAATCTTCCGCCAGACATTGACGAAACAGAGCCAGAGTTGACAGGAGTTGAGCAACTTTACAAACGCGCCCGTCAATTGGCGTCTGGCCCCAGTGGCGAAGTTGACAAGACTTTGTTGACTGGTGCTGGCGCTCTTACTGGCGCAGGTGTTGGTACGGCGCAGGCGGGTGTCGGGCTTTCAAAAAAGATTTCAGAGGCTTTGGACACCGTTGCGCAAAACAAGGGTGCGGGTACATCTGCGGTTGATGAAAATGCCCCCGGCCAAAAGTACAAGAAGAAAACTGGCTACGGTCGCGGCTCTGGCTACACCGTAGAAGATGTTGTAACAAGCCGTGAACGCGCCAAAGGGCACGGCAAGGTCAGCGGCAAGATGTCCAAGATGTGGGGCGTCCCAGAGGCTGGTGAGTCGCTCATGGATATGCTGTACCGTAAGCAAAAGACAGCCGAACAACTTGCCAAAGAAGCGGCCAGAAACAAAATGCTGGAAAAGATAGGGTTTATCTCCAAGGTTCCAGTCATTGGCCCTGCAATCGCTGGCGGAAGCGCAGGCTACGACATCGCTGACATGATTGATCGCTACGAGAAGGGCGACACATCAGGGGCGGTTATTAAGGGCATTGGCGGGCTTGGATCGCTTGCGGCTATGGTTCCCCACCCACTTACCCGCGCTGTGGGTACGGGCCTTGGTTTGCTGTCAATTCCTGCGGGAATGGCTAACGACTACATCAAGGAAAAGGAATAGAATGGTGGCGGTAGTTGCAGTTGCCACTCTCCTACCCTTGGCCCCCAGCAATGGGGGCTTTTTTATTGCTCAAGGAAATCGGGCTGGCCGATCTTCAGCGCACCACTCTTGACGCGCCACTGAAGGTTAGTCTGGTTGTCGATGGTGTACATGATCAACCACGACAGCATCTCTGCGGTCAAGGTCTGGCCGCACTCAGAGACATCCCAATACTTGATACCCTCGACCTCGCGCTCGGTGACGATGGCCCCAGACTTGTCTGGCCGCATCCACAGGGGTAAGGTGTCCTCCTTGAGCCACACGCACTTGTAGGTCTGGCAGGGGTCTTCTGGGCGGGTCTCGTAGATGCCGCAACCCTTGTCGAGGTAGAAGCAGGGGCGGCCCGGCTGGAAGGTGTGGCCGTGGGCTTCCCCACTTAGCCACCCCTCACAGCAGGCCGTACAGCCCCCGCAGGCGCGTTCTGGCAGTATTGGTATCACTTTGTCTGTCATGCGCTTCCTGCTGGCGTCATAAGAAGAATTTGGGTCTGTATGAATTGGCGCTGGGCTTCTTCGACACCGTCGTCAAAGCCCTTCATGTACGCCTCCATCAACGCCTCAAGTATTTCGGCCTCTGATTTTCCAATGAGCGGGAGACTTCTGGGTTCATATGGCTTACGATCTGTACGCATCTCTGATGCTCCTTTGCGGCAATGATAGGCTCAACATACGCCGCAATCTTGTGCGCAAATTGAACGATGTCCACATCGTCGGCAACAACCGCGTTTGGTTCATGCAGATCGCAGTAGAAAAAGATTTGTTTGATGGTCTCTTCACTCAGCATTTTTGTTCTTCCAGAGTTCCCAGTTGATGATAGTGGTTCGTGCAATTGATCGTTGCGCCAGCGCCTTGTAGGGGTTGATGTCGTTGTCGAGAAACTCTTCGACGATCATGTCCTTCTGGAGAAACAATTCGTGGCGCTCGGCCTTGTCCTTGTCCTCCCATAAGGTTCCATCGCTGGCTCTGAATGCTTCAATTTTTTGCATGATTACTTGTGGTCGTTCTTAAGTTGCCAGAATGCTAGAAGGTGCATGAACATCTCCCAGCCCGTGGTGAGGTCTTCGAGGGGCCACTCCTTGACCACCACCAGACCCGGGACATTGCGCGAGACAAACACATTCGCACACCGTGCGTTCGGGACGCCAAGCCCCACACGGTACGCGGCCAACTGCATCAGATGCTCATCGTATCCACCAATCTTGTCTGGGTCGGTGAACTCTTTGGTTTTGATGTCAGCCACAAAGCCGCCGTCCGATTCAGAATAGAGGTCGCATTTGCCCCCAAAGCCCGCCTCGTGCGCAAAGGCTCGTTCGCTGATCCATGTGCGTGGGCCAGCCCAGTTGTCAATTGCTTGCGTGCAGGCGGCAACCATTTCGGCGTGCTTGCCTGTTGTCTTTCCTTCATAGTGTCCTTGTATCGATGCATGGATGTCTGTTCCAGCATCCGCCGCAGAACGACCCTGTTCTTTGGAATCGTTGATGATTCGGTCGATGTATTCCTTTTCAGGCTCGTCTGGGCGGCGTGGAAGCGTTAACGCCGCATACAACACTTGCTGTTGCATCCAAGCCAGTAAGGCTGGTTTCGCGGCGATATTGAGGATTGTAGTGACACTGGGCACCAAGTTCATCGTGCGGGCATCGCGGAGGGTGGTGTTACGCTGACCTCCCTTCTTGGCCTCTACGGTGTACTGTGGCACCCCATCACGGGTGTACCAGTGATTTGACTCAGATGCTCGTGGTGCTGATGCTTGTAGCATTTGCTTTCTCCAGTTTGTTTTTTGCGTGTCGGTCTTTCATCATCTGGCTCATTCTTGCTCGGCCTTCAGGTGACATCGTATGCTTCTTGCGAGGCTTCTTTGTCTCTGGTGCTTTGCCCTCCAGCACTTTAATTTTGGCCGTCAAAAACAAAATTTCGCTTTTAACGCGAGAAGTTTCTGCAAGTAGGTATGTGATGCTTTCGCGCATCTGATTTTTTTCTGCGTTTGAAATAAACATTGCCACTCTCCTTTTAGTTTAAAACGGGATGTCGTCGTCCATATCGTCAAAGCCTGAACCTTTGGAGGCACTTGCGGCTTTGGCGGGCTGGTTGCCACGAGCCTGCCACTCAGGTGACTGCTCGATCTTGGCGCGAAGGTTGTCACTGAAGGTCTCAAACATATCCATGTCTGGGCTTTCAATGTAGAACGCGGCGCACTTGTTGTGGCCTTCAGGCAGGTTTGCCTTCATGGCCTTGGGCACCGAGTTGATGTTGGCAATGTTGGTGTACTCTTTGCCGTTGTTGCCCACCGCCTTAGTGATGGCAATCATGGCCCAAGCGCCCAATACATTGTCGATTTGGAACCCACGCAACTCGTCGGCTGTGAACTCTTTGCCACGCCATGTTTGCAGGTCTTTGCGCAAGGTGGCCTTCTCTGCCAGAGACAGTGTGAAGTTCTTGCTGATTGACATTGGTTCACCTTTGGCCGTGACCAGTGGTTTGCCTGCGTCGTCTTCTCCATGCACCTCGAATTGCAACATCACTTTGGGCAGGTTTTTGATCTGTCCAAGGTATTCGCTCTTCTGTGTGCCAAGGTCAACGATGCGGTAGCACCGCGCCAAGTACATCCCCGGGGGCACTGGGGTAAAGGTTCCGCCGCCGCCGCTTTCTCTCGCTATTAAAGCCATCATTCGCTCCTAGTTTCAGTTGATTTTGGCCGTCTGGTTACGCCACATGAAAAACATATGATGTCCCAGTCGTCCTCGGTTGCAACGCCTGTCTCAGCCCGTTCTAGAGCCTCCTCAAGCATCTGTTGCCTCTCCAGCATCGCTTGGTTGTATTCCTCTTCGCTGTGCATACACTCTCCCTTCGCTGTTGAAGTCTCGTATCATACACACATTAACTTATTTTGCAACAACACTTGCACAAATGATTTTTTGGTGTATGATCAAGTTTCACAAACACAAGGAGTCAGGATGACGCTAGAGGAATTTTTTGAAGACAAGCCACGGGGATCGAAGATCGCTTTGGCTCGACACTTGGGCGTAACCAAGCAGTGGATGGCCGCACTTATCACAGGTCGAGGTTTGGCAAGCGCAGAGGTTTGCGTTGCCATTGAACGGTACACAAAGGGCAAGGTGTTGCGTGCAACATTGCGGCCTGACATCTTTGGAGAAATCAAGTGATCTGGTACAAATTCTATTTGGGCGACTACATCACACACACCAACCACCTATCGGATGCCGAAGACTTGGCATACCGCCGCCTGCTTGATTTGTACTACATCAGCGAGAAACCAATCCCACTCGAAACCGAATCGGTTGCACGCAAAATCCGCCTTGATTTGGATATAACCGAATCGGTTTTGGGGGAATTTTTTGACAAGGGTGTTGATGGGTATCGCAACAGTCGTTGTGATGCTGAAATCGCAAAGTATCAACATCAAGTTGAAAATAATCGACAACTCGGAAAGCGAGGCGGCAGGCCGAAGAAAACCGAATCGGTAACCGAATCGAAACCGAAGGTTAACCCTAAACAGATACAGAAACAGAATAAGAATATATCGTCGGTTGCACCGACAACATCGCGATTCGACGAGTTTTGGTCTGCGTGGCCTTCGTCAAAAAGGAAGGTCGCCCGCGCTGAGTGCGAGAAGAAGTGGGCCAAGCACGACCTCGACATGGTGGCCGACACCATACTCTCCAGCGTCAACAGGCTGAAGCGCACCGAGCAGTGGACTGGCGGTTTTGATCCTGCGCCTCTGACCTACATCAACCAGCGCCGCTGGGAAGATGATGCAGGCGAACAGCAGGCAACAGGGCGGAGGGTGATATGACCCCAGCCGAGCGTTTTGTTTCGCGTCTAGGCAAGGTCAGGGGCCGTAACGGGTCTTGGACTGCACAGTGCCCAGCACACGAGGACAAGTCACCATCTCTGTCAGTTCGGGAGACCGAAGATGGCCGCGTGCTGGTGCATTGTTTTGGTGGTTGCGCGGTGCATGATGTGGTTGGCGCAGTCGGCATGGACATGAACGACTTGTTCCCACCAGACAACAAACGCAAGGACTGGCCTGAAGCAGGTAAGCCCAGCATGAAGCCAGCGTTCTACGCCAGCGACCTCTTACGCATTGCGTCGTTCGAGTGCTTGGTGGTGATGATTGCGGCATACGACATGAGCAAGGGCAAGCAACTCAGCAATGAGGACATGGAGCGATTGAAAGTGGCACAACAGCGAATTGAGGAGGTAGTGGTATATGCAGGTGTCTGAGATACAAAAACGGGCCAAGGAATTGGACGAGGCGCGTCGCATTCGGATTGTCAAGCCTGATGAGGTTGACTTCGAGAAGTACATCAAGGCCAACGATGTCGGCCAGAAGGTACGCGGCGCAATGGAATTTTTAGAAGAGGTGCGCGAGGACTTCATCAACCCCAAGGAGGAGCCACATCAAACGATGCCGTGGCCGAAGACGCACCAAGGGTTTGGGTTTCGCGCAGGCGAAGTGACCCTGTACGCTGGCGGCAACGGTGGCGGCAAGTCAATGGTCACAGGGCAGATTGCTTTGAACCTGATCAAGCAAGACCAGCGGGTAATGATCGCGTCGTTTGAGATGAAGCCCAAGCGAACGCTGACCCGAATGCTTCGCCAGTTTGCAGGCGAGAACATTTACAACCCGATGTATGTGAACAAGCAACAGCACTTGATGGACTTGGTCACAAGGTTGCAGGACTTCTCGCACGGCAAGTTGTGGCTGTATGACCAGCAGGGCACGGTGACATCCCAGCAGGTCATCGCGGTGGCCCGATACAGCGCCGTCGAGTTGGGTGTGCAACACATCTTCATTGACTCGCTGATGAAGTGTGTGTCTGGTGAAGACGACTACAACGCACAGAAAATGTTTGTTGATGAGTTGACTGCATTAGCGCGTGACCATAATGTTCACATTCATTTGATTCATCACATTCGCAAGTTGGCAAGTGAAGAGATTCAGCCAAACAAAAACGACATCAAAGGTTCGGGCGCGATCAGCGACCAAGTTGACAATGTGTTGATGGTCTGGCGCAATAAAAAGAAGGAGCATCAAGCGCAGAACGGGCCAGTCGATCCGATGATCCCAGATGCCATGTTGATGTGCGAGAAGCAACGCAACGGCGAAGCAGAGGACTGGTACTCGCTTTGGTATCACAAAGAGAGCCAACAGTTTGTCGAGTACGACAACAGCGTGCCGATGTCTTTTGATAATGGAGGAAGATTTTGAATGACCAAGAGGAGCAAAGAGCCAGAGACCGTGAGCATATGCACCGTTGTCTCGTTCGGGAGGTCATCAAGATGCGCATTAAAGATCGCGATGGTGCATACCGTTGGCTTCGTGGCTACAGTGACAACACTGGGCGGTGGAAGAAGGGGTGGAACGAACTTCACCCCGAATCGAAACTTGAAGAGGATGTTAGAGACCAATGGTCTAAAGGTAACCGAGGTAACGAAGGAGAATGGAAATGACAAAGCAAGACGCTGAACTTAGCCCTTTAGCAAGGCAACTACTTGGCAACTCTGGGGCCATGAAGTTATTCACACAGACCGAGTTTGATGCGGCACTGAGGGACGCGAAAGCGGAGATCATGGCAATTGCAATTCAGACCAGCAAGCAGGCAATTGCAATCGAGCGCAACGCGTGTGCCGACCTTGCGTTGCAGTGGAGCCAAGAAGAATTGTCTGAGGCAATTCGTAATCGAATTCCAAAACAGTTTTAACAGGATACCAAAATGAAATATGAAAATATTGATCCAATCCCTATGGCAGGTGGCCCAGACAAAAGGCTAATCGAATTGTTTTCTTCACCTGATACAGAAGACACGGCGGCTGTGTTTTTCTTTTTTAAAAAGTCTGGAGAACTTGTTGTTGAGGGGCGTACTGGGGACACTGAGGAGTCAAGACAATTCTTGAGGGATGTGATGTTCGTTCTCAATGCTTGGATAAGCGAAAGCGAAGATTTCAATGATTGAGATTACATTGCCGTGGCCCCCATCGGTCAACACCTACTGGCGCAACTTTGATGGCCGCATGATCATCAGCGCACGAGGCCGCGAGTACCGTGAGTTGGTCGGCGACCAGATGACGCTACAAAAAACAGTGAAGCACTTCAAGGGTTCACTGCGTGTGGTGATCGAGGCATGGAGGCCAGACAAACGACGCAGGGACTTAGACAACCTGCTGAAGGCAACACTTGACGGGCTGGCCCACGCTGGCGTGTATGAGGATGATTCCCAGATCGTTGACTTGCGCATCTACTGGGCACCAGACATCGGTGGGATGTTGAAGATCAAGATCGAGGAGATCGAATGAAACAAGAACCCGAATGGATTGACATTATTGCGTTGATTGCGATGCACTCGCTGTTGCAGACAGCACCAAAGAACGCAAGGAACGAAGACATTGCATACGAGGCATACAGGCAAGCGGAGGCAATGATGGAGGCAAAAGAAAAATATGATGAGTGACCTCTTCAATATTTTTATGATTATGTTGATGTTGTCTGGCGCGTTGTGTTGGATTGCAACTATTCTTTTGTGTTGGTATTACTGGTCGTGTAACAAAAAAAAGGAGAAGTAAATGTTTGAATCATTTGGAGATTTTTTTTGGACATTCATGGCAATGAGTGGCTTCATGTTTTGGATTTGTTTTGTGGGCTTTGTGATGTTGATCATCAAGCGACGCCGCAAAAACAAGGGGAACATCTATGAGTTCTGAAGAGCGAGACCCACACAAGGCGGTGGACTACATCCTGAAGCACGCCGCGCTTTTTGCCCGTGCGAAGGCAGAGCGCACATACATCGAGCATTATCGTAAGTCCCTCAAGGGAATATTGATGAAGCGAAGCATGGAGACAGCCATCGGGGCGCAGGAGCGTGAAGCATACGCACACCCAGAGATGGTGGAGTTGCTCAAGGGATTACAAGCGGCGGTGGAGATTGAGGAGAAGTTGAAGTGGGACATTACCGCCGCAGAACTCAGAGTGGAGATTTGGCGCACTGAGCAGGCGAACAATAGGGCTGAAGGAAAGGCAACGATGTGAACACCTACCAAGCAACCGTGATGCAGGCGACTGGCTGGGTGCTAGTCATGCTGGATGGGTGGGAGATGCACACCCACTGGTTGGCCGTGCTTGGTTTTATTTTTTTAATTTATTCAATGTGGAGCATATGTATGAAGACACCAGAAGATGAAGCGTTTGAAGAGATTGACAAAGCACAGGGCTGGCGCAAACGCCAGATCGAGATGAAGCAGATCAACGATGAATTTGACGAGGAATACATCAAATACCGTGATGCGTTTCCAAAAGAAAAATTTATCATGCCTGTTGATCGCAACGATGTTCTCGAAGAAGTTGCAAAAGAGTTTGACAAGATGCCCTTTGGTGACACCGCCGCATCGTTTGCAATCTTTGTTCGAGGTATGAAACGATGACCGACAAACCAAAGACTTGTCAGGTGTGCCGCCTGCGACCAGCAGACAAGCAGGTGCGAACTAGCAAGGGCGCACCGCAGTGGCGATGCCAGACCTGCCACGACTTGAAGAACCGTGGCGGCTTTACCAAAGGAAAACAATGAATCCGAAAGTTGCAGACCTTGCATCGAAGGTGGCGTTCGACGCCGCAGACTACACATGGTTTGACTTCACAGAACTTGGTGATCATGCCGAAGAAGAACTAAAAAGCGTTGGGCGTCAACACGGGTGGGATAAGCAGATGATGCACCTCGACCAGTTTTTGACCCCATCTGATCACATGGCGGTCATGCAACCAGCATGGCCTGACATTGCATTCACCTATGACAAATACATCAAGTTTGGTGGGTACGAGGGGGCCGCCGTTATGCTGTGGACAAACGATGGATTTAACAGCCCGCTGGTGATCGTTACCGAAAAGCGGGTAAAAGTGGTTGGCAGTGAGGATGATGCCTCAGAGGGCACCAATGTGGTCGTCCACCAAAAACTGATGGAGGCGTCGAAAAAAGGCGGTATGGCCGAGCGCGATGCTATGAAACTTTACGAGGATGCTTGCATCAGCGCGGTTAACTACGCTTGTTTGATTAACTTGAGAGCGCATACCACTGAGCAGGTGGTTACCGCGCATATGGCAAAGGGGATGGGGTTCATCAACCGCAAGCGCAGGGCCAAGCACCAGCCACTGGTTTACTCGTGGAACACGATTGAGTTAAAACCAGACCCGCAGGTCAAGCAACCGCATAAGGGTGGTACCCACGCAAGCCCTGCCCGCCACAAACGACGCGCCCACATGAGGCGTTTAAGCGCGGGTGGCTTCACATGGATACCTGAAATGTGGGTAGGTAGCATTGAGAATGGTTTTATTGTTCACGACTATGTGCCCGACCGAGAACTTACTAAGGACAAGCAATGACTGAGAAACTGAAAGTTGTTTTTGCCGAGGGTTGCTTTGACAACTTTGACGGCACAGAGGAAGAGTTGGCCGCGATGCTGGCCGACATACACCAGATGGTTGAGGACGGCACGCTGATGGACAACGCTGTGCCAATTGACCCAGAAGAGGAAGCCAAGTTCATCGAGTTGATGCAAAACAGGACGCCAAGACAATGAAAACCAAAAAAGAAATTCAACAAGAGATTTTTGAGTTGCTTGGTGCAATGAACGCGTTGGGTGAGGCAATGGATCACATACAAGAAAAACGCATGGAAGCAACAAGAGAACTGTTTGCTTTGCATCAAATGCTTAGAGACATAGAGGCTGGCGAATGACCACGCTGAAGGAAAAGAAGCACATGAGCGCGGTGGCCGAGTTGGGTTGTGCCGTATGCAGGCGAATGGGGTACGAGGGCACGCCCGCTGAGTTGCACCATCCAAGGCGTTTGGCGGGGGGCTGGGGGCGTTCTGGGCACTTCAGTGTCATACCGCTATGCCCAGAGCATCATCGCGGCTCTACGGGCCTGCATGGCCTTGGGACGAAAGGCTTTGAGGCGCACTACGGCTACGACGAGGCCGCTCTGCTGGCCGACACCCTCAAATTGCTGGGTGTTGCGGAAGAGCAACAGTTGAAAATATTTTTTCAAAGATGTTGAAAAAGGTGAAATACCGAATTACACTACCATCACTGACCAAGCAATAGTGCAAGGCAGAACCAGCGAAGGAACAGCGACATGAACAACGATCTCAACCTCAACAGCGTAGACACACTCGGTGCTTTGTTGGCACAGATTGCCGACCTTACCAAGCAAGCCGATGGCATCAAGGACAGCATCAAGGACAGCGCCAGCAAGGGCGGCGCAAAGGTTGTCGAAGGTGCTTTGTTCAAGGCCACCTATATCGAGAGCAACCGCTCTGTGTTCGACAAGGACGCATTCATCAAAGAGTTTGGCGCAGAGGCATACGCCAAGTTCACAAAGGTTTCCGCTGTGTTCAGCGTGAAGGTCACCAGCAAGTAAACCCAAAGCCCCTTCGGGGGCTTAACCCAAACGAAAGCGAATCGGATATGAAACACGCAGAAGTGCAATACATCAGCCTCGGTTACAAGTACGAGCAGGCCAAGTCTCCAGCGTCTGGGCAGGCCGCCGCGCAGGCCATCAGAACACTCATGGAGGAAGAGGCCATCGAGGACAGAGCGGAGGCCCGTCACCTTGTTGAGCGTGGCCGTCAAGAGGCGAGGGCTACAGCATGACCAAAGACCAAACACTTGAGTTGATCGAGGGCCGAATAATGATGCTGGTGATGGCTGGCGCACAGCGGGAGGAGGACGGCTCCCCCGTGTATGAGGATCGCATGATCAAGTTTGCGATCAGCGCACTGGAAGGTTTGTACAACGACATTGAGGAGGCCGCATGAGCAAGCGCACGATGGGCCGCGTGCTGGCCGAACTCAAATCCATTCGCACTGGCGACATCTTTGTGGCCGACAGCATCAAGACCTGCATTGAGTTGCTGGAGGCCGATATAGGCCGTCGCAAGGGCAGAGGCTACCTACCCCCGCACCAATGGCACAGCGACACCTCCAGAGCCGCCGCAGAGTCCATTGCGCCCAAGTTTGGAACCATTACACGAAAGGTGCTGGCGCATTTGTGTACATACCCTGAAGGTCTGACAGACGAGGAGGCCCAGCACACGATGGGCATGGAAGGCAACTCGTATCGGCCATGCCGAGTGTCTTTGATGGACAAGGGTTTTGTTGTGGACAGCGGAACCCGTAGGAAAACGCACCAGCGCAAAGACGCGGTGGTGTGGTCTGTAACGCCAGAAGGTTTTCTGGCACTGGAGGAAGTATGAGCGAGACAGTGATGAGCGAATACATCAAGGGCTTTGATCACGGTTGCGATTACATCGTGGCGGAGATCGAGCGATACATCAAGGAATGCAACAGCCATGATGCGCTGGTGCTGGTTGAGTTGGTCAAACGACTCAAGATGGAAGACAAACCTCGATGAGGTTCGTTGAATTATTTGCGGGCATTGGTGGCTTTCGCTTAGGTCTTGAGCGTGCTGGTCATCAATGCGTTTGGGCCAACGAATTTATGCCGAAAGCGGCAAGCATTTATGAACACAACTTCAAAGACAAACCAGATGGACGAGACATCCGAACCATTCACGCTGATGAACTCCCCGATGCCGACTTACTCGTCGGAGGATTTCCATGCGCGACTTTCAGCGTTGCTGGTAAGCGAACAGGATTCGGGACAGAAGATACACGCGGTACTCTCTTTTTTGAAATCTGCCGCATCCTCGCTGGTAAGCGAATCCCATATTTATTCCTTGAAAATGTTAAAGGACTCCTCAACCACGATGGAGGGCGAACCTTTGGAGTTATCGTCGCAAGTCTGGATGAACTGGGGTACGACATCCAATGGGAATGTCTTAACAGCAAAAATTTTGGAGTCCCGCAGAGTAGGGAACGAGTCTTCATTGTCGGCAATCTTAGAGACCGACCCAGACCCCAAGTATTTCCTATCGGAAGATGCTATTCAGCGGATGGTGTTCAAGACGGAACGCAACAAACTTCTCAACCGAGGATTCAAGCCGCAAATCATAAAAGATTCGCAGTCGGAACCTTACTTCACCGACTTTACGAGGGAGACACTAACAATGTCTACCTTGAAGACAGAGTATGTGGAGAAGTTGATGCTACTGGGATGGGATACACCAGAAGAGGACAAGCAGTTGGGTCTCTTCTGAGGCAACTCACGCCGCTCGAATGTGAGCGCCTTCAATCACTGCCAGACAACTGGACAAAGTGGTACGCCGACGGTTCATTGGTCACTGACTCGCAAAGATATGAGCGATGTGGCCGCGCTGTGACCGTCAATGTGATATATGAAATTGCAAAGAGGTTGCCAGTATGAAATCTTGGACATTTGATACACCAGAGATTGCTCAGACATTTGACTCTCATGTGCGTGAACAGTTGCCGTGGTACGACATGGTCACCGATGCTGTGGCCTACATCGTGCGCAACTACCTGCCAGAGGGCGGTGTGGTGGTGGATATTGGCGCATCGACAGGCAACATGGTGGACAAGTTGATGCCACTTTTACTGGAGCGTAAAGCATATGCACGCGCCATCGAGAAAAGTCCGACGATGGTCGATGTGCTGAAGCGTCGATTCGAGAATCATCACAATGTCAGCATCACGCAGGCAGACATCCGCTACGACTCTGTCCAGCCTGCGCAAGTCTATGTGTTGTTCCTCACAATGATGTTTATCCCAGTGCATGATCGCCAACGCGTTTTAAACGCCCTCAGAGCCGATTTATACAAAGGTGGGGTGTTGATAGTGGTGGACAAGGTTTGCGATCACCAAGGGTACTTCTCGACCGTTTTGAAGCGCCTCACGATGCAGTTCAAACTCCAGCAGGGAGCCAAGCCAGAGGATGTGCTGACCAAGGAGATGAGTCTGGCTGGCGTGCAGATACCGATTGATCCAGCCATCCTTGGGTCTGATGCCAAGCAGTTTTTCCGCATGGGTGAGTTTGCTGGATGGGTGATTGAGGGGTAGGGAAACTACTTAGAAAATAATTTTTAAAGGGGTTGTGCAATCTGTTTAAGTTAATGTTATACTTTCACCAACGACAGCAATTAAGCAGTCGTCTAACAGCGAAGGAACAGAGAAATGACAAACGCAACATGGATTCGTAAATTAGGTTCACACATCATCGGCTCTGGTGATGTTCGTGGTGAGGTTTACTTCGACGGCACAGAGTACAGCGCATACGCGCAGACCAACACTGACTCTGCCTACGAGAACTTCAAGTCTTTGGCCCAAGCAAAACGCTGGGTTGAGAAGTTCTTGGCCGCTTGAGGAGTACACCATGATCGACAACAAGAAAACAGTTTTTACCTCTGCCACTGGCGAGTTCACCATCGTGCGCGTTCAGTCTTATGGCTTTCGTTGCAACACCCTGTCTAGCGATTGGGAAGTCATGCAAAACGGCCAATGCATCGGCAACTACCTCCGCCTCAAGGATGCCAAGAAGTTCCTGCAAACCGTTTTGAGCAAGTAAGGAGATCACCATGTCATATATCGCAGAGATTGAAACCCGCGTCGCAGGCATCCCCTGCATCATTGGCCTGATCGAGTTCGAGAGCGTGCGCGGCTCCTACTCCTACAACGCCGCCAGTGACTGGGACTACCACGGCTATACCGACACCGACTGGGAGGTCTGTGACCGTCGTGGCCGTCCTGCTCCTTGGCTGGCAAACAAGTTGTCCAAGGACGACTACAGCCGTATCGAGCGCGAGATTGTCGAGTACATGAGCAACTAAGGGTTTGTCCCTACAAAATAATTTAAAAAAGTGTTGTTAAGGTGAAATACAGTGTTACACTTACAGCACTGACACAGCAAACCTGCATAGTCAGATAACAGAGAAGGAAACAGCGAAATGAAAAAATCTATCAAACTCAAAGACATCCGCGTAGGTCAACTGGTTGTGACCAGCGACAGCCCAGAAGCGCAAGTGCGCACAGTCGAGAGCGTCGATGGCTTCGTGGTCACTCTGACTTGGTTCGAGGGTACCAACCAGTGCATCCAAGGCGTGGACTACTCGCTGTTGCGTGTGCCCACCATTGAGCAGGTTGAGTACAGCATCAACGCCAACGGCAGGCTGGCAAACATCCTCGATGTGGCTGATGTGAAGTTTGTCATCGGCTAAACAAACAGGGGGCTTCGGCCCCCACTACCGAATCAATAACCAACTGAAAGCGAATCGATTATGTCAGACGAAATTGAAACAACCATCTACACCGACGACGGTGTGCGCGTGTATGTCAGCGAGTGGGATGACGGTGGTGCATGGTTCCGCATCAGCGCCCAGCACGGCGCGATGTCCACCGCGTTGACCCGCGAAGAAGCCCAGCAGTTGTTGGCTGGCTTGCAGGCAGTGTTGAACAAAGAGGTGACAGCATGAAATACAAAGGCCAAGGCAAAAAAGATTTTGTGGTTGTGATCAAGGACGAGGACGGCACACAGCGCGTCTTCTCTCGCCCAGTGACAATTGGTCAAGCCTCGTTCATGGTTCGCGGTTCATCTTTGCCGCTGGACTTCTTTGCAATCCGCCACCTTGAGCAGTTGGGCATCAAGCCCCACGCAACGACACATGGGGTGACAGCATGACCAAAGAGGAAGCCCTTGACACAGTCAAGTTGTTGTCGGCTTTGGAGTCGTGGGGGTTCACTGTAAAAGAGAATTTCCCTGATTACCTTCGCGATGATTTGCACGATGTCCAAGATGTGTTGAGGCGCATCATCTTGGAGGAGCCACAAGAGAAGTACACCTACGGCACACCTTTGTTGGATGCTATGACTGGCAAGGAGAAGAACACATGACAGACCAAGAACTGCAAGAAGCCATCGACAGGGCGCGATCCTTTGTTGCCCCGCAGATGGACTACAAGACCACGCCATCCTCAGACCTCAAAGAATCCACCATCAAGTACATCAAAGAGTTGCAGGCAATTCAAGTCGTGCGTGCTGGAATGGCGACCGCACCAACACTGCAAAGACTGGAGAAAATACAATGAACAAGCAGGAGATCGACGACATGATGAAGGACTTGCCAAGCCAACAATTACCTGAAGAAACCACCCTTCAGAAGTTCACAATTGGTATAATGTTCGTACTGTTTTTGATCATCTGGATGTGGGTGCCAAACTTCTTCTTGACTGAGGAGGAATGCGCCCAGCAATCACCGCAGGCGATCACCATCGGGCTTTGTACCGAACCGAAAGCGAAATAAAACCGACTCGGTTAAACGCCTTGGACTCGCAGGCGTAAAAGCGAAGAGGGATTGGGTGGAAGCCCCAAGCCAACACGCATGGGGATTGCCGAGAACTGAAGTCGTGGGTGCAGTCCCATATTCAGGGTAGGGAACCTGCCAGTCCCCAGCCGTGTTGGTGAATGCGCAGGCTGATGCGCTGGGATAGTCGTGACCTCATGCGTCGCGCCGATATTAAGGACGGCATGAAAGCCTGAGATCAGCGCAGGCCACTAACAGCCCATCTGGCGAACCTAAAGCGAATCGATTACACTGCGATCAATTCGACACTATGGGGAATATGGGTCATGC
>Ga0222712_10002071_pt1 | contig 23605 bp, 16 predicted proteins | sample C33_657DmetaG_FD_165043 | JGI IMG/M metagenome (GOLD analysis project Ga0222712, IMG submission 165043) | Estuarine water microbial communities from San Francisco Bay, California, United States - C33_657D | ecosystem: Environmental > Aquatic > Marine > Unclassified | place: USA: California... | reverse complement strand
GGATTAGGTGAACTTAACTCTACGCTAATAGAGCTCGCATTAAAAGATGTGGTTCCTGGTGTACGTACAAATGCAATTAAACTTGCAGAATTACATTTATCAAAATCACCGGAACTAGCTAAAGTACTTCTTACCCTTCAAAAAGATAGTGATGCAAAAGTGAGATTTCAATTATTATTAACCCTAGGATACCTAAATAGCAGCGAGGCAGCTCGTGTTAGAAATGAAATTTTATTTAAAGATGTAACTGATAAATGGGTTCAAATTGCTGCTTTATCAGCTCCCCCATCCCAAATAGCACCCTTATTGAAAGTTGTTTTAAGTAATTATCGTACTGATGTTCCTGAATATGCTTCATTGGTTCAAAAATTAACACGAATGGTTGGTACTAGTGGGAATCAATTGGATATTGATAAACTCATCAAACAATCCACTTCATTGGCTACAAATAAACAAAATCTATGGCAAGGACCTATGCTAGATGGGCTTGCACTAGGGCTTGAATCCAGAAAGTCGAAATTGCCAGAGTCTATTTCTTCATTTGAAAAAGATCAAAGTTTATTGGTAAGTACATTTTTTGACCATCCAAGCTTAGAAGTTAGGCAGGCTGCACTAGAAATGCTAAGAGTAATTGGGTTAAAAGATGAATCACTCAAAAATAAATCCATTCAAAGAGTTTTAAAAATTGCTGCCAATCGTAGCTTATCAGATAAAAGCAGAACTGAATCTATAAATTTCATTGCTTTAACTGATCCAAGCCCACATTCAACGGTATTAAAACAATTAATAGTTCCACAAGAGCAACCAATTATACAATTAGCAGCATTAAAAATTTTAAATAAAATTCCAACTACTACAGTTAGTGAGTATGTTATCAAACAATGGTCAGTACTAACCCCCGAAATAAGGGAGGCAGCAATTGGCACATTTCTAGGTAAAGATAAGCAGGACCGAATTGAGCTTCTATTAACTGCTATTGAAACAAATAAAATTCAAGCTAGTAGTGTAAGTTTTGGAAGAAGTGTTGGACTTATGCAAAATACAGATGAAAATCTTCGTAACAGAGCCAGAAAGCTATTTACCAAAGATGATGAAGAAGGTAAAAAAGTAAATAAAGAGTATAAAAAAGCCTTGGAACTCCAAGGAAATGCTACAAATGGGAATGCGGTCTTTATTCAGAATTGTGCTATTTGCCATCAAGTAAGGGGAAAAATAGGTGTAGCATTCGGCCCTGATATGGGTACTGTTCATAACTGGACACGCGAAGACATTATGGCTAACATTCTGGATCCAAATCTCTCCATTTCAAGTGGTTATGATTTATGGGAAGTAGAATTGAAAAATGGCGAACTCGCTCAAGGAATCATATCAAGCGAAACTTCTACTGCATTAACTCTTAGAAATAATGGCAAACTTGATAAAACCATCAACCGTCAGGATATAAAGTCAATAAAAAGTTTGAATGCATCAGCAATGCCATCTGGTTTTGAAAAGAAGATCAATAAGCAGGAAATGGCTGACCTTTTGGCTTTTTTACGCAAAAATTAAGATCAAAAAAAATAGTTAAACTATTAAAAACAAAAGACATGCAGATAAGTCAGAATTCATTCACCACTATTTTATTAACCCTACTGGTTGTCAATAGTATTTTTTATTCAGAAGGTGTAGTTGCACAATCAAACAATGCATCTAAAACGAAAATGGCAAAAGGCACTATGCTGGTTGGTGTTTCTACAATTGACATTACACCAGAAGGACCAATTCTATTAGCAGGTTATGGTGGCCGAAAGTCAGAATCTGAAGGTGTTCTTCAAGCACTTAAAGCCAAAGCTCTTGCTTTTGGAAGTGATAGTGAAGGTCCATCTATCCTAATTACGGTAGACCTAATAGGTATACAATATTATATGACCCAAGAAGTTGCAAGGCGCCTTTCCGATAAAATAGGGGTTGATCCTTCAAGATTAGTTATTAGTGCTTCTCATACTCATACAGGTCCAGAAATTGGGAATTTGTTAAATCACTTCGCCCGACAATTACCTCCTGAAGAGATAGGAAGGATTAACAAATTTTTAGAAATTCTGACTGAAAAACTAGAAAAAGTAAGCATTGAGGCACTTGATGCACGTAAACCAGCTAAAGTAGCTTGGGGTCAAGGCAAAGCAGGATTCGCTATGAACCGCCGCAAGGTAGTAAACGGTAAATCAGTGGGCATGACCCCAATCCCTGAAGGACCAGTTGATCACGATCTCCCATTACTAAGAATTACAGACATGGATGGAAAACTTAGAGCAGTAATGGTTTCATACGCATGCCATGGTACAACACTAGGTCCTGATATTAATAAAATTCACGGCGATTGGATTGGAGAAGCACAAAAATTTATTGAGGAAAAAAATCCTGGCGCCATTGCTATGGTATCCCTTGGTTGTGGAGCAGATGCGAATCCAGAACCACGAGTAACAAACCTCCAACTTGATTATGCTGCTCAACATGGCAAAGAGGTTGCTGACGAAGTGCAGAAACTTTTGGCATCTAACCTTAAACCACTAAGCTCCGCTCCTATGGGCCAATCTAAGGTAATCCAGCTTCCTTTTGAACATATTCCAACTGTTCAGGAATTTGTACAACAAGCCAATGAAAAAGGAGCAAAAGCCTATTTTGCAAAACTTGCGCTTGATAAAATAGCCCGCGGAGAATCTATTCCAAAAAGTCTTAACTATCCTATTACTACATGGACATTTGGCAATGATTTGGCGATGGTTTTTCTAGCAGGTGAAGTGGTAGTAGATTACTCCCTAAGACTAAAAAAAGAATTAGCCCCAGGACGTTTATGGGTTAGTGCTTATTCTAATGATGTTCCTTGTTATATCGCATCCAAAAGAGTCATCAAAGAAGGTGGCTACGAAGTAGAATCTTCTATGTATTCATATAATCAACCAGGTCGTTTCCAAGAAAGTATTGAGGATCTGATTGTCACAACTGTTCATGATTTGTTGCCATTATCGTATAAGCCGAAAATTAAAAAATGAGAGGTGAATAACTATTTCAATATCCCTTAAAATCTCAATTAACAGCTGTTAATTGAGATAAATAAATGTAGTAATACTTTGTTTTTTAACTAAATAAATATTCATGACCAACAATAGATTAAATTTCATTTTACTGATTTTACTTCTTTCTTCTGTGCAATTAACTTATGCACAACAAAATACTGGAATAAATACAATTCAGTCAAAAGGATTCAGGGCCTCTATAGTCAAAATGGATATAACACCCGATAAACCGAAAATGTTATTAGGCTATTCAGCGAGGCAATCAACCGGGATCAATGACCGTATTTACCATCGGATCGTAGCAATGGATGATGGCGTGAAGCAATTCTTTTTGGTTTCAACAGACATTTGTGTCATGTCTCCATCTGAATATGACCATGTTGCAGCTATTCTTCAGAAAGATCTGGGTATTGATCCCGAAAATTTTTGGTGGACATTAACGCACACTCACTCCGCTCCTGAGGTTGGAGTTCCGGGCTTGCCCGAAGTATTCATGGGCGATCGTTATAAGCATGATGTAGATACAGCATATACCTCTCTGGTGGAGCGTTCACTGATAAAAGGCATAACAGAAGCCAGAAATAAACTGGCTAAAGCTAAACTGGGTGTTGGCTGGGGTTTTTCGCAAGCAAATATTAACCGGCGGGCGATAGATGTAGATGGGAAAGCATCACTTGGATTAAATCCGGAAGGCGCTGTTGACCGTAAAATTGGTTTAATACGTCTCGATAAAGAAGATGGAAGTCCGCTTGCACTGATTGCCAATTATGCGATCCATGGAACAGTGCTTGGCCCTGCTCAAACTGAGATCAGTGGGGATGCTCCCGGAATCGTATCTGAATATGTAGAACAAAAATTGGGTGTCCCACTTCTTTTCATCAATGGTGCAGCAGGTAATCTTGCTCCTATTTACAGTGTCTATCCAAATCCTAAAGCAGGACATCTGAGTCAGTTCAAGGTACTCTTAGGAGACAAGATTCTATCTGCTAATAAAGAAATTGTATCCAGTCGGTCTGATATTAAGTTATTTACTGGATCCCTAATCATAGAAACCCCGAGGAAGCCCAATTTAAGCTGGCCTAAGGATTTGTCGAGATATACCCAGACCTTAGCTAATGGAGACCATATGGTGCTGCTGCCTGCAAGGTTCCTGAAGATCAATGAAGATGTGGCTATATGGAGTTTGCCGGTTGAATTATTTTGTGAGATCTCAAACGAGATTCGGGATCGCTCTCCGTTTCCCTTTACATTTTTCTATGGTTATACGAATGGCTGGCTCGGATATCTGCCCACAGAAAAAGAATGGAAGCATGGAGGATATGAAATCGAAACCGTTTCACCCTACACACCTGTTGTGGAGAAACATTTAAAAGAAGCTGTCCTGGGCTATCTGGAGGGAGAAATGAAGAGTACACCCTCCTTCCAGCCACAATCAGCAAACAGACCCACAATCGTGAAAACAGAAACCGATGGCATGCTCAGACTAACTGCCCGAAATGGAAAGGGAATTGGACCGAAAATTAAATATATGCCTGAATGGTGGGCTTTTGGATGGTTTACGAATTTAGACAAGGTTGAGTGGGATGCTGAGGTTGAGCTTGAAGGTGAATACAATGCCGAACTGGTGTGGTCGGTTTCTGATGATTCAGCCGGAAATGAGTTTCTGCTCGAAGCCGGTAAGCAAAAACTGACCGGAACTATTGATCGCAGCGGTTCATGGGAAATTTTCAAGTCAAAAAACATAGGTACAATCAGACTTAAGCCTGGAAAACAGAAGATTGTTTTCAAATCCAATAAACCTAATGTAGATGCCGGGATGTTAGACCTCCGCGAAATTAAATTAAGTCTGGTTAAGAGCAAATAAACATTCATCTTCAAAATTTATATAAAATGCAAACCTTAAAAAATAATCTCTGGTATTTATGCTTTCTCTCTGTTTTATTCATTGGATTTGCGGAAAGTTCAAAGAAAGCGGAGGTTCAAAATGCAAAATGGAATATGGGAGTAGCCTTGTATTCTTTCAACCGCTTTTCATTCGCTGATGCCCTTGATAAGGCAGAAAGTGCCGGAGTAAATTATGTAGAAGGTTTTTCTTTCCATAATCTGGGGAAGGACTTCGATGGTAAAACGATGGCTTCGACAACAAAAGAAGACATCCGCAAAATGAAGGAAATGCTCAGTAAAAAAAATCTTAAAATGCAATCCATGTATGTTAGTGGTGCTAAAAACGAAGCTGATTGGAAGTATTATTTTGAGCTGGCTAAAGAAATGAATATGCAACACCTGGTATGTGAACCTGAAAAGGAATCATGGGACATGCTCGACAGCCTTGCAGGTTTATATAAAATAAAAATTGCGATTCACGAACATGCAAAAGGTAAAAGCCTATACTGGCATCCAGACTCTGTAATAGCCGCTATGAAAGATCATCCCAATTTTGGCGTATGTGCTGATCTGGGACATTGGGAAAGAAGCGGTTTAAACCCTGCAGAATGTCTAAAAAAACTGGAGGGAAATATTCTTGGAGTCCATCTTAAAGACATTCATCAATCTGATAACCCAGAAGCAAATGATGTAATTATAGGCAAAGGTGTAATTAAATTCCCCGCTATAATTGATGAATTAAAACGTCAGCGTTTTAAGGGTGTAATTCATGTTGAATGTGAGCACAAAATGGAAAATAATCTGGCTGATGTGATCGCAGGAAAGAAATATTTCGAGGGATTATATAATAATAAAGTCAATTAGATAACTAAGAAATCAATCTATTAAAAGAAATCAATCTGAACCTATTATGAAATCCTTACCAGCAAACTTAAAAAGAACTATAATTTCTTCAAATAGGAATTTATTTCTAATCATATTATTTATTCTTTTCCCTTGTAAAATACTGTTGGCACAACAAGCTGAATCAACATTTGCATGGCCTGAGGGAAAGCAAATAGCAATCAGTTTAAGTTTTGATGATGCCCGTGCAAGTCAGGTAGATGCAGGAACAGCACTGCTCGATCAATATGGAGTTAAAGGCACGTTCTATGTGGTTCCAAATTCTGTCAAACAAAGACTTGAAGGCTGGAAAAAAGCGGTTATCAGTGGTCATGAAATAGGGAATCATTCTTTCAACCATCCCTGTACCGGTAATTTTCCATGGTCAAGACAAAAGGCTATTGAAAATTATACACTGAAACAAATGCGGAATGAATTAATTCTGACCAATAAGGCCATAAAGGAATTACTTGGAGTTGAGGCTGAGGTGTTTGCTTATCCTTGCGGACAAACCTATATCGGCAGAGGCGAAAATACAAAAAGCTACGTTCCTGTTGTATCAAAACTATTTCTGAGTGGCAGAGGCTGGTTAGATGAAGGTCCAAATGCTCCTCAATTCTGTGATCTTGCCCAGTTAACAGGGATGGAAATGGATGGTAAAGATTTTGATCAAATTTTACCACTGATCGAAAATGCAAAAAAGTCTGGCGCCTGGCTAGTTCTTGCCGGCCATGAAATGGGTGCATCCGGAAATCAAACCACCAGATTAAGCATGTTGAAAAAGCTGATTGAATATGCACAAAACCCGGCAAATGGAATTTGGATTGCACCGGTTGGAACTGTTGCGAAATATATTAAAGGGCAGAAGGGGTAAATTAAGTTTTTAGAGATCTAATGAACAATCTGTTAAATAATACTAAACATTTAAGTCTATGAAACTTTTAAGCAGTTATCCTAATCTAAATCCTGAACAAACACAGGTTCCTGAATTCTGCCATTCGGGATTTACTCTGCAATCCATATTCAGGCCTAACATCTCTTCTTTATCGATGCTTCTGATAGCGCTTACCTTATGTTGCTCTTTAAATTCATTTGCATCCGAAATATACATTGGGAAGTCTGAGGCAAATATAAGTCCTACCCTACCGGTGGCTTTAATGGGTCAGTTTAATCTTCGGATTGCGCATACCGCCGCCACTCCTCTGACTGCCAATGTAGTAGCCCTGGAATCAAGAGAAGGTACAAAATCACTTGATGCGGTTATTTTCGTTTCCTGCGACCTCGTTTATATCCCTACACCATTACTTTCAATGATTCGGATAGAAGTAGCAAAACAGATACCCGGCTTTGACGGTAGTAAGATTATTCTGAATGCGACACATACCCATACTGCACCGGTTTTGGAAGATAATATAGATGAGTCCTCGTTTTTATATCAGATACCCCGAGATGGTGTAACCCCGGTCAGTGCTTACAGGCTTCTCTTCGTCAAGAATGTGGCCGATGCAATTGTTAAAGCCTGGAATAGCCGTAGCCCTGGCAGTGTAAGCTGGGGCCTTAACAGAGTCGCAGTACCCTATAACCGTCGTGCATCTTATGCGAACAACACCACCACAATGTATGGTAAAACCAATGTCCCTGAGTTTCGTAACCTAGAAGGTTATGAAGATCACGACATTAATTCCCTTTTCTTCTGGAATAAGGAAGGAAAGCTGATTGCAATGAGTATTGACGTTGCATGTCCGGCACAGGAAGTTGAAGGCCGTTCGGAGGTAAATGCAGATTACTGGCATCCGGTTCGAATGGCTCTAAAGGAAAAATTCGGGAATGACTTAACTGTACTGGGTTGGATTGGTGCTGCAGGAGATCAGTCTCCGCATATTATGTATCGCAAAGCAGCTGATGAACGGATGCTTAAACTAAGTAATAAAACACGTATGGATGATATAGCAGAACGTGTAGTATCAGCTGTCGAGGAAACCTATAAAACAGTAAAGAATGATCAATATCGAAATCTGCAACTGATTCATAAGGTAGAAAAAATCAAGTTGCCGGTGCGAATAATCACAAAAAAAGAATACGAGGAATCTAAAATTGTGCGGGATGAAGCGGCAGCTCTTATTGCAAAAGATCCAAAAGCTGCAGACCAGCAATATGCAAAAATGACCTGGTTTGGAGATGTTCTCAAAAGATATGAACAGCAAAATACAAATCCAGATTATGAAACAGAAATACATGTTCTACGTATTGGGGATGCTGTAATATGTACCAATCAATTCGAACTGTTTACTGATTATGGCATACGCATTCAGGCACGTAGCAAGGCATTACAAACATTTGTGGTTCAGCTTGCAGGTCCGGGAACCTATCTGGCTACAGAAAAGGCCATCCGGGGTGGTGGATACAGCGCGGTCTGTCAGAGTAATATCGTTGGTTCAGAGGGCGGACAGATTTTAGTTGATCAGACTGTTAAATTAATTGATGAAATGTGGGCTGTAAAAAAATAATTAATTTCTTCAGCGATTATCAATGGCTCTAGGTAGTATAATTAAGTTTTTTGGTTAATTTTCTTTAACATGGTTTTCAGATTAGCGTTTTAGTTTGAATTTTTTAATGATGGTGATGTATATTCGTTTTTTTGGTTGCAGGATTAGTGTTTGATTTAGCTAATTACTGGTAAAAAAGATATAACATGAAAAATAAATTACGCAGCCAACAGTGGTTTGGCAAAAAAGGCAAAGATGGCATTATTTACCGTGCATGGATGAAAAATCAGGGCATTCCTGCTGATGCATTTGAGGGTAAGCCAGTGATTGGCATTTGCAATACTTGGTCTGAATTAACCCCCTGCAATGCACATTTCCGTGAGCTGGCTGAATCAGTAAGAAGGGGAATTCTGGAAGCCGGTGGTTTTCCGGTTGAATTTCCTGTCATGTCGTTAGGTGAAACCCTAATCAAACCTACTGCCATGTTATTCAGAAATCTGGTCAGCATGGACGTAGAAGAGTCGATCAGAGCAAATCCAATAGATGGAGTGGTATTACTATGCGGTTGTGATAAAACTACTCCCGCGCTGGTTATGGGGGCTTGTAGTGTAGATATTCCGACTATTGTTGTTTCTGGAGGACCGATGCTTACCGGAAAATATCAGGGCAATGATATAGGCACAAGTGACGTTTGGCGATTTTCAACTGATTTAAGGGCAGGCTTAATGACCCAAGATGAATTGAATGAAGCCGAGGCCGGTTTATGTCGTAGTCAAGGGCATTGCGCTGTAATGGGCACTGCATCTTCCATGGCTTGTATGGTAGAATCGCTCGGACTTACCCTACCTGGGAATGCTGCAATTCCTGCCGCTGATTCAAACCGTAAGGTTTTGGCACAATTATCTGGACGAAGAATTGTAGACATGGTAAAAGAAGACCTTAAGCCATCCGATATTCTGACCAAAAATGCATTTGAAAATGCGATCAAAGTAAATGCAGCAATCGGGGGATCCACCAATTTTGTGATCCATCTAACCGCCATTGCAGGAAGGATTGGAGTGCCACTCGAACTGCAAGAGTTCGACCCAATATCTGCTCCTATTCCACTTCTGGCAAATCTGCAGCCTTCTGGGAAGTTCTTCATGGAAGATCTGTACTATGCCGGTGGGCTACCAGCCCTTTTAAAGGAATTAGATACATTCCTACACAAAGAATGTATTACCGTAAATGGTAAAAAAATCTCTGAAAATTACAAAAATGCCCGTTGCTTTAACCAGGATGTTATTGCAAGTCTTGATAAGCCATTTAACACCGCAACGGCTCTAGCAGTACTTCAGGGCAATATTTGTGAGAATGGCGCGGTAATAAAACCATCGGCTGCTAGCCCGCATTTATTTAAACACACTGGGAAAGCCGTAGTATTTGAAAACATTGAAGACTTCAAAGCCCGGATCGATGACCCTAGCTTGCCGGTAGATGAAACCAGCGTTCTGGTATTGAAGAATGTAGGCCCAAAAGGATATCCAGGAATGCCTGAAGTTGGAAATATGACCTTACCCTTAAAATTAATTGAAAAAGGGGTTAAAGATATGATTAGAATATCTGATGGCCGGATGAGCGGAACAGGGTTCGGAACGGTGGTTTTACATGTATCGCCCGAAGCAACTCTTGGCGGAAACTTTAGTGTTCTGGAAACGGGTGACATTATTACATTTGATCTGGAGGCAAGAAGCCTGAATGTTGATCTCAGCGATGCAGAATTAAATGCAAGAAAAGAGAAATGGATCAAACCTAAAAACTTGGTTGACCGAGGATATACCGGACTTTATATCGATAATGTTGAGCAGGCTCATTTGGGCGCTGATTTCCACTTCTTAAAGGGAGGATCTGGCAGTGAGGTAACAAGAGATTCTCATTAAATTGAACATTATATTATGTCGAATAAACCTTTTGAAAATAAAGTGGCTATTGTTACCGGTGCGGGCCAAGGAATAGGATATGAAATATGCAGACAGTTGGCACTACAGGGGGCTAAGGTTATTCTTAATGATCTTGACTCCAGTTTAGCTGAGAATGCTGCAAAAAATATCAGGGAAGAAAATGGCATTTGTATCGCATTATCTGGAGATTCCAGCAACTTGGAATTTATACAGAGTATGGTTGATCTGGCAGTAAAAGAATACAGACAACTGGATATAGTTATAGCCAATGCAGGCATTACCTTATTCGGTGATTTTTTAACCTATAGCCCTGAATCATTCAATTCTGTTTTGCAGGTTAACCTTTCAGGGACTTTCTTTCTAGCACAAGCAGCATCGAAGCAAATGATCAAACAGGGTTCAGGAGGTTCACTTTTATTCACATCATCAGTAACGGGACATCAGGCCCATAAAAATCTGGCAGCTTATGCCATGACCAAGGCGGCAATAGAAATGCTTGCAAGAAATCTGGTCATTGAACTTTCTTCGTATAAAATAAATGTAAATACCATAGCACCAGGTGCAACGATGACCGAGAGAACGCTTGACGACCCAGAATATGAAGCAACCTGGTCAAGGCTCTCTCCTACCGGCCGGCCATCCACAGCAAAAGATATTGCAGATTCAGCATTGTTCCTTGTATCTGATCAAGCAAAACAAATTACAGGGCAATGTCTTGTAATTGATGGAGGATGGTCATGTATTAGTCCTTCTCCGTATTGATCTACCCAGAATAGCTCCCCTATTATTACTTACTAATCAAATGAAAGCAAGCGTATTATATCCATCACAATGCCAACTTGGAGAAGGCCCGATCTGGCATGCTGTAAAGAATTGCTGCTATTGGGTTGACATTGAAAGTGGTATGCTATTTGAATATCATTGGATCAATAAATCGACTAGATCTTGGACCTTTGATTTTAAGGTCACTATGGTTGCTCTAGGTCAAAATAATTCACTTATTTTAGGATTAAACGGCGGTATCGGACGCTTTGATCCGGAGTCTGCAAAGCTGGATTATATCCTTGATATTGAAACTAAAAACAAAGATATACGTTGCAATGATGCTGCATGCGACAGCAAGGGAAGATTATGGATAGGTTCCATGCATAAGGCATTTGAACAGGGAGCAGGTTCTTTATATGTCATTGGCAAAAATCTAAAAATCGATACCGTATTAACTGATATTACTATTTCAAACGGAATATGCTGGTCAGCTGATAATTCAAGACTTTACTTTATTGATAGTCCAACACGGGTAATTCAATCCTTTATTTTCAATGAAGAAAGCGGATCAATACAATTTGAAAAAAATGCGATCGAAATTCCTTCAGAATTAGGAGTGCCTGATGGTATGACCATCGATCAGGAAGGAATGCTATGGATTGCACACTGGGGTGGATATGGCATTTATAAATGGAACCCATTGAATGGTTCTTTATTAGATAAAATTGAAATACCAGCTCCTTACGTTACTTCTTGTACTTTTGCGGGCATAAACCTAGATCATTTGGTCATTACCACAGCCAAAGGCGACATGAATCAAGAAGAGCTAGCTCTTTACCCAGAAAGCGGTAATACCTTTTGGCTTAAAGTGGATGCAAAAGGATTTGAATCCAATACCTGTATATTTTAATTATACCGGTAAATAGGATCTGAATCAAAGCTATATAAATAGTTAATAATGATTCTCCTTGTAAGTGATAACTCCTTCTAAACCCAATTACAAATCAAAACTCAGAACATAATTTCTATATTTGCGCCACTTTAAGCTAAAAGCTAAAAGCGGAAAGGTGAAAGCCAAAAGCGGAAAACTTATTACTTATTACTTATAACTTATAACTTACTACTTACTACCTAAAAATGGCATTACAATGCGGTATAGTCGGGTTACCAAATGTTGGAAAATCCACACTTTTTAATTGTTTATCAAATGCGAAAGCACAGGCTGCAAATTTTCCTTTTTGCACCATTGAACCTAATATTGGTGTTATTACAGTGCCTGATGCACGTTTAACAAAACTAGCTGAACTTGTTAAGCCAGTTAAAGTACAGCCAAATACCATTGAAATAGTTGATATCGCCGGACTTGTTAAAGGTGCAAGTAAGGGCGAAGGATTAGGGAATCAATTTTTGGGTAATATCAAGGCCACTAATGCAATCATTCATGTTCTCCGTTGTTTTGACGATGATAATGTAATCCATGTAGATGGTTCTGTAGACCCTATCCGTGATAAAGAGATCATTGACACTGAATTGCAGTTAAAGGATTTGGATGCGGTCACAAAAAGAATCCAAAAGGTTGAAAAAATGGCTAAAACCGGAAATGATAAAGATGCCAAGAAGACCTATGAGGTATGTAATATTGTTAAAAATCATCTTGAAACAGGCAAATCTGTACGTACAGCTCCAATCAGCGAAGAGGACAAAGAATTTATTTCAGATTTATTTCTTCTGACTGAAAAGCCTGTTTTGTATGTGTGTAATGTGGATGAGAAGTCTGTTGTGAATGGAAATAAATATGTTGAATTGGTTAGAGAAGCCGTAAAAGAAGAAAATGCAGAGGTTTTGATCATTTCAGCACAGATAGAAGCAGAAATTGCTTCTTTAGATAGTTTTGAAGAACGTCAAATGTTCCTTGAAGATTTGGGATTAACAGAATCTGGAGTTGCACAATTGATCCGCGCAGCTTATAAACTATTGAAATTAGCAACCTATTTCACTGCCGGTGTTCAGGAAGTGAGAGCATGGACAATTACACAGGGATTTACTGCCCCTCAAGCGGCTGGCGTGATTCACACAGACTTTGAGAAAGGATTTATCCGTGCAGAGGTTATAAAATACCAAGACTTTGTGAGCCTTGGCTCTGAAGCCGCATGTAAGGAAGTAGGAAAGCTTGGTGTAGAAGGAAAAACCTATATCGTGCAAGATGGTGACATTATGCACTTTAGATTTAATGTTTAAACATTGCCACTGATAGCGGATTAAGTATATTTACACCTTAATCTTTTTCTTTAACAGATTGTACCCATAGTTCAATGGATAGAATTGCAGATTCCGGTTCTGCTGATGTGGGTTCGAATCCCTCTGGGTACACAAAAAAGCCCTTCTAAATTATTAGAAGGGCTTTTTTAATGGAGTATTAATTCAAGAATTAGATCACCCTAATCTCTATCTAAACCAAATTCCTCCCTGCATTTACAATTCCATATACCGTGCGTATAATCAACTTATCATAAATTTCTGATTGGGCATTAACTATCTTTTCAGCTTTCATATTATTAAGTTGCTGCAAAGCATAATGCTGGATTATGACTAGGGGCAAAACAATTTTTTCTCTTAAAGCGATAGATTTGCGTTCTACAGGATACTTTTCCATCAGAGTCTGAGTATCTGAAACCTCCAAAAGCAGATCTCTGGTAAGTTCAAACTCCTCTTTTATCATTCTCCAGAATTGCCCAAAAATATCATCATTCTCAAGATATGCGGTTACCCTGAAATCTGATTTAGACATAGACATCATGCAATTATCAATCATCGTTTTAAACTGTCCTGACTCGATATAAAGTTGCTTAATATCGTTGAATGAACCCGCATCTTTTGCCTTTTTCAAGGCAGAACCTACACCATAATAACCCGGAATATTTTGTTTCAACTGGCTCCAAGCTGTAACGAAACTAATTGCACGAAGATCTTCAAGTCTTAATTCAGCATCAACATTCCTTTTGACCGGCCTGCTGCTGATATTGATCTGAGAAAGAAGCTTCAGTGGACTGTGTTTTTCAAGGTATTTTAAAAATAATGGATGTGCTGTTAAGGCAGCAAATACCTGATAACTCTCGCCGGCAAGATTAGCTATCAAATTGGTTTGAGCTTTATTAAGTGTATTAATATTGTTCTGATCAAATGAGGATACAATTCCAGCATTAATCAATTGTTCCATATTATAATGAGCACTATCAAAAGAACCATACTGGCTACTGATGGTCTGGCCCTGAATGGTTAGTTGGATATGATCATTAGCCACATCTTTACCCATTGAAGCATAAAATAAGTGAGTTTTACCACCACCTCTTGCTGGTGGGCCACCCCTACCGTCAAAAAATACCAACTCAACATCGTTATTTCGGGCAGCGGAAGTTAGAGCTACTTTTGCCTTCAGAATAGACCAATTTGCCATTAAATAGCCCCCATCTTTTGTACTATCTGAAAAACCAAGCATAATGGTTTGCTTATTCAAACGTCGCTTTAAATGCTTTTTATAGAATGGATGTGCATATAGCGTTTCCATTATCTGAGCAGCATTAGATAAGTCTTCAATGGTTTCAAATAACGGTACAAAATCAATAGTTAACTTTTCCTTTTCCCATCCACTCAACAGGAATAACTCCATTAATTGCAAAATATCTGAGGCTTGCTGACAATTACTTATGATAAATCGATGGCATGCTTTTTCTCCACCTGCATCCTGTAATTGATAAATCAAACGAATGGTATCAAGCGTATCTTTAGTCAGCTTATCAGCTTTGGCTGGACAATGAAAATTAGACTCCTGAAAAGTAAGTCCTGAAATTCGTTCATCTTCATTCAGCGCTGAATGTTTGTCGTCTTTATCCGTTTCAAAACCATTCTCCGTCAAGGCTAATTGATGCACTGTACGCAATATCCGGCTATCCTGACGAATATCCAGAGAAGCAAAATAACAACCAAAGAGCTTTACTTTACGGATTAGATCTTCAATTTTATCTAAAAATAATCCATCGTGAACCTCAACTAACACTTTTTTAATGGCCTCTAAATTACTTATGATTTCATCTTGCTGATTTTTAGGTTCATCAACTACATTAAAACTGTTTTCATAAAACAGATTTTGTAAAGTGGCCATATACTTTTCAACCCCCCGAAAGGTTACACGTCTTTTCAAACTCCGAAAATCACGGTAATAGCATCGAAATAAAACCGTACGCAGTAATGCAGAAACTGTTTTTGTGCTTTCGGTGGTCACATTTGGATTGCCATCACGATCTCCACCAGGCCAAAATCCTAATTCAATAAATTGGGAATGATCAGTCAGATCAAACTCCTTATCAATCTGTGATTGGATACTTGAAGTAGTTTCATAAAATACATTTTCAAGAAACCAGGCTAGACTTATTGCCTCATCAACAGGACTAGGCTTGTTTTTATTGAAAAAAGGTGTTTTTCCTAGCTGCTGCAGAAGTAGGTTGATTGAATTGATATCATTTTGCTTCAAGGCCTCAATCAAATCTGTAATTATAGCTAAAACAGGACCCGGGTAAAACTGGGTTGGATGAGCTGTCAGCACTAACCTTAAGGAGAAATCCTTCAATTTTTCCTTGATCTTTTTATCGATCAAGGGGTTAGCTGCAGCCTGTTGGAAGAGTGAGTTTAAAGAACCGGTATCTTCCCAGCGGCCTGTTTTGTTAAATGAAGCATCTTCAACCGCATCAAATAAAACTACCTGACGCTCAATATACTGGATAAAACGAAATAAGAGGTCGAAACGATCGGCCGCCTGAATATACTGCTCATATTGTCCAAAAAAGCTCTCTATAATATCTGTTGGACTTAGCTGAGACTTCACACCATCCTCACAATGTGAGGTAAAAAATGGTAATAGGGTACCGGTATGCTTGATCTGATAAAAGGGTAATGTCAGAAATAGGCTATTATATAATTCAAATCTATTTACAACTTCATTTGTAAAAATCGATTCTTTTTCACTGAGTTTCATTTAAATTCAATTGCTAGGCATACCATATAGCCACAATACAAAAGTGCGAAATTTATAACAAAAATAAATTTTTAGTTGATAGATTTAAACAAAAAGAGGAATTTGTTATATAATTGACAATACAAGTAGCCAATAATTCATCACTAAAAGATCATTTAATGTATGAATAACAAGGCAGAGTAAATTAAAATATTAATAATTACTTGATAATCAATTTTTTAAAATATAAATGAAAGCAATTACGATGAATTAAATAAACAAGCTGTTATTTCGATGTTTAATAATTTATGCCTTCATTAAAAGCAATTACTCTTTCTAAAAATCATAAACTTCAGCAAGTACTGAATTATCAATTATTTTAATTCCCTAATCTTCACACTTCTAAAAGAAACCGCATCGCCATGATCCTGAAGCATAATTTTTCCTGCAGAAGAAAGTCCGAATCCTGGTACGTTTTTAAATTTGCTTTGCGCAATAAATGCTTTAAATTCATCAGATAAACGGTTAAACTCAAGAACTTTATATCCGTTCAACCAATGTTCCACTTTATTGTCAGGTAATACTCTGATCATTCCCTGATTCCATTCGCCTACTTTTTTAATTGAAGCCGGAACTTTTTGAGCTGGTACCAGGTCATACAAGGAAGCTAATGTTCGGTTACCTTTAATACCCAACTTGGCATCTGGATGTTTTTCATCATCCAGTATCTGATATTCTAATCCAAGAGCAGAACCATTGAACGTATTCACAAAGTACTTTAGTCCACTATTTGCTCCTTCAGTTAATTTGAAATCAAACTTCAATTCAAATGCAGCAAATTGCTTAGTTGTAACAATGTCACCCCCAACCGCTGGCTGTCCTGCCTGATCTTTAAGTACAGATAAAACACCATCCTGAATAGTCCATCCATTTTTAGGAAAGATCTCATTTTTAGCAGCTGTCCAGCCCTTTGCTGATTTGCCATCCCATAATAACCGATACCCCAAACTTTTTTCCTGTCGTGAAAGATCGTTAGGCACTGTATTAACAACAAAAATATGCTCTGGTGCAGAAGGCTTTAATTTACCTGTTTGAATTCTGATATTCTTCCACCTAACCTGCCTACCAGCTGGTTCAGAAGCAGGAATTGAATGAACTTGCATGGCAATAAACCCTTTACTGGTTTCAGCATCTATTAAATGTGCCACAGGAATTCCGTTCACCCAGGTTCTGATGCTATTACCAATACATTCAATGCGGTATTTGTTCCAAACATTATTTTTAAAAGCAGTTTTTGCTGCAGGATTTAATTCCAGGTTATATAACCAGCCTCTTCGGCCTTCATCATAAATTCCGCCACTCCATGCACGGGCAGCAGGGTCAATTTCTACCTGATAGCCATGAACTCTTCCATTCTGGTATTCCTTTTTACTCAGGCTTCTGATTTGTATACCTGAATTCATAGAAGGATGCACTAAAAGTTCAACCTCCAGAATAAAATCTCCATACTCTTTTTCAGTTGATAAAAATGAATTAGGAGTATTTGATACTGTGGTTCCTACTAATTCTCCATCCTTAATTTCGTAGATAGCCTTTCCTCCTAATAACTTCCAACCAATCAGGTCTTTACCATTAAACAAGTTCTCCCATTGGCCTTCGCTAGGCTGAGCGTAAAGATTCATTGAAAATAATAAACTCAGAAGAATAATAAATTTAGATTTCATAAACATAATTTTAATAAATGTACAAATTACTGCTCAAGTTCATTATATGCCTTTTTAAATTAAACTAATTTAGAAGTATCAAAAAAGACTGCCAAGAAGATTATTGAGAATTATATGCTAAATTCAACACTGTAAAATCAAATTAAATGAATCTGAATGCGGTAGAGGAATCATCGGCTATACAAAATATGGACAAAGTATTTACACGTACCTACCAAAAATGTGGTCCAACATTCCCTGAAGTAAAACCCAATAAGACAATTGATTTTATCGCGTTCCGGACAGGCAACCCATTTAGCAGCATTGAGCATAAAGTGGTTCAGGAGTATTATGCATCAGACCATTTACCTGTTATAGCAATGTTACGATATAACTGCTAGCTGAAGATGAATCTGCGAACAATTTAGTATAGCTTTAACAATCATAAAGATAATTTCACAAAATTTAAATAAACCATTTGCAAGCAAAAAAAATCATTTTAAAAAGCTTAATAATTACATCATTAGGTTGTTTTGCATCTATTAACTTAGTTGCGCAGTCTCCATTCACAGGAATTGAGAATCTATTTTCAGAACCAAAATCCTATACCTTATTTAATACCAAAACTCCACTTAAAATTGACGGAGAACTGAATGAAAAAGCATGGCTGGATAGTAGCTGGTCAGACTTTTTTGTAGACATTGAGGGAGATCTTAAACCTGTTCCTACAACTAAAACCAGGATTAAGATGCTTTGGGATGAAAAATATCTATACATCGCTGCGCAATTACAGGAGCCACATGTTTGGGCTAATACTAAACCTGAAAAGGATATTATATTCAGAGATAATGTTTTTAAGATCTTTATCGATCCAGATAATAATATGAATGATGATTTTGAGATTCAGATTAACCCTCAAAATAACATGCTATTTTTGATCATGAATAAGCCTTACAGAGACGCTGGTGTTCCGGTTAGCGGTTGGATACCTATAGGATTACAATCAGCCGTTAAAATAAACGGGACGATCAACAAAGCAGAGGATATTGATAATGGATGGACTGCAGAAATTGCCTTACCACTTTCAGCGTTCAATTTTAATCCAAAAGATGCGAAACAAAATACGAATCTCAGAATCAACTTCCTGAGAACCAATTTTGATTTTTTAGTAAAAGATGGAGTTTATTCCAAAGCATTAGATAGTACTGGAAAGGCTTTTGCTCCTCATTATTCATGCTGGAGCCCACAGGGTATAATCAATATGCACTATCCGGAAAGATGGGGATATACGCTATTTTCTGAAAACACTCCTAATCATAGTGAACAAACATTTATTGTCCCCTATTCAGAAAAACAACGCAAATACTTATGGTTGGCCTATTACAAGCAGAAAGAATACTTTAAAAAAAATAAACGATACGCTTCAAGTCTTAATGAACTAAAAGTTTCTGAAAACGATATTCAGATAGACGGTAAAAAGAATACACTCAATCTTGAAGCTAATAGCAGGCAGTTCCTCATTAGTATCAAAGAGGAAGGAAGTAATTCAATAATCACTCTTGATCAGGATGGATTGATCAGTAAATAATTTTAACTTAACCAGATGAAATTTAAAATCTATTTAGCTTTATTATTTGTGATCAGTAGTTTTACAAACCCGATTTTTGCTCAAAAAACTGAGGTACTCGTTCTTCCAACCATTCATGGCGGACATAAAAAGAACGTGAATTATAATTTTGAACATGTCAGACGAATCATTCAAAATTTTAAACCCGATATCATTGCTGTAGAAATCAGGCCAGAGGATATGAACAGAGACACAAATTATTTAAATCCATTATATAATCCGGAAATGATTATGTTTAAAAATGAATTCCCGGAAGCTGTAAAAGCTGGTATTGACTTCATGGGAGCAGATTTTGAAGGAAAACCACTCCCTGCAAATTTTATGAAGGAAACAATTGGCGAGTTCGGTAAATTTAGAGCAATGAATCAAACAATCATGCGCGACAGTGGCATTGTTAAAGCTCGAATTGCCAAAGGCCTCCCAGCAATTATAACTAAACGAGGAGAAATGATGGCTACATTAGGTGCAAACCAATTAATGGATGGAACGTATGATGCTTTAACCGAGGAGTTCACAAAGGGGCAGACTGAGGTTCTAAAAAATACACCCTATCAATATTACGATGACTTTCAGGTTAGCCGAGATCAGCGAATTGCAGATAATATCAAAGCATTGGCAATAAATAATAGAGGAAAACGAATTATCGTTCTAACCGGAGCGAATCATCATAATAGAGCAGTTAATGAATTGAAAAAAGTTAGATCTGTAAATCTTATCACACAAGTTCAAGACCATTAATTTTTATCATGTTCCATTTTGGCTTTTTTATTAAAAAAAACGATCATTTGAATGAATAATTTCAGAAGTATTTTTATTGGACTATTTTTTATATTGTCAAGCAATCAGGTGTATTCTCAGTCTGAATTAAGTTTGGGAAACGAAGTTGTTCTCAATAATTTCATTGTGAAAGAGAATTTGCTCAAGAATAACAAGATTGCCATTATTGCTGTCGATTCATTGGATAAGCCTTTGGAGAACCTAAGTGGCACCTTTCAATTTAGCATCAATGGATTCGGTCAGGAATTAAAATTTAATAATGGTGTTGCTGTAGCAGCACAAGCAATTGATAAATCTACTTTTCTTTATTTACGTCATGAGAACGAATCAGGCACTCATGGTAAATTATATTACGTAATCCGTAAAGGTGATTCTATCAATCCTATAAATATAAATTGGTGGGTATTAGTGATTGTGCCCTTAATTCTGATCATACTGGCTGCCCTATTTCGAAAATTCATCATTTTTGCCATTATCCTATTGGTTTTCCTATTCTATTACAATTCAACTAACGGACTTAAACTACCTACATTTTTTGAGACGGTATTTGATGGCTTGAAGAACCTGATCTAGGCATACTCTTTAAAATGGCATACCAATGCCGAAATTATACTGTACAAAGCGGTAAATATCTGGTCGATGCGTTTCTGCATAATCGAGTTTAAATTGCTTTTTATTAAAAAGATGCTTTATTACGTATTGATCTGAACCCGTGAATTGTGGATCTTTCACCTTGATACCAGCATCGAATCTGAACACAAAGTAGTTTAAATCAAAACGTAAACCAGCCCCAATTCCAACTGCAAGCTGACCCAGAAACTGATTAAATTTAAACTCACCACCCGGATTTTCAACAGTTTGTTTTTGTCTCCAAACGTTTCCAATATCTGCAAAAGTTGCTCCCTTGACTTTTGCATTCAAAATATTATCTGCTATCTTAAAACGATACTCCAAATTACCCTCCATTTTAATCTCTCCTAACTGATCGAGATTACGCAGATTAGCTCTTAATGTATCTGCCTTGCCATCACTCCCCAGAACAGCTCTATTGTAATTACCGGGACCTAAAGTACGTGCCTGCCATGCTCTTACGCCACTTGATCCTCCTGCAAAGAAATTCTTTTCAAAAGTTAATTGATCGCTATTACCATAAGCTATACCAACACCCGGATTAATACGAGCCACCAATTGCTTTTCTCCACCAAATGACCAGTAATATCTAAGGTCAATTTCTGTCTTTAAATACTGTTGATAAGGCAATCCCAATATAGTTCTGAAACCATCATTATCTACATTGAAGTTCACTATCTTATTCAATAATCCTAGCGAATTACCAGCTGCGTCAATTGATCCTTTGAAATACAAAAAATTACTATAAGTATTTAGCTTAATAGCATTGGAGGTAAAAGCATACTGACTTCCCAAATTGAAAAAACGCCTATCATTGGTCCTAACATATAATTCAAAGCCACGCTGAATTAAACTATCCCTGAATACCGGATCGAGTTTTCCCTTCCTGAATTCAATATTTAAAGGTGTGAAAGAGTGAAGCTTAGTTTTAGTTTCTACCCAATCATAAATTATAGAATTAATAAAGACCCTGCTTGAAAAGGCCTGCCTTTGATCAAAAAGCTGGAAACTACTTGAAATTGTGGTACGTGGTATCCCATTTCTTCCCATTAAGGGGATATTGAATGGAACTAATAATTTCGGTATAACTAGATTTGCTCCCAGCTGAAGATCGCGGCTAAATACCCGGTCAAAAACATTGCCGCTTCCATCTGCATTGAAAAATATTCCATATTTTGCTTTGATCTCCAGATGTTCGGCACCCCCAAATAGATTTCGATTGGTATACGTATTTCCAATATTGAATCCATTACGTCCTGAATTGAAAGTGTATTCACCTTCAACCCTGTTGCTCATCTTTTTAAGTGGTGTAATCGAATAATTCGGTATTAATTTGAAGGTACTGTCGCTTGACTTCTGATACTCAATCTTCAAATTTCTGAAAACATTAAAATCATACAAACGATCATAAGTGACTTCTTCATTATCAATATTATATAGATCATTTTTCTTTAAATAAAAATAACGACTAATTGGCTTAGCATTAAATTTTCCAGAATAATCAACAAAATGAAATTGTGAATCAATTGTAACGGTGTCTGTTTTTAGTCCGGTATTTAGCCCATTGCTAGTAGAAATAGTAAGGACACTATTATCAATAGTATATGTTTGATGCGCAGATTTATTTGCAGGATTTGCAAGAAATAATCTAAGATTAGCTTCATTGTTAAGTAGGTTACTATCCACATCAAACCTCACAAACTGCCTAACATAATCATAATAACCATGCTGCTTCATTAGTTTGTATATCTGTTCCCGCTCATAGGCAAGGGTATCTGAGTCGAAGCGCTTGCCCTCCTGTAAATGAGTAAACTTATCACGATTGGCCAAATAAAGAGCTGAAACTGTGGTATCTTCAATTTCGAAACTTATTTTCTTGATCTTGAATTCAGAACCAATATCGGCAGTAAAGACAATTTCGGCATTTTGCTTCTTAATCTTGAGGTCACTTTTTACTTTGGCATTAAAATAACCTTTTGAGGCAAGGAATTTCTCAATCTGAACACGTGATATCTCTAATAATGAACTATCAAGGACATGCGGAGCCTCTCCAATTGCTTTGATCCTGTCGGTACGATATTTTCCTTTACGAGTATTGAAAATATTATACAAAGCCAGATTCTGTCTTGAATTGGGGCGAATATCACTCTGAACAAAGGTTAATGCAGTTTCTAAAAATTGCTTATCTACACCCTCTAACTTAACTTTCTTAACCAATGCCTGATCTTCGGGCAGATACCTTGATGCATTACAGCCGGCAAATATTAGGAACAAAAGCAGTATACTTGCAGGTAAACAACTACGGCAGAGAAGGTATGATTTCAAAGTCTCAAATAAGTTTTATAAAATCTTTACATCAAAAAAAGTTCAGAAAAGAACATGGTCTTTTCATTGTTGAAGGATTAAAATCAATTACCGAATTCATTAATTCAGAATTTGAAATTGATTCTATCTATCATCTTACAGATGTAGTTCCAAAGTTGGGTAAATTATCACAAAATATAAAGCTACATCAAATAAGCTCTGATAATTTATCAAAGATAAGCGCTTTAAGTGCTCCTCAACAATTGCTGGCAACAATTAAAATACCCAGTACTGAAGAATTTAAAATAGAATTACTAGAAGGCAATTTCTCAATAGCATTAGACGGTATTCAGGATCCCGGTAATTTAGGTACAATCATACGTACGGCAGATTGGTTCGGAATAAAGTACATTATCTGTTCTCAGGATACTGTTGAAGCATTCAACCCAAAAGTAGTACAAGCAAGCATGGGTTCACTGGCTAGGGTTAAGATTATATATGCAGACTTGAAAGATCTATTTTCAAGAACAAAGCTTCCAGTTTATG
>Ga0222712_10002070_pt1 | contig 23621 bp, 22 predicted proteins | sample C33_657DmetaG_FD_165043 | JGI IMG/M metagenome (GOLD analysis project Ga0222712, IMG submission 165043) | Estuarine water microbial communities from San Francisco Bay, California, United States - C33_657D | ecosystem: Environmental > Aquatic > Marine > Unclassified | place: USA: California... | reverse complement strand
GATTTCGCCGCCGACATTGGGCCCAGGCGCGATTTCAACCTGGCGTACGCCAAAGTTTTTGGCGCCCCAGCCAAACCTTTGGACGGGAGCCCTGAAATCGCCGAATGGACCAAAAAGCGGGATGCCTTTTTCCGGATGGAAACCCCCAAGAACCCGGCTCCTCCGGCCCGGGTGGTCCGCCTGGAACCGCTTGATTTCTGGTCCAACGCCGACATGAAAAACCCGTTTGTGGAGGCGGTTGACCTGTCATTTTCCACCAACTCAAAGGGACCTCCCAATCCAACCTGGCTGGTTCTTACGAAGGATTCCCAGCCCCTGGTAGTCGACCGCGGGGACTCCCTGGAAGTTCGGGTGGATTGCAGGATCATGCTGGTCCCATCTTTCCTCGGACAGGCGATTGCGGTGATGAAAGCCCCCAAGGATAAGATTGACCAACCCGGTGTCTGGAAACTCGTGGGGATTGATATCCTGTCGGCCAGGCCCCTGCCTGTGCCACCAGAACTGCGTAACGCCCCACCGGAAGTCCTGGACAGGACTTTACGGGGCAATTAATCCCGGATCTTCCCCGCACCCGAGAAAACAAGAGAATCAATCCATTGCGGTGGCCGTCCCCGAACTTCGGCCAATCAATCGAACGGAATTGATGGCTCATGGCGTGGTGGTGATTTTTGCGAAAAATCCGGATCCAATGACCACGCCGAGATGCCGGACCGATTAATACCGTGCCCACCCACAGGCGGGAGGTTCACCCATGTACCGTCCAGGCTTTCACCTTCGACTGCCAGAACTGAAGGGTTGCGCGGCAACCGGAAATTTGGATCGGCGGTCCCTTCTCAGCCTGGGTGCCGGGGCGGCTTTGGGCGCGGGGGCATTTGCTCCCCTTGCCACGGCTGGAGCCAAACAATCCACCGGAGGTACCGGGAAGCGGGTGATCCTTTTTTGGCTGGACGGCGGCCCCAGCCACATGGACCTTTACGACCTCAAGCCGGACGCCCCGGCCGAATACCGTGGTTTATGGAAACCGATCCGCACCGCGGTTCCTGGCATGGACATTTCTGAATTGTTCCCCCGTCAAGCGTCGGTCGCGCGTCACTTCAGCCTGATCCGCAGCATGCACCATGGGACAGGCGACCATTTCGCCGGCGGACATCGGATCTTGACCGGCAAGGACATGGGGGTGAGTGGAGCCAATACCGCGCCCAAATTCCCCTCGCTGGGTTCTATAGTCGCCCGGGAATGCGGCCCCAGAGCCCAGGGAATGCCTGCCTACGTGGGCCTGCCAAACGCCTCCAGCATCGGTTTGGTCCCCGGATATTTCGGGGGGCATTTTCTCGGGAAGTCTCTGGACCCATTCATGCCGGGAGGAGATCCGAACCAACCGGGGTATGCGGTCCGAAACCTGGACCTGGCCCAAGGGCTTTCGATGGGTCAACTGGAAGACCGCCGTACCCTCCGCCATCGATTTGACCAAATGTCCAGGGCGTTGGATGAGCTTCCCCTCAAAAGGACCATGGACGGTTTTGACGGGCAGGCCCTTGAGTTTCTGCAGAGGCGGGCAGCCCTTGATGCCTTCCGAATCGATCGGGAGGAAAGCCGGTTGCGCGACCGTTACGGTCGGAATTCATGGGGCCAATCCGCCCTTTTGGCCCGAAGGTTGGTTGAGGCCGGGTCCACATTTGTCACCCTGACCTACGGCGGTTGGGATCACCATTGGGACCTGAAAAAAGGCATGGAAAATTACCTGCCGATGGTGGATTCCGCTGTCGCTACCCTCATCGAGGACCTCCACGCCAGGGGCCTTTTGGATGAAACATTGGTCCTGGTCATGGGGGAATTCAGCCGCACCCCAAAAATGAACGACGGAGGCAACGGCGGCCCCCCCGGAAGCATGGGAACGCCAGGAAGAGACCACTGGGGCAACGCGATGTCCATTTTGGTGGCCGGAGGCGGCACCAAACCGGGCTTGGTGGTCGGAGAAACCGAGAAACTGGGACAATCACCCAAATCCCGCCCCATCACCCCCCGCGAATTGCACGCCACTGTTTACCGATTGCTCGGGATGGACCCAAATCTAATGCTGATGGATCCATCCGGCCGACCTATCTCACCCCTGGAACAAGCCCAGCCGATATCCGAGCTAATCTAATAAATACAAAGAGAAATATATAATTATAAAAACCTAGGTATTTTGTTCCCATTCCACCATTTCAAGCGGTTCAACTGCCCTTTGCGCTTGGAGCGGACGCTGCTATCTTTCCGAAGAGAGATGCAGGCAGTAAACACCCCGGAAGATCATTCCGGGGTTGCTGTTTTTTTTATTTTTCGTTGATTCGGCGCGGAAGGTGGTCCAGCAACCATGCCCAAGCAGAAAAGTCACAAGGCCTCCCGCAAGCGGTTCCGTGTAACCGCCACAGGCAAACTGAAGCGGTCCCAAGCGGGAAAGAAGCACTTGAACACCCACAAGTCGCGCAATCGCAAGCGCCGGCTTCGCGGAGGTTTGGTGACCGACACCGCGATCGCCAAGAAGTATGTGAAAGCCCTGCTCGGCGTCAGCTGAGTAACCTTTCCCGCCTGAAGGCACAATTATTTTTGAACCGGGGTATTCACCATGAGTCGAGCTAGAAGTGGCAAGACGGTCCTTAGGCGGCGCGCCCGCCTTCGGAAGCTCACAAAGGGCTTCCGCGCCGGCCGTCATAACTTGCACCGTCAGTCCGAAGTGGCCCTGATGCGGGCCCGGGCTTACGCTTACCGCGACCGTCGCGTGCGCAAGCGCGATTTCCGTCGCTTGTGGATCGTGCGCATCAGCGCCGCCTGCCGCATGAACGGGATGCGTTACAGCCAATTCATCGCCGGATTGACCAATGCCGGGGTGGAGCTCGATCGCAAGAGCCTGTCCCAGTTGGCCATCCACGATATGGACGCCTTCAAGGCCGTTCTCGAAGTGGCCAAGAAGCACTTGCCCGCCGGCCTGAAAAACGGCTGATTCATCCATGCAGGTGCTGGAAGATCTCGAGGCTAAGGGTCTCGCCGAGTTGGCGCAAGCCACCGACGAGGCCCTTCTTCGTTTGTGGCACACCAATTGGCTGGGCCGCGCAGGGCAGATCCCTACTGCTCTGAAGCGGGTCGCCGAGATTCCACCCCAGGAGCGCAAGGCCTACGGCCAGGCCGCCAACAGGGTCAAAGAGGCGCTCACCAACGCCTATGAAAAGGCGTTGGATCGTGAGCGCGAGGCCGCGCTTGAGCGTGAACTGCAAGCCCCTCCCCTTGATCCCACCCTACCCGGGAGGACCGCCCACCGTGGCGGCTTGCACCCGTCCACCCTGACCCTCCGCAGGATCCTCCGCATTTTCGGCGACTTGGGTTACCAGGCGTACCGCAGTCGCGAGGTGGAGGATGACGAGACGAATTTCGGCCTGCTGAACATGCCGCCGCACCACCCCGCGCGCGACATGTGGGACACCTTTCACACCACCACCCCCGGCTTGTTGCTGAGGACGCACACCTCTCCCGGCCAGATTCATGTCATGCGTGAACGGGCCCCGGCGCCCATTCGCGTGGTGCTTCCCGGCATGTGCCACCGTTACGAGCAGATCACCGCCCGCAGCGAGATCATGTTCCATCAGGTGGAAGGCCTGTGCGTGGGCGAGGGAATCACACTGGCGGACCTGAAGGGCACGCTTGAGATCTTCATCCGGCGGATGTTCGGGGACTCCCGCCGGATGCGCATTCGTTCCAGCTATTTCCCGTTCACCGAGCCAAGCATCGAGGTGGACATGGACTGCATGCTGTGCGGCGGCGCCGGCTGCGCGGTTTGCAAGCACACCGGCTGGGTGGAGATCATGGGCGCCGGGATGGTGCACCCCGATGTGCTCCGCAACGGCGGCTACGATCCGGCCAGATTCTCCGGCTTCGCCTTCGGCATGGGCCCCGAGCGGATCACCATGCTTCTTTCAGGCATCGACGATATCCGCTATTTCTGGGGCAATGACCTGCGATTCCTGGACCAGTTCTGACCGGCCGCGCGGGGCACTCCCCTTTTTGTCCAAAGCAACGGGTGATCCACAATGAAGGTGCCTTTGGCTTGGCTGGGTGAGCTGGTGCGCCTGCCCGGCCCCACGGAATTGGCCGACAAGCTGACCCTGGCCGGACTGGAGGTCGCCTCCGCGAGAGCCATAGGGGTTGAAGCTCCACGCGGGCTGCGAATCGACGAGCCGGCTCCGCCCTGGGACACCGACAAGGTGCTCATCTGCAAGGTCCTCCGCGTGGAGGCTCATCCCGACGCTGAAAAACTGAAACTGCCCGTGGTTGACATCGGCGGGGGTGTCGAGAAAACCGTGGTGACCGGAGCCCCCAACCTGAAGGTTGGTGATGCCGGGCAGGTTTGCGTGATCGGGATGACAGGATCCACCCTGCTGGACGGTCACAGCCAAACCAAGGTCTACAAAACCCTGGCCCCCACCAAGATCCGGGGGGTCCTTTCGGACGCCATGCTTTGCTCGGCTTACGAACTCGGACTGTCGGAGGATCACGACGGCCTGATGTTTCTGGACGAGGGTGAGGGTAAACCAGGCGACTCCGCGGCCAGCGTGCTGGGTGATGTTGTCTTGGAAATCGACATCCTCCCCAACATGGCCCGTTGCCTGTCACTGGTGGGAATCGCCCGGGAAGTGGCGGCGCTGACAGGGTCGCCCCTCTCCTTGCCAGCCCCCAGGCCGGAAGCCGCCGGGCCCGATCTTGGTTCCACAATCTCGGTCTCCATCCCGGACAGCGCGCTATGTTCGCGCTACCGGGCCATCGTTCTCGACGGGGTGCAGGTCGGAAAGTCACCCGGTTGGATGCGGCGACGGCTGGCGGCGGCCGGCATGCGCCCCATTTCCAATGTGGTGGACATCACCAATTATGTGATGCTCGAGCTGGGCCAACCCCTGCACGCCTTCGACCTCGAAAAGCTGGAGGAGCGCGCTGGCGGCAAGCCGATCCGGATCGAAGCGCGCCCGGCCAGGGCCGGCGAGAAAATCCGCACGCTGGACGGTCAGGACCGAACCCTGGATGCCGGCTTGTTGGTCATCGCGGATGCCAAGGGTCCCATCGCCCTGGCCGGCGTGATGGGCGGATTCGAAACGGAGGTCGGTGAAAACACCCGACGCGTGCTTTTGGAAGGCGCCTGTTTTGACCCTGTCGCCATCCGCAGGGCGGCCCGCGCCGTTCAACTTCACAGCGAAGCAAGCCAGCGGTTCACCCGCGGGGTGCCGGTGGAACTCGCCGAAATGGGCCTGGACCGCGCCGCCGAATTGCTGATCGCCCATTCGGGAGCGACATTGCGCAAGGGTTTCGCCGAAGCCTGGCCTGTGAAAACCAGCCCTAGGACGGTCAGGCTGGCCCGCGCCGCTGTCGAGCGGATGCTGGGCACCGCCCCGCCTCTGGGCAAGATTGGGGAAATTCTTGGCGCCTTGGATTTCAAATGCAAACCCCTTGCAGATGGGGAACCAGGGTTCGAGGTGGAGATCCCTTGGCACCGCCTGGACATCCAGGATGGTGTGGCGGACCTGGTGGAAGACATCGCGCGATTGTGGGGGCACCAACATATTCCGTCCCGCCTTCCCGGTGGTCCCACCCCGGGAACTTCGCCGCAACCCGATCTGGAATTTGAGGACCGGTTAAGGGACAACCTGGCCGGTTTGGGCCTGCGCGAGATGATCAGCCATGCCCTGTCCTCCCCCGAACGGGAGGAAGCCTTTGTCGGTCAGGATGCGGGACCTGCCATAACTTTGGCCAATCCCATTTCACCCGACCGCTGCCAGTTGCGCCGCAGCTTGCTGCCCGGTGTAGTCGAAGCGGCAAGCCAAAACCTGCGAAATGCACCGACCGTTCGCTTTTTTGAGGTTGGAACCGCTTTTTTGGCCGATGCCAGCCGCGCCCCTTTTCCCCGCGAGGATCGGCGCGTGGCGATTGCATTGGCCGGGAATCGCCACGGCTCCCACTGGCAGGACGGACAGGCCGGACAGCCGGGAGAAATAGACTTTTTCGACCTGAAAGGTATTTTGGAATGTTTTCTGGCCGCCATGGGAGTCCAGGGCGCCCGATTCGTCCAACCCGCCTCCCCGGCCCCACACCTCCACCCAGGGCGGCAGGCGCTGCTCCTCGGGCCGGATGGCCAGGCTTGGGGTTCCCTGGGGGAGATGCACCCCCGATTGGCCCGAGCACTTGATGCCTCAGGTCCCAGGATGTTGCTGGCTGAGCTGGAAATTGCCCCCATCCAGGCCGTGGCGAAAGAAACACCCCGCGTGAAAGCGGTTCCCCGATTCCCTGCCGCCCTGCGCGATATCGCCGTGGTGGTGGAAAACGGCACCTCTGCCGGCGAACTGCGCGACGCCATTCTCGAGGCCGGCTCCGGCCTGGTGGTTGCCTGCAGGCTCTTTGACCTGTTCTCCGGACCGGGGATCGCCCCCGGAAAGAAAAGCATCGCATTCGCGCTGGGCTACCAGGCTTCGGACCGAACCCTGGCCGACAAGGAAATCGACCAGGCCCACCGCAAGGTTGAGGAGCATCTGCGCAAACGCTTCGGCGCGCAGATTCGGGGCAAGGACGACGCACAGCCCAAGGCCTGAAAACCGGGCCCGGTGCGGGAACGGGATGGGATGAAACGGGGGATGGTGAACGGCTGGTTGCATCGCCACCGGAACCGGGTATGAACCAGGGTAAAGATAGTCCAGTGAACCGCCAGCCAGGCCCATCGCCGGCAACGGGAGACAATTCCACCCATCATGGGCAGGTGGAGCCCCAGCGGTTTTTGCACGCCGTTCTCAAGAGCGGTCTTTTGAACCGGGACGAGTTGAAACGCCTGCTGGAGGCCATGCCCAAACACTCCCTGGGGTCCACCGAGGCGTTGGCGGATGGCCTGGTGGAGGCCGGGGCCCTGAGCCGGTTCCAGGCGGGCAAATTGCGTCTGGGAATTTCACGCGGCCTGATGCTGGGCAACTACAGTGTCCTTTCACCGGTCGCCCGGGGCGGCATGGCCACGGTTTACCTGGGCCAGGATACCCGTGACAAACGGGTGGTGGCACTCAAGGTTCTGCCCCCCGCCCTGGCGCGCGAGAGCCGGCACCTCGCCCGGTTCCAACGGGAGGCGCGACTCAATAGGATCGTGCGGCATCCCGGCTTGTGCGGCATGGTCGATGAGGGCAGGTCCGAAGAAATCCATTTCATGGCCCTGGAGTTCATTCCCGGGCAAAGCCTGCACAGGATGGTTTGCGAGAACGGTCCCCTCCCGGTGGAAAAGGTCGCCCGGCTGGGTGCCGAAATCGCCTACGCGCTGGACGCCTTGCACAAGGCCGGGCTGGTCCACCGCGATGTGAAGCCGAGCAACATCCTGGTCACCCCGTCCGGGACAGCGCATCTCATCGACCTGGGATTGGCTTACATTCCCGGCGAAACCGGGGAAGATGTCGAGGTCATCGGTGGCCAGGGCTACATAGTCGGCAGCATGGATTTCATCGCCCCGGAACAAACCGTGAACCCGGCGCTGGTCGATGCCAGGGCCGATTTGTACGGCCTTGGCTGCTCGCTCTATTTCGCGGCAACCGGCAAGGTCCCCTTTGAGGGCGGGTCAAACAAGGAGCGGATGCGCCGTCACCGGGAAGAGGCCGCCATTCCCCTGAAGGATCTTGTCCCCGATGCCCCGTCGCGGTTCTGCGCCCTGGTTCACCTGTTGATGGAAAAGGACCCGGCGGAACGGTTCGGTTCCGCGGGCACGGTGGCCGCCGATCTCCAGCTAATGGTTCCTGAAAACCAATCGCTTTTCAGCGCGGAAATGGACGGGGAATCGGTGGCGGCAACACTGGAAAACCTCCGGGTCTACAACCCCCGGGAAAGGACGGAACTGGAATCACAGATCCTGCGGGACACAGGGACGGAGTTCACCACACAGGAAGGCCCGGATGGGGTCCCAGAGCTTCCAGTCAATTGGGCCGAGGTGGAAACCTCGGAAAAAAAGCTCAAAAACCCGGATTCAGCCAGTCTTTCCGACCCCGCACCGGAAGTTCCGCTCATCGTTCTCGGGCAACCCTCCGCCAGGGACAGGTCCTTCCCCGCACCGGGGGAACTGCCCGATTCGCAATTGGGGGCAGGCCGGATACCCCTTCCAGACCGGGTTGCCGCGTTTTGGGGGCATTTGCCGGTTTGGCAAAAATCCCTGTTTGTGAGCCTGGCGGTGGTCTGGACAATCTGTTTGGCGCTTGCGGCTGTGATGCTGGCAACCGGCCAGGGACGGGGTTGATTTTCTTCTGGAGGGCATTGCCCTGCCCCCTCTGGCAAGATAAATTGACTGTACAGGCGCTGGATGAATGCGCCGGGTTTTGGTGAGTATCTTATCCAGAGTGGCTGAGGGAACAGGCCCTTTGAAGCCACAGCAACCGGTTCAGTCGCGCCCTCCCGGGTCAATTGAATGCTGGTGCTAAGTCCTTCCCGGGGTCAAGGCTCTGGGAGAGATAAGATCGCGGTGACGCGTATCGGTCAACCCTTGCGATTCGGTTCGACAGCGGGTTGGCCAACTGGAAGACAAGATACTCCTCTAATGATTAGCCTTTCCTGATGGACAGGCTCTAGGGGGAGCTTCCCATGGTGTCGGTCAATCCCGCCAGCATTCCTCAATCGCCCCTTGTCGCGGGCATGAAGTGCCGCGTCTGCGGCAAGCAATGGCCGGTCAGCACCACCAATTTCTGCGAGGACGACTTTGGCCCCCTCGAAGTCGATTACCACTACGACAGGATCAAGCCCCTTGTCAGCCGGCAGTTGTTCGAGTCCCGGCCCAACAACATGTGGCGCTGGAAGGAATTCCTTCCCCTGAACGGCGAACCCACGGTGGGCCTGCATGTCGGGGGCACACCCTTGGTAAAGGCCGACCGGCTCGGCAAGGCCATCGGCATTGAAAATCTTTGGGTGAAGAACGACGCGGTGAACTTCCCCACCCTGTCGTTCAAGGATCGCGTGGTCGCGGTGGCGCTTTCCAAGGCCCGCGAGTTCGGCTTGGAAACCGTGGGCTGCGCCTCCACCGGAAACCTCGCGAACAGCGTGGCCGCCAACGCGGCGGCGGCCGGACTGAAAAGTTACATCCTTGTCCCGAGCGACCTCGAGCGGGCCAAGGTGCTGGGAACCAGCGTGTACGGGGCGAATGTGATCTCGGTGCGGGGCACCTACGACGAGGTGAACCGCCTGTGCACCCAGATCGCCTTCCACCACGGTTGGGGCTTTGTGAACATCAACCTCCGGCCCTTTTACGCCGAGGGTTCGAAGACCATGGGTTACGAGATCGCCCAGCAACTCGGCTGGCGCACTCCCCGGAATGTGGTTTCCCCGATGGCGGGCGGCGCGTTGATCGGCAAAATCAGCAAGGGTTTCAATGAATTGGCGGCAGCCGGTTTGATCGATGCCCCCAAGACTTCCTTCTTCGGCGCCCAGGCCACGGGATGCAACCCGATCTCGGGTTCCGTCAAGGAAAACCGCGAAAGGCACAAGCCCGTCCGCAAACCCGACACCATCTGCAAGTCCCTGGCCATCGGCGACCCGGCCGACGGATTCTTCGCCGCCAAACTGATCCGCGAATCGGGCGGCTGGGCCGAGGATGTCTCGGATGACGAGATCCGCGAGTGCATGGCCCTGCTGGCCGGCACGGAGGGCATCTTCGCAGAAACCGCCGGTGGCGTGACCGTGGCTGTCGCCAGGAAACTGGTGCGCCAGGGCAAGATCCGACCTGGCGAGGAAACCGTGCTTTGCATCACCGGCAACGGCCTGAAGACCCAGGATTCGGTGGCGGAAATCCTGCCCGCGCCCGCCGTGATCAACCCCCAACTGCCTGAATTTCAGGCATTGCTGGTGAATGGCGCCCCGCCGGTGCGTAAGGCCGAGCCCGCGATGGCCTGACCCATTCCCTAACCCCCAAGACAATCCAAGGATTTCCAGACATGGCTATCACCGTGAACATTCCTCCTCCCCTGCGTCCGTATGCGGAGGGTACTGACAAAATTTCCCTTTCCCCCGCTGATGCCACAACCGTCGCCGGCGCGTTGAAAGTACTTGTCACCCGTCATCCCGGCCTGAATGACCGGATGTACACAAACGGCCAGTTGAGGCCCTTCGTGAATGTCTACCTCAACAATGAGGACGTCCGCTTCCTGGATGGCGAGTTCGACGCCCCCCTCAAGGATGGTGACGATGTGGCCATCATCCCCGCGGTGGGCGGCGGCTGATCCTGGCCTTTCTCCTGTTCCCTTCAGCATCACGACCAGAAAGCGCGGCGCCCTCCATGGCCAAGCAGCACCACGACAAGAACCGCGGCGACAAACCCGGTCAGCCAGGCAAGGGATCAGGCGGCAAGCATGATTCCAAGGGCTCTGGCGACCATGGGCATGTTCATGGTCCGGGCTGCGGTCATGACCACGATCACGACCATGATGCCGAGGTTCCGGAGGGAGTCGCCCTCCTTCCCGAAGTGCCGGACAACCTGGGCCTCCATCCCTTCAGTTTGGCCATTCTGGACACGGTGGTATTCCTGACCGGAACCGATGAGGAACTGATCCACCAAGGTGCGGCGGACGAGATGTTCGACCGCCTCGTGGAGCACCTCACCAAACTTCCCGCGGCCGACAAAAACCGCTTTCACGCGGACCTGAAAAAACTGGGCGAGCACGGGCTTGCCGAGGGATGGGACGCCGACGCCATCGGCTTCCTCAACGAAATGGCCACCTTGTTGACAGGCAAGACAGGACAATGACTTCCAGCAACGACCACCAATCCGCCAAAGACCTGGAACGCTACAGCCGCCAGATGCGATTCTTCGGCATCCGCGAGGCCGGCCAGCGCAAACTCGCCAATGCCCGGGTGCTGATGTGCGGTGTGGGGGCGCTGGGAACCGTGCTGGCCAACACCCTGGCCCGTGCGGGAGTTGGTTTCATCCGCCTGGTGGACCGTGATTTCGTCGAGTTGAGCAACCTGCAGCGCCAGGTGCTTTTCGACGAGGAGGATGTGCGTTCCAACACCCCGAAGGCCGAGGCGGCCGCGGCCAAACTGCGCCAGATCAACTCCCAAATCACCTACGAGCCCATCGTCGCCCACATCGATCGCTCCAACATCGAGGCCTTGTCGGCCGATGTGGACCTGATCGCCGACGGATCTGACAATTTCGAGATCCGTTATCTCATCAATGATGTGGCGGTGAAGCAGGGCAAGCCGTGGGTGCACGGCGGCTGCATCGGCAGCCACGGGCAGACCTTCACGATCGTGCCCGGGAAAACCCCTTGCCTGCGCTGCGTGTTCGAGGCGGCCCCCGGGCCGGGCGAGGCGGCCACCTGCGATTCTGCGGGGGTGCTGTCCCCCATCATCAGCATCATCGCCAACTTCCAGGCGACCGAGGCCCTGAAACTGCTTTCCGGCGCTGAAGACGCCATCAATCGCGAACTGGTCTACGTCGACTGTTGGGAAAACACCACCCGGCGCGTGAAAATCGCGCCCCTTTTGGGCAAGGTGGATTGCCCTTGCTGCAAGCACCGGCGATTCGAATGGCTGGAGGGCGCCATGGGCGTCCAGACCACCAGCCTGTGCGGGCGCAACGCCGTCCAGGTTGTGCCGGCTGGGAAGCCCACCCTGGATCTGCCGCGTTTGGCCGAAAGCCTCTCATCCTACGGCAAGCCCCAATTGACCAAGTTCCTCCTGAAGGTCGAGATTGACGGCTGCCAGTTCACCATTTTCCCGGATGCCCGCGCCATCATCCAGGGAACGAATGATGAGGAGCGCGCCCTGGCACTCTACGCCCGATATGTCGGGCACTGATTGCCTCGGGAGCCTGGACAAAACATGACCGTTTATCTCGACAACGCGTCCACCACTCACCCCAAGCCCGAATCGGTCTACGAGGCCATGGATCGCTTCGCGCGCAATTCCATGGCCAATCCAGGCCGGGCAGGCCACCGAATGGCCTTGGCGGCGGAGCGGGCCCTGGATCAAACCCGGCACCTCCTGCACCAGTTCTTCAATGGCCAGAGTCCGGACCGGTGGATTTTCACCCTCAATTGCACTGACGCGCTGAATATCGCCATCAAGGGCACGCTCAATGATGGCGACCATGTCATTACCTCCAGCCTGGAACACAACTCCATCAGCCGGCCGGTTCGGGCGTTGGAACTTGCCGGCAGAATCACGGTCACCCGCCTGGAACCTGACCAGCACGGAACCCTGCGGCTGGAGGATCTGGAAAAGGCGTTCACGCCCAAAACCCGGCTAGTGGCACTGACCCATGCCAGCAATGTGCTGGGAACAGTCCAACCAGTTGCCGAGGCCGCCTGGATCACGCGCTCGAAAGGCGCGCTGTTCCTTCTCGACGCGGCCCAATCGGCGGGGGTTTTGCCCATCTCTGTTGAATCGATGCACATCGACCTGTTGGCCACCGCGGGGCACAAGGGGTTGATGGGGCCGCTTGGAACCGGGGTTCTGTACGCCGGCCCGAGGACCAATCTGCGCCCTTGGCGGGAAGGTGGCACCGGAGGCGACTCCTCCACGGAAACCCAACCGAAGGAACTGCCCTACCTTCTGGAAGGTGGCACGCCCAATGTGGTCGGTGTGGAGGGGTTGGGAGCCGGTATCCGCTGGTTGACCGAAAAAGGCATCGAATCGATACACCGACACGAGTCCATTCTGGCGGAACGGCTTTCCGCCGGGCTTTCGGAAATCCCCGGACTGGAACTCTTCGGTCACCGCGACTGGAACCGTCGCGTCGCCAATGTCCCGTTCCGCCTGGAGATTCTGCCCGCCCCCGAAGTGGGTGGGATTCTGGACCAGGCTTTTGACATCGCGGTGCGCCCCGGCCTCCATTGCGCACCCTTCGTGCACAAGTCGCTGGGCACCTATCCAGATGGCATGGTTCGGGCGAGCATCGGACCATTCAACACCGAGGCCGATATCGACGCGTTGATCGCGGCTGTGCGGGAGATCGCGGGATGAGCCGGATGGATCCCAGGCTGGAAATCCTTCAGGCAGTGGGAGATGGCAGGCTTTCGCCCGATGAGGCCTTGCGTCGATTGGTGGAAACCCCGTCTGGAATCGGCGATTTGGGCTTCGCCCGGATTGACCTCGACCGGAAACGCCGGTGCGGCCAGGCAGAGGTGATATTTGGTCAGGGTAAAACCGCCGAATGGATCATCGGTGGCGCCCGTCGATTGCTGGAGGCTGGACAGGACTGCCTGGTGACCCGGGTTCCGGAAGAGGCCGCCCAGCCATTACTCAGTGCCCTTCCATCAGGCGAATACGACCCGGTTGGAAAAACCTTCTGGTTGAAAGCGCCCGGAAACAGGTCAGAGCCAAGGGGCCATGTTTTGGTCCTGACGGCCGGCACAAGCGATTTACCCGTGGCCCATGAGGCGCGCACCACGGCGATTGCCCTTGGAACCGAATGCCGGTTGGTGGCCGATGTTGGAGTTGCCGGACTGCACCGACTGTTATCCCGCGCGGAAGACCTTGATTGGGCCGATGCGATCGTGGTGGTGGCCGGCATGGACGGCGCCCTGCCCAGTGTGGTGGGAGGCTTGGTGTCTTGCCCGGTCTTCGCCGTGCCCACCAGCATCGGCTATGGCGCCGCCTTTGGGGGCGTCGCCGCCCTGCTCACCATGTTGAACGCCTGTTCCGCCGGGGTGGCGGTGGTCAATATTGATGGTGGATTCAAGGGAGGGTATTTGGCGGCAATGGTCGCTTTGAGGACGGCAAGGCCTTCCTGAGGCCTACCCCTCCTCCCCCGACTCCAATTCCATCCGCCTGGCCTCAAGCTCCTCAATCTCCTCGGCGATTTCCTGCGCGGTCCGGGGGCCCGCTGGCAAGGTGTAGCTTTCCTCGAACCATCGGCCCAGATCCACCAGTTTGCAGCGTTGCGAACAAAATGGGAATTGGGGCCATTCCAACAGCCCACCCTCAAGCTGCCGCGAGCAGACGATGCAGGCCGGCACCTTGCCCTTGGCTGCCACTATTTCTTGCCTTTTTTGGCGGTTGAACCCGATTCGGCCGGTTTCGGGCTTTCCGCGGGTTTGGCCGGGGTGGAATCGGTTTTGGGTAAGGATGACGCCTTGTCTGAATCGGCTTTGGCGGCGGCCTTGTAGCCTTCGCTCCGGTAGTCGGTCTCGTAGAAACCAGACCCCTTGAACAATATGGCCGCGCCGGTGCCGAACAGCCGCTGGAGCTTCTTTTTTTTGCACTTGGGGCAGGTGGTCAGGGCCTTTTCGCTGAAGGACTGGAACTCCTCGAACTCGTGGCCGCATCCGCCGCATTGGTAGTCATAGGTGGGCATGGCTAATTCTCCCTGATGGCGCGATCAATCGGCGCTTTCGGTCGGCTGGACGGAAACCCCGACACTTGCCGGGCGCAACACCCTGTCGTGCAGCATGTATCCACCCTGATGCACCTGCACCACGGTCATGGGTGGGTGGTCGGGGCTGGGCACCTGATTGACCGCCTGGTGGTGATTGGCGTCAAATGGCTGGTGCATCGCGTCGACCGGCTTCACGCCGTGCCTTTTCAGCACCTCCAGAATTTGCTGCAGCACCATGGCCACCCCTTGGGCCAGCGGGGTTTGGGCCTCCCCCGCCGCGGCCTGAACCGCCCTTTCCAGGTTATCGATGGGCTGCAACAGGTCACGCGCCAGAGGCTCCTGGGCGTAGCGTTTCTCCTGCTGTTGTTCCCGGGCCTGGCGCTTCTGGTAGTTTTCAAATTCCGCCTGCCGGGATTTGGCCAAGTTCAGGAACTCCTCGCGTTCCTTTTCCAACTGGCGGATCCTCGCCTCCATTTCAAGGGTCGGGTCCGGGGCCTGCCCGGCCTCACCCTCCGGAAACACCCCATCCGGACCTGCGGTGTTGTCACTCATTTCGCACCCCGTTTTTTCTTTCCTTCGGGTTCCGGAGCGGCGGCTTGCTCAGCCTCGCCACCGGTGAAAAAATCCTTGATACGGTCGAGGAAACTCTTGCGCTGCGGGGAAACTTCGGATTCCTCCATTCCGGCGAGTTCCCGGAACAGCTCCTCCTGCCTCTTGGTCAGGTTACGCGGGGTTTCCACCCGCACCACAACGATCAAATCGCCCACCCGGCCCGACCCGATCTCAGGCATACCCCAACCGGGTATCCGGATCTGGTCACCCGATTGCTGCCCGGGCTGAACCCGCAGGGTCACCGGTTTTCCGGCCAGGGTAGGCACCGGAATCTCGGCACCCAATGCGGATTGGCTGAAGGTGACCGGCACCTCGCACGCCAGGTCGCGGCCGTCGCGCTGGAAAAAGGGATGGTCGAGCACATGGAAAAAAACATGCAGGTCGCCCGGGGCCCCACCACCACCCGGGGTTTCCCCGTAGCCCTGCACCCGGCTGCGCATCCCGTTTTCCACACCGGCGGGAATGTTGATCTCGAGGGGAAGCGAGACCTCGCGCAAACCCACACCCTGGCAAGTCACACAGGGGTCCGGAATGGTTTGGCCCCGTCCGGAACAGTAGGGGCATGTCCGCTGGATGCGGAAGAAACCTTGCCCCTGTAGGATCACTCCCTGGCCACCACATTGTTTGCACTTGATTATCTTTGTTCCGGGCTTGGCGCCCGATCCGGAACAATCCCCGCACTTCTCCTTGCGCGGAATGTTGACCAACTTGCGGCCGCCCCGGTAGGCCTCCTCCAGATCGAGGGTCAGTTCAACACGCACATCCCGGCCGCCGCGCCTGCCGCCTCCGCCCCCGAAAATTCCGCCAAAGAATTCGCTGACCAGGTCGGACATCGCGTCGCCGGAGTCCCCGGGACCTAGAGGCCCCTCCGACAGGCCCGCATGTCCATAGCGGTCATACCGTTGCCGCTTTGCCGGTTCGCGGAGCACCTCGTAGGCCTCCTGAACCTCCTTGAATTTCACCTCTGCCTGGGGATCATTGGCATTGCGATCGGGGTGATACTGCATCACCAGTTTGCGGTACGAAGCCTTGATGGTGGCGTCATCCGCCACCCTCTCGACTCCCAGTACCTCGTAAAAGCAGCGCTTCGTGGGCATTGAATCCGGTGCTCCGGGCCCCGGTGCCTTCGGGCACGGGGGTCAACCCCTAACCGTTGAAAGGGAAAGGCCTTCCCGGGTCCCGGCAGGCGGGTCCGGGAAGGCCGGATTAAGGAACCGGGAAAGCGTCAGCGGACCGCGCCCTGGACCTTGGAGCCATGCTCCTCCTCGTCGATCTTGGTGATCATCACATCGGTGGTGAGCATCAGGCCCGAGATGGAAGCGGCGTTGGTGAGGGCGCTGCGGGTCACGCGCGCTGGATCCAGCACCCCGGCATCCATCAGGTCCTCATACTCCTTTGTGGCGGCGTTGTACCCGATGTTCGGGTTCTTGGCGCCGCGCACACGCACCTCGTCGGCGACAACCGCGCCGTCAAGACCGGAGTTTTCGGCCAGCGTGCGGATGGGCTTCTCGAGGGCGCGGGCAACGATCTCGGCCCCGACACGCTCGTCACCCTTCAGCTTTTCGGCCACCGCCTCGGCCACCTCGATGCACCGCACAAGCGCCACACCGCCGCCGGGCACCACCCCGTCCGCCACGGCGGCGCGGGTGGCGTGGAGCGCGTCTTCCACCCTTCCCTTGGTCTGCTTCATCTCGGCCTCGGTGGTACCGCCCACCCGGATGATCGCCACACCGCCGGTAAGCTTGGCAAGGCGCTCGCTGAATTTCTCGCGATCGTATTCGCTCTCGGTCTGCTCCATTTGCTTGCGGATCTGGTCGATTCGCTTCTCGATCCGGCCCTTGTGGGCGTTGTCGAGCTTGGAGTTGACGATGGTGGTGTTCTCCTTCTCTACCGTCACCTTTTCGGCAGAACCCAGGTGCTCGATCTTGACATTCTCGAGCTTCATACCCAGGTCTTCGCTGATGAATGTGCCGCCGGTAAGGACCGCGATGTCACCCAGGATAGCCTTGCGGCGGTCGCCAAAACCGGGAGCCTTCACCGCGCACACCTTCAAGGTGCCGCGCAGCTTGTTGATCACCAGAGCCGTGAGGCAGTCGCCCTCGACATCCTCGGCAATGATCAAAAGAGGACGACTGGTGCGCGCGACCTGCTCCAGTAGCGGCAGCAACTCGCGCACATTCGACAACTTCTTCTCGTGGATCAGGATCAGCGGCTTTTCCAGCTCGCTGGTCATGTCGGCGGAGGTGATGAAGTAGGGGCTGATGTAGCCCTTGTCGAATTGCATACCCTCGACGAACTCGAGGGTGGTCTCGGAGGTCTTGCCCTCCTCGACAGTGATGACGCCGTCCTTGCCGACGCGCTCGAAGGCGTCGGCCATCATGTTGCCGATCTCCTTGTCGTTGTTGGCGCTGATGCCGGCGACCTGGGCGATCTCTTTCTTGCTGGAAAGCTTCTTAGCCAGCTTCTCGACATTTTCGGTCACCGCGGTGACGGCCTTGTCGATACCCCGCTTGACGGCCATCGGGTTGGCCCCCGAAGCGATGTTGCGCAGGCCTTCCTGGTAGATCGACAACGCCAGGATGGTGGCGGTGGTTGTCCCGTCGCCGGCGGTGTCGCTGGTCTTCTGGGCGACCGCGTTCACCAGCTTGGCGCCCATGTTCTCAAAGGGATCGGGGAGATCGATCTCCTTGCTGACTGTCACGCCGTCCTTGGTGACGGTGGGACCACCGAAGCTCTTGTCAATGATCACATTGCGCCCGGTGGGCCCCAGGGTCACACCAACGGCATGCGCCAGCTTCTCGGCACCGGCCAGAAGTTTCTTGCGGGCATCCTCGTCGTACATCAGTTGCTTGGCCATGTTCTCACCTCAAATGGTTCGTGTTTCGGAAGGCGTCAGATCGCCGGGTCGGGCTTGCCCGCCAGACCCGGCGTTTTAACAAGTCAGGAGATCTTCGCGAGCAGATCGCTCTCGCGCATGATCTTCAACTCCCTGCCATTCACCTCGACATCGTTGCCGGCGTAGCGCCCGTAGACGACCACATCACCGGCTGCCACGGAGACGGGGATCAACTCGCCCGACTCAGTTCGGCGACCGGGGCCGACCGCGAGGACGGTTCCCCGCTGGGGCTTCTGCTTTGCGCTCTCGGGGATGTAAATGCCGCCTGATGATTTCTCCTCAGCCTCGAGCGGCTCCACCACAACGCGGTCCTCAAGGGGACGGATGCCTGCATCTGCCTTTGCCTTCGCCATGATTCAACTCCTGAGTCTTTGTGAATGAATGCTTCTAACGGTCCTGCTTGTTTTGCTGTGGTATTCCGGGATGTTGGCATCCCGGGATACCTGTTGCGGGCATCCCGGATTCGCGAAGAATCCGGAAGGGGTCACATCATGCCGCCCATGCCACCCATACCGCCCATGCCACCCATGTCCATACCACCCATGCCGCCCATGCCACCACCGTGGTCATGGTGGTGGTGATCGCCGCCGCCGGGTTTCTTCTTTTCCGGAATGTCGGAAATGATGGACTCGGTGGTCAGAAGCAAGCTGGCAACGCTGACGGCGTTTTCCAGGGCGCTGCGGGTCACCTTCACCGGATCAATGACCCCGGCAGAACGGAGGTCGATGTATTTGCCGGTGTCGGCGTCATACCCAAGGTTCTTCTCCTTGTGACGCAGGATGGTGTTCACCACCACGGAGCCATCGAGTCCGGCGTTCTGCGCGATCATGCGGCAAGGGGTTTCCAGAACCCGGTGCAGCAGTCGGGCCGCTGGCTTTTCGGCCTCGGGCAGATCCAGCTTGTCCAGCACCTTGCGGGCATGAAGGAGAGCCACGCCACCACCGGGGACGATCCCCTCGGCGATCGCCGCGCGGGTCGCATGCAGGGCGTCCTCGTAAAGGGCCTTGCGCTCCTTCATCTCGGTTTCGGTGGCGGCGCCCACCTTCAGTTGGGCCACGCCACCGGCGAGCTTGGCCAGGCGCTCCTGCAACTTCTCCCGGTCGTAGTCACTGTCGGTCTTCTCGATTTCACGGCGGATCAACTCGCACCGCCCCTCGAGGGATTTCTTATCGCCAGCACCCTCGGTGATGGTGGTGTTCTCGCTGTCGATACGAACCTTTTTGGCCCGACCGAGGTCGGCGAGCTTGACCGTGTTGAGGGGAATTCCCAGATCCTTGAAAAACGCCTTACCCTTGGTCAGGGTGGCGATGTCCTCGAGCATGGCCTTGCGCCGGTCCCCGTAACCGGGGGCCTTCACCGCGCAGACGTTTACCACGCCCTTCAGCTTGTTCAAAACCAGGGTGGCCAAGGCCTCGCCCTCGACATCCTCGGCGATAATGATCAGGGAAGCCTTGGCCTTGCTGACCTGCTCGAGCAGGGGAACAAGATCCTTGGCGTTGCTGATCTTTTCCTCGTGGATAAGGATGTAGGGGTTCTCCATCTCCACCGTGACCTCTTCCTGGTTGGTCACAAAATTGGGGGAAAGGTAACCGCGGTCGAATTGCATGCCCTGAACAACAACCACCTCGGTTTCGGCGGTCTTGCCCTCCTCGATGGTGATCACGCCATTGCTGGCGCCGACCTGCTTCATAGCCTCGGCAAGCTTTTTGCCGATCTCGGTGTTGTTGTTGGAGGCGATGGTGGCGACTTCAGCAATGCTCTTTTTGTCATTGGGGTCGATTTTCTCCGCCATGGAGCGAAGGGAATCGACAACTTTGCCAACCGACTTGTTTAGGCCGCGGGAAATTGCCATGGGGTCATGGCCTGCCGCGATGAGCTTGAGCCCCTCGCGGAAAATGGCCTCTGCCAGAACGGTGGCGGTGGTCGTGCCGTCACCCGCCACATCGTTGGTCTTGCTGGCGGCTTCCTTGATGAGCTGGGCCCCCATGTTCTCGATGGGGTCCGTCAACTCGATATCCTCGGCGACAGTCACGCCGTCCTTGGTCACATTGGGGCTTCCCCAACCCTTGTCCAGAACAGCGTTGCGTCCGCGCGGCCCGAGAGTAGCGCGAACAGCGCGGGCAAGCTTGCCGGCACCCGCCAGCAGCTTTTGCCTGGCCTCGTCGCTATAAACCAGGTTCTTCGCTCCCATCTCTACTACTCCTCAACTCGTTTGCTCTAGCGGGGTCTGATCAGAAGAAGCCGCGGCTAGGTTCACCAACGGCAAAACAACCCAAATCCTGTCAGAATCCACCTCGCGGGTGGCTCTTCGCCACCATGCACAGGGGTCTATTCATGCAATCTCCGTGCCACGACAGGGGACAACAGGGCGGAACATCACCAAAACCCCTTTCTGCAAAGGTTTTTCGCCGAGGAGGCCATGGGTTTTGGCTTATTATGGTTTGGATTTCCTACTGCCCCAGAAAGGGGCCTACCGGCCACAGGCTGCCAACTTGACACCGCCTCCAAACGATTCTTGGCCACTTTTGACAACGCCAGCCACAGTGGCACCGCAAACGACCATCAGGATGTAACCATGAAACAGCCAAATTTCACCCAATCCCTTCCCCCCGAAATCCCTGGCTCGCTACTGAATCAACAGTTTTCTGTCATTCATTGGACTCCCCCGGCCCCTCCTGAAGAGTCGCTGTCCTCCTCCCTGGATTTACTGTTGGGCGCCATTCCGACCCTGTTGGTCCTGGCACGGCATCCTGGATGAATTCCCTGCCGTCAGCACCTGGTCGAGGTGCAAGCTTGGCAGAAATCCATGGAAAACAAATTTAGGTTGGTTGGAGTAATCCCTGGCAAACCATTTTTGGTTGCCAACCTGGCCCAGCAGGATGGCCTGAAAATTCCTTTGTTATGCGACCCGGAGTACCTTTGGCACGAGTGGCTGGGGTTGGGTCGGTTCGGATTGGCGAATTTCCTAAAGCCAAACGCTATCTTTGGATATATAAAGGGCCTGCTAAAAGGTCGCTCAATCGCCAAATCGGGGGAAAACGCGGATTTGATGCGCCAAGGGGGCGAGGTTTTCTTGGCCGGAAATGGAAAACCCCTGTGGGTGCACCGGTCCGTGGGCCCAACCGACCGACCCTCCACATCCGACCTGGCTCGGGTGTTAAAACAAATCCACTAGGGATCTAGGCCAAATTCAGTCATCCCGGTCATCAATTACCGAGATGCCAGCCTCTTCCAAAGATGTAAGGATTTGATCCAGGCGGTCTGGATCGTGGTCGCTCTCGGCTAAAGCTTCATGGACCTGGCCAAATGTCACGAAGCCTGTCTTTTGGCCGCGTTCTACCAACAAGCGAACCGTTTCTTCAAGAAGTTGCATGGGAAGCCCCCAAACCGGCCCGTCAGGTGGTCCCTCGGTCCCGGCCGGCTTCCACTCCTTGGAAAACCACGGCGCCGATCCCTTTGGTAAAACCTGAACAATTAGTAGTGTACGCCGCCATCCTGCCTCATGCTAGGGCCCACTTTAAATAATGGATATCTAGTCGTATCATCCATTAAGGCCGCCTATCATCTCTCGCATTGGTTGCCATTGGATCCAGGAACAAAACGTCCTGGCAGCCATAGAAAAGAGTAAGTTGCCAATTCTCCCAGGAAAATTGGCAAATCTCCTCCATGGGGAACCTCGTCCTAAAAGGGGGAATGCATGAGCACGGATTCTGGCAAACCGACTGCGCCAGCGATTTCTCCCCCAACCGGCGGGAAAGATTCGGAGCGTACAGACGGTGTGTCCGGGTCCCAACTGGAAGAGATGCTCGTCAACACCTTCAACGGGATGAAGGACGAATTGATCAGCACGCTCAACCTGCTGTTGCGCTCCCGCGAGGATGCCATCGACATGGCTCAGGAGGCCTTCCTCCGGTGCTGGAAGGCCCGGGCGCAAATGACCAAGGTGAGCAATCCAAGGGCCTGGATTTTTCAGGTGGGAATGAATGCCGCCCGCGACCTGCGCCGAAGCGCCTGGAAGCGCAAGTCGCGTCCCATGCTGGAAAATGTCAGCTTTCCGGCCCCACCGGAGACGGGATTCGGATCGACCTTGGAGGAACGCGAGGAACTGGAAGCCGTCCGCAAGGCGGTGACCGAATTGCGCGAGGAGGAACGGGAAGTGTTTCTCCTCCGCCAGTCAGGGGAAATTACCTACGAGGAAATCGCCGTCACAGTGGGCCGTCCTGTCGGGACCGTGAAGACACAGATGCGCTCCGCATTACAGCGGGTGAAGGCCCTTTTGGCCCCGCATTCCCCAAACGAGGGACCGGCTGAGGGATAAGCCGGCTAGCTGGAGAATCGCCATGGATTGCCGCAAATGCCAGGATCTGATCCTGGAATGGCTGGAGGAGTTGCTGGAACTGCCGGAATCGGCGGAATTGTCCAGCCATTTGGAAACCTGCTCCTCATGCCAATCGGCTCGGGACCGCGCCCAGATGATGCGGGCCAAGGTCAGAGCGGCCATCACCACCCCCTACCCTGACATCCAATTTTCGTCACCAGGACCGTTCCAAATCGGCCCCGGGGAGAACCTTCCGGATCAGCCAAGGCGAAGCTGGCGTGTTGAAACCGTGCTGGCGGGATTAGCGGCGGCTTTGGCTGTAATTGCCGGTAGCAGCCTCCTGCGTGACATGGCAACCAGGCGAAACATTGAATCAGGCCGCGCAGCGCTGGTTGCCAATGGCCAGCAAACCCAAACCCTTCAGGAAAACCTGAACTCCATCCGCCAGGCACGCCAAGGCCTGGTAGATGAATACTCGCGGGCCGTCGCCAAGGTGCGGGAGGAGGCCAACTCCCAACCGGTTCGCGTGGTGGTGAATGGTCCTGCCGGTGTGGTGGGCGGGGCCCCCACCCAGTTTCTGGCCCAGGCGATCGACCCCTCCGGACGGACGCTCCCCATGCGCATGGAGGCGTCCCTGGAAAACCCCGGGGACAAGGCGATCGCGCTGGATGTTCTGCCCCAGGCGGATGGCACACATCGCATTTCCGTACCCCCCGATGTCCCGCTCCGGCCGGGCATCGATCCGATGCTGAGGGTCCGCGCCTTTCCCCCAACGGATTTGCCGGCAAAGGACAAACCCCTTTCGATGGTGGAGGTGACTGAACGGATCAAGCTGGGGTTACCCCCGCTGACCACCCACCTCACCACCGATAAGCGTCTGTACCAACCCGGGGAAACCGTTCGTTATCGCTCCCTCACCCTGGACCGGGCATCCTTGCAGGCCCCACAAGGCGCGCTGAAGTTGCGCGTGCGCCTCATCTCCCCGAACAAATCCGAGCGTTTGCTTCTGGTATCGGACGGGCTGATGGCTCAGGCCGACCTGCCCGCCAAGCCGGTGACCGGGCCCTCCGGGAAGCCATTGCGTGGAATCGCTGCCGGGGAAATCCCGCTGGACAACGATTCCCCAGGCGGCGAATACGTGCTGCGCGTGGAGGATGCCGACGGGCGCTTCGTCCCGGCCGAGCGCAAATTCCTGGTCCAGGTGTACCAGAAGCCGCGCATCAACAAAGAATTGACCTTTTCCAAGCGGGGCTACGGCCCCGGCGAGACGGTGCGGTTTGCCGTTCGCGCCACCGCCCCGGACGGCGCCCCGATCGCCAACCAGCCGGTCAAGGCCCAATTGAAACTGGATGATCAGGTGGTCGAGGCCACAGGCGCCATCACTAAAGATCTAAACCGTTGGTTTGAATCCACATTGGGGCCGGATGGCAGGGCGACATTCAGCTTCAAGC
>Ga0222712_10002069_pt1 | contig 23621 bp, 14 predicted proteins | sample C33_657DmetaG_FD_165043 | JGI IMG/M metagenome (GOLD analysis project Ga0222712, IMG submission 165043) | Estuarine water microbial communities from San Francisco Bay, California, United States - C33_657D | ecosystem: Environmental > Aquatic > Marine > Unclassified | place: USA: California... | reverse complement strand
CTTTATATCTAATCCAAGAACTAAATGAGAGCGGAGAGGAAGGGATTCGAACCCTTGGTACAGTTTAACCCGTACGGCAGTTTAGCAAACTACTGATTTCAGCCACTCATCCACCTCTCCTCCAAAACCTCTTTCGAGGGCTGCAAAAATAAGCAGCTTGGCCTTAAATACCTAAAAAAAGTCCGGAATAAACTCAAATAAAGTTCGTTCCGGACCAGAATATAGTTATTTAATAATTTGTAGTGGTCAAAGGGCTTCTTACATAGCCGCTAACTGCACTTTTTGAGTAAGCTCCATCACGTTCTCTCTGAACATAGAGTCGGTATCCATTAAGTCCTTCACCGTTTGGCAAGAATGTATAACCGTGGTATGATCTCGTCCTCCAAAATGCTCTCCAATTGTTTTCAAAGAATTCTTTGTGAAAGCCTTTGCTAAGTACATGGTAATTTGACGCGCTTGTACAATTTCACGCTTACGTGTTTTTTGTAACAATTTATCATAAGGTACTTCGAAGAATTCACAAACCATTTTTTGAATAGCGTCGATAGTAATTTCTTTACTACTCGTTTTCACAAAGTTGCGTAATACCTTCTTCGCTAATTCAACATCAATTTCTTTTTTATTCAAAGAAGACTGTGCTAATAAGGATATCAAAGCCCCTTCTAATTCTCTCACATTCGTGTTAATATTGTAGGCTACATACTTCACCACTTCTTTTGGCATATCTAAACCATCGGCCTTCATTTTCTTTTCCAAAATTTCAATACGCGTATCGTAATCTGGTACTTGAATATCGGCACTTAATCCCCAACGGAAACGACTTAATAAACGCTCTTGTAAACCTTCTAAATCCTTAGGGGCTTTATCAGAAGTTAAAACCAATTGTTTACCGCTTTGGTGTAAATGATTGAAGATGGCAAAAAAGGCATCTTGAGATTTTTCAGCTCTGTTGAAGAACTGAACATCATCTATAATTAAGACATCTATTAATTGATAAAAATGAATAAAGTCATTAATGGCATTATTGCGACTATGATCTTGGAACTGATTAATGAACTTTTCAGAACTCACATATAAAACCACCTTATTTGGGTGAATGCGTTTTACGTCATTTCCAATAGCTTGAGCTAAATGTGTTTTACCTAAACCTACACCTCCATAAATAACCAAAGGATTAAAGGAATTAGCTCCTGGCTTTTCTGCCACTGTTTTACCAGCTCGGCGCGCTACCCTATTGCAATCCCCTTCAATAAAGGATTCAAATGTATAATTATGATTTAATTGAGGGTCAATTTGCATTTTCTTCAACCCAGGAATTACAAACGGATTTTTCACAGGGTTGTCAATCACCAACGGGAAGTTCATCTCGTTGTTATTGTAGGTTTTCATGCCGCTAGCTGGAACATCCATTGAACCTTTCTTGTTGTTTCCGCTATCGACCATGATACGATACTCAAGTCTAGCTTCTTTGCCAAGCTCACGCTTTAAAGTCTTAGCTAATAAGTTAACATAGTGCTCCTCGATGTACTCGTAAAAAAATTGGCTGGGAACTTGAATCAGTAAAACGTTGTCTTTTATATCAACCGGTTGAATTGGCTCGAACCATGTTTTAAAATGTTGCCATTCGACAATATCCTTAATAATTTTTAAGCAATTACTCCAAATTAAATCTGCGCTCTTAGCCATCTTACTTTCTTGCTCTTTGTATATTTAAAAAAAGGTACGTTTTGATCTTCAACCCTGGATTAAGGAATTGTTAACCGGACTGCGAATATGACGACTTATTGTTGAAAAAAAAACTTTTTTATTTGGTTTTTTTTACATGTCCCCAAAACCCTACAAACCCCGTGTTTCATTCCCCCTAATCAGGCGTTCAAGATATAGCCTTTTTCTTAATTATCGATAGTTATCCACTTATTTTTTAAGTATTTTTTTTCTTTAAAAACTAATACTTATTTGCATTTATTGGCAGGTATTTAGATTTGGCCTTTAAATACTACCTTTACCTATATAATTATAACTATGAGCTACGAATTAACCGGCAAACTAATTGCTAAATACGAAATCATTCAGAGAAAAGAGACCTTTAAAACTAGGGAATTTGTGATTGAAAAAACCGATGATATTAACGGTAAAACAATAACAAATTATGTTAAATTTCAATGTGTTCAGGACCGTACCACTATGCCTGACCGCTTCAACCTAGGAGACACCGTAAAAGTACTCTTTAATATAAAGGGGTCTAAGTGGAATAAGGAAGGTAAGGACAACTATATTACCAATTTAGATGCTTGGCGTATGGAAGCAGTGGCTTTAGGAGGCAGTACAGCCCCTACTGAAACCAGCACTTACTTTGACATACCAGCCAACGAGTCTGGCGATGATTTGCCATTCTAATAGCATTATTATACCATTATAGTAGACTAAGCAAGCGCTTATGCTACTATAATTTATTGAGCATTTTTTTAGGATAAAAACCTAACCCATGCAAACCAAAATACAAGTTCGTCTTACCCCTTCCGAAGCAGCCCATGCCCCCAGCATTGTAAAGGCCATTTCTCAAATTACAGGAGAGGCTGAAAGCTCCATTACAGGTTATCAAATTCTTAAAAAATCGGTGGATGCCAGAAGTAGGCAACAAATTTGGGTGAACCTAACCCTTATTACTTTCATAAAGGAACCAATTTCTCAGCGCTTTATTGAACCCCTACTCTTCCCCACACTCCCATCCCATGCCAAAGAGGTGATTATTATTGGTGCAGGGCCGGCCGGATTATTTGCAGCCCTTGAATGTATTCAACTAGGATTAAGGCCTATTATAATAGAGAGAGGTAAAGATGTTCGAGCAAGAAGAAGAGATTTAGCGAGTTTAAATAAAGAAGGAATAGTTAACCCGGAAAGTAATTATTGTTTTGGTGAAGGAGGTGCAGGCACTTATAGCGATGGTAAATTATATACAAGAAGTAATAAAAGAGGAAGCATTGATAAAATATTAAGACTGTTTTACCAGTTTGGTGCCGATGAAAATATTTTATATGAAGCGCATCCGCATATTGGAACCAATAAACTACCCCATATTATTACTGCCATGCGTGAGCAAATTGAAGTAAGTGGTGGTAAAGTTTTATTTGAAAAAAAATTAGTAGACTTTGTCATTGAAAAAGATTCCATTCAAGAAATTATTACAGCAGATGGAGACCACTTGAAGGCTGCTGCCTATATTTTAGCTACGGGTCATTCTGCACGAGATATATTTACTTTATTATTTGAAAAAAATATTAGTATTGAAGCCAAGCCTTTTGCCTTAGGCGTAAGAGTAGAACATCCTCAAGCTATTATTGATTCTATTCAATACCATTGTTTAACGCGGGACCCTAGCCTGCCTCCAGCCTCTTATAGTTTGGTGGAACAAGTAAGTGAGAGAGGTGTATTTAGTTTTTGTATGTGCCCAGGCGGTATTATTGCACCCGCTGCCACTGCCCCTGGAGAAATTGTGGTGAATGGATGGAGCCCTAGTAAAAGAGACAACCCTTATGCCAATAGTGGTATGGTGGTTCAGGTAGATGTGCCGGCTGCTGCCAATTTTTTAAAGAAAAATAAAACCGAATTACCCGAGCATCATCCCTTATTATTATTAGCCTTTCAAAAAGAAGTGGAACAAGCCGCTTTTAAATTAGGAGGCGGATTACAAGTAGCCCCTGCTGCAAGACTAATTGATTTTTGTTCTAATAAAATATCGGCAGATTTACCTGATGCCAGTTATTTACCAGGTTTACAATCGGCGCCATTGAATGAAGTGCTTCCACCATTTGTGCACCGTACTTTACAAGAAGGTTTTAAAGCCTTTGGAAAAAAGATGAAAGGTTATTATACCAACGATGCTATTGTGGTGGCTACTGAAAGTAGAACTTCTTCACCCGTGCGTATTCCAAGAGATGCCGATGCTTTGCATCATCCACAAATTAAAAACCTTTATCCTTGTGCGGAAGGCGCAGGCTATGCAGGTGGTATTGTAAGTGCTGCGATGGATGGACAAAAGCTAGCACAACAAATAGCTTCTATATTATAAGTACAGAATTATAATTAAAGTTGAGTATTATAATTATAATATGGTATTATAATTATACTTGAGTTTCAATTAATGCAATACTAATTCTCTGGCTTTTCTTTCTTACTTAATAATAATTCATCTTGAATTAAATGATTCATTTTAAATGATTTTAATTCAGCTGAAAGATTAGGAGATATCTCACGCGTTGCAATTATAGGCTTGCCTGCATTCACCCAAGCGGTGTACCAAAAATCGGCAATCATATTCGCAGAAGCAATTAATTGCATGTTCACCGTAGGTCCAAGTCCATTCGCATAGGCTTCAGCAAATTCTTTGGTATATACTTTTGTTTCACGACCATAACGCATTTGCGTTTTATATTTAGTTTCAGGTTTAAACTGAATAGAAACTTCTTTTTCTATGGCTAACATTTCAGGCACTAATGCGGCTGCCTTTCTTATATCTATCCAAATTGCTTCGCTTGGGTTCTTAATATAAGTAGCCTTGTGCGCGTTGTATAATTGGTATTGATCTATTCTTAATTCAGGCACGAAGGACTCCCATAAACTATGCAAACCTTTTTGTCCAGTGAGTTGACCATCATAATTAATAGAAGTGTGTAAAGGCACATGGGCATCTCCTATATAATGTCCTAAATCGGCCGCATAAAATAAAATGCTGTCTTTGTTTTTAGAACGAAAAGCATTGGTTAATTTTTCTAATTGATTTACAATTACATAAGGCACATAACCATATTTAAGCAAGGTATCTTCATTGTATTTTTTTACCGCAGATGCCCAATCAAGTGGCATCATATTGGCAGCATTCGGGCCATAGGCTTCTAAGTCAATAAAATGTTTAGTCGCTTCTGTTTTATCTGTGTTTCTTCTTATATCTGGTCTTGTAGAATTAGCTACTAAATTATTCATTTCTTTATGCATAAAAGATTGCAAAGGTTCTGGCAAACTATAAATGGCAATTTGATGAATAGTACGGTGCACTAAAAAACCCCAACTAGAAAGGCCTATCATCAAAATAAATACAAGTGAGATAAACAGCGTTTTCTTGTTAAACATATATACTAAGTTTAGAGCGAAGATACTCAAAACTTCTTCCACTCTTCCCGTTAATTTTCATAGTAAATAGTCAAATTTTCCACTCTTCCCTATTTTAGAATTAGATATGTGAAATTGTATATATATTTGAACTATAAATTTCTTACTATGGATGCCCTTTTAAGTTTACAAAATCTGAAAAAATATTATGCTACTCAAAAAGCAGTAGACGATATTAGTTTCGATATTGAGAGAGGAAGTATTTTTGGATTACTAGGCCCGAATGGCGCAGGTAAAACCACTTTACTGCGTATGATAACGGGTATATTTTATCCCGACAGTGGTAATATATTATTAGACGGCGCTGAATTTAATCCCATGGTGGATATTGAAAAAATTGGATACATGCCAGAAGAAAGAGGCATGTATAAGAAGATGAAAATTGGAGAACAAGCATTGTACCTAGCGCAGTTAAAAGGAATGTCTAAGGCGGAGGCAACTGAAAAAATTAAATATTGGTTTAAGAAATTTGAGATGGAGAGCTGGTGGAATAAAAAGGTAGAAGATTTAAGTAAGGGAATGAGTCAGAAATTACAATTTGTCATTACCGTTTTACACGAACCCAAATTAATTATTTTAGACGAGCCTTTTAGTGGACTTGACCCTTTAAATGCCAATTTAATTAAGGATGAAATTTATGCATTAGCTAAAAAAGGCTCTACCATAATATTTAGTACCCACCGTATGGAACAAGTGGAAGAAATTTGCGACCATATTGTGCTAGTGAACTTGGGTAAGAAAATATTAGATGGCTCTGTGGCAGATATTAAGCAACAGTTTAAAGAAAATAATTTCTCTCTTGAAATTAAAGCAGGTTCTAGTTTAACAATTAATAGCATTTTCACTATTATAAACGAAACTGGCTCTAAATACTTAATTAAAATTAATGAAGGCCATTCTGTAAACAATGTACTTCAATATATAATTGAGCAAAAAATTGAATTAATTGGTTTTAATGAAGTACTACCTTCTTTAAATGAAATATTTATCAAATTAGTAGAAGGAACGCATGCAGGTGCACGCGCCTTTCAAAATATTTAAAAAAAATTATAATGAATAAGACTTGGCTAATCATACAAAGAGAATACAGCAGCAGGGTTAAAAATAAACGTTTTTTAATACTTACTTTTTTAACGCCCTTATTAATTGTGGGCTTAATTGCCGCTTCCGCCTACTTTTCTATTACAGGGGTGGAGTATAGAAAGATTGCGGTGATAGACCCAAATGGATTTATTAAAAATTCATTAAAAAATACTAATCAAATAAGCTTTAGTTTTCCTGAAAAAGTAGATACCTCTAACTATGTTGAAAAAGGTTATACAGATATTTTAATCTTACCTCAATTTGAAAAAGGTACTAAGTCCGATTATATTTTAAGATCTAAAAAATCGATGGGTTTAATGTTACAAGAAAGTATTAGTAACAGAATTAATAGCGCCATTGAAGATCAAATGTTACAAGATGCCGGTATTCAACAAAATATTTTAGATTCTATTCATAAAGCCTCGCAGGTAGCAGAATTAAAAGCCTACGAGGACAAAGGAAGTTCTAGCAAAGAAAGCAATGCAGGCCTAGCCATGGGTATTGGCTATGCGAGTGGTTTGCTTATTTATATGACCATGTTTATTTATGGTGCCATGGTTATGCGTGGAGTGATGGAAGAAAAAACCAACCGTATTGCAGAAGTCATAATTAGTAGTGTGAAGCCTTTTGAATTAATGATGGGTAAGATTATTGGTATTGGCGCAGTAGGCTTGACTCAGTTTTTATTATGGATTGTTTTAATTATAAGTTTAACCAGTGCTGCCACAGGCTTCTTGCCTGCCGATGTTCAACATCAGGTACAAACCCTACAACAAAACAATGGACAAATGGCAGGCGGTATGATGCAAGCAAGTGAATCTGCACAAAAAATTTACAGCTTCCAACATACTATTTCAACGGCTAACTGGCCTTTAATAATTGGCTGCTTTATATTTTATTTTATAGGAGGTTATTTATTTTATGCAGCTTTGTTTGCAGCAGTGGGTAGTACCGTTAACGAAGATCCTCAGGATGCACAAAGTTTAATGTTCCCTATTACCATGCCACTTATTTTTTCTTATATTATTACTAATATGGTTACCCAAAACCCCAATACACCTATTGCATTTTGGGCAAGTATTATCCCATTTAGTTCACCCATGGTTATGATGGCGCGTGTGGCTTATGGCGTTCCTAGTGCGGTAAGTTATTGGGAATTAGCTTTAAGTATGTTATGTCTTGTAGGTGGATTTATATTTACCACTTGGTTAAGTGGGCGTATATACCGAACAGGTATTTTACTTTATGGTAAAAAAGTAACTTGGAAAATAATGTTTAAGTGGGCCTTTAAAAAAGTGTAGGTATTATTTTTTTAAATTTATTTATATTATAAGAACAAGAAGAATAATAGCTTGGATTATTAGACTACAATGCAATTCTTATGTTAACTCCTGCCCTTGTATTGGTAATGGGTGGTGATGAAGATATATAAGGTGTGGCCTTTCTTCTATCATAAAAGAATTTTAAATTAATTCTTGTATTTAAAACATAATCTATAGAAGGTTGTATGGTAACTTCTCTTTGACCACCTGTTCCATAGGCATTGGCTTGGTCTAGTCTACTATTACTATTAAACATATCGCGGGTAGAGAGGTCTAGTCGGAATGTTAAATCATTACTTAATTTACTATTGTTTACACCTGGAACAGCGAAAGGTAACTTCACTCCTTTTTTACGAAAGGCCGTTCCAAATACCCACTCTGTACTATTGTTTTCACTTAATTGATAATCGACTAAGCTTAATGATAAAATTCTGCTTTTCTTATATTCAAAACGAAGCGACCATTGTGTAACTGTGGTTAAATTTAATCCTAACAAAGGTTCCATTCTTTCACTAATGGTAATATTAGGTACTAAGAAATAAGGAACATAGTTTCCACTAATGGTGTCTTTAAAGGAAGGCGCCCCTCTTCTATAAATATCGGTGTATAACAAGGAGCTTGTAAAACTATTCATGGATAAATTACTACTGTATCCATGCGTTAAAGAAATATTGGTAAATAATTCAGATAGTACTGGAAGCTTTGATAAACCATTGAATATAATTGTCCAGTTGGGTTTAGGCAACATACCACTAAATGGATTAGAACGAATACTTGAATTATTTTGATTCAATAAACTTACTTTTTTAGGATCCTGCCCTGTATAAGCTGCGATGAAGGCTGGAATTAAAACATCTTGTGCATATTTACCATAACCTGCAGCATAGCCTTCTTTTGTGACAGCATTTTTACCAATAGCGGGATCGCTCCAATAACCATTATTAGCAGCAACACGCTTAGATATATCTGTTCTATAGCTTTCAAAGGCTTTAAACTGCGAGGATATAATATTAGGATCATGCACATCAAAAAAGGTATTCAAGGCTATATAACTAATATTGAAACCTCCTGCCGATAATGGATTGGCATGCACTTTATTATCATATCTAGGGTTCAATACATTGGCATAACTATTGGTATCCTTAAATAATTCTGTATACTCCTTGGTAAAAGTTTTATTAAAGTTTACATCTATGATTAAAGTTTTAATAGGTTCTAACATTATTCTTCCTGTAATTCTTTGTTCAAAGCCCTGTCTGAATATCATATTAAATAGAGGGCTTCTTGTAAACTTGTTATCCCTTTCTTGTTTATTTAACCAAGCAGTATCGGGCTGTCTACCAAAAGTATAATCGAGTCCAGGGGCGAGTCCACTAAAATCATTGTTTAAATATTGTACCCCGCTTAAATAACCGGGTAGTCTACTATTAAAGCTTTCAACATAATCAAAATTGGCTGTTTGCAGCATAGTTAAAAACTTAGCAATAGGTTTTAATCCCTCTGGAACATTCACAGCTTGGTTTGCTTTCAATACTCTTTGTGCAACACGCTCTTGTCTTCTTGCTTCTTTCCATTTTTTCAATAAAGAATCTCGCTGCTTACCTGTTGCACCTGCTATAGCCTCTTCCTTAGTCATTAATATTTTTGAAGAAAGCGGATTGGTCTCAGGCCTAGCACCCGAGGATCTTGCTTCTGAAAGAAGTGCGCTTAGATATTTTGATTTTCTATAAAAACTTAAAAAATTAAGTTGTGCAGTAAGTTGTTGAGAGAAATTATTTTCAATGGTATTACCTAAATCCTCAGCAAGCCTGCTTGCCCCTATCCAATTGTAATTAGTAGATACATTGTAACTAGATAATATCCAATCGGTCAATGGAAATTTAGAAGTAGGAATATCATAACGCATAGAAACTCTTTGGTTATACAAAGTATTTCTTCCAGCACGAAGTAACATTCTTGTTAAAGAATCTTTTTTCTCTTGTGTATCTAATTTTCCATTGGGTTCGTCTATTCTTGAATTCACATTTACCGTTGCATCTAAATTAAGCGACCTTGTAAGAGGCCAACGCATATTGAATATGCGATTCATGGTAAAATATTTATCAAAAGTGGTTTCTGCTTTATCAATAGAGCCATCAGAGCCTACAATTCTTGGTGTGAACTCTCCATACTGTCTGTCTAAGGCAGTTCTATAACTAATTAAACTTGGTGCAGGTGTTAAGTTTATATCGCGAAGCCATGCAAACCAAGGTGTAATATTTCTTAAAGCTTTTTTGAATGGTTCAATACTTCTGACTCTATTGTTAAAGGTATAACCAATGGCGCCTCTTTGTTTAGTTAACTGATTTAATTCAACAAGTGGACTTGTTTGTTCTAATTGAGAATAAGAATAACTAAAATCAAAATTGCTAATGCTTAACATATTCGACCTTTTACCCGGCATCACACGCACATTCGTAAAATTAATGGTCTTAATGGTGGTTTGATCCACAGAGGCAGCTATAATAGAATCTCTTTTAAAGACATCCTTTGTATTTTTTACTTTATCGGTATACAAGACGTCTTTATCAAAAGGGTCAAACATGGGATTTTCTGTGGTTCTATTAATACCTGCAAATACAGGTAGTGAAACTTTAATTTGCTTCGGTAATAGTTTTCCTGCATCTATATTGGTCGCAATATCAAATTGTGTAAGTCCTGTTTTAGAACGCTCATTCATTTTTTGTTCAACAGAACCAAAGCCAGCTGTTCGCTTATTGACAGAAACCGATACCGATCCTAAATCGGCCAATATTAAATCCATTCTGCCCAATGCAGCCCAGGCGCCTCTTTCATCTAACTCCGATAATCTTAATTCATTCACCCATACTTCTGCATCTACTGCACTGCTGGACTTTGTATTTTCAATGGCAATTAATACACCTCTTATTTCTCCTAAATTAGGTGTACCCTTTACAGAATATCGTTGTCTTCCAAAATCTTTTCCATACAAGGAACCTGCGCCTAATACTGAACTATTATCTCTTTCCATTTTTAGCGCAATCAAATCACTTAAACTTAAATTCAATTCATTATCCGAAGGCCATACCGAATCGGCTACTACTTTTCCATTTAACTCACCCTTAGTAACACGAAGGGGTATGCGTATTTCATAAAAGTTATTTTGAAAATCTTGACCAATACGAATAACAGCTGTTAAATCACCATCATTAATTTTAGTGGCACTGTTCAGCATATTCTCTGCATGTAAAAACATAGAGAGTCTTCCATAGCGTCTAATATCAACATTCATATTTTTAAACACCCCTCTTGGTGAAGCGCCTGCCCTGCCTGCTGGCTTTAAACCTTTGAACTGCATAGAAAGCGCTTGTTCATTTTGAAGTAAGTTCACTCCATTATTACTTAATAATTGAACGCGCTCAATACCAGGAGGTATAATATAGTTCACCGGCACCCTAGAACTATTCTCTTCCAAACTTACCGCCAAAGTATTCAATCCAGTAAGATCCGTTAAAGGACTGTACTGTTCACTATAGTCAACCACATTGGTATATTGTCTCCACTGATTACGCACTAAATCTAATTTAGCAAAACGCATTGTAATAGAATCTTCAAAACCTGTTAAATACATTCTTAAAAAACGAATTGACTTAAAATCTCTAATGCCTCCTACTGAACTTGAATAAGATTTAATAGGCACTCTAAATAAATACCAATTCTCTGAACTTGGTGTACCATCGGCAAGTGTTACATTCACTTGTTTTGCATCTGTTACATATCTTGCTGCGCCAATGCGTCCTTTATCAAGTGGTATCTCATATTCAAAATAAGCTTCTGTTTCATTTAAGGTATTGTCTCTGTTTAAGTCTTCATTATCGGGAAGTAAAGTAGCTGCACTACTAAATTCACTTGTACCTGCTAAAGAAGAATTGCCTTGAGGGTTATTAAAATATTTATACCTGCCTAATATATCTACTTTATTTGCATCATATTTGGCATCTCTATACCATACATAGTTATCAGCACTAGGATCGGCAAAAAATTTTTTTCCTATTTCAGTAGCTGTACTTAAATTATATTTTGCAATAACATCTGCTCTTTGTTTAATCTCTAAACTATCTGTAAGTCCATCTAATCCAACATCCTGGAATTTTCTATCTTCTGGATTATTACTAAATGCATTGGTTACCTGAATGGGGTTCGTAGGTACTCTTCCCCAGGTGGAACTATCAATACTTGCAGGAATAGTGGGCGTAGGCATTCCATTTTCATAGAAGCGTCTTCCATCACGTAAAATATCTTCACTTACATTTCCTAAGTTCAAAATTAATTTACCACTAGTAGCAGGCGATTTTATAAAAGGGTCTTGTACCCAAAATTCAACATACTCAATAATGCTGGTTTCAAAATCGGTTTGGTCTAAGGCACGCATAATACCACCCCATTTTTTGGAAGCTGCTTCTTTATTAAATTTACCTGGCCTTGTAGCATCTAATTCACTACCCTCATAATTATAGTTATAGGGGCCTCTATCTTTTGGATAATAACTTAAATCAAAAGTAGGTAACTGTACATCGGTAATATTGGTGGTCTTGTTCGGAAATAATTCATTGGTGAATACTTGACGCACCCTTGGATCACTCAAAGATTTTAGATTACTACTTACAGGATTATTAGAACTGTTTTTATCCTGCAAGGTAGGTTCAATAGTATACCAAGCAATTTTTGCTCTGTTTTTATTATAGTCAATATTATCCGATAGGCTACCTTCTTTAAATCTATCCATAGGTGTAGATGCCAAGGCCCATGCGGTGAAAGGAAAACGTAAATCAATATTAGTTCTTGTGGATTCAAAATCATCTAAGTAAACCACACCGCTGCCTGCTTTACCAATTTGTTGTGCATGACCTGGTTGTAAATAAGCTGCTTCTCCATAAGCTGTAATAGATGACTTTGCCTTGGTTTGATAAAAAGGTAAACGGTCTAATGCCCTGGTTAAACCTGGCAAATCGGCTCTATAATTAAAATCAAAACCATACATAGAGTTTTTAATAGGATCAGATCCGAAATTAGTTTTTGTAAAAAATGGACGCTCGCTTAATCTAGTACTGGAAATACCAAAATTGAAATTTTTACTTTGCATGTAATCTAAACGAAGGGCTCTAAATCCTCTTTCTTGAAATCCAAATCCTAAATTATTTTCATAAGATACATTCACTGGAATATTAGAACTTAAAATACCTGAGTTAATCACTCTTACAGTACCCGATCCATAATCCACTAAATAATCAATGCCTTCTTTTAAAATTTGTCCGCCCGCTCTTACACTTACAGAACCTGGAGGCACATTGAATGCGTTTAAACTAATTTCCGCACCTCCTGAACTTCCTTTCACCTGCCCATCCATCACAAACCTATTTAAGTTGGTGTAGGTTTGGGCTTCTGCTTTTATTTTAGTGTATAATTCTTTGTATAAATATTTTTCTTTGATAGCCGACATTTCAGCACTTGAAAAAGCCAACTTTTCTAAGTCTTCTCCAAAAGGTTCTATATAAGGAAGTACAATGCGCCCCATTTTAGATAAAACGGTATAGCCTTCTACATAGTCAAACTGTCCATCAGGTTGTGGGTCGTTTCTATTGTTTAATCTATCAAGGCCTAAAATTTTAATTAAAGAAATGCCTCTTACAGCAGCATCTGAATTAGGTAAATATCTTTTTAAACCATTACCGGGCGACTCATACATTAGGTTTAACTGAAAGTCTTGTTGTTGAATGGAACCAAATAAATCTAAGGAGTAAACGTTTTTCATCATCAAGTTCCAAATAGGCAGGTCGGTTCTTTGCGTAGTAGCCTTTAATAATTTTAAATATAAAATTTGTTGTACCCCTTTATTAGGATCAAGTGCAATGCCTTCAGAAAACTCACCCACCTGGTATACTTTACCATTATAAGTATATTGATACGCCACCCCTAATACTTCATCGGGTTGTAGTGGAATATTTAAAGATAAAAAACCTATTTGTGGATTAAAGAAATATTCATTCTCGGTTAACTTTCTTGCAAATGTGCGTTCATAATCTTCAGCCGATCTTAAACCCGCAGCAGTTAACACAGAAGAAACCCCTGCAGGATTTCTAGCTAAAGGATTATTAATGACTCTTGAATACAATAAGTTAGCGCCGTTGTCTGGAAAAGTATCTCGTCTTGAAACGTCTTCCCATTCTTTTTTACCTGGATAGCGTTCCCCTAAGTCTGCCAAGCCCACTACATCTCTTGCATTGGTAGTTTGTCCATTTCTATTTGTTACCCAAACTTCAATTCTTTTAACTTGTATTTGTGAATTAATAACAGGCAATTTACTCATGGCCTTATTGTAGTTCTTTCTAAAATGTTGCGCTAATAAAAAGTGTCTGTTCTCTTCATAGTCGTCTAATCTTTTTTGAAAACGCTGCGTGGTGGCACCACCTTGCAAATTCATCGACTGCCTTTGCGACTTCTGATTCGCCATTGCAGCCGTTACAAATAGTTTTCCAAATTGCAACTGAGTTTTTACACCAAATAAATTTTGTGTACTAGGAATTAATACACTTCTAGAAATATAATTAATGTTACCCGCTTCAATACTTTTTACAATTTCATCTTTCTTACCCTTATAGCTTAATTTAATTTGATTGTCAAACCCTAAATTGGATAAAGAGTTTAAGTTAATAGGAAACTTTAACTTATCACCAATACTAGCGTTCATACTAAAATTGGTATTCGCATCAAAGTCAAGGCCTCCATTTTTTCTAGCACGCTCTGGTAAAGTAGGATTGTCTACTATTTGTCCCTGATAACCTGCTTTAATATTAATTTCTCCAACGGGTTTAATATCTATTTTTAAATCAGAACCTGTTTTTCCAAACAACCTATCAAAATAACTATCGTACACTTTTGTTTTAGGCCTGCTCATCTTTCTATTTAAAGTTCCTAAAGAATTTGACCTTTGCATAAAATAGGCCTGCTCATCTTTGGCCGTCTTTAATTTCCAAAACTCATCAAAGGTTAAAGTAGAAGGTACTCTTTGCGCCTTACCTGCAATTAAATCGGCAATAGAATAAGTTTTAGTAGCGGGATCGTAATCTACTCTGCGTTTTACCACACTGGTATCCGATAAATCAAATGGGTTATTACTGGGTTGAGATAAAAAATCACCTCTTCTATCCTTTATGGTATAATGCAAAGAATCTCTTCCATAATAAACTCGAACACTGTCCTTTGTTTTTTTATTTACAGCGGTATCTTTGAGGGTATCTTTGAAGGGAACTTTCAAAGCATTCGATTGCGCAAACAATTCACTTCCCCAAAGAAGTAATAAGCCTGACAATAAAATTGTTTGGAAAAGTTTCAAAGAAAAAATTTGAAGTTTTAAATTAACAGTTTTTAAGTGCTGCCTTAATCAAAGATTCTAAACTCATTTCAGCACCTTCAGCTTGTATGGTTTTATCAACTGCTTTTTCAGCCACCGCTTTTTGAATACCTAAAGAAACCAGCGCTTGCACTGCATCTTGATGAGGCGTGTTCTTATTGGTTAAAGCAAATCCTCCGTTTGGATTATTTGCCACATTCATCTTAGAAAGCTTATCTCTTAATTCAAGTACTAATCTTTCTGCCGATTTTTTTCCGATTCCTTTAATTTGCTCTAATTGTCTTGCTTCGCCTTGCACAATGGCTCTGACAATTTCATCGGGGCGCATACCAGATAACATCATTCTCGCAGTACTTGCACCTACTCCTGAAACACTAATTAATTGAAGAAATAATTCTTTTTCTTGTTGCTCATGAAAACCAAAAAGCACTTGTGCATTTTCAGTAATATGCAAGTAAGTATGTAGCATGCCTTTTTCCTTTTTGGAAATGGCTTCGTAGGTATGTAAACTAATGTTTACTTCATATCCTACACCTCCCACATCAACGATAAGTTTGGCAGGGGTAACTTGAACAAATTGGCCTTGTAAAAATGCTATCATAATACGTTCAAAATTAACAAATAAGCAACGAAAAATGCCCATTTGAACCAATTCTTAAGCAAAATTTCAGATATTTGTAAGCTAAACTAAATGATATTCCATGATGCCTACTTTAAGAGCTGCCATTACTGCTGTTGGAGGATATGTCCCAGAGACTAAATTGACCAATTTCGACCTTGAAAAAATGGTGGAAACCAACGATGAATGGATTAAGTCTAGAACTGGAATTTCTGAAAGAAGAATTCTTCGTGAGCCAGGCAAGGCAAGTTCTGATATGGCAACAGAAGCTATACTAGAGATTATTCGTAAAAAGAATCTAGATCCTTTAGAAATTGATTGTATTATTTGTGCAACAGTAACACCTGATATGCCTTTTCCTTCTACCGCTAATTTAATAGGTGATAAAGTGGGTGCCAAAAATGCATTTGGTTTTGACCTTGGTGCTGCTTGTAGCGGATTTTTATTTGCACTTACTACAGGTGCCAGTTTTATTGAAACAGGCAGGTATAAAAAAGTAATTGTAGTGGGGGTAGATAAAATGAGTTCCATTATTGATTATACCGATAGAACAACTTGTATTTTATTTGGTGATGGCGCAGGTGCCGTTTTATTAGAACCAAGTACCGATGGTTTAGGATTTCAAGATGCTATTTTAAAAAGTGATGGAAGTGGAGGAAAATATTTAAATCTAAAAGCTGGAGGAAGTTTAAAACCAGCCAGTATTGAAACGGTGATGGCGAAAGAACATTTTGCATTTCAAGATGGTCAACCTGTATTTAAGTTTGCCGTGAAAGGCATGGCCGATGTAAGTGCAGAGTTAATGGAAAAACATAAATTAACAGGAGATGATATTGCATGGTTAGTGCCACACCAGGCTAACTTACGCATTATTGATGCCACAGCCAATAGAATGGGACTTACCATGGAAAAAGTAATGATTAACATTCAAAAATACGGAAACACAACAGCTGCAACCATTCCACTATGTTTATGGGATTGGGAGAAACAACTAAACAAAGGAGATAATTTAGTACTAGCTGCTTTTGGTGGTGGTTTTACTTGGGGTGCCGCTTGGATAAAATGGGCTTATTAATGTATATTTAGAAAACTGGTGTAAAAAATAAAAAGAAAGAAAAAATGAAAAACAAAAAGTTCAAAGGCATTAGCACTTTAACATTACATACAGCCAATAAAGAGAATAATAATTCTTCTCATACTACTCCTATATACGCCACTTCAACTTTCACTTTTGAAACTGCTGAAGAAGGTATGGAGCGTTTTAAAGGAAGCGATAAAACAAAATTATATACAAGATGGGGTAACCCCACTTTTGCTGCAGCAGAACAAACTATAGAAGCCTTAGAAGCGCATGGTTTAACGAATGAAAAAGGAGAACCCCTTCAATTAAAAGCATTATTACATTCAAGTGGACAAGCTGCAATGAGCACATTATTTTTGAGTAATTTAAGTGCAGGCGATACACTCATTTCTCATTTTTCTTTATACGGAGGCACACAAGAATTAATGCAAAAAATTTTAACAGAAGCAGGCATTAAAACAATTTTAATTGATGTAAGAGATAGCGCTTTATTAAAACAAACCATCGAGGCCAATAAGAATGTTAAGTTAATTCACTTGGAAACCCCTGCTAACCCTACCTTACAGTGTGTTGACATTGAAAGCATTTGCAAAATAGCGCATGCACATGGTATTAAAGTTTCTGTAGACAATACAGTAGCTACGCCTTATTTACAACAACCTTTTGCCCTAGGCGCCGATTTTGTTTTTCATTCCGCTACTAAATTTTTAAACGGGCATGGGTCGGCCTTAAATGGTGTTTTATTAGGCAAAGACTTAGAATTTATGAAAACCAAGGTTTGGAAATGGCATGTATTATTAGGAGGCAATAGCAATGCATTTGATTCCTATTTATTAATACAAGGCATGAAAACTTTAGAAATAAGAATGGAAAGACATTGCAGCAATGCAGCTAAAGTGGCTGGGTTTTTAGATAAGCATACAGCTATTGAAAAAGTAAACTATACAGGGCTTGCTTCACATCCCGACCATGCTATAGCTTCCAAACAAATGAAAGAACATGCACCTTTAATAAGTTTTGAATTAAAAGGCGGCATTGAAGCGGGTAAGAAATTTTTAGATGCTTTAGAAGTTTGTACACGCGCTGTTTCATTAGGCACAGTAGATACCTTGGTTTCTCACCCTGCAAGTATGACTCATTATGGCATACCAAGAGAAGAGAGAATTAAATATGGCATTACCGATGGTTTAATAAGAATGAGCGTAGGAATTGAAAACTACGAAGACTTAGAAGCCGATTTAGCACAAGCACTTTCTAAAATTTAATTTAATGGACATTATTATACGCCGCGCTGAAAAAAAAGACTGTGCTAGACTACTAGAACTTATTCAAGAACTAGCGGTGTATGAAAAAGCGCCCGATGAAGTTACGGTTACCCTATCGCATTTTGAAGCAAGTGGATTTAGCCAAAAGCCAGTCTGGTGGGCATTTGTAGCGGAAGTAAGTGGTGTAGTGGTAGGTATGGCTTTGTACTATGTGCGTTATTCAACTTGGAAAGGACAAAGAATGTATTTGGAAGATTTATTAGTGACAGAAGAAATGCGCGGTAAAAAAATTGGCAGCTTATTATTTGACGCCTTAATACAAGAAGCAAAGGATAAAAAATTTGTAGGTATGAACTGGCAGGTATTAGATTGGAATGAGCCTGCTATAAATTTTTATAAAAAGTACAATGCCAGTTTCGACCCCGAGTGGTTAAACTGTGCTATTAGTTTTAATCAAAAATAGTACGCATCCATTCATTTCTTTTTTTACCAAAAGAAACCGAGAGTGCAATTTCAAAACCATTTTGCTTTAGTTTGGCCCCTGATAAATCGTTGTTATATATATCATAACTCAAGCCAAAAGTATATTTATCCATCATTAAAGAAACACTTGGAATAATAGCGTCATCTAATCGGTCAAAACATCCAACATAAATACGATTTACTTTATTTGTCTTGTCTTTAAAAGGAAAACTCCATAAACCTCCTACTACTATTTGATTCAATCCATTTTTATTGGCAAAAGAAAGATGGGTCATAAAACTACTCCCATTTTCTAACTCTTTTTCAAAATTAAAAAAAGCAGAGGACTTCATTCCTGAAGCAGTATCCACATTTAATATTAAAACTTTAGGTTTTGACAGAAATGAAGCAGCAAACCCAGCTTGCAAAAACATATTTTCTGTATGACGCGTAAATAGTAATCCTGTATTATAATAAAAGTCTTGAGGGAAGGATTTAATGCTATTTAAATAGTCATAGTTTCCTGCGGTGTAAGATCCGTCAATATTAAAGCCTTCTCCAAAACGAAGTTTAGACTTATCTAAATATGTTTGGCCATAAGTACCGCCAATGCCTAAAGAAAGTTCATTTTTTAAATTGGCATCTAAGAAAAGATGATATGCAAAATCTAAGGTGATATAATTTGAGTTAAATAGCCCTGCCATGGCCTGGTCAGATATAATTTGCGCCCCTACTCCAAAATAATTTTTTTGTTCAGGGTCGGCGTTTTTAAAACGGCTATCCCATCCTGAAATCAAGGTTCTATATAAATTATTCCCATCTAAAAATTGTGATTTAAGATTAGTTTGAATACGCTGTTCATAAATACCATTACCCACTGTTGCAGGACTTAAAAATTGAGCGCTTATATAGGGTTGAGATAAAACAATACCTTGTTGGGCATAAGTATTTACTGCAAAAACAATTAACAATAATAATATGAGAAATTTTTTATCCAATTTTATTTTGCATTATCTATTTTAATAAAAGAACCGTCCCTGTTAAGTGTTCTTGAATATTATTTTTATTTATAAAATCGGCAATCCAAATGTATACATCCGAGTCTAGCATCACACCTGCGTATCGTCCATCCCAGGCTTGTTCTGTATTGCTAAAAATGAGCTTCCCCGATTTAGTAAATATTTTAAACCCTATAATTCTGGTAACATACCCATTTTCAATAATCTTAAATGTATCGTTATGCCCATCGCTATTGGGTGTAAAGGCATTAGGGATTTGGAATACGGGGGAAGATTTAGGAGTTATAACTACTACAATAGGAGATGAATTAGCACTAGTACACCCATTTAAAGTTAGTGTAGCATAGTAGGAGCCAGCATTTGCAAAACTTGCTACAATAGCAGGATTTTGAATATTAGAAGTAAACCCATTTGGGCCTGACCATGCATAAGTTGCTCCAGGTACATTTGAAGCAGTTAAGTTTAAAGTTTTATCTTCTTCAATTGGACTATTACTTGAAATAGTAGGTGCAGCTGGAATAGGATTTACTGCAACTAGTAATGGAGTTGACAAGGGGCTCACACAACCATTAAATTTAATCTTTAAACTATAGTTACCAGCAATTGCCGATGTTGCATTATTTATAGTAGGATTCACACTTGAACTTGTAAAACCATTTACTCCTTCCCAATAATAAATTGCACCAGATATGTTAGCGGTATTTAATGTTAAAGCTGCTCCTTCACAAACTGGGCTATTACTTGTGATTGTTGGTGTTGGAGGCAAGGCCTTTACATTTATGTTAATTGCTGCTCTTGGACTTTCACAAGAATTAGCAGTATTTGTTTGACTCACATAATAAATAGAACTACCTACAATACTTGTTGATGGTGTTGGAGCAGTCGAAGCACTAGTACCTCCGCTAGCATCGGTACCATACCAACCTAAATTATGGTTTGCTAAATTAGTTGCTGTTAAAGGAACAGCTGTTTCATTAAAACAATATTCTTTATTAGTAACAGTAGGCGCAGCTGGTAATGAGTTTACCGTAATTGTTTTTGTATTTGTATTCACACAACCCTTGGCATCTGTTCCTGTTACTGTATATGTTGTTGTCGTAGTGGGCGCAAATGCAGTTGCATTTATAACCCCACCAGTATATGTATAAGTAGATGCACCAACTCCAGTTAATGTTGCATTAGATCCTAAACAAACTTCCCCACTAACCGGTGTTGCTGTTGCTGATACTATTGGTAATGGATTAACTGTAATTGTTTTTGTGTTTGTGTTTACACATCCATTTGCATCTGTGCCTGTAACAGTATAGGTAGTTGTCGTAGCAGGTGCAAATGCAGTTGCATTTATAACCCCACCAGTATATGTATAAGTAGATGCACCAACTCCGGTTAATGTTGCATTAGATCCTAAACAAACTTCACCACTAACCGGTGTTGCTGTTGCTAATACTATTGGCAATGGATTAACTGTAACTGTCTGTGATAATGTATTTGAGCATGAATTGATGTCTGTACCCGTAACTGTATATGTAGTATTTGTAATTGGTGCAAAAGCAACTGAATTCGTTATCCCTCCAGTCCAACTATAAGTTGAAGCACCACCTCCTGACAATGTTATTGTTGCTCCTTTACAAATTGTTGCATCATTATTCGCAGTACCTGATGTCTCGGCTTTAGTAATCATAACTGTAGGTAATACATTTACTGTTACTGTTTGTGATAATGTATTTGAGCATGAATTGATGTCTGTACCCGTAACCGTATATGTAGTATTTGTAATTGGTGCAAAAGCAACTGAATTCGTTATCCCTCCAGTCCAACTATAAGTTGAAGCACCACTTCCTGACAATGTTATTGTTGCTCCTTTACAAATTGTTGCATCATTATTCGCAGTACCTGATGTCTCGGCTTTAGTAATCGTAACTGTAGGTAATACATTTACTGTTACTGTTTGTGATAATGTATTTGAGCATGAATTGATGTCTGTACCCGTAACCGTATAGGTCGTAGTCGTAGTAGGCGAAAACACAACACCATCTGATATCCCTCCAGTCCAACTATAAGTTGAAGCACCACCTCCTGACAATGTTATTGTTGCTCCTTTACAAATTGTTGCATCATTATTCGCAGTACCTGATGTCTCGGCTTTAGTAATCGTAACTGTAGGTAATGGATTCACTGTTACATTAATCTGATTTGAATTATTACAGCCAGTTGTAGTAATTGTTTCTGTTAAAGTATATATCTGAGAAATATTTGGAGTAACTAAAGGATTAGATGATGTTGAAGAATAAGAACCGACTGAAGAACTCCAATTATATGTACTACCAGATACTGTTGAACTTCCTATATTTATACTTACTCCATCACAAATGGTATTATTTGCAGCAACAGTAGCATTTGGTAAAGCATTCCATGTTATGAATAAATTGGGATCTAGCGTTGTTAAGCCCGATTGACTATTAATTGTATTAAATCTTATTCTATATTTTGTGCTTGCATTTATTGAAATTACTTGATCACTTTTATATGGACTCGATGAAGATGTAGAATAAAAAATATTTCCAGGAGTCCAAGTAACTCCATTATCTATAGAATTATCAATAAAAAAATATATTCTCTGTGTATGTGAAATTGTAAGGGTAAAATTTTCAAAATCACAAACAGAAATTTTAGATGAAGTGACAGTCTGCCCCACCCCCTTCACAGAAAGAAGCATCACCCCCAAAATAATATATAATATCCTCTTTTTCAATATGATTAAAATATTATATTTATTTTTAATATATATAGGTATATCTGCATACTAGAACAACGAAAAAAGCCCCTCAAGATTGCTTGAAGGGCTAGAGTATATTCTAATAATAATGTTAATTCTTAGTTTACTCCGTCTACCACCGCCTCTTTATGTACTTTTTGCACCAAACCTTGTAAAACTTTACCCGGACCAACTTCAGTAAAATGAGTGGCGCCGTCGGCCACCATGGCTTGAACGGTTTGTGTCCACTTCACAGCTCCGGTTAATTGAGCAATTAAGTTTTGCTTTATTTCAGCAGGGTTTGTAACTGCAGCTGCAACCACATTTTGATATACTGGACATATAGGTGTGTTGAAAGTGGTAGCTTCAATTGCTGCAGCTAATTCAATTTTTGCTGGGTTCATTAAAGGTGAATGAAATGCACCTCCTACTGGTAATACTAATGCACGCTTTGCACCTGCTGCTTTCATTTGCTCACAAGCAATCTCAATTCCTTTTATACTTCCCGAAATTACTAATTGACCAGGGCAATTATAATTCGCAGGTACCACTACTTCTCCAGTTTCTTTTTGCACTTGCGCACAAACTTCTTCTACTTTTTCATCGGACAATGCTAATACTGCAGCCATAGTAGATGCTTGAATTTCACAAGCAGCTTGCATGGCTTTTGCACGCACACTTACTAAACGAAGTGCATCTTCAAAGCTTAAAGTTTTATTAGCCACCAGTGCACTAAACTCACCTAAGCTATGACCAGCCACCATATCGGGCACCACTGCAGTTTCTGCAGGCATGGTTAAATAAGCAATAACTGAATGTATAAATATAGCAGGCTGCGTTACATTGGTTTGCTTTAACTGCTCATCGGTTCCAGTGAACATAATATCACTAATGTTGAAACCTAAAATTTCATTGGCCTTTTCAAACATGGCCTTAGCAGTAGCATTAGTCTCGTATAAATTTTTTCCCATTCCAACAAATTGACTTCCTTGTCCCGGGAATACAAATGCGTGTTTTGACATCTAAATTGTTTTGACAAAAATAAATAAAAAATGGCGAAGTTTACTTCGCCATTTAAATCAACCTACTAACTAAATCCGAAAACCAACTATTCGTTTATATCTACATATTTTAAGAATTCCATTTTCTTTTTCTCCTCTTGAAACTTACCACCAAAAAAACTTGTAATGGTGTTAGAGCTATCATCTTTCACGCCTCTACTAGAAACACATAAATGCTTTGCATCCATCATGACTGCTACATCCTGTGTTTGAAGTACTGTTTGAAGTGCTTTACCAATTTGCATGGTTAATCGCTCTTGTACTTGAGGGCGCTTTGAAAAGTATTCTACTAGTCTATTCAACTTACTTAATCCAATAACTTTACCACTGCTTATATAAGCCACATGTGCTTTACCAAAGAAAGGAACAAAGTGGTG
>Ga0222712_10002068_pt1 | contig 23626 bp, 10 predicted proteins | sample C33_657DmetaG_FD_165043 | JGI IMG/M metagenome (GOLD analysis project Ga0222712, IMG submission 165043) | Estuarine water microbial communities from San Francisco Bay, California, United States - C33_657D | ecosystem: Environmental > Aquatic > Marine > Unclassified | place: USA: California... | reverse complement strand
ACGAGTTTTTTTGAGTCATTTGACCAATTATAACTCGACAACGACCCCCTAGCGATGCACATGTAACACTCTATACGCGCGACGCACGCGCGAACGCGCCAGAAACGCGTACGACGCGATTGTACGTGTACTTTTTTCCCTTTACAGCGACTTTCGCGCGTTGAGACGTCCCAGCGACGGCTGGGGAGTGCCGTTTGATGCGAGTTTGGGTGAATTTGGCGTTTGAGTCCCTCGGGCAGCTTGAGTCGTGAACGGTCAGATGTCAGGGAGTGCCAATGACAGATGTCATTGGTCGGTCGCCCCGTACGACCGTCGACCAGTCGACGGCGGCGCACACGCCCGACGGCGACGGCGGCGACGACGGTGGAGGACGCGCGAATCATCGCACGGCGCGCGCGCGAGGGAGCGACGGCGAACGCTCGCGCGCTCGTCGTTTCGATCATATGGTGAAACGCGCGCGAGCGAGCGACGGCGACGACGAGAGGGACCGCGGGCGACGAGGCGGCGGCGACGACGACGACGACGCGTTCCCACGAGGACGAGGACGACGAACGAAAGAGGACGCGACCGACGGTGCGGTCGACGACGACGAGGACGACGACGAGGACGACGACGACGACGAGGAAGACGATCGCGACAAGCGATCGAGGAAATCTAAGGATTACGGCGCTGAACTGTTCGCGTCGCTCGCTCGCGCGGGGAAGGCGGCGACGGCGAAAACGAAAGGAGCCAAGTACGTTGAGACGCTCAAGTTTAAAACCCTGCAACCGGGGGCGAAAATATTAGGCATCGTGAGTGAAGTCACCTCACGAGGGTTAGTGGTGAGTCTTCCGAACGGTTTGCGAGGGACGGTGGCGCGATCGGAGGTTTCAGACGTCGCGAGGAAGGCGAGCGGAAAAGGCGCTCGCGATGGCTCGAGTTCAGAGTCGGAGTCGGACGAAAATAGCGACGACGACGACGACGACGACGGGGGCGATGAAGTGATAAGTTTAGAGAGCTTATTCGAACCGGGGCAAGTCGTGCGATGCGCGGTGATCAGCCTCGACAAGGGTAAAACCGGTGGGAAACGCATCGATTTGACGTTGAAACTTGCGAACGTGTGCAAGGGAATCACAAAGGAGTGCCTCGTAGAGGGATCGGTCGCCCCAGCCGTGGTGCAAAGCGTAGAAGATCATGGCTACATATTGGGATTTGGTGTCGCAAATGCGAGCGGTTTCTTGCCGAAGAAAAATGTATCGAGTGACGTTGCGCTGATTAAAGGCAGAATCATGGATGTCGTCATCATCAGCGTGCCGACGGGTAACAAAGGATTCTTCACCGTGACAAGCGATCGCAAGCGTGCGACGAGCGCGGTGGCCCATGAAACTGCAGCGACGTCGGTGGCCACGCTCCTTCCAGGCATGCTCGTGAACGCTCGTGTGAAGCAAATCTTGGACGATGGCGTAAACGTGTCATTCATGACTTACTTCTCTGGAACGATTGATTGTTTTCACACCGGCGTGGAATCGACTGCTAAGGGCGTCGCCGGAGTTTTTAAAACGGGCGAGCGCATGCGTGCGCGAATTTTATACGTCGATAGCGCTTCGAAGCGCATCTGCCTGACACTCTTGCCACATTTGCTTGATTACAGGTCAATAAAATTTCCAAAGTTGGGTCACGTATTCTCCACCGCGAAAGTTGAACGCATCGATTCCGGTCAAGGTGTTGCGTTGAGTATTATCGGCGATAAAGGTATTATTGCAGGCTACGCGCATGTGTCCCAGCTCGACGACGAGCGCGTCGAAAAGGTGGAAAGAAAGTTCAAGGTTGGGCGCACGGTAAATGTTCGCGTCATTGGCCATCGCTTGCTCGACGGCTTGGTAAGCGTCAGTTTGAAGTCCTCCGTCATGGCGCAGCCATTTTTTTCTCTGGATGAGCTCACGCCTGGTATGCACGTAAACGGTGAAGTTTTAGCAGTCGAACATTACGGCGCGCTCATTAAATTGGCCGAGGGCATCAAGGCGCTCTGTCCACCATTACACGTATCCGACATCGTGGGCAGAACAACGTCTGCAAAGATGAGTCCCGGGGCAAAGCTGAAATTTAGAGTGTTGAACGTTGATAAAAATAGTCGAAGAGTAACGGTGTCTCATAAGCGAACGTTGATCAAATCTGAGCTGCCAGTCATTGCTTTTATCGAGGACGCATTGCCCGGAGCGATGACTCACGGCGTCGTCACCGGTGTAAATGAATATGGAGTGTTTGTTGCACTTTATGGGGATTTGAAAGGACTGGCGAGCATGAATGAGTTAGGTTTGATTGGCGATCAAAAGGCCTCCGACGCATTTGCTGTGGGCCAAGTCGTTCGCGTCACTGTGATATCGGCAGACGTGTCAGGACGTCTTCGTCTTTCTCTCTCTGCTGGAGCAGGTCATAGCGAGGTCTCGTCATCTGCGATGGTTGTCAACGCATCAGCTAGTGCATTATTGCCTGGCAGGATTGTGGACAAGGCTATCGTCACGCACGTACATTCGCAATCGGGTAATGTGGAAGTCGTGTTTTCAACTGAGAAAGGGAATGTGCCTGGTATGATCGCCGCCGCGCATTTGTCCGACCATCCCTTGACGGCGCAAGGATTGAGCTCTACTCTGACTCCTGGGGATGAAATCGGCCCATTAGTTGTTTTAGAAGGAAAACCGACTCGGGCAGTAATGTCGCGTAAGATTTCACTCGTCGAAAGCGTGCAAAACTTGAGGCTCCCAGAAATCGCAAGTGATGCCGTACCAGGTTCTGTGTATCCAGGATACGTCGCATCAGCGACGACTTCAGGTGTTTTCGTTCGATTTCTAGGCAAACTAACAGGTCTGGCCCCACCATCACAGCTCACTGACGGCGCAGTTGATCCATCTGAGGTTTACACCGCTGGTCAAACAGTTAACGCTTTGGTCCTGTCCGTTGACTCTTCGTCGTCACCGCCGCGTTTGTCGCTTTCACTGAAAATGAATGCAACTTCATCGCCTTTGAGCGATGCGCCTTTAGTACGCTCGTTTTTCAGGGACCTTGGAGTCCTCGATGACCGTGTTGTTGATGCAGAGGACGTTGGTATTTCACCTGAAAGTGCAAAATTACTCAAGCCTGGAACGTGGATTGATGGTTCGGTGAACGAAACGAAAGATTACGGTGTGCTCGTGGACATTCCGATTGATTCAAACGTCGTCGGTTTGGTGACCCCTCACCAAATCCCAAATGGTGCGACATTCAAACCTGGCAGCGCAATAAAGGGTTACGTTCTGGATATTAGCCGAAGAGAAGGAGTCGTTGATATTGGATTGCGAGACGGATTAGATGCTTTCAAACGCAATAAGACAGCTTCAAGCAAGAGCTTGAAAACCTTGAAAGTTGGCGATGAAGTTGAAGCAGATATTGAGCTCGTCAAGGCGGAGTACGCGGTTCTATCGCTACCACATTATGGCGGATTAATTGGATTCGCGCCGGTGCATCACCTCAATATGCGCTACGACGACCCATCCCAGCGCTTTACGCCCATGCAGCGAGTGCGAGCTGTAGTGGCTCAAATTCCTAGTCACGATCAAGATCGTCTACTTCTCACCGTACCGCTCGCTACAAACGCAGCAAGTGGAAAAATTGCTCCTGGATCGCGTGTCAAGGGCATCGTCTCCGACATTCAAGCTCTCCAAGCATTAGTTGCATTACCAAACAACGCTCGCGGGCGCGTCTACATCAGTGAATTCAGCACCAACGGTTCGAAACCGCTTGAATCTGTCTCTATTGGGACTGCAGTTGAGGTCACTGTCCTTGGACTCGCAGGTGACCGCGGAGGATTACTCGACCTTTCTATGCGACGCGAGAGCGCGTTCTCGTTGGATGAGGCTACTGTCGGCAGTAAAATTGATGCATACGTCGTCTCTGTTGCGCACGATGGTTTGAAGGTCACAATCGCTCCAGGAATCACGACATTCGTCCCGATAATAGAAACTTCGGACAACACGGCTGATCTCAACAAGCCGCTGTCGTCCCGATTTGAAGTTGGAGATCGTATTTCAGCTACCATCGTCAGCGTCAAGGCAAATAAAAAGAAAATCGATTTAACGCTACGCGGAGAAAATGCCGGTCAGGCGTCGCGTGTGTACGTAGGAGCAAAGCTTCAGGGCATCGTCTCGCGAGTCGTCGCTAGTGTCGGTCTAATGGTTCAGCTTGGCTCGCACTCAATCGGGCGCGTTCACGTAACAGACATGGCCGACAAATACAACAAAGATCCTTGCGCCCGATACAGAACTGGTGATGTGGTACAAGTGCGCGTGATAAATGTTTCTCCCGCGGGCGAAGTTGATCTGTCCATGCGCGAATCTCAATTAAATAGCAAGCCATCGTATACAGAACGACTCGTGCACAAGGAGACTGGGCCAAGCGCAGTCACTGACCCTGAACTTCGTGACATTTCAAGCTTGGTTCCTGGGCAGAGTATACAAGGGTACGTCAAGGCGACATCCAAAAAAGGTTGCTTTGTAGCACTTTCTCGCAGCATTGATGCTATGTGCAAGTTGTCAAATCTTGCAGACGAGTTTGTTTCGGATCCGGCGGCAACTTTTCCCCCCGGGAAGCTTGTGCGTGGTCGCATCGTTAGCGCTGACGCCGCTAAAGGGCGCGTTGAGATGTCGTTCCGTGAACACGAAGGCAACCAAGGTAACGCTGATGTTTCTGCTGTTAAAATCGGTGCCGTTATTATGGGCACCGTTCGCCGAGTTCAACCATACGGTGTATTTGTCACTCTTGATGGGACTGGAGGCTTGTCTGGGCTTTGCCACATTTCCATGTTTGCAGATGCGTTCATCTCGGACGAATTATCCGCGCACATACGCCAGGGCGAGAGAGTGCGTGCGAAGGTTTTAGAAATCGATACGAAAACGAATCGTATATCTCTCGGCATCAAGCCATCGTTGTTTGATGAAGATGACACCCGAGAACCCATTTCGGACAGCTGCGCACACGAAGGTATTCAAGTCGTCCAAAACGTGAGACAAACGGACCCACTCATGAAAATTGATGGCTCAAGCGAAAGCGACGACGGCGAAGAAGAAGAAGAAGAAGAAGAAGAAGAAGAAGAAGAAGAAGAAGAAGAAGAAGAAGAAGAAGAAGAAGAAGAAGAAGAAGAAGAAGAAGAAGAAGAAGAACAAGGCCGCAGCAGTAGTGAGAGTGAAGAGACTCTCAGCGAGAACGAGTCTGGCGATGATGCCTCTACCGATGACGACAATTCCATGGATGAGGATTTGGAATCAAAGTCTGATGGCGAAGATTTGGTTTTCGATTGGGACGCTGGGAAGAAATTTTCTGAAAAAGATCCGCAAGATGCGAAGACGGTGGAAGGAGATCAAAAGCTCTCGAAACGCGAAAAGAAGCGATTGAAAGAAGCGCGTGAGCTTGAAATTTTGGCGAAAGAACAAGCGTTGAAGAATGATGATGGCGTACCAGAATCAGCTATGGAATTTGAGAAACTCCTCATCGCAACTCCTAGATCATCGTTTTTATGGGTTCGTTACATGGCTTTCCATGTAAGTTGTGGAGCGTATGAAGAAGCGCGAGAAGTCGCTGAGCGCGCCCTAGCAGCCATCCCAGCCGCCCAGGATCGTGAACGCATGAACGTTTGGGCTGCATATTTGAACTTGGAAAATATGTATGGCATACCGACGCCCGAAGAAGCGGTAAAAAAGCTCTTCACTCGTGCCGTGCAGGTCGCGGATGCCAAGCACGTTAATCTGACTATAATTTCGATGTATGAGAGAAACGGCCAAGATGAGTTGCTCAACCAGTCGTTGCAGAAAGCAGTCAAGAAATTTTCGCACAGCGCAAAGGTTTGGCTCGCGTACATTAGAAGTAGTATTTTGAAGGGCGACTCTGAATCGGCAAGGAAACTACTGGATCGAGCGACACAGTCATTGCCCAAGCATAAGCATATCAAAGTTCTGATGCGCACTGCTCTACTTGAAATGAAAGAAGGCAACCCAGAACGTGGCAGAACGATGTTTGAAGGAATCTTACGAAACTACCCACGTCGCACAGACATCTGGTCTGTATACATAGATCAAGAAATCAAGCAAGCCGACATTCAGCGCATCAGAGCGTTATTTGAGAGAGCGACGCATCTAGACCTGAACGCAAGAAGCATGAAATTTCTCTTCAAGCGGTATCTCGACTTCGAGCGCTCTGAAGGCGACGAAGACAAGATCAAACACGTCAAGCAACGAGCAATGGAATACGTGTCAAATAAATTTGGCTCAACTTGAGCGCGACAGTAGAATAGCAGAAAATGTTTGAAATGCTTTATCGACGTCGATAAATCAACTCCCGTGTCGCGCCTCTTGCCTACCGTTTGCATTGAAAGGTTTTGGTTTCCAACTTTTACTCCAGCTGCTTTGTCCAGTCAATAGGATCATATGAACTCAAGAACGAATCCATCTCTCCACGAAGTACTTCCGGCGCCAAAGGGCGCTGCTTGGCATCTGTTAGATTCTCTGGTAAATCAAGAAGTCCTATGAGAATGTTGCGACCAAAATTTGATTTCCACTTTGTTTCGTCATCAATCACGTGAACGAATCCACCCTTCATGTTGAACTCAACATGGAAGTATGGAAAATTCGCAGGAATGGTGCCACGCAAGCCTTTTGGCGGCGCAGTTGACAGACACTTTTTAGCATTGTGCGTGCTCCATTCACTTTCTGCTTCGTCAATGGCCTTTTTAAAATACATCGGAGCTCTCGCGGCGACATCCGCCGAAATAGGTATACATTCTACAACAGCGTGACGACCAGCGTGCCCCAGGTTCATTGCAGTTTCAATGAAACAACATTCCTTCCCTTCCTGAGCAAACATTCGCACCAGGCATTTTTTAAAATTTCTCATCTCCTCCCATGCGTCCTCGTCAACTTGCCTGGACGATTGCGCGTGGGCTATAGGTGCTATAATGCAATGTCCTGGAAGCAATCGCCCCTGGGAGGGGAGCATCAAATATGCTAAATTGCCGTACGCCACATGCAAGTGCTTTGGTTTGTCTGGAGAATCAATGCAATAGATGCATTTGTTTTGTGATGCTTGCATGCGCTTGTAATCTCTGACAGCCGCTTCCTTTGCTTTCACCTGCTGTTTTGCGCCAGACATTTTCTTCAATCGATTTTCGTACATTTCTAAACCGCCATCATGATCGTACTCGTCGTCAACATCCAGTTCCTTCCCACGATACTTTTTGTGGCGAGCAATATTATCAGCCAGGTTTCGGTCGTAATCTTCGACGCCGCTGTACTTTTGCTCTGAGACCATGTCGCGTAATGATTTCTGGTCGTCGTCGGCAAAATACCGCGCTCGCGCACCCTCTTCAAACCTTTGTGTTGTCTTTGGGACTTTTCGCACCGAGCCCTCGGCAACGCGCACACCTCCTTTTATTGTTGTCTGTCTCCCAAATGCTCCTGGAGCAGCACGTCCGTCAGCCGTTACCATCGGAAGCGCCTCCGTAGCGGCAGAAGGTTGCGAATCATTCAGTTTTGGTGCTTTCGTACCCATGAGGCGAGCCTTCAAATGTGCCGCAGCGGACATGTTCATAGACACAGTTTGCGTTCCTTCAGGTACCGCACGAACAGACGTTGGTTCTCGGACGGGCAGAGGCTGCCGAACTGTCCGTTCTTCGATTGGCGATACTTCTGGTTTCTCTTCAGAAAGCAATTTCTCTTTTTCATAAACCTCCGTGAACGAACCATCGGATGCAAACTTATTGTTCGTCACGAGCGCCGCTGAAATTAATTGGTTGTCTTCTGCTTGAAGATTGGTGCTGCGATTTCGATCTCTGGAATCATCGCGCCGATCTCTGCTTCGTCCTAAGATTTCTGGCATGCGCATTCGCTTCATCGTGTCATCTGCATGACGGTATCGATCGTGATCTCTATCACGCGGTTTAACGCCAGCTCGTTCATCGCGAGCGTGCAGATGTGCGTTTCCGTGCGCAGCATTGTCGCCGATACTCTTCACTAGCTGATTAATTGACCCCCAGTGCTCTCCGATGACTTCGTCAACATTACGTCCTTCCTCAGCCGCGCGCTCCTGCGCGCGACGAAGCGCCTTCAATCGCCAGCTCGCGCCTCCGTCACCAACGACACTCGGCGCCAAAGGATTTCTGGAACGAGTTGCCTCGCCTTGAAACCCCTCATCTCTTCGCATCTCGGGATTAAGTTCCCGTTGAGAAACAATCGTGGCGACACGTTCTGCTTCTGCTTTTCGTTGTATGTCCGCTCTACGCGTGCCTTGGAATTTCGCGCTCGCCTTGGATGCGAGTGCGGCTGAGAAGAAGTCATCTGCTTCACTCTTTGATTCAAGATTTTCACCGCCCGCTGAAGTCGCCGACGTCGGTTCATTCGCTCGCTCGTGCGAGTGCGCACGATGAGTATGCTCGCGCGAATGTTCGCTTTCTGAATCGCTCGAAGCAGCCTCGCTTGGTCGTTTATGGTCGTGTTCGCGCGCCTTGACGTGAGACTTCCTGCGCTTTGAATCCTTCTTCGACCTCTTTCTGTCCTCACGAGAATCGATGAAGGTCAATCCAGAAAGCATGAAGTGGTACGAACGTTGAAAGATGGCGATGACAAACGTGACGCGATGGCGTCGTGTTGTGTCGAATGTAGTTGGGTGTGATTGTTTACTACAACCGCTCGTGCTAGGTTCCGGTTTTTCCAGCTTTGCGCCGATAAATCACCCATTCTCCGTTCGCAGCGTCCGCTTGCGAAACTTTGATTAATTCGTCCACGTACCCATCGAAAATTATGTTGGAGCTACCCCGCAACGTGTACCAAGGTAGCCAATCATCGTCTTCAAATTCCAGTGCTTGCTTCGCATTTCCACAACCTGTGTCTCGTTTCAACTCCTCAATGATGGAGATTATTGAATCTTCGTCGTCACTTTTGATCCCAGCAAGCAGCTTGCACATGAGAACTTGTCTTGGTATATCGGCCATGTCGCTAAAGTTTAGAAATAAATCACAATCGTTTGCCTCGACCGCGACTTGTTTGCTGAAGGCGCGAAGAATTATTTGCGGTAGTACCAACACTTTGGTGGTTGTACTGGCAAATGCTCGCTTGTTCAAGTTATCGTAGTCATTTTCTCGAACCGCAAGCAAAATTTTCTTGTACAAACCCGCGATGCAACTTGTCGCAGGTCTGGAGAAACTTGGTAACAGTTGTAAACCATCGTTCGCATACCGATAGTACGCTAGCGCACGCTGTATTTGAAATTCCACTGCCGCTTTGTACGCAAACGTTGGATTTTTCATCGATATCACGTCTTCGGGTGTCAAATTAAACAGTCGCAAGTCCTCTGCGGCGATGTAGACTCTTGGGGGGACACGACAACGATCTTCGCCGACATCTCGGATGATGTTCGTCATTTGCAGCGCCTTCCCCAAAGCCACACCGCGTTCCTCTTTCAATCGCAAGCGCTTCGCATCATCGTTAACTCCAACAGTAAGAATGGGTAGAATCATCAGAGCTACCGTACCGGCGACGCGATAGGCGTAAAGGTCGACGTCGGCAAAAGTTTCAAACCGCTGTCGACGGATGTCAGTTCGCATGCCGGCAATCATGTCGACGAAAGGCTCGACACCCAAACCAACGCACCGCGGGACGGCGTCTAACAACGCTAAGTCGACGTAAGTCGCATCTGGAGGTATTTCTCCCCTAAACACTTGCTGCAATCGGTGGAGTACACCGTCCAAGGCGCGTTCGGCATCTACTGCGGTCGTCGTCGGCGTCGTGGTGTCGACGAGTTCGTCGAGTTCGCGGCACCACGCGTACAGGGCGTACGCGACGTCCCGCCCGCTTGTCATCAACAACGATGCCATGTAGAACGATTTAGCGTACTTTTTCGTCGTTTCTTTCGCGCGGCGTTTCGCTTCGACGAGTGCGCTCGTCTGGATTCCATCCTTGGTTACTCCGTGAGAGCGTGCGCACCGTCGCGTTCGGTGACGCGCGCGTCGAGCGGCTCGCTGCCTCGAACCTATCGACCCGTTTGTAATCGTCCTATCCAGCGATTTCGGCAGCATGTCAACTTCTCCAGTGACTGGGCGATGGCGACGGCGCTCGCGACGTCGGACTCGAGTGTGTTCAAGTGGCGTGGCTGGCGCGAGCGACGGCGACTAGTACGTTCGTAACTTGTGAAGCTGATGTCTAAATAAGTAGCTTGTATGCACATTTCAAGACGGTGCGATTCAAAATGGGCATAGCTGCCAGATGTTTATTTGCGCTTTTATTAAGTGCGCACGCGCGTTGCGTCGTTGATGACATGAATGTCAACGCGCGATGTTTGCTTGATTTTTAAGGCTGATCACTGGCGGGAGCTGAGGCATTTCGTTGTTTTCTGCGACGTTGGCAGAACCACAGGATGAAGATGATACCCGCGACAGCAACCACGCACGCGATAACGATACCCGCGATGGCACCGGACGAGAGCTTTGATTTACCGTCGCCCGAGCATTTTGGTCCGGTGCACGAGTATTTTTGTTGGAATGCTGTTGCGCCGTCAAACATATTAGAATAGGAGGTCACTTGGTCGACATCCCATCCTGAAATATCACGTGCAAAGGCAGACGCGCCAGCAAACATTTGCGTCATATCAGTAACGCGTGCCGTGTTCCAGTTCCCGATAGGCTGGTTGAACGCAGTCGCGTTCTTGAACATCATACTCATGGAAGTTACGGAACTGGTATCCCAAGATGCAATCGGTTGATTGAATGTCGTTCGCGCTTCAAAGAGTCTAGTCAAATCCAAGTTCGTGCCGGTGAAAGACCAGGATGAAATCGGACCAGAAAGAATGCCGCAGCCAGAAGCGCACTGACAAGCTCCCGAAGGACTTTCGGTAAAGCACGCCGCGACGGCGATGGCAAGTTGCGCGCTCGTAACCGTCGTCGCACTCGGTGGCGGGGTTGGACCCGGCGATGGACCCGGCGATGGACCCGGCGATGGACCCGGCGATGGACTGGGACTGGGCGACGGACCGGGACTGGGCGAGCTCCCAGTGCCGAATGAGCAACCAGGTGGCGTGTGCAGAGTGGCCGGATTCGGACCAAATTGGCTTAAACCACTCCAGTCACTCACCATCGTTTGATCGCAAGGGATATAGGCTTGCAAATTTTCCGCCGGCGTGTAAACAGCCTTTTGAAATCCCTTGTTTCCAGTACCTCCCCAAGATGTCAAACTTTCCAAATGGACTTCGCTAAGAGCTGAGCTGGTCACCACGATGGACTTTAACAACTTAGTACAGACGGGCGCCGAAAAATTTGTCACGGCGTTGACACGAGAAACAGTAATACTTGGTTCATTCGTCGACTGTGCGCCAGCGCGAGAATACCCGACGGAAACGAGGGAAGGAAGATCAATCTTGTTCACCGTAGCACTCGAACCACCTTCAATCAATAGATAATCGCTGACCCAAGCGAGCTTCGGGAGATGCACCGATGCAAGGCTAGAATTACTGATTTCAAACCATCCGCCGACTTCCTCAAGATGAGGATAGATGGCGGCATTTGACGTGCGATGCCAGAAGTTACGGGTTACATTTTTCAAAGAAGAAAGATCTGTGCCATCTGGCACGAGTATAAATCCACCAATGAACTCAATTTTTGCAACCTCCAACGTAATCGGAATGCTGCGTTGACCGGCCATGAAGTTAATTCCTCCTTCGGAGTGCACCAAATTATTCGCCTTGATTGTTTGCGCTCCGCTGGCAGGAGAGCTGCCGGCATACAATGTGGGCGCGTACCACAGAGATTGACCGATAGCTTGGCTGATGGAACTAATAAGGTTGCCCGACACGAGTTTTCCACTGAGCGTGGTGAGCGCAGGAAAATCAACTACGGGAATATTTCCCTCGTTGAGCTCCAACGCAATGGCTTTCGCGGAGACCAAGTTCGCCGCGCTGAGCGGCGCGACCAAGGTCGTCGAGAATATCTCGATTTGTCCACCGACCGTAGCGATTGCGCCTAGGTCGAGCGCACCGCGAGTATTAGTGTAGACATTTTCGAAATGGTATAAAACGATATCGCCCGTGACCGCGGTGAGCGTCCCGAACGTAATATTTCGCGTTCCAAATGCATCCGTCGACGCGCAATTTTGATAAAACGTGCCGTCGAAGCTGGTACCAGTTATGACGACGTTACATGCCGTCGATGTCTGCGCGCCGTTAACATCCACAACAACCAAGTGCCCCAAATTGCTCACGTCGCACGTAGGTGTGGAGACTGTGCAATCGCAACCGCACCTGATAGCGTCCACCGCGGTCATCAAAAACGCAAACGCGGTGCCGGTCACCCACGCGGTGACGTAGCCGGCGCGTCTGCCATCGCGATCGCGCGCGCGCCGTCGTTCGATCGTCGACGCGAGTACCATCGTGCCCGTATGTCTCTCGCCCGCGTGATGCGACGGGGCGTCACCGAGGAATGACGTTCGATACGCGCGACGCGGCGGCGACGCGGCGGCGACGCGGCGGCGCACCCAGTTGGAAATATCTCGCGAGTGCATGTTTTAATTACATAAGGTTTCTAAGATGCATTATATGAAATATCTGTAGCTAAATCGGCCATTTCAAGGTTTTTGTTGCAACGAAATGTGCTGCGGTCGGTCGGTCACCCCAAACGAAGATGTCCATCTTGGAACATGTCACGTCAAGCAGCGATGCGAACAGTGAGGGTAACGATGGTGAATATTCTAACGCTACTGTATGCAACTAATTGATCGAATTACGTGCTCTAACTATCTAGGTAATTTGCTGCTTCGCAAGTGCACATCGGTCGAGTTGTCGCCGAACGCCAAGCATGGTGATCCAAAATGCATCACCAAAAATCGGCGATTCATGGTATTGAAGAAAACTGTGCACCTTGAAAAGTTCACGTTGCAAAGACGCATGATCGGCAGCGCTTAGAATTTCGCCCATGCGATCGACGTCTCGTTCTTTGACGCTAATTGAGAACTTTGACCAGTCCAAAAGCCACGAAAACGGCAGTTCATAGTTGTCGGCCACGACGACTGGCACGCATCCGAACGTGACCACGTCGTAGAGCCTCGAGGTGTGCGCCCTGTCGCCATACAGATAGAGACAATATTTTGAGCTCGCCAACAAGTTCATGTAATCTTTAGGCTTTTCTTGGCCTTGGGCTTTCAGGTCCCAGACGCGATTTCCCGTCAAGCTGTCGCCGATTTTTATTAATTTTGGCATGACCGCTTGTCTGACAGCACCACGAAGCATCGACCCTCGAAACGACAGCTCAATCTGGCGCGTTTTCTCAGGCCTCAATGCACCAAGTTCAACAGCCGCGCGAGGCAAGTAAGCGCTCATCCCGAACCAGATGGCAACGTCTTTCAATGGGTTGTACCCCGCCTCGATTGCAGACTGTTGCCGACCTTCATTCGCGATGTCTTCCGCACGCTCCGCGGGCACTTCAGAGTTACCGACAATCACAACTGCATCGTTTCTGATTTCGACATCTGATTTATCAAACGCTGACAGGCCGATGTCTATGTTGGTCAAGATGACGCGCCCGCACTTGCCTTTTGCGTTCCATTCATTCGGCTGAGTGCGTTTGATCCACTCAATGTCCCGCCCAAGCGCACGGCGAATCGATTCTCGAACCTCAAAATTCTTGTTTGTGCCACGAAGTGGATCCCTCGGGGCGTACGACTCGAGCGTTAATATACGCTGCAAGTAAGGACGCACTGGGACAAAAATGGCGGTCGCGTCTTTGATCTTCGTTGCGGTGAACACACCGCGTGCGATCTGATTAGCTAAAAACGTCTCTACCCCGTAGCCTCGGTTAAAATGCGGAACAAACTCCGCTAACCAGTATTTAAATCGCGTCGTGAGCGACAATCGAAGTGAAAACAGCTTCAATGCGCTCGGCAAAGCGCGTAAATCCTCGCACAAGGCGTTGACACTTTCATATCCCGACGCTGGATTAAGCGCCCACTCCACTCCACTCGCGCACATCGCGTCGACGCGCCGCAAGCCGTAAACGTCGCGCTCGCGCGCTGGCGCCGCATATTCACTTTTAAACCCTCGAAGCAGACTCAAGCGCTCTTCGACGTTCCATTCAAACACACCGCGAGCTGAATCAAACATCTTGTACGTCTCAGGGTGAGTCAATTTTTCATAGTTGACCAGTACCAAAACAATAATCACTCCGACTAGGGCGACGGAGGACAGCGCGCACGCGTTACACGTCATCAGCGTCAAGAGTTTCGAGCACTTTCTTCGTCTCGATGTTTTCTGCGTCGTCCCATTCGCGCGCATCAGTTGTTTCCCGCGCTCCACGTCCCCATCGTCATCACCCGCGTCGTCGTCGTCGTCCCCATCGCGCGCTCGACCTCGCCTCGCGCTCGGCCCGTGCGCGCTTTGCGTCCGTCGCGCCTTCATCACCCCCAATCACTCCTCGCCCTCGTCGTCGTCGCACGCGACGCGTCGCACGCGTTCGCGCGTCGACTTCAACGACTGACGACTGACGCCGCTCCTGGTCCTGGTCGTCGTCCTCGTCGTCCTCGTCGTCGTCGTGCAGAGGTGCCCATCGGTCAGTCATCAGTCAGTCAGTCAGTCAGTCAGTCAGTTGATCAGTTGATCAGTCCATCAGACGTCCACGCGTGGAAGCGTCACGCGACGACGACGACTCCATCGACGACGACTCCATCGACGACGACTCCATCGACGACGACGACGGGCGCGCGCGTGGAGTGACGCACGTAGGAGCCATGGAACGCGTCGCGACGTCGAGCGACGACGGGCGCGCGCGCGCGAACGCGATCGATGCCGTGCGACGGGCGTTCAGTGCGATCGAATTTGGGAAACTCATGTGGCTCCTAACCGCGCTCGTCGTGGCGTTGTCCTTCCTCGCACCGCGCATCATGGCGCGCGCGAACGCAGCGATCGAACGACGAGACGCGAGCGATGTGGAGAAACTGAGGACGTACGCCGAAGCGCGACGTAAAGCGCTGGACAAGGCGGAGGAGGCGATGCAACGAGCGGCGATGGAAGCCAAGGCGAAGCGAGACGCCGAAGCGGACGAGGACGAAGTCAAGGCGAAAAAGATCGCAGAAATTGACGCACGAGCGGCTCGTCTAGGAGTCGCGCCCAAAGGTCGAGGACGAAGCGTAGGAAGCGACGCGACGCTGCGACGCGAATATAGCCCTTTGATGGGGCCATCGGCGGCGGCGAGAGGATATAGACCGTCGCCTCGTCAGCGACCGGGCGGAGGAGGGTGAGGATAAACTTGCGCGTCATTGTGTTGATGTTTCGATCGTCTCAATCGATCATCCGCACGACGCGCGTTTTGCGTGAATCAACGTCAAATTTACAACGCTAGGAATTGATGACGGCGCGGAATCAAAACTTTTTAAAGTGTTCCGCGCACTGATGAGCTCCCGAGCGCGTCGAAGATAGACGCAATCGGTATTTGACACGTTTCGTTGCAAACGAGAAATCGATTTCAAACCAATGCGATGATTAGAAGAACTTTGTAAAAGTAAAGTTGTAAAATATTCCACACCGTGTCGGGGCGCCACAACTCGACGCACTCGGGCTTGCCTGAGCGTAAAACGATCGAGTCATAAAGCTCGTTTCGTCAAAACATTCAGACCGAAAATATAGCCTTAGTGTCGCAGTCACCGTCGTCGTCGCGTGCGTTGCGTCATGCGCGACGCTCCTAGCGCTCAAGGCGTGCAAGAGAGAGGCGTGCGCAGACGCCGAGCGTTTGCGGCGACGCCTTTCGTCGTTCTGACATCACTAATGCTCCTAGCGAGTGGTGCACATGGGCTGATTATTCACACGAGCCACACTTTGAATTCGGCGAGCGCGCTGCTCGTGATTTCTGATTTTGGCTTCAAGGCTGGCGGCGAGGTTCGCGTGAACGTCGACATTTGGACGGGCGGTGTCCAGTCGTACGTAGCGTCATGCGCGAAAACTGTGGTCCAAAGTTTGCCGTCATCCGAGTCGGGATTAGAGGCGTACTGCAGCGGTTGGCTTTCGTCGCAAACGCAACGTGATGCCAACTGCTTCGTCGAACTCGGCCTGGGCGTAGGCGAACATCGTTTCACTTTTTCCAGTCAAACGTACTCGCGAACGGCAGTGGTTTTGTGCCGACAAAACGACGCGGCTACATTCAGGGCGACGAGTACGTTTTTAAATCCCGGGGGAGAGCACTTGGGTACGGAATACATTCCCGCGAAAATGACTTATCTTGTATTTATCGTTTTATGGCTGGCTGTGGCGGCATACACCGCTATAGTTTACTGGAAGCGCCGACGGGAGGCGACTTGGATTCATGTGTTAGTATTAGTGGCAATTGTGTGTCGCCTTGCGTGGCTTTGCGTGGCGTACGCGTTTTGGATGCGAGCGTCTGCCTCATCCGAGGGCATTCCTCTCATCGATAAACAATTCTACGCTCCACGTGACTCGAGCATTGGATCGCTAAGTTATATCGTCGTTCTCGCTCTCAACCAGGCGACTATTTTTTTGATTCTTTGTCTCATCTCGCGCGGTTGGCTTATCACGCTGCGGCATTTGACGACTGTCGACGTATTTCTTATTTCCAACTGGGTTTTTGGATTATTTGTCTTCAACGTTGTGTGTCGAGCGTTGAGCACGAACTTACTCCGCATCGGACTATTTTTGTATTATCCTGCCGTTTGTGCGTATATTATAGCAACTTGCGGATCGAATCTTAAAAAACTGAGATTACAGTCGTACATCGTTTTGAACGCGCGAGTTCCAGTCGATGAAACTGCAGTCTACGCCAAGGAAAGTATTTTTCGCTCTGTTCAGCTTCTCATGTTCGCGTACATCACCGCGAAAATTATCATGAATCTGATCGACTTATTTTTGAACGGTTCTGACTGGATTCGATATGTTCTTGGCGAATCGCTGGATTTACTTGCGTCCTTAGCGCTAGGGCGCATCATTCGACCGCGATTGATTTCGAATCCTTTCAACACGCACGTCGTCGGGGATTTCTCGTCGCTGTTTAACGGATCTGTGCACTCGATGAATGAAAGAATAGCCGCGCTCGGTTTGGGAGCGAATCAAATTCCTCCACCGTTGTTTTACGTCGTAGAAGTTGGTGGCGAGGGCGCGAGCCTTCGGGAACGACTCAAATTCGTCGGCACGGGCATCGGTTGCCTGCGCCTCATTCTTGTGGAGCACCCGTCGACGCACGATGACATTCTCAAGAATCTATCCATCGCGTTGCCCGATCCGGAAACGCGCTCTTGAAAACGATTTGCGTTGTACACTAAAATTGTAATCGTATTCTCTTGTTTGACTGATTAAAATGGAACGACTTTCCGAGCTAAAGCGACAAAAACGCGGGGCATGAGCGGCTTCTCGTCAAAAGGTGCAACGCGCTTACCAAATATCGAATTAGCGATGTCATCGAGCAAAATGTCGCGTCCTAAAATAGGATCTGTGACGAATGGATCGGTATGCGTCTTGCCCGCGTAGTATTTCTCATCCACCTTCACTCCGGCAGCTCGCAGCGCCGTCGCGAACGCTCGGCTCTGCTCAGGCGGCGCCGACGCATCCGCTTCGCCGTGGCAAAGCATCACCGGCGGTAGAATATGCACCGAATCTCTCACTTCTCGTTCGCGGAGCATGGAAACCGGCGAAGAACGAGGCAGCGCCTCCGCGGCTCTCGATCCTGTGAAGCCCGCTTCCATGATGCTCCAAAATACGTTTTTATACAACCCTTGCCGATGGAAATGTTCTATCAAAGCTGCGTCATCTGGCGCGTAAACGCCCGATATCCCTATGAACTTAGAGATCGATCCAGGCGACCAAATGTTCGGTGAACGCGCGACCCATTCACTCTGGCGTATGATGGCCGTCGCAGCGAGATGCGCTCCCGCAGACTGCCCAACGACCACGACCTTGCGCTTGTCTCCACCCAACGCATCTAAGCGCTCTAAAACCCAACTAATTCCATTACTCACGTCCGCAATCATGTCCCCGACAGTCCCTTGAGGAAAGTTCCTATAATCTAACGACGCCACAATTATTCCTCTGCGAGCGAGTCGCTGAGCGAGGAGCGCGCCCCAAGCTTTGTATCCTATTATCCACATCCCCCCCGTGATGAATATGACCACCGGTCGTCTCTCATCGTCTTGTTTCCCACTCGTTCCCTTCGTCGTCGACGCGTTGAAATCCAAAGACGACGCCGCACAATCTTCTGGAAAATACAAATCCAGTGTGTTTCTCGCATTCGCCCCGTACGCGATGCCGCGTTTCACGTTCTTCGACGTCGCGTAGTACCACGCCACTCGTAGGAATGCTGGGGCGAGAATTATGGAATACGCCACGAGTCCGCACAGCTTCACGACCCATCGCGAGGTGCCGTATCGCGCCAGTCGCGCGGTGAGCTTCCCGAGCAGAGCGATTCTCCGAAGCACCGCGCATCGGTGTCGAGTTGACAGCGCGAGGACGCCGACGACGGCGGTGACGACGACGACGACGCGCTCGCGCTGCATGAGTGCGCGTGCGATGCCGTCGATCTCGTTCGCTCTAAATCGCCCTCTTCCGCGCCCGACGCCGCGCTCGCGGCGTTCGTTCGCCCGAGGTCCGCGCGCGGTCGCGCGCGCCACTGCCGAAGCGTCGACCGCGAACGTGGTGGCACGACGCACGACATACGACTCGTCGTCGTCACCCGGCGTTCTCCGATTTCTGTCCCGTGGGACAGTGGGACGTCGAGCGTCGAGCGGGGACGCGGGGACTCGACGTCGACGTCGACTCGCATCGGTCGGTCGGTCACGGCCACGACCTCGCTCTCGCCGTCTCGAGGCCGCGCGTCGAGACAGGGGGGCGAACGCGCGCGCGCCGCCACCGCCGACGACGCCGCACAAGGCGACCAAGGGCGAGGGAAACGCACGGGACTCGGACGTCGAATGAGGGACGATGCGTGAGTGCGGATGAGCGCGAGCGATCGCGAACGCGCGCTCAGGGCGAACATTCGCGCGTTCTACGGCGCATCGAACGCGAGCGAACGCGACGACGCCGAGACGTGGTTGCTGGAGTTCTCAAAAGCGAGCGATTCGTGGAACGCCGCGCTGAACGTGCTTGAAGGGGACGATGCGAGCGAGGCAGAAAGCGTGTTTTGCGCGCGCACCCTACACGTCCTCTTGCGACGATGCGTGGCGAAAGAGGAACGAAAGCAGCCGTCGCACGTGACGTTATCGAGCGACGAATGGTGGACGCTTCGAGAACGCCTCTTCGAGCTGATGCGGACGTATTCCATCAGGGCGACGTCGAAAATGCAGAATGCGAGAACGACGCTCACGCAGCTCGCTTTGGCTACGTCTGCTTTGGCTTGCAAGATGCCGACGTGGGAGCCGAAAGATGTCGTTCGCGATTCAATCTCAAAAATTTCTGGCGACGACGCGTCAGCCTCGGCGGAGAGTAAAGTTTTGTGTCTATGCGCGTTTCTAGCATTTCTTGCGCAGGAGGCCAATTCAAGAGAACTATCGATTCATCCAGCGCGCCGCGAGCACGTCCTTGCTGGGTTGAAAGGCGCGTCGAAAGAAGTGATGGGCGTGTTGGAATGCCTCGCTCTGTCCTCGAGCGGCGTCGACGCCGCGTTGCTTGCATACATTTTTGATGCGCTGTCGTCGTGGGCTGAGTTCTCTGATATCACCCAAGCATTTCCAAGTTTTATCGTGGACGGTGCGGTGCAAATACTCTGCGGACAAGGGCTCGCATCGTCGCACCTCAAACAAAGCGCGACCAACGCCGCCCGAACGGCGTTAGTGCAGTGCATTCGCGCTCAGGAGTTGCATGGGTTTCTCTCGAAACATTTGCGAACGTTACGAGCACACGTGATTTTATGCGATCAGTCTGAAGAATCGCGCGCGCTGATGACTGAAATATTGTCCGCTGTCGCCATGGGCGCCGTTCGCGAACGCGAGCCGGTCGCGAATCCGTTCGCTACGGGGCCGCAGGCTGCTGGTGACCGGGTGTATGTAAAGTATGTCAAGTTTAAGGATTTGAAGCGAGAGCAGAAGAAGGCGGATAAAAAAAAAGCGAGCGAATCGATGCGCGCTGATGTTGATATTGTCGAGGAAGTTTTAACCTTCGCGCTTGACGGACTGAACGAAGCGCTCGCGTTTGGAGTTTCTTTCGGTTCAGCTCTTGAGCCTTGGAGTAGGCTTGTCGACGTTCACTCTGGGATTTCCCCTTCAGTTTGCGCGTCTTTGCGAGCGGTTGCGGGGCGATGCATCGAAGCCTCCGTCATGCACGCGAGTTCGTTGGATTTGAGTGAATTGGAGGATCAGTATAAGGAGGAGATCGGCGACTGCTTGCGCGACGTGACGACGATTGTGCCAATCGATGAAGCGCTTTACGAATTTATGGAAGGATTCAAGTTTGAGATACAGACTGCGGTGCGGGAAAACATCGTAAACTGGAGGATTGTACGAGCGCGTCTCGTTATTCTGTTAGCTTTGGCAAAGTCATTTAAGACGGAAACAAAGAAGGTGGAACGGCCATCGTTTGGTACTCTCGTCGACGTTTTGTGTAATCTTCTGACGGCGCGTGAAGATGTTGGCGTGCCATGTATAATATTGGAATCGACGGCGTGGGTACTAGGCGGTCTGGCGAGTTCGTTTTCGTATTTGAGCGATGCGCGCTTGGTGAATGTCGCAAACGTTTTGATTTCGCGCTTGCGACACCGGGAGCCACTCATCGCGCGCGGCGCGTCAGTGGCGCTGATGAAAATGTGCGAGTATGCGTCTGAACGATTGGCGCGCACGGATGTGCCAGCTCGACTTGCCGCGCTACATGCAGATGGTGGGCCGACGCCCTCGCGAGATCTTCGACTTGGTCAGGAGCACGAATCAACAATCATGTTGAGAAGTTTAACTTTCTTCATAGTTCAGGGAGACGCCGACACGACGGAGCGCGCGTGCTTGATGCTCGTCGAGCCCGTGATTCTCTCGATGCGCGCATGCATGGACTCGGTCGAGCACAACATGGCGACGTATGTGCGCTGTCTTGTCGATCTAGATATCTGTCTTCAGGCTGTGAAAAGAGCGTACGAATACATCAACAAGGTCAGTCCGACGCTCGATTCACTTGCTTTGAGCGCGGCGCACGTGATCGCTCAGGCGTCCGTGAGCATCATAGCGCCCGAAGACGTAGAGCAGCGTTTCAAGATTGGATGGGTGATGAGAGCATTGTTGGAGCTCGTACGTCACGTCGGCCACAGCTTGCTTCAGCCGATCGTTAGAATCTGCGTCGAGGCGTACGCTCTGGAACCTTCGCTTGGGAGTTGTTACCTTGAGACTCTGAACGGTGTTCTCGCGACGTATGGTGACTGCGAATCGAACTTTCGTATTCAAGGCGCAGAGTTCAGCTCGGTCGGTCAAGTCGTTGCCGAATTGATAGCGACTATTTTACCCGATTGCTTTGATAATTGCGAACGCTGGCCAGCTATATTCAACCTAGCGCGCGGTTGTCTACGATGCGGGTGTGTATCTTTGATTCCGCACGTGCCGTTACTGGTCCGCTGTTGTGAGCATTCGCTAAAAATAGGCGTGTCTGACGATCCAGCGGCGGCGGCATTGCTCTTCGCCACGGATATTTTGTGCGCTCCATTGCTGTTGACCTCTGTCCCACAAAATTCATGCTCGACGGCGATGCACGCCGGTTTGGGTCGCATCGCCGCAGAGTTTTCGGGACAACTCATGAGTAAACGTAATGGGTGCTGCGCATGGAATGTGAGTGGTGCTGCCTCCGTGACGCTCGCTGCAGCGATTGAAGCAGAAGGACGAAGCGTTGCGGTGGTGCGCTTGTTGCTCGAGGCTTCGAACGGAAACTGGGCGCCAGCGATCATTTCAGATATAGCCGCTGTTTTGCATTTCGTTTGGACTACGTACGGCGACCAGAGATTCAGTGCTGTCTTGATTGCTTCATTAGGAGGGGACGATGACGGTTTTCCGAAGATAAAAACAAGCCGCGCTGACAAAATGGCTTGGGTCAATCAGCTGTTATGCGACGACGCTCGAGTCGATGTGAGGGTCTTCAAACGCAGCCTGAAAGCGTTTTTAGGTGGTAAGAAAGTTGGCACGAATTAAATTAGGATGTAGGGTAGACGAATCTCTTTAGATTCTGTAACAACAGCAAAAAATATTTTGTTATTTCATTCTGATGGATTGCACTAGGTGTACCGCAATCCTGGATCCCGAGGAACGAGCATCGGATGCTATCTCTCCGAAACGCGCAAAACTTCGCTCGAACGCGAATCAGCGCGACAGAACAACTCAAATGTCGTCACTTTCGGTCCGGCTGTAGTCGTGTCGACGACAATTTCGAGACGCGGCGATGCTATCAACGATGGTCTCGCTCGCGTGCGGCGGCCGCGTACGTGCGCGCTCGCAGAACGTGTATGCATCGGATGCTATCTCTCAGAAACGCGCGAAACCTCGCTCGAACGCGAATCAGCGCGACGAAAAAACTCAAATGTCGTCACTTTCGGTCCGGCTTTAGTCGCGTCGACGTCGATTTCGAGACGCGGCGATGCTATCAACGGTGGTCTCGCTCGCGTGCCGAAAACGACAAAGGTGTCAACATCCTCAAAACGACTTTCGTAGGTTACACCATTGCTGCTGCGTGGATCCGCGCGCGCGCGCTCTGTGGTGGATGCAAAACGAAGAGATTGGTCGCTGCGCGTCAGTTGCGACGCGTTTGCGCTGGCGCGCGCGCGCATATTCGCAAAACACGTTCTTTGGCATGTCGGAACTTTCGCCAAACTTTGACGCCCCAGTTTCGGCGTCGCACGCACGAGCGCGTCGTTTTCGGAGCCGCAAAACGTTTCATTACACAATTTTGACAAATATGTGCGTTTTTCACGCCTAATGGAGTCGCCTCGACGCAGCGAGCGTCGACGAATAATGAAGATTCAAAAAGGTGTCAACATCCTCCATCGCATGCATCGCGCGTCCACCGCGTCGTCCATCACGCGTTCCGACCACTCAATCGACGCGCGCGAGTCGCGCTAAAGGATCCGCGTCGCACGCAACGCGTTTCCCGCCCGGCTGTGCTTTCGCCGGCGTCGGCGGGCGACGACGTCACTCGCGGTGCGGCTGTGCATGAAGAAGAAGTGTGATGTCTAGGGTTGTGGAGTTCTATGGTTTATGGTTTACAAAGCGTCGTGTACCAAGGTGTACGTGTGCGAGTTCTATGGTTTATGGTTTATGATGCTCGTACCAAGGTTTACATGTGCGAGTTCTAAGGTTTATGGTTTATGATGCTCGTACAAAGGTTTACGTGTGCGAGTTCCATGGTTTATGGTGTATGACGTGCTCTTACCAAGGTTTACATGTGCGACCGACCTGACTATGGTTTATGGTTTACCATGGTTTATGGTTTACGATGCGTCGTGAACCAAGGTTTACACGTTCGCTGTGCTGGTTTTAGTGGGTTGACGATGTGTCGATGTTCGTGATGAGTAGCAGTCTCGTGGACTGAATGTCGTGTGATCGACCTGAAAATCAGTTTGGTGGTAGATATCGTTTAGGGTGAGCGTTTTTCGGTGGTGTCGCGGCGCGTCGCGGTCGCGTCGACGGGTATTTTAGCA
>Ga0222712_10002067_pt1 | contig 23634 bp, 24 predicted proteins | sample C33_657DmetaG_FD_165043 | JGI IMG/M metagenome (GOLD analysis project Ga0222712, IMG submission 165043) | Estuarine water microbial communities from San Francisco Bay, California, United States - C33_657D | ecosystem: Environmental > Aquatic > Marine > Unclassified | place: USA: California... | reverse complement strand
TCAACGCCGTAGCGATATGCCATTCGACTCCATCATCACCATGTATGCATGGGCAAGACCTGCAGATTGGAGCGTGCAGGAACACCGTTATGGCTTCCCTGACAATCTCATCTCAGATATCGACTTCACTCGACTCCGCAGAGCAGTCGACTTCGCTCACCAGCAGTGGAAATCAGGAGATCGCGTTCTCATCCGCTGCCAAGCAGGACTTAATCGATCAGGTCTTGTCACAGCGCTCGTCCTCATCAAGGACGGTTATTCGCCAAGTCAAGCTATCGATCTCATCCGCGCCCAGCGCGGAGAAGATGCCTTATGCAATTACCACTTCGAACAGTGGCTGTTAACGAGTGCAACTTCATTTATCAGCCCACCAGAATCACTCTCAGCCTAAGGAGCAGCCATGAGTAAGAAGGTCACCATCGTTCACTCACCTGACTATGCCAACTGGTTCTTCTCCGCCGATCACCCCACACAAGGTCGGAGATTCATCAATGGCTATAACCAGATGAAGCAGTCCTATCGAGTAATCGAGCCCCGTCCTGCAACGATTGCAGAGCTCACCAGAGTTCACTCTGCCGGCTATGTGAAGGAAGTTATCAATGACCACACCTGCTTTGAGTGGAGCGGAGCGCGCGAAGATCTCGCGCGCTTTGCCCAGCTCTTTGCCGGTGGGACATTGGTGGCGCTCCAATCACTACTTAAGAGAGAAGCAGATGTTGCCATCCATCTACCAGGAGCAAAGCACCATGCCCAATACGACCACTCATCAGGCTTCTGTGTCTTCAATGACTTTGCCATCGCTGCAGATATTGCAACCAAGGATTACGGGATGAAGGTTGCCATCATCGATATCGATGCCCATCATGGTGATGGGGTGGAGAACCTCACCCGCGATAATCCTGATGTTCTCACTTACTCTATCCATGAGTCAGGGATCTTCCCCGGCACAGGAAACTCAAATGATCTAGAGAAGAACGTCTTTAACTTCCCACTGACAGATGAGACAGGTAAAGGTGACTCATCACTTCTTGCAGGAGTCAATAACTTCATCCCCATCGCAAGAGCATTCAACCCAGACATGCTCTTCATCACATCAGGAGCTGATGGCCTTAAAGATGATCCTTTGACTCAGCTGCAATACACAGTCCAAGGCTATGCAGATGCAGCAGCTCTGATCAGAAAGTCATTCCCAGCAACCCCCATATTGATGGGCGGGGCAGGGGGATATCTACCTGACGATGGGACGCCTGAAGTGTGGGCGGCAGTTGCAGAGCAGTTGGCGGCGTAAGTGACCGGTCACTCATTGATGTATCTCCATACAGAGGCTGTCCAAACTCCGCATAATTACGGAATGAAAAAGCAGACTCTTGGATCTATCGCTCTTGCCATTGCATTGGTTTTCTCAACAACAGCTCAGGTTGCTCCTGCTCATGCGGCTGATGCCAAAATCAATAGTCTTGTTAAACGACTTAACTCCAAGGGAAAGTTGTGGCAAATCAATGCTGCAGCAAGTTCGAGTCTTGGCACGCAGTCGAGGCAGAGGCTTGGGCTCTTTCAGCAGCCAAATGCAGTCATTGAGTGCAATCTGCGTATGAGCGGAACTTGGCTATTTGTCTATAAAAGCGTTGATCAAGGCTACAGAGCTGCAAGTTCTAATTACTTCTATCGCACAAATGCTTACGATGCAGAAATCATGATTGATCCAAAAACCGACTACATTGTCTTAGTTCATACATCAATGGGTGGCTCTCAACAGTGCTTGAACTCCGCCTACAAGGTCTTGTCCTATATCACTGATTAATCGCATAAATCGGAAGTGGATTATTCAAACCCATTCCACATCTACGAGAAACCCGAGAAAAGGACAATATGAAAAATCCTGAACTTCGGCTAGCGGCAGAGATCTGCAACTGCCCTCGTCGCGAAGCAGCGCTATCAGATAAGTCTTCACCCTGTCATAAAGTGGTGAAGAACCAACTGAAAGTCACCAAGGAGTTTTCAGAGTTTCACCGACCTGAGCCATGGATTGGTCGCTTATCGACCGCCAAATTGCTCTTCATCTCTTCAAACCCTGGCTTAAGTGTCGATCAAGGGTCAGATCGCGAAGAGTTCCCAACCCAATCGTGGACTCCTGAAGAATCTGCTGAGTTCTTTGTTGAGAGATTTAATCAAAATCGCGACCCAGTCATTGCAACTTTCAATAATCCTGATGAACCTGACTTTCTGACGAGAAGTATTGATGGTGAATATCGAAGCGGTGGGAAGAATCCAAAGCGCCCTCAAGCCACCTGGTCAGGTATTCACAAACTTGCCTGTGAATTGCTTGGTCAGATGTGTTCACCGGATTCAGATTATGCATTAACTGAGATAATCCACTGTAAGTCATTAATGGGTGCAGGCGTTGCAGAGGCTTCCGACACATGTGCTGATTCCTGGATGGCGCGAATCCTTAATTCGTCCCCCGCAAATGTGTTGGTTGTCATTGGAGCCAAAGTCCGAGATAACTTCGCGAATCCTTTCTTGGGAGCACCATCTAATTTTGCAGAGGCCAATGGAGCTGCATACAAGATGATGACTCAGAAGGAACGTGCAATGAGAGACATCTTCCTCACTCAATATGGTGGGAGGCCAAGATTAGTCGTATTCAATTGGCATCCAACATCCATGGAGGTTCGAGGCATGAATCATGCCTATGGGCCAGACGTCACTAATTGGATTTCATCCGTGATAAGGGGTGACATGGTTCTGCCACAATCCCAAGATGAGCTCCAGGCAAGAATAGCTAGACTTGATATGTGATCGTCCAGGCAGCCAACCACATACTTTAAATTTCAATGCCTCAAAGGTACGCTTCCCTTCTTACAGAAAGAGGCGAAATGAGAGAGTTGCAGCTTAAACTGCTAGAAGCTCTCATGGATGGAATTGATATTCCTCCTCAGCAAACAGCCGGCGAGTGGTTCCAAATTCCTGATACTGTTCTTAACATCCGAGAGAAGTATGAGAAATCTATGCATCCATGCTTCGTTCTTACGGAAGCACGTTTATCGGCATATGGTGTTGTCAAAGTATATGTTCGTTCAGCAAGTAGATTAGAAGCTTCACCACCTGAGTATATTCTGCATGAACGCCATTCACACCAAGGCGCATGCTCCCTGAGTAAAGATGCTGTTGTATCGCTGATTAGGCCGGCAACAATCGGTTCTGCCAATTTAAGACACCTGAAGCCCAAATGTTCAGAGCCCAACGAAGTGTGGAGAAAATACTTTGTTGACTGCCTTAAGCAGGTGTCGTAATGCTTTCCCTTAGAGATAGACTCGAAAATGAATTGAACCTGGGCGGACCGAGCACTGAGTGGTACAAACTGTTTCAGCCTCTAGTCAAGAAAATTGCTGGTAATTGGCCTCCTCGTTATTTCACCGAATTTGATCTCGATGCAGCAAATGAAAAATCTTGGGGATATGCTGATAAAAAGGATTTAACTCAAAAATTATTCCAAGAACAAATACTTATTCCCGCCAGAGGCAAAGTAGATTTTGTAATGAGCGCGCTTTCTGATGCCCACATCAGAAAAAATGCTAAGGTCATAGTCAATCAATTTTTAGTGGACATTACAAAGGGAAGTGATGATAAACGTGCATTTGCGCTCATAGAAGCTCGACTCAGTGAGCGCGGCGTCACTCTGGATGCCTTGTCAACACTTTCCGACGCCCCGACTGTTTTATCAAATCAGCGGCTTGCTGAAAAAGTCCAAAGAATCCTGTTTTTATGCCCAGAACGACGTCCTAACGCTTTCCTACCGGCCGGCGAGGGTGAACGAGAGTCTCCAAATTGGACCCCCAAGGGTTACGACTGGATTGCTGATCAGCTGTTAGACCTAGGCGAGCCCCTCACGGAGATTGCCCTAAGAGACGGAATAGCCGAGGCTCTTACACATTTGAGGCTTTCGCTGTATTACCTAGATGAGCCTACTCGAAGTGAAGGCTCAGAAATGGCCTCCTGGGAGGAGGCGCGAGAGAGCGAAGAGGAGGAACAAAGTATGGGCACTCATTTGGCGGCATCCCCAGAAGAAGTCGCAATTGCCCACTCTCGTCAAATATTAGCGCGGGAAATTCTTGCCAAGCTCTCTCCGGAGACAGTCAAATTCCTGAGCCATGCCTCTATTTCAAAGGATATGACTAATCTTGCTGGATCTATGGGAGTAACCCGTCAGAAGATTTACGACTTTAAGGCTAAGTGCGTCAACGAGGTCAATTACGTAATGAGCGAATTTGAGGTCGACGATTATGAGACGAATTTTGTGAGAGTGTCGTTGTTAAGGTTAATTGAACCACCAGCAGAAGGAGCATGAGGTAAGAAACATGAGCAATAGTATTGACGTCAGCTCTACTCCTAAACAATCTCGGATTAATGCTGGCGAAATCAGACGATTGGTTTCAGACCCTGAAACTATTAACCTAGAAGGTCAAGAAAAGCTTGTCGTTGTCATCGAGTCACATGAAAATTTAGATGGAACGGCAACTGTTGCACTGGTTGATGGGCTGATTGAGCTCGCCACTGACAGAGATTTCATCTTGCCATCGGCAGTCACCTCCTCGCCTTTTGATTTAGCGCTGTGGATTGATTTCACTACGAGGGTTCTAGTTGAGCAAATAGAAGAGAGCCCCATTTTCGGTGTGGTCGATCCAGTTAAGTTGAAATACACGGCGAACTTGGCATCTGTAGCGCCTAATCAAAGCTTTTACGAGTTCAAAACAAAATTTCCCTTCAGTCTTGGGAAATTTGTCCCACATTTTGGTGACAAGGTTTGGTCTCGGAGAAGTAACGAAATGGATTCATTAAATCAACTGAGCGTTTCGTTAGATAGTGATGAGACTATGAAAAGATTCCTCAAAATTAACAATCTAATTGCCAATGATGCTAATAAATCTCAAATCACAATTAACAGCATTAGAGATGCGAGCATTCTAATTGAGCTCAATGTCGAACATTCACGTGCAGTCTTAGTATAGAGAGAGAAATGATGCAAAAAAAGAGAAATGAGAAGCATTTGAATTCAAGAGAAAACACCTTCTTGGCTCAGTGGAGACTTCAAAACTTCAAGAGCGTAAGAGATGCCAAAATAGACCTAGCGCCATTAACTGTGCTAGTTGGACCCAATTCAGCTGGAAAGAGTTCACTCATTCAATCAATTCTACTTTTCGCCCAAAATGCTAGGCGGACTATGCGTGATTTTGATAGCAACTATCGTGGTCAGATCATCCTCAACGGCGATCTAGTTGAACTTGGAACTATTGAGGAAACTCGTTGCGATAATCCAAATGCCAATTCACGTGAAATTGGAATTGGTGCAACTTTTATGGGTGGACGTAATCGAGGACTACTAACTCGTAATCCAAAGTACGATCCTAAGAAAAATGATGTGAATCCAGTGCTAAATTGGGATTTGTCGTTAGTGAATGAACCAGGATTGGAAAATTCTGGTACATCAATAGTCGGAAACGTAACGAGCGAGTTCCTTGCTCCTGATGGGGAATCCGAAGTATTGAAGGTAAAGTTTACAAATGGAAACCATGTTTCAGGTGAAGTCCCATTGGATAACACAGATTTTAGCGATAAGTACAACGGCACCCTAGAATTCAAGGAAAATAGTCAGAAGAAGATAACAAATCCCGGTAGCGCTATACCGGACATGGAATTCCTCGCTATTAATTTCAGTGCGGGTCTCCCAGCTGATGGATATAAGTACATGACTCGCGTGGAGGCCGTCTGGGACCAGCAATCCCAGAATTTCTCAAACTATGGTTTCTTAGTCGATGACTTAATCGCGAAGCGTTTTTCCTGTGACCCTGACGACATGCTTCCAAATAAGGATGCTGCTATTGCTCTATGTTTGGATTATCTAGAAAAGCAGTTAGTATCGAATGAAAAACCAGGGGTCAAGCGGAAGTTTTCGCGATCAAGTTTTGCTCTATTTATGAATGGAACAGAACCTCCGGTAGCACTCCATACTATTCCATGGCGGTCATTAGAAGAATTTACATCCAAAAATTCTTTGATACTCGAGAAAAATAATCTCGATAGCTTTGAAGTTCCGGATTATTCTGAAGTTTTCTCTGTGGGTGTTACAGAGAAGCTTAACTCCGATTTAGATTTTGAAATGCGGGAATTCTGGCTGGAAGTAGCCTCGCGCGCAAAAGTTCAATTTGCTTCCGTACCAAGAGCTTTCGATAAGGAATGGGTAGGTCGTGATCGATTTAAGGCACGCACTCTTGAGCCTAATGTCTTTCAGGCTGCACAAGAATGGAGCCGATATCTTGCAAGCGGAGTTTTATACCTTGAACCCTTGAGAGAAGCACCAAAGGCTAACTACTCATTCTCTTCCGGAGGGGCAATAAGCCCACAGATACCGATTGGCTCCAAGGGCGAGCATCTTGCACAACGTTTGTACGATCGAACTCCGGCAATTTTCCCTCTGCCAGATAACCTCGATAATAAGAAGAAGATGCCACTCATCGATGCAGTCAACTCGTGGTTGAAGGTGCTTCGCATTGATGGTCCTATAAAAGTTGAACCGCAGGGCAGATCGGGATTCTTACTTACCGTTGGTGGGCGCGTTCTCCCAATGCTCGGAACTGGAATTAGTCAGGTGCTACCCGTCCTTACTTTGTGCCTTATCGCTCGACGAGGGGATCTAATCCTTTTGGAGCAACCAGAGCTTCATTTAAATCCTTCCATGCAGCAGCTCCTCGCAGATTTCTTGTTAGAAATCGCAAAGACTGACCGACAGATAATCGTTGAAACGCATAGTGAGTACCTTGTAACCCGACTCCGATTGAATTCTTTGGAAGATTCTGCTTCATCTGAGATATCCAAAATCCTGTTTGTTGAAAAGGACCCTGTTCGGGGAACCGAGTACCGCGAGGTGGTTATGAACGAATTTGGGGAGATTCAAGACTGGCCGAAGGGCTTTTTCGATCAAGCGAGTTCAGATTACCGAAAACTTATAATGAAGATTGCTGAAAAAAAGGAAGTTGAGGGGCTGAACAGTGCCAACTAAAGGATCTCTGGAAATGCTGCGCGCAAGTTGGGCTTCTGAAGACGTCTAGCTAGGCGGAAATTTACACATTTTGAACTACCGCTGTATCTAGTAAGTAGAGGCGATAAACGGGTCGCTAGATACTTACTAGAAAGGGTAATCATGTTTCAGCTGGCAGTAATGCCCGATACGGTGCACACAGAAGACATTCTGGTTGCATCGTCTATGGCTCAAGTTTCAGCACAGCACTTTATGTGCAACCAGTGTTCCGGCGATGAGGTCTCGCTCAACGCTCCAAGCTTTATCTTTACTTCAGTGGAAGGCACTTCGGCCTTCACATTACCGCCTATGTCAGGCTCTGAAATAGGCGCATTGGCATTATTCCTTAACTCATCTTCACAGTATTTTGGTCAGATTAACTTCGACCATATTCCAGGCTTTCGAGTTGGCTCTAAGCCCGTCAATTCGTCATCAGTTACCTTCACTTTTCAGGCTGACCCTGAACTTTTAACCTTTATGGGTATCGAAGGTTCTGCAAACCTCGTACACGTAACGCTTAACGCAACACAAATTCATTCGTTGGCAGACGACCTCATCGAGGTCACTGCCAACTGCAAGTAACGCCTAATTAAATGTCATAACAATCAATTCAGTAACTATAACAAAACCAAAATCAAAAGGAGGTGGCTACACATGTGGGATGAGACTCCAACTTCGTGGCAGCTCCGTATGGCGTATCCGCGCGAGGCTCGTGCGCTCGAAGATCTCCTCGTAGGAGAATCTCTCCGCTCATTAGGTCTCTTGGCAAAACGTGTATCAAGTCGCCGCCAAACATCATTTCGGGTTCTCCTTACTGAGAACTATGAACTTCAGATCTCTCCTGTCGATAAAGGCGCTGAAGGTCTTGGAGAATGGTTCTCTTGGCACGCACCCGCACGAACACGCGAAAACAAGGAAATTTCCAAGAATGAAATCTTGGAGTCGTCTGTTCGGGCACATGTCCAGCTTTTCTACAGCGATGAAAATGGTCGCTCTCTAATCTACTCATTCACGCATCATCATCAAGATATCGAATCTTTGATTCGATCAGCGCTCAACGGCATACATCAGGATCTTGGCCTGAAGCTCAAGCCAGTAATCAAGCGCCGTAAGTAATTCCAAAAACTTCTTCAGGCTGGTGGCTGAGCGTCTATGCCACCCCTTTCAATGACCTCGCCCCAGTCTGAAGAATCCCCATCTCATCTATCCAAAGGAGCACCAAAATGTTAGATCCAATCCAAACTTCACACCCATCTCAAAAGATTGAAGTCTCAACCGATCATGTATTGATTCACGAAATGAGACTCGCTGGTCAGCCAGCACAGAGAATTATCGAAGGCACACTTCAGGGCATCCAAGCCGAAGTAACTTTACGGAAGATGCTCGATTTCGGTTCAATCGCCCTTGACTCAGTTCAAAGCGAGAGCGTTCGCCAGCACCTAGAAACAGCGACAGAAAACTTCGCCAAACTTGTCGGAAAAGAGGCAAATGAGAATTTCCCTCGCTTAATTGAGGAGAAAACCCAGAAGTTTGTAGATTCACTTCTTAAGTTTCTCGATCCAAATCAGACCAATAGCTTGAATTCTCAGTTGGATACGGCCCTTAAGAGTCTGAAAAAGGATCTCACAAACCAAATCGCAGAGGATATGAAGCAGCAGCGCTTATCCCTTGACGAGGGTCTAAAGAATCTCGGCTTCATTAAGAAGGCATTTGATGCTTCAACCCAGAAAGGCATCCCGCATCAGGATTATGTTGGAGAAGTGCTGGAATGTTTTGCAGGCGTGGATGTGGTCAGCGATTTGTCAGCAGATAGTTCAGGGTCTGCTTATGCTTCAGGTCGCAGCAAGTCAGGCGACTATCGAGTGACCCTTGGTGAGACTTTTGGTTCATCTAATCCAGTTAGTATCTCCGTGGAAGCGAAGAACTCCAAGCTGAGTGAAAAGGCAGCACTTAAGGAACTTCAGGACAACTGCGACAATCGTGGAACCTCTGTGGGGATTTTGGTTTTCGCCCAGCAGGACCAGGCTCCTACTCAAGGACGATCTCTAAAGATTTTTCCTGGAAACAAAATTATGGTCGTATGTGATAACGAGAACGAAACGGCCCTCTATGCCGCTTATGTCTATGCCCGCAATGTTGCCAAGATGATGGCATCCAGCGTTGATCTGGACCATACGATGATTGCCAATCAAATCGAGGAAGCAATCAAGCACCTCGATATAGAAGATGCCGTAAACAAAGATGCTAAAGCTGCGCGGAATGCTATTGATCGTCTCGTTAATACAGCTATCACGGCTCGTACAAATGTATTGAAAGTCTTGTCCCAAATTGAGAATGGAGGATGAGATGCCGAAAGCATCAATTACAAGTACTACAGAAAGTCACCCTGCCCCAAAGACGGCTAGGCGCACACTCAAGCGAAAATCCACAATCACCATGACTCGGACCATCAGGGTGAATGGTGAGGTGGTCTCCGTGGAGGCCATAGGCACGCTCAAAGCATGACCAGTCTCTCGAACACCTGTTCGAATCCTGTGCTACCCTTCCCGTCCCCCTAAAACTGGGTAAGGCTGACAGCGAGCAGCCCCCAACCCTGCATCAAGCTTATTTCCCAGCCCAACGCAGATTTGTCAGTGACGGTCTGTAACTTTCCCACTACGTCAGAAGCACCATTGTCTATAAGAAAGGAAGCGGTGAGCGCCGAAGATAATGAGAAGGAGACCCAAGAGCTAGAACTCTGGGATCGCATTAGCACGACAGAAGGAGCAGAGCGGGCAGAGGTTCTCGATGAACTCTCACACTTTGCTTACAAGAAGAACAACTACACAGAGTGCCTTCAATTGATTGATACTTCGATTGATATCTACTTCTCACTCAATAGTGAGTTTCACACAAAGAAGTTAATTCATCTCTATGAAGGAAAAGCTTTCTGCCATAGCAATCTTGACCAGAATAAAGAGGCGGCAGAGGCCTTTGAAACACTTGCAGGATATTTCTGTATCGATGAAGATCGAGAGGGATTCCTTCGAGCAAAGCGCGCAGCAGGGCGCGAGTGGTATTCAGCAGAGGATTACGAGAAGAGCCTCGAAGCCCACACCATCGCAAGCAAAGAGTTAGATATCAATACCAATGATTACTCAATGGGAATTGATAACCTCAATATCGGTATGGCTCTAGAACAGCTAGACCGACACCAAGAAGCAATCCCTTATTTCCTTACATCACGATCACTCTTCAAGAAGGCGAAGAATCCAGAGTTCGTCAATTGGAGTGATCGCCACTTAACTGAGTGTTATTTGGCCCTCAAGAATGGGCCAGAAGCCCAGTTCCATGCACAGCACTTCTTCAACTACAGCAAGGTGACAGAAGATCTCGACCTCGAGGCATATGCACGAGGAAGCCTTGGACAGGCCCTAAGGTTGCAGAAGCAATATGAAGAAGCTGAGGAGCATCTTCGTAGGTCTCTGGAGCTACTAACGCTCGAAGGCAATCGTGACTGGCTCAACATCATCGAGGCCAATCAAGAGTTAGCGGCAGTTCTATTTGCACAAGGCAGGGATGAGGAAGCAAAGACTCGTCTTGAACGTATTGCCACTGTCGAAGAGACTATGTGTGATTCCTAAGAGAAAGTTTGTGGCCGCAAGCGCTTTATTAGTCCTTTCTGCACGGAATTGACATTGCTTCAAACTTAGAGTTCAAGCGCACCAAGCTCTCTGACCGAATCTAAGAAAGATGCAATAACCTAAACATAGGGGTTCCTTAAACAAGAACACCAAAGGCGTTCGAAATGTTGTTGGGTTTCGTCTATTTACCGCAATCGATAGCCGAAGTAACCTACATAAAGTTTTGTAGGAAATTCGAAGCGGTATTTATAAGAAAGAGGGATAAATCTGATTAGTACTAAGAATTGATTGATCGGTCATATGGGATTAATCTCCCATTTTCTAGGTATTTTAGTACAGTGATTTCATACTTTATACAGCACTTTGTGTTTATAACCGTTGCGGCCTCAACAGAATCGGAAAATAGACTTTGAAAAAAAAGCAAGAATTTACCTACTCACAGTACAAACAGATCAGGCGCCAACGTGGTAGGGGGAAGAGCTTGAAGGCGATTTCTTTGGAACACTCCTTGTCGCCAGCGGTTATCAAGAGAATTCTGAATGAGGAATTTCCTTATGCGCAAATTTCGCATTCAGAAACTTCCGACGCGCTGACACGAGACACAGAGATTATCGCTCTCAGGCGCCAAGGCCTAACTTTGGAAGAAATTGCTTCTCAATTCGGGATAACGAGAGAGCGGGTACGCCAGATAATTGCCAAAAAAGCCTCAGATGAGATATTTACCACTCCTGCAGAGGCGAGGGCTTTGACAAGAACAAATGAACTCAAGGCTATTAGGATCGAAATAAGTGCAAATTGGAATATTTACAAGAAATTTACCGTCGCAAAACTCGCTAAGGAATATAAATTGAGCGAACGTGACTTACTAAAATGCATCAATAAAGTTCAACATGCTTACCTAAGAGGAAATCAAGAATCACATGTAGAGAAAATATGGACAAAAGAGACCTGCATTAAAGTTTTGAGTGAAGCTGCAACTTATGCGTTTCCGCTTACCGTTTTCGAGTATCGCAAGTTAGTGAATACGGGAACTATTGAGGGTCCGACTCTTCCAATTTTCATTTCTAGATTTGGTTCCTGGATGGAAGCTTGCAGAGCCGCAGGCGTAGAAACTGGAAATCCGGTTCGCGAATATGACACAAATTGGTCTGACACCGATCTCCTCCTCATGGTTCGTAGATTCATGTGGGAAACAAGGGAAGAGGGCTGGTCGATTGATAACTACACGAAATGGCGGAGAAAGCAAGATCCAATCGTGGCATCGACGGGTATTTTGAGATTAAGGTTGGGGCAATGGAGTGATTTAAGAGTACTAGCCCTGGATTTCGATGCACCTGAATTTGATATGTCTATTTTTGAAGAATTGGAGATTCATGAAGAGTGAACAAGATATCGTCGACAGCCTATTCGCCAATTCATTAGGTGATATTGAGCGTCAGCGACTTTGGAAATCTGCCTCAAACATTCTTTCACAAAGACCCATGGGCGGTTCGAGTACTGGTCTTGCGTTGGGCTACGTGCAGTCTGGAAAAACAACGCAAATGATTGCCCTAACAGCTGCGGCACATGATGCAGGTTATCGAGTTGTTGTTGCGCTTCTTGGAAGCACGAATTTGCTTCTCGTTCAGAACTCACAAAGGTTCGAAGAGAATTTGCAGATTGGCAAGCGTGATGATTTCCGTTGGGTTTCAATCATGAACCCGAAGGGGCGATCTGGAATTTCTAAATTATCTGAAAACCTCGATAAAGGTAGAACAATCCTTATCCCTGTTCTAAAGCATAAGGGTCGCATAACGCAACTTGCTGAGGTGCTAAGAGAGTGCGGCTTGGAAAATCTACCTGTACTAATTCTGGATGATGAGGCCGATCAAGCCTCACTCAATGCCGGAGTCAATCATGATGCAGAAAGCAAGGTATACGAAGCTATTGGTCACCTCAGAGATGCAGCCCCTCAGCATCTTTATGTTCAATTCACGGCAACTCCATATGCTCAGTTACTTCTTGAGCCTGATGATAGGTTGGCTTTAGATTTCGTCGAGTTTCTTACACCTGGTCGAGGCTATGTTGGCGGGCGCGAATTCTTTATTGATAATGCAGACACCGTAATTAGAACAATCCCTATCATGGACGAACAATCATCAAGTACAAAATTGATTGATTTGCCGGGAAGTCTCAAGTCCGCGACCGCCAATTTTATCGCGGGCAGCGCCTTACTATTGGTCAACGACCCAACTGCTAAAACCATAAGCATGCTTGTTCATTCAACACATAAGAATAAGATACAAAGTGTTTACCATTACCTAATTAAGAATATGCTCAAGAATTGGCGAGAAAACTTAAATGGTGATTACGCTAATCTCCCAGCAATTGTTCTCGCCGAGCGAAAAAGACTTGTCGAAAATGGCGCAACGGACATTAGCAATGAACTTTTCCTTGAAAAAGTAGAGTACGTTCTGAAGGAAGCTATTCTGTGGCTGGTCAATTCAGCTTCTGATGTGAAAATGATTAACTGGCTCGAGGGTCCGATACATATTTTAGTCGGTGGTAACAAACTTGACAGAGGATTTACTGTTGAAGGTTTAACTGTCAGCTATATGAATAGACCAACAACCGATCAAATTGATACTCTTGAGCAGCGAGCCCGTGCGTTTGGCTACCGAAATGATCTGCTGCCATACTGTCAATTCTTCGCAACTCTCGCAACTGTTCGAATGCTTCGCGGAATAGTTCACACCGAATATGACCTTCGTGGACGTCTAGAAGATTGGATTTCACTCGGAAATTCACCTAAAGACTGGTCTAGGGAGATTGGATTACTGCTTCCAATTGGAGGAAAGCCAACGCGTAGCGCGGTGATCAAGGCAATTACGACGTTCAATAATGGCGGGGGTTGGCATCAACTTCGCATGCCGAGCATCAGTGAAAAAGCACTTTCCCATAACAAAAAGCTCGTAGAAGATCTGGGTATCACAATCGCTCCGCGCCGGAATTTTGGCCGCCTAGAGCATAGAACTCTCGACTTGAATGCGAAATTAGTGCTAGATAATTTACTTGTAAAGTGGGAATGGGATGGGTTTAGTCCAGGTTGGGAACACGAGCATATACTTCAATTATTTGAATCTCTTGGCCCTCGACACGTCAATAAGAGCGGAGAACTAGTTACAGTTACTTTGATGCAATACGAGAGCGAAGACAAGCCGCGCGAACGTGAATGGCGGTCCGACATCGGTTTTGTCAATCTTTTTCAGGGCCGAGATGCCGGGTATGAGGCCAATGCCACCCCAGATAAGTATCCTGGCGATAGATTAGTTCCAAATTTGATTGAAAATGCAAACTCGCTTTCTGTTCAAATTCATCGAATCAAGCCAAAGAACTTGGAAATACCTGAAATTTACACCCTAGCTGTATATCTTGGAGACTCCAAGATCGTAAGAGGAGGAAACAGATGAGCGTCATATTCGGAGATCCACAGATGATCAAAATATCTGATTTGTTGCTTGATCCAGTCAATCCGAGAATTCCCGAATCCGAGGATAAACGAGATCAAGCAGAATTAGCTCGAATTCTTGACATGGGTTTTGACGCTTTTACTGTCGCAGAACTAATGGCAGTTCACGGATACTTCGCTAGCGAACCAATGATTGCTATCGCAGACGAAACATCAAAGAAATGGATTGTGGTTGAGGGGAACCGACGCTTAACGGCGATTTTAGGGCTAACTAATCCTGCTATCCGTGGTAATTTTCTTGAAGCGAAAAAATGGGATGATTTAGCAGCTACTTCAAAAATCACTTCGCAGGACTTGATCCCTGTTGTAATTGCGAAAAGCCGAATGGATGCCGCTCCTATCATCGGTACACGGCACATCGGTGGAATCCTTCAATGGAAGCCCTACCCCCAGGCTCGCTATATTGCAAATCTTGTCGATGTCTCGAAAGTATCCTTTGCTGATGTTGCCATTATGATTGGGTTGAGGAAAAACACAGTAATCGATTTGTATCGTGAACAAGCAATCTCTAATCAAGCAAAGGCCCTGGGAATCAACACAGGAAACGTAGAGGCTGCATTCTCACTTTTGACGGTAGCTATGAAGAATTCAAAACTCCGTGAACATGTAGGTGCACCTGTCGGTACCGATGTAAAACCTGGAGTAAATCCAATTCCAGAAGGTAAATACGCCGAAATTAAAGAAGTTCTTACCTATATATTCGGTGACGAAAACAAAGAACCAGTGATTTCTGATTCTCGACAAATCACAACTTTGGCCAATGTAGTTGCAAATCCTGAGGGTTTGAAAGTGCTTCGAGCTGGAAAGAGTTTAGATGAAGCTAAGCAGAAGATTGCGGCTAGTGGTCAAACTCCTCAAGAGCGCCTGATTAATCGACTCACGGCAGGTCGAAATGCGCTTGTAGCGGCAGCAGATGATATTGCTGAATCGCCAAATGAAATTGCGGTCAAAACCCTATTGACCGAGATTGAAGATGCCTTGGGAACTCTTAAGACCGTGGCTGAAGAAGATGCTTGATGTCCAACCAGTAGGGAATGAGGAAATCGCAGACTGGTTAGAAATTGCCATAATTGCCAACGGTTCTAAAGGTAATACCCTTCATAAAATGGCTCAATGGGCGAACGAACTCTGTCAACTATCGCAGGTTCAAGTTTCATCAGGTCTTGCCGTAATGCTTCGTCGTAGTAAAGTTCTTGGCGATAAATATCCATTTGAAATCAACGACTACGCAGTAGTGTTTGATGAGAAATTCCTGCTTTCTCCATACATCTATTTGCTTAGTATTACTCGACCTAGTTACCAAGCACTATGGCAAAATCCGAGTCCGAGCCAAGAAGACAGCGATCTATTCGAGAATTTTGTTTCGTTAGTTATGGAGAATTTCTTAGGTATCAATGGAAAGGCCCTTCCGTTTGGCTGGCCTTCGAAAGTTGGAAGACCTCAAGATTTCAATGGAGCGATAGTTTGGCTTGCTGAAAAGATGGGGATCGAACCAGGTGCGGCGTTCCGTCCGCCAAGGAGAAAAGATGGTGGCGTTGATGTGGTCGCCTGGAAATCATTCAATGATCGGCGAACCGGATTTCCGATATACCTTATTCAATGCACTTTACAAAAGGAATACGTATCTAAATCTAGAGATATTGACCTTCGCCTTTGGTCAGGTTGGCTTGAACTCGATCGTGACCCTGTAACTGTGCTAGCGGTTCCTAGGACCATTCCAGCAGGTGAGCAATGGAATGAAGTGTCAGCTAATTCGATTTTTATGGAAAGAACGAGATTGAGTGAATATGCAGGCTCAACTTTAAATGCTGAAAACTCTAGATACCTTGAAGGTATAATTAAGTCATGGCGGAGTGAAGGTGAGAATCATCTTGCTTAAGTCTGAAGTGGCTCATGAAATAACGAAAAGGTTAGGTCTTCCTGACGTTCATTTTTCTCGCGGATCTACGGAGCCTAAAGAACTTTTCGTTCAGATTGCCAACACGATAGGTATTAACATTATTGACATTAACACTAAGCCAGGGATCGCTAGAAAGATCGTCGAGTTAAGTGGCGAGAGTTGGCATCCCGACTATGAATCTTCGGGTAGCACTGTAACTCTTCAGGGTCTCATGGCAGTCAATCGCGCGGTTGAGTTCTTTCTCGCCGGCAAACCTGAAATCACTAGTTAACAATTCTTAGCGTTGCGATATTCGGCGATACATTCACTTTCTGCTTAAAATTACGCACATTTCCTGGATCAGAAAGCACAAGGTCGGGATTATTCGGTGCAGTAGAAATTGCCTGTAAGAGTTCTGGCGTATCACCGAGCTCGTCATAATCTCGGACACATAGTGCTTTCATAACTTGGTAGATAACGCCGATATTGACAGCATTGCCAAGTTGCTTATACGAAGCACTGTCCTTTTGACCAAAAAAATCGAACCAATCTGGAAATCCTTGGAGTCTTGCTGCTTCACGGACACTCAAACGTCGCTTAAATCGCTTACTCTTGCCAACTATGGAAGTCTGAGTAATTGCCACTAATGCAGGTACATAGGTGTGTTTTTTTGCTCTAATTCCGGAAGGCCTGAAATGCATGATGCACTCCCACAGGGTCTTTGCATCTTGGGCTTGCCACTCAAATTTGCGACGGCTTGGAGGAAAGTGTTGAAGTGAATTGTTTTTCAATAGCCACGAGTCTAAAACTTTCTTGTGTGAATTATAAAAATTCTCATTTTTATCTAAAAAGTCATGCTTCCAATCAGGAGTGTCTTCAGCACGGATCAGTTTCTTTTTGATCGGCCAAGAATCAACCCAAATCGGGAAACCGGGCATAGGGCCATTTTCCTGATCTTTCTTTATGAGATCAACGAATTCTGCCCAAGCCTCTATCCATGCGAACTCGTCTTCACTAAGCCTGACCTTTTCCATCTCGCTCTTCGTTAAATCTTTTTCCAAAGGCAAATGGGTTGCTAAGTCCCAATCAAGCGGAGACCACTCGGCTGTTGCCCAATTCAAATTTGGAAGATCTTGATTTCCAAAGTGCACGACAGATTCATCAGAAATGCGAGTGGCAGCAATCAAAACTCGCTCACGAACTTGAGGTCGCCCACCAAAATCTGGTCGAATGCGGTGGGGGGAGACTATGAAGGGTTTCTCACTTACTTTATATCCGTTCTCACGAAGTGTGCGAATGATTACGTCCCATTCATGCTTATGTCGAGGCCCAGTTAGATTTCGAACATTTTCCAAGAGTACGATTTTGGGACGTTTAACCTCAATTATTTTAGCAATATTCCAAAATAGAGTTCCTCGAGCTTCATCCATTCCGCGTTGTAAGCCTGACTTGCTAAAGGGTTGGCATGGAAAACCACCAACTAAAACATCGTGATCGGGGATATCTACAACTTCGTCATTTGCAAGGAGAGTGATATCTCCTTTTGGGGTAATACCCCAATTTGATCGATAAATACTCGAGGCATTTGCATCTATCTCAGACGCCATCACGCACTCACCCCCAAGCGCGCTCAAGGCTGCATGAAACCCGCCAATTCCGGCAAATAGATCGACATACTTGAAAGACATGTGGGGAATCATATGGTCAAGAAGTGACAAATAAGGCAAATGCCATGATTACTCTGAGAAAACCCACGAAGCCCCCTAGTCACGCACACTTATTGAACATTTTGCAATTTCGGAAGGTTTGGCGTGACCTTGGATCTCCCTCTTACGAAGGGATTGAACGCCAGTTTTGGTCAAAGTGGCGTGATGTCTGGAGTGATAAGGCATAATCTTCGTGCATGCTCGCCTACTTAGCTCCGAAGTCCCAGTTTCTGGAGGATGCTCCCATTATTGAGGACAAGGTTTCAGAGGCTGTCTCGAGGAATTTCAACATCAAAGTCGGGCAGAGCGAGTACCTCTCTTGGAGGAATTCCCTCGGCAACGCAATGTCAAATGTGATGCGCTCTGCCACCATTCCCGATGATGCGGGGATTGCAATTGAGTATCGACTTGAAGGTCGAAAGCTTCGAATGGACTTTGTTATTTCCGGCTTGGATGAGCAGGGTAAAGAGTCTTTGGTGATTATCGAATTAAAGCAATGGACGGATATCCAGTTTTCGGATCTGGATGAACATGTCCGAACCACTTTAGGTGGTGGACTTGTCAGTACGCCCCATCCTTCATATCAAGCGTGGAGTTACCAGTCGCATTTAGAGCAATACAACCAGTATGTTTATGAGACAGGAGTGGAAGTCTCCGCCTGCGCATATCTACACAACTGTAAGAATTCAGCCGTCATCAAGGACTCGATCTATGAAAATGCCCTCCGTAAAGCCCCGGTCTTCCTTCATGGTCAACATTCAGAGCTCCAGGCTCTTATCGAGTCAAAGATAGTTTCTGGCGTTGGGACGGAAATTTTACGTAGAATTGATGAATCTCCCGTTAGACCCTCTCAGCAATTAGCTGATGCAGTTGGCAACATGCTTCAAGGTAAAGAAGAGTATGTGCTTCTCGATGAGCAGAAGACGGTCTACGAAACAATTATTCGTAATGCCCACCTCACCCAACAATCCGGAAAGAAAGTACTAATTGTTAAGGGCGGACCAGGTACTGGGAAATCCGTAATTTCTATCAATGCTCTATCTCATCTCACTGGAGAACGCCTAAATGTTAAGTACGTGACCGCTAATGCAGCACCTCGTGATGTCTTTAGCGCACGCCTCAAATCTCTTGTTAAGGGAGATTTGATTAGGCACCTCTTCTCAGGTAGTGGTTCCTTTACAGCGACCGAAACAGACGAGTTAGATGTCTTGATCATCGATGAAGCACATCGACTCCGCATGAGGTCTGGCATGTTTAGGAATATGGGTGAGAGTCAGACGAAGGAAATCATCAAAACCGCGAAATTCAGTGTTTTCTTCATCGATGAAGCACAGAAAGTAACGTGGTCTGATGTTGGCGAGATCTCAAGAATCAAGTCTCATGCTGCCGAGCTGGGCGCTGATGTAGAAATCATGGAGCTAGTTTCTCAATTTAGATGTAATGGCTCTGATGATTACATGGCCTGGCTAGATGGCACGCTCGGGGTTCAAGAGAATGTTGATAACTACTTTACTCGAGAAAGCTTCGATTTCCAGATATTCGATTCACCGTCGGCTCTGCATGATGAGATTAGAGCCAAAAATCAAAGTAACAATAAATCCAGAGTGGTGGCGGGTTACTGCTGGAACTGGGTGAGCCAAAACGACACAAAACAATTTGATATCACATTTCCCGAATTCGGATATAAGGCGAAATGGAATCTGAAACAGAACTCGACAATCTGGATCATCAGTCCTAACTCAGTAGAAGAAGTTGGCTGCATACACACTTGCCAAGGCTTGGAGGTCGATTATGTGGGAGTTATTGTCGGAGATGACCTCAAGGTTATAAATGGAGAACTCGTCACCGACCCAACAGCTCGAGCAAAGACCGACAAGTCATTGGCTGGATACATCAAGGATCGCAAGGCGAATCCTGCGGAAGCAGAACTGAAGGCTGATGAGCTAATCCGTAATACATACAGAACCCTCATGACTCGCGGGATGAAGGGTTGCTATGTGTATTTCACAAATGAGGAAACCCGTAAGTATTTCGAAGACAGAATGCCAAAATAGAGAAAGCAGAAATCTAAATCATGGGTAATGAAATTGAAGAGTTGAAGGCTGAGATTAGAGAATTTGCCGCTGCTAGAGATTGGGAACAATTTCACACTCCTAAGAATTTAGCTATGGCAATTACTGGAGAGGCCGGGGAGTTGGCAGCCGAGTTCCAATGGTTAACGGCAGATCAATCAGCCCTTGGTTCTCTTTCTGCAGATAAACTTGAAGCCATATCACTTGAAATCGCCGATGTTCAGATATACCTATTGCGTTTAGTTGATGTCCTTGGAATAGACGTTGTCGATGCCGTAAGACGGAAAATTGAAATAAACGAAGAGCGTTTCTAAAGAAAACGGTGCCAATCTATTGCAAGTCTCCTTGGACTAGATTCCATCATTCCTCCGCGTCTGGATCGATGAATAGTCCTGAAGACTTAAACATGCCCTCCTTGAAATAGGGACACTGCTGGAGTGATTCGTAATTGTCCTGGGAGATTCCGTCAGTTGCGCCTTTTGCAATTAGAGGTAGTAGGGCAAGAAGCAATTTAGAGCTCGGATTGTTACTCGGAAGCTCAGAGAAGAATGTGTTACGTACCTGTGGGTGATACCAGAAGACTTCAGATCCTAATTTCTTCCATAACTTCTCTGAGGTATTCTCATCAAAAATAATTCTAAGCGCCAGGCGTGCATCAAGATCGCCTTCGGATTCCCAGAGGCCTACTCCCGCTTCTCGTTGAGCCCGTTTCCAGATCCCGTAGACGTTCCAGATTTGACCGAGTTCCCTCTCGCTTAAAGGGGCATTTTGAAGGATATTCTCGAATATATCTGTGAACTCATCGTCATATTCGGCGTCGCTCGCAAGGCGTTCTAAGTCTTTCCAGTCGATCTCTGATGCCATGATCTAATCGTAGGCAGTTATCTACAATTAGTCTTACCTTCGCGTGGAAGAACTCCAGAAAAGTATCTACGAGTGACTAGTCATGAAGTGATGAAATCGAAGTGCCGTAGATACCCTTTTCTTATGGCGATTTTTCAAAACAAGACCTCACTTAAGAGCGTGGTGATTGTTGCGACGCTCATCTTCACTGCTGGGCTAGTGACTTCATGTGGTGCAAGTAAGGAAGAGAAAGCTTTGAAAGCTAATTGTGAACGTATATTTGCCAATCTCACAGAGATAAAAGACACGCCAAAAAATATTAAGAGCTCCTCAGTTGCCGATAGTGACTCTGTCGCTCTGCTTTTGGGTGAAGAATCGCGGAAGAAGGCGGAGAGCCAAATACTCTCCGCATTTCCTTTCCTAGATGAAATCGTTGTTGGAAGACCCAAAGAGAAGCAAACGTCAGATATATCCCATTATCCTGGATTGATATATGTGATTGAGAAGGCACTGATTGGGACAGATGTAGAATTCCCATATTCCCAAGAGGAGATGTTGGCTATCGCAACGACTAAAGACAACTGGAAGGATTCGGTCTACCCGCTAGCGGAAAAAATATTTGGTGACTATTTTGAGCTTAAAGATCACCAAGGGTGTGCTGTAGTTGACGCAAAGAAAGAGAATCCGAGTTCTGATAACAACACCAGTGTTGCATTCGAACGTGCCTCAAATGTCTATACCGGTTTTGCTTCATCGCTTCAGGCGATAAGAGATTGCCAAGTTTCTGGATGGCATCTGGGGGATATGTGCTCTAAGAATGACTTTGTGAGTGACCCTGATACCTACTCACCCTCCAATGAACCTACAGCAGAGGAGATAGAGATTCTGGCTGAGCGTGAAAGACAAGCGCAAAACGGAGATCAGGGTTCTTCTGGCTCATCTGGAAATTCAAACGTTTCTGCAGGCCAGGTCTGTAATACCTTGGGAGCGGTTGTGAGCACTTCGAACTACGGAGAGCTGACCTGCAAACTAGTCTTACTCGGGCGTCTTAGGACTTTAGTCTGGATGAGATCTTAAGGCTAAACTGAATTCAAATTGCAGGGCGAAGCTTTCTGCTATTGGATATTGCTCATGCCCGAATTACCCGAAGTAGAGACCGTCCGTAGAGGACTAGCCCACTTCCTCACTGGCTATACCTTCCGTTCTGGGCTAGATCTCCATCCTCGAGTCCTGAAGCCGGCATCTATCGCACCATTGACTTCTGTTGCGGGTGCTCGAATCAAGAGCGTCAATCGTCGAGGTAAGTTCCTGTGGTTCTCTCTTGATAGAGATGTGGCACTAGTTGCCCACCTTGGTATGTCAGGGCAGTTCTTGGTAGCTCGAAAGGATCGACCAGAGCCTGGCCATGTGCGGGCTCGCTTCACCTTGAAGAAGGGCATGAAGAGCCATGAGTTGGTCTTTAGCGATCAACGCACCTTTGGTTGGTTATCTGTTGAAGAGTTAAGTGATGGTGTTCCCACGTCAGCTCTTCATATCGCAGTTGATCCCTTTGATGCAGCCTTTGATAGAGGCGCTGTGATTGCAAAGATGAAATCACGTAAGGCTGCAATCAAATCTGTTCTTCTCAATCAAGAGATTATGAGCGGTGTGGGAAATATCTATGCTGATGAGTCTCTATGGAGAGCAAAGATCCATCCAGAGATTGCTGCATGTGATCTATCGGTGAAGAAGATTGGTTCTTTAGTTGATGCAGCTACGCAAGTGATGGCTGAAGCAGTTGAGGTTGGCGGCACCTCCTTTGATGCGTTGTATATCAACGTCAATGGTGAGAGCGGATTCTTTGAGACATCCCTTGCTGCCTATGGGCAGGAGGGTGAGCCTTGTCCACGCTGTGGTCGCCAGATTAGGCGTATTGCCTTTGGTAATCGCTCATCGCACTTCTGTCCTAAGTGCCAGGTGGGGTAGTCAAGAAGAGGTAGTGACTGTACTTTTGGTTATGGCCAAAAAAGATAATCTTGATGTCGAGACATCTATCGTCCCACTTAAGTATGTGGATCTGATTGAAGATGTATTTCATGCAATTCTTGCTATCGCTCTCCTAGGAATTGCGGTCGGAGCTTTCTTCTCGAGTATTAAGCGGTTACTAGAGACAGCTCCCTTCTTCCCTAACGGCATGATTCAAGGAGTTAATGATGTGCTCTTTATCGTCATCATCCTTGAGATCCTACGCACCGTTATCTCTCGCTTCACAGATGGTGTCTATCAGCTAGATAAGTTCTTGATTATCGGTGTGATTGCTGCCGTGCGACACATCCTTACTGTTGGCGCATCGCTCACACTTGAATCAAGTAAGTCTGATGAAGCATTTCGTAGAGCAATCTATGAGATGGGACTTAATGCCGGCATTGTGATTGCACTGGTCTTTGCTATCTATCTCTCTAAGGCTGCCCATCGTAAGTAACATGTGAGTAGAGTGGCATTTATGAAGACTCTTATTGGATTGGCAAAGGCATCACACTTTGGTCCCACAGTTCTTGTGACCAGCTTGAGCCTCTTCTTCGGATCACTCTATTGGTGGGAGGGGCCAGCCCTTGTCATCGCCTACGGTGTCTTCTTGGGTCAATTGGTGGTGGGGTGGAGCAATGACCTCATTGATTTTGAAGATGATTTAAAGCACCAAAGGCTAAAGAAGCCTTTGGTTGCAGGATCGATTACGCCACCAGGTTTGCTTACCGCATTACGTATCGTCTTACCTCTTGCCCTTTTGATTAATCTCTTTGGCCCTCTGGGATTCGTAGGGGGAGGGTTATCAATCTTCGCCATTGGTTGTGCTGTGCTCTATAACTTCTACTTTAAGTTCACTGTCTTCTCTTGGCTTCCTTATGCGATTGCCTTTGGAGCTCTGCCATCGTGCATGGCGCTCTCCAA
>Ga0222712_10002066_pt1 | contig 23636 bp, 24 predicted proteins | sample C33_657DmetaG_FD_165043 | JGI IMG/M metagenome (GOLD analysis project Ga0222712, IMG submission 165043) | Estuarine water microbial communities from San Francisco Bay, California, United States - C33_657D | ecosystem: Environmental > Aquatic > Marine > Unclassified | place: USA: California... | reverse complement strand
CGAGGCTGCCCGCCGCACCGCCTACGAAGGCTACGATGGAGTTGTCGGTACTCGCGCTGAACAGCAGCGAAATCGCCAGGTAGGATCCGCCCAAGATGAACAGGCCGAGGTAGGATCCCGCAGTGCTCCCGAGGTCGAGGTTGCCGACGGGGTTTCCGAGCACGTAAAGCGAAGCGGCGTACAGCAAAGTCGGCAGCAGGGCCAAGCCCAAGAGGGCCATTCCGGCCAACCACTTCCCGACGACGATGTTCCAGGTGGTCAGGGGTTTGGCGCGCAGCCAGTCCAGCGTTCCAGCCCGGCGCTCTTCGGCCAGCATGCGCATGGCCAGGGCCGGAACAAGGAACAAAAACACCCAGGGCGACAGCATGAACAGGCCGTCGAGTTGGGCGTATCCGCTGTCGAGCAGATGAAAACTTCCGGGCATTAACCAGAGAAACACGGCGTTCAGGCCGAGGTAAACGCTTAAAACGAGTACGCCCGTGGAGGACTGAAAAAAGGAGGCGAATTCGCGGCGGGCTAGGCTGAGCATGGGGGTTCCGTAAGGGGGTCGCAGGACCAGGCGCGCGCGGGAGCGTCGAACCAGGCCTTTAGCGTGGGCCAAATTTCGGCAAAAGTCGCGGACCGGCGGTAGTCTTCGAGAAACTCTTCAGCGACCCACTCGCTGTAGGTGAAGTAGCTGCCGTCCCGGGCGCGGAGCCATGTCGCACTCCGGCAACCGGGCTGCTTGGCGACGACCGTGATTTTTTGGGCGACATAGGCTTCAAATTCCGCACGGTGGGCCGGAGCAATGCTCAAGTGAACGATGCGAACGAGGGGCGCGGTTGGGGTCACGAGATGCGCAGTTCTAGGGCGTCTCCGGGACGCACGCCCAGCAGGCGTGAGGCGCGGTTGGCGCTGTCTCCGCCGCCGTCGTGGATGCCGATTTCAAGGTAGTCAAATCGGTTGGTCCGAAAGTACAGGTCGCCCGGGGTGAGGCCGGTGGCGCTCCACCACTTGCGGACTTTTTGTCCGCGAACGCTGGACTCAATCGGTCGGCCTTGGGCCCATCGCTGCAGCCAGGCCTGGTCGGCATCGGTGACCAATTGGCCGTACTGATCGACGAACTGTACGTGAACCAGGGCCGACTGCTCGCTGCGGACTTCGGGCTTCATCACGGCGAGCTGCTGCCAGTCGCTGCGGGTTGGGCCCAGCAGGCTGAGGCTGCCCCCGTCGAGCAGGTGCGCGGCGGCGGCGGCCAGCAGGGACTCGGCCGTGCTGCAATCGAGGCGGTTTTTAAGGTCCAGTTGAATGCGTTGGCTCGGCTGAAGATCGGGGCGCAGCATGGCCAGCAGCCCGTTGTCGAGTCCGAGAAAAAAGTGTCCGTCTAGGGCACAGGCAATCAGCGGCGTTTCGGGCCAATAAATGCTGTCGACCAGCACGATGTGAATGCTTCCCTCGGGAAAGTCGCGGTACGCTCCGCGCACAATGTAGGCGGCCTCGTTGAGGTTGCGCGACTGCACGCTGTGGGTCACGTCGACGACCGGCGCCACGGTCCCGGTCCGCAGCATTTCGGCATAAACCCGTCCGCGCAGACCCGCGGAATCGGGGTCGCGCCATCCGTAGTCGGTGGTGAGGGTGATGACGGCCACAGGTGTACCTTTGAAGCTGTAAAAGTAATGGAGCGCATCGTCCACCTCGAAGACGTCGACCCCCGAGTTGTATACGGGGAGCATAATTCCCTGATGCGCCAGCTGGAAGGCTATTTTCCTAAGCTTCGCATGGTCGCCCGCGGCGAGGTGATCAAGTTCACCGGATCCCCCGAGGACATTGCCCTTTTTGAAGAGAAGTTGGACCTCGTGCTGCGGCACATTCGAAAGTTCAATGTGCTGACTTCACAGCAGTTGGAGCGCATCGTGCTCGACGACAGCCCGTCCATTCTGAAGTCGCTGAGCGAGGGCGACGAGGTGATCGTGCACGGGGTCAACGGCCACGTGATCAAGGCCCGGACGGCCAACCAGCAGCGCATGGTTACGGCGGTCGGAACCAACGACTTGACCTTTGCCATGGGCCCCGCGGGGACCGGCAAGACCTACACGGCGGTCGCACTAGCCGTTCGTGCGCTCAAAAACAAAGAGGTACGCCGGTTGGTGCTGACGCGTCCGGCGGTGGAAGCGGGCGAATCCCTCGGATTTTTGCCGGGCGACATGAAGGAGAAGCTCGATCCCTACATGCAGCCGCTGTACGACGCCCTGCGCGACATGATTCCGGCCGAGCGCTTGGTGCAGTACCTGGAAAACGGCACGATCGAGATTGCGCCTTTGGCGTTCATGCGCGGACGCACGCTGGACCGCGCCTTCGTCATTCTGGACGAAGCCCAGAATACCACGGTGTCGCAGATGAAAATGTTCCTCACGCGCATGGGTCCGTCGTCGAAGTTCATCGTCACGGGCGACCCGTCGCAGACCGACCTGCCCCCGCGCACCGCGTCGGGCTTGCCCCACGCCCTGCGCCTTTTGGCGGGAATGACGGGCATCGGCCGCATTGAACTCGACGGCCGCGACGTGGTGCGGCATCCGCTGGTGCGCAAGATCATCGCAGCCTACGACGCCGAAGGCCAAAAAATGATGGCCGCACGATCGGAATCCGAGGCGCCCAAAGCCAAGTCTAAACCGCAAAATCCCGAATCTTAAGCCATGCCCCTTACCCACGCTGAATTTCATTTTACGGACCAAGAGTCCGTGTACCACGGCAAAGTCCGCGACGTGTACCGCCTTCGCGGCGGCCGAATGGTGATGGTGGCTTCGGACCGGATTTCGGCGTTTGACGTGGTGCTTCCGAAGGGAATTCCCAACAAGGGCCAAGTTTTGAACCAAATGGCGGCCCATTTTCTCGAAGCCACCTCGGACCTGGTCCCCAACTGGCGTACCGCGAGCCCCGACCCCGTGGTCAGTGTGGGCTACGCGGCGGAGCCCTTCAAGGTGGAAATGGTCATCCGGGGCTACCTGAGCGGTCACGCGTGGCGCACCTACGCCGCTGGCGGTCGCAGCCTTTGCGGCGTGGCCTTGCCCGAGGGCCTTCGCGAGTCCGATGCCCTGCCCGAGCCGATTATTACTCCGACAACCAAGGAGGCCATCGGTACCCACGACGAAGACATCAGCCGCGAGGAGATTTTGGCGCGGGGGGTTGTGAGCCCCGAGCACTACGCCCAGTTGGAAGCCTACACTCGGGCCCTTTTTGCCCGCGGCCAAGAAATGGCCCGGTCGCGCGGACTCATTTTGGTGGACACCAAGTACGAGTTTGGGTTGCTGGCCGACGGCCGCGTGGTGCTGATTGACGAAATCCACACGCCGGATTCGTCGCGCTACTTTATGGCCGATGGCTACGAAGCGCGCCAGGCCGCGGGCGAGCCCCAAGTTCAGTTGTCCAAAGAATTTGTGCGTCAGTTTCTCATTGCCAACGGATTTCAGGGCAAAGAAGGCCAGTCGATTCCCGAGCTAACCGACGCCTGGGCCGAAGAAGTTTCCCAACGCTACATCCATTTATACGAGCTGGTTACGGGGAAAACCTTTGAGCCGGCACCGCACGGAGACGCTGCGGCGCGCATCCAGGCCAACGTGGAACGCTTTTTGGCGGCTAATCCTGCATGAAGCGAATCCTCATTGCGGCGGTCCTAAGCTTGGGGGCCTGGCAGGCGTCGGGTCAACTGTCGCGGGGCCTTACCGCAGGCTACCACCTTGCCGACGTGCGGGTGGCGTTCAATCCCTTGATTGACCCAACGTTCACCCCGGTGGCCACCGGCCGAGCGGGTTATCACGTGGGCGGCTTTTACCGTGCCTCGGCGGGCTTGCTGTACGTACAGCCGCAGCTTTGGCTTACGGGTCTTAACCAGGAATTCATCATTGAAGACGGAAGCTTCACGCCCGAAGTTCTGGATTGGTCGCTTCTTCGATTGGATGTTCCCGTCGAAGTCGGCGTCAAACTTGGGCCGGTTTTTGGCTTTGTCGCGCCGGTTTATTCGATGGCTTTGGCCGAGACCGGCGGACTCAACCTGACCAACCCCGGTCGGGGAAGTTGGGGCGGCCAAGTCGGGGTTGGGCTCAAGCTGGGCGGACTCCAGGTAAGCGCCCGCTACGAAGGTTCCCTTTCCGCATTTGGGCAGACCCTAAGCCTCGGAGGAATCGACTTCGAAACAGACAACCGCATCAACCAGTTTATTGCTTCGGCGGCCCTTAAGCTCTAGGCCTGCCCTCAATCCATAAAAAAAGCCGACCCCAAGAAGGGTCGGCTTTTTTTGTTTTTTGGGAGCCTTACTTCCCGCCACCTGCGGCGGAAGCAGCCGGCTTGGCGCAGCAAGAGCCACCCGCAGGAGCCGAGGCACAGCCTTGGGTCTTGGCCGCGGGAGCACAGGATGCGGCATTTTTACCGTCCTTCTTTTTCTTCTTAGACGTTTCCGCCGCCGCGGGGGCGTTATTGGATTCGGTGTTGGCGTAGGCGTTGCCGGCCAAACCCAGCGTGAAGAGGGCGGCAAATGCGAGGGCAGTGATCTTTTTCATGGATTGGTTCCGTTAATGTTCCCCTAAAGTAGGAAAAATTCCGGGTCGCACGGCCTGCAGTCGGCCCGTGTGGACGTATTCGGCCAGCAGGCTCCGCAAGTAGGGCTGCTGGCTCACCGGCGTCAAGCGATTTTTGAGTGTGGGTACGTCGTGAACCTCCTGCTCCAAGCGCACCCGGGCGTATCCAAGGAAGCGGCCGTCTTCCACCACAAAGGCGGTTTTTTCTCCGGGTTCGCGCCCGCGGTCCAAGTACACGACCGTTCCGCGTGGCCACAAAAACGCCTCCAGGGCAGCCACGGCCTCCTCCAGGGTCTTGGGAAGGGTGTCGGAACGGGTTTGTTCGGCTTCCACCTGAGGAACCAAGCGCGGAAGCAGCACGTCCTCAAGGGCCCACTGGCGTTCTTCGGCCATTCCACCCAGCAGGGCGACCCCGTCCGCGAGGGACTGAACCTGCAGCACCGGCGGATCCCGTCGAATCGCCCGAACGTCCCAGAGGACGCCGTCGTCCGTTTCGATCGGAAAAAGACCAAAGCGCAGCGCGTACTTGTCCTTGGCCTGATTGTACGGGGGCTTCAACTTTTTCAGTTCAATATGCTCCAAAATATCGGCCAGCAATAGGCTCCCGGTTTCTTCCACGCGAAGGCTCGAAACTTCCGCCTGCAGGGCAAGGGCTTTTTCGCTGGTCGTGAGAAAGTGCCGGTCAATGCGCACCCGAAGTTGGTCGGATTTGCCGACGTACAGCACCCGGCCGTCGTCGTTGAAGAGGTAGTAAATGCCCACGGTTTTGACGTACCGAGCAATTTGGTCGCTGAACTTGTGGCGTCCGGTGGCCGCGGGCTGCTTGAGGTACACGCCCTCGATGTACTTCTCGCGGTCCTTGTCCAGCAAAATCTGCAAAAGCTGAACCGTGGCGCGGGCGTCGCCGTCGGCCCGGTGCTTTCGGGTGTGCGAAATATTCAATTCTGCGCACAACGTGCTGAGCCCGTAGGCGGGCATCCCCGGAAGGAAGCGTTCCGCCAGGGGAATGGTGTCCAAAACCACGCGCTGGTAGTCGAAGCCCAATCGGGCAAACTCTTCGCGCAGAATTCGGTAGTCAAAGGGCGCATTGTGCGCCACGAAAACGGCTCCTTCGGTCATTTGAACGATGCGCTTCGCCACCTCGTGAAATTGGGGGGCGGTGCGCACATCGTGTTCGCGAATGCCGGTTAGTTTTTGAACGAAGGGCGGAATGGGCACGTCGGGCTTGACCAGCGTAATAAACTGGTCCACGATTCGGCGGCCGTCGAACATGAAGATGGCGACCTCAATGATGCGCTCGGTTCCGGGCTTTCCGCCGGTGGCTTCGAGGTCAATTACTGCGTACATAACCAGTTACGGGTTGCTCGTTACTTGCTGCTTCGGGCGCCGAACAGCAGGGAGCCCACCCGAATGTGGTTGGCGCCTTCGGCCAGCGCGAGCTCGTAATCGCCGCTCATGCCCATGCTGAGCACGCGCACTTGATTGACGCCGAGTTGTTCCTGGGCGGCCCGAAACAGCGTGGCGAGCTGGGCAAATTCCGCGCGGATTTGGGTCCGGTTTTCGGTCAAGCTGGCCATGCCCATGAGGCCGACTACGCGAAGGTTGGGGTAGGCCCTCAGCACATTTTGTGCGCACAGTCCCAGGACCTCTTGGGGGCTGAATCCGGCCTTGGTTTCTTCCTGCGCAATGTGAACCTGCAGCAGGATGTTGATAACCCGACCGGCCCGAAGGGCTTCCTTTTGCAGCACGGTGAGCACGTCCAGCCGGTCCACGCTGTGCACCAGGTGCACAAAGGGCGCAAATTCGCGGATTTTGTTGGTTTGAATGCGGCCAATCATGTGCCAGCGGATGTCTTGGGGCAGCCCGGCGGCCTTGGCGGCCAGTTCCTTAACTCGGTTTTCGCCGAAGTCGCGGTGGCCCGCGGCATAGAGGGACTCAATGGCTTCAACGGGCTGGAACTTGCTCACGGCCACCAGCGTGCAGTCGCCGGGCAGTGCGTCGCGCAGCGCGCGGTAGGCGGTCAGGTCGGCACTCATTTCCAGGCGTACAGGGTTACGCCCGAGCGGAGCTTGGGCTCAATGTAGGTCGACTTCGGAGGCACGGACGTTCCCTGATCGGCCCAGCGTTCAATATCGGCCCAGTGGGGGTGGGGAAGCACAAAAATGGTTTCTTGGTCGCGGCGCTCGTGTTCCACCGTGGCCAGATCCACAACGCCCGGTTCGTAGCGCACCCGCGCGTCGTGGCGTTCGTCAACCACGTTCCAGAAGGGCGCAAGGACGTGGTCAAAGAGCCAGGTGCTCTCGGGAAAAGCCAAGGCTTCGGGCTCAAAGCGCCACCAACCGCGGTGGTCCAGCGCATAAAATCCGGTTTCGGGAAGCCCCTCGGGACGCTTTTCGAGTGGAACGGCGCCCACGGAGGCGACCCAATCACCGACTGCCGGCCCAGCGATGTGGCGGTGAAAAGACGAAATCGAAAGCTGGGTGCTCTCCACCAGGTAGGCCATGACATGGGCGTCTTCTCCCAGGCGCTCCGACGAGGCCATGCGGTGGTGCCCGTCGGCGATGTACAATCGGCCCAACTTGGCGAGCGCGGCCTGAATGGGTTCGGGAGCCGGTACCGCCCACAGGGTGTGCACGGCGCCGTCGGTGGTCGCAAAGTCCAGTAAGGGGTCGGTCGCGGCAATCTGGGCCGCTGTGGCCGACAGTTCCGCGATCGGCGGATGCGTCAGCAGCACCGGCTCTGCGTGAAAGCCCACCGTCTCGAGGTAGCGCGCAAAAAGTGCTTCGCGGGCCTCCAGGGTCTGCTCGTGCTTGATGATTCGGCCCGCCCGGTAGTCCTCGAGCGAAACGAGTCCCAGGTAGCCCACAAAGGTTTGGCCGGACCACTGCTGTCGGTACAGGTAGAGGTGGGGTTCCGCGTCGGGAATCAAGTAGCCGTCGGCCAAAAAGTCCTCGTACCCGGTGCGCACCCCCGTAAAGCGCGCGTCGGCCTCCGGGGATCGGCGCTGCAGCACGTGAAGAAACGAGAAGGGATTGGTACCCAGCTTGTGGGCGAGCTCCTCTTCGCTGTAGGTCACGTAGGACCTCGTGCTCACCAATCCAGCGAGTGCACGGGGCGGACGGACCGCGGCAAAGGGCTCAAATCGAGCCATTAGGAGTGGGCGATGATGGTATCGGCCAGCTCGGTGCTGATGCGGTCTTGGGCCTCTTCGGTGGCGGCACCAATGTGGGGCGTCAGCGAGAGCTTGTCGTGCATCAACAGGTTGACGTGGGGCGTGGGCTCGTTCGTAAACACGTCGAGCGCGGCCCCGGCGAGGTGGCCGGAATCCAGCGCGTTCAGAAGGGCTTCTTCGTTGACGACGCCCCCTCGGGCTGCATTAACCAAAAAGGAACCTTTTTTCATCTTGGCCAGCTCGGCGGCGCCAAGGACCTCCGCTTTTCCGGCGATGTGTACGCTCACGGCGTCTGAGGTGGCCAGCAGCTCGTCCATCGACCGCATCGCGGCAGACGTCGACAGCTTTTGGCCGTCGGCAAAGACCACATCAAAGCTGCCGTCGGTCACAAACGGATCGTGGGCCACGATGTGCATGCCCAGGCCGTAGCCTTGGCGGGCCACCGCGCGGCCAATTCGTCCGAATCCGATGATTCCCAGCGTCTTGCCGCGAAGTTCTTGGCCTTTTCCGTAGGCTTTCTTAAGGCCGTCAAACTTGGATTCGCCTTCGAGGGGCATCATTCGGTTGCTTTCGTGAAGAAAGCGCAGGAGTCCACTTAGGTGCGCAAAAACCAATTCGGCCACGCTTTCGGAGCTGGCTGCGGGCGTATTGAATACAATCAGGCCCTTGCTTTGGGCGTAGTCCACGTCGATGTTGTCCATGCCTACACCGCCTCGGCCGATCATTTTGAGTCCGGGGCAGGCGTCCACGAGGGCCGCGCGCGCCGTGGTCGCCGATCGCACCAAGAGGACGTCCACGTTTTCGGCATTGATGAAATCGGCGAGCTGCTCTTGAGCCACCTTGGTGGTCAAAACGCGGTGGCCGGCGGCTTCGAGTTTGGCTTGGCCCGAGGGGGCAATTCCGTCGTTGGCGAGTACAATCATGGTAAACGGTTTAAGCGGTTAGGCGCGGCGCTCGACTTCGCGCAGCACGGCTACAAGGGCTTCGACGCTCGAGAGTTCGAGGGCATTGTACATGGAAGCACGGTACCCGCCGACGCTGCGGTGCCCGGGCAGTCCAACCAGTCCGGCTTCTTTGGCGAGTCCGTCAAAAAGCTCCTTGTGTGCGGCCTCGTCCCGGAGCAAAAAGCAGGCGTTCATGGGCGAACGGTCTTCGGTGGCTGCGGTACCGACCAAAAGTGGATTGCGGTCGATTTCGCCGTAGAGCATGGCGGCGCGGGCATTGGCGCGGCGTTCCATCTCGGGAAGTCCGCCCTGAGCCTCCATCCAACGAAGGGTTAACAAGCTAACGTAGAGGGAGAACACGGGGGGCGTGTTGTACATGGACTCGCCCTTAATGTGAACGGGGTAGTCGAACATGGTTGGAATCGTTCGACCCGACTTGCCCAAGATGTCCTTGCGGACCACCACGAGGGTGGCGCCCGCCGGCCCGAGGTTTTTCTGCGCACCGGCGTAAATAAGGTCAAAGGCCGAATAGTCCATTTGGCGGCTGAAAATGTCGGACGACATGTCGCAAACCATCAGGCTGTCCGCCTTGGGGAAGGCCTTCATCTGCGTGCCAAAAATGGTGTTGTTCGAGGTGTAATGGATGTAGTCCAGTCCGCTCGGAATCGCAAAACCCTTGGGAATGTAGCTGAAGTTTTTGTCCTTGCTCGACGCCAGCTCGAAGGCCTGGCCTGGGGCGAGCTTTTCGGCTTCTTCGACGGCGCGGCTGGCCCACGTTCCCGTGTTCAGGTAACCGGCTCTTCCGGTGAGCGTAAGGAGGTTGAACGGCACCATGGCGAACTGGCTGCTGGCTCCGCCCTGCAAAAAGAGCACGGCGTAGTCGTCGCCGAGGCCGAGGGTGCTCAAAACACGCTGCTGCGCTTCCTCCATAACCGCAACCACCTTTTTGTCGCGGTGGCTGACTTCGAGGAGCGACAGGCCCATGCCTTCGAATTCGCGCACCGCGGCGGCGGCGCCTTCAAACACTTCCGGAGCCAAAATGCAAGGTCCAGCGGTAAAGTTGTGCATTTTCATAAGCGCAAAGGTAGGGGGCTTAGGTTAGGGCAAGGTTTCGAAATGCCATTTTCCGTCTCGAAAAACGAGGCGATTTTGCACCGCAGTCGGGCCGTAGTAGCGGTACATACCCTTTGGGGCATCGCGCACCGGTGCCACTTCGTCGATCAGAATTACGCCGAGCTTTTCGGGGCGCACGCTGGCCGTGGCCGTCGGGCCGTAGCGCAGCACCAGCCGCTCGGGGGGCTTGCGAAACACTTCGTCGTTAAATTTTTTGACGGCAAACACGCGCGCACCAAAAACCAGCCGACTCCGCGTGGCAATCACGGGTTCAATGCCCTTTTCCTGTACGTCGTTTAGGTGGGGCTTGTACCACAGCGCCAGATAGGAGGTTCGGCCGCGGTACTTGGTTTGCACCACGCGGTACACAATGGCCCCGGGCCACTGGCCGTCGGCGAGGGCGGACCAGGACCATTCGCCCCGACCCGCTGGGCGCCCAACCATTCCGCGGTAGGCGTAGCTCCCGTCGTTCTGCGGCGCATTCAAGGTGACCAGGGCAAAACTCCCGTCGGGACTTTCGGTGCGCAGCGCGTTTTCGGGCAGTACCGACGCACCGCGCCGCAGCGCGTCCAGCGTCAATTCGGTCAGGCTATCCAGTGCACTCAGCCGGGCGCCGTCGTTGAGCGTTCGGTCCCTGGAGACGGCCACGAGCCGCGACCAATCTGCCGATTGGGCCCAGGAATTCCCCGTTCCGGCGGCCAGCGCAAGCAGAATCAGGGCAGAGCGCCGCATCAATCCAGGTGCAGGAAGGACTTCTTGGATTCGAGCTCCTCGCGCGTTTCCACGTTACCCTCGTCGGGCACGCAGCAATCTACCGGGCAAACCTCGGCGCACTGCGGCGTCTCGTGAAAGCCCACGCATTCGGTGCACTTGTCGGTCACGATGTAGTAGTAGTCGAAGCTCACCGGCTCCTGCGCGGTGGCCGCGTCGGTTTGGATGCCGCTTTTGCTCCGGAGTTCGCCCTGCAGCTTGGTGCCGTCGGCAAACCGCCATTCCATGCCCCCTTCGTAGATCGCGTTGTTCGGGCATTCGGGCTCGCAAGCTCCGCAGTTAATGCACTCGTCGGTAATCGTAATGGCCATAGTCGAAGCGTACTTTTGTTGGGGTAAAGATACGCCCTTTTTTCACTGCCTATGCCCGATATCACCCCGCTTGACGCTCGTTTTTTGGTCCTTGAACGCCTCGGATTGGGGCTCGCTGACTTGGCCCAAAATTCGGACCTTTTGGCGCGGACATCGGTGCGTAATCCCTGGTTTACGCCCGAGTTTTCGGTGGACGCCCTGACGGCCTGGAGCCAGGCCCTTCGGGCGGAATCGCTGGACCAATGGAAGCCGCGGTGGCCGAAGGTTCTGGGTCCGTCGCGCCGGGTCGGCATTGTCGGCGCCGGCAACCTGCCCCTGGTGGCGCTCCACGACGTACTGTGCGCCTACCTGGCGGGGCACGAAATCTGGTTTAAGGCCTCGTCCGACGATCCCGTGCTGACCTCGGCGGTGTTGGGGCTGCTGCGCGAACGGGATCCGGAGGCTCAAATTCACGAAGTTGAGCGGCTCAATGGGGTGCATGCCCTAATCGCTACGGGCGGCGACCAAGCCGTGGCCCACTTCGATCGGTATTTTTCCCATGTTCCGCGCATTCTTCGGGGCGCGCGGACCTCGGCGGCGGTAGTGCCCGCGGACGCTAGCGATGCCGAACTCGATGCCCTGGCCGACGACCTCTTTCGCTACTTCGGTCGCGGATGCCGCAGTGTGACCCATTTGGCAGTCGAAAGGGGGCTGGATGTGCAGCGTCTTTTTGCCTCGTGGATGCGCTGGGCGCACCTCGCTTCGCATGCGCGCTACGGTTCGAACTACGACTACCACCGTGCGCTTTTCATGCTGAACCGCGAGCCGTTTCTCGAAAACAACTGGGTGGTGCTGCGCGAACACGGTACATTAAAACCGCCCCTATCGGTGCTGCACTACAGCCAACACGATTCGGCAGCCCAGGCGGAATCGTGGCTTGACGCCCAGGCAGATCAACTTCAAACGGTCGTTGGGCGTGGACGCACCCCATTTGGTCAAAGCCAGTTCCCGGCACTGTGGGACTATGCTGACGGCGTCGATACGCCGGCGTTTTTAGTGGGCTTGGGCCAGTAGGGACTCAAGTAACGCGGTTAGTTTGGGAATTTCATTGCTTCGCAGCGTCCATATTATGTGGGGATCGATGCCGAAGTATTCGTGAATCAACCGATTGCGGTAGTCTTTGATTTGACGCCAGGGAATTTGAGGGTGCTTCGTGGCGAATGCTTGCGGCATTTTTGAGGCGGCTTCACCCAAAATTTCAAAATTTCGCACGACGGCGTCCACGATCAATGCGTTGCCTACAAACGATTCAAACGTTTGCTCTTTGGTGTAGGTGGTGATTTTTTGGGATGCGAGAACCATGTCTTCAAGCAAGAGACGGGGCGCTCGCTTGGACATCGATAAGGTCGTCTTGAATGGCATCCAGGTACTTTGGGGCAATTCCGCCCAACGATACAAGGTCTACTTTTCGGCCGAGAAGGTGCTCGAGGTGGTGTCCCAATTCTAAGAATTCGACACCGACGGGCCGCGAAAAAGAAACCAATAGGTCAACGTCACTTGATTGGTTATCTTCTTCTCGAGCCACAGATCCAAAAAGTCCCATGTACGCCAAAGAAAAATCTCGTTCAAAGAAATCTTTGTGCCGTCGTAGCAGGTCTAGGATGTGCGCGCGTTGGCTCATGATTCAAAGGTAGCAATCCTTTTGAAAACAGCCGTTTACAACGTTTCTAAAGCGCCCGCGTCGGCGGGACTTGGCCGTGTTTGGCCCAGGGCGTCGAACGGAACCTGGCTAGTGGCGTTGGGCCAGCCAATTCCCAGGGCTGCTGAACCCAATTTTAACCGGTAGTCGTACTCGCTGGCGGACTCGAACAGCGATGGACTGTTGAACACACAACCGCCAAAGCGCAGCGGGTCGTTCACGTCGTAGATCACCGGGCTCGGGAACCGGTTCAGCTTCAGCAGCGATCCCTCAAACCGGTAGTTGAAAGCGGCCTGTGGGCCGTAACCAAAGCCGACCTCGGATTCCTGGCTTCCGTCGGCAATGCAGTTCCGGAAGTCGGCCTGCAGGAGCGCGCGGTATCGGTAGGTACCGGTTCCGTCGTCGTAGCGGTTAAAAAGTCCGATGGAGGGCGTGGACCGTGCGCCCGGGAAGGCGTTGGCGAACGTGCAGTGGTCCGCTTCAACGCGTCCGCCCAGGACGTAGAGGTTGTAGAGTCCCGAATTGCTGACGATGCTGTTTTCCAGTCGGATGCGGCCGAATCCGCTGTACACCGCCGCGCGGCTGAAGTCGGTGATGCGGCTGCGGCTCACGCGAAGGTTGTAGTCCTCGCCGTCGGCCACGCTGTCGCAGCGAATGCCGAGGGTGCCGTTGCGAATCCAGGCGTTTTGGATTTCGGCCCTGGCGCCGCGTTGAATGAAGATTCCGCCCAAAAGTCCGCCCCATTGGCCGGCAATGTTGCGGTAAAACGGCTCCAAGCGATCGCCCTCGAGCACCACGGGATCGTCAAACGAACCGGCGTTGGCGGCGTCGATTTTCAGGGTTCCGCCCGAGGCCACCCAAAGCCCCGAACCGCTGTGGAAGTGCACGCGCGCCCCGGCGGTGATGTTCAGTGTTGCGCCGCTGTCGACCACCGCATAGCCATAGACTACGTGGGGTTTGTCGTTGCTCCAGACTTCGTTCGCGCCCAAGACGACGTAGGGGATCAGCAGGTCCGCATACGGCTCGGGCTGGTCAACGGTCAGTACGCGGTTGGGGTAGTGGAAGTGGGCGTCCCAGGCGAGCGCCACGAGGTAAATGTTTTGGCTGAAGCTGCCCTGCTCGATGCGCAGGGAATCCTCCCAGAGCATTTCGCCGTCGCCGCGGGGCGCCGTGGTTTCGACAAATACCCAAATGCTGTCGCCGGCGGGTATCACGACGTCTTCGAGGTCGGGTCCCGGGCGTCCGTTGGCGTTGAAGCGGAACGGGGATTCGTCGCCGCGCCCGAGCCAAACCCGGCTGAGGTTGACGTCGTAGTTGCTGGGGTTCACGAGGCGCACGCTGCGCGTTGAACTGCCGACGGTGGCGAATACGGTATCGAGAAAAACGGTATCGCTGCTGCGGACCAGGCTCACGGGATTCGGCGCAAAGCGGTACTCGGGCCGGCAGGCGGCCAGCGCGGCAAGGGCAACGGCAAGGGCAAGGAGGCGCGTCATTTGGTAGGCAAAGGTCGGCACCGGCGACCACGCTCGGCGGGTTTCGTGAATTTGCTCGAAGGAATTAACTCGTCTGCGAAGTATTTCGTACATTTGCCGTCCGCAAAAAATGGGGACCGGGCCAAAACTCGGTCTAAAACAACGAAGCGATGAAAGAAAACCTGCACCCCACCAACTACCGCATGTGCGCCTTCAAAGACATGGGCACCGGCGACGTAACCCTCATTCGCAGCTGCGCCAACGCCAAAGAGACCCTCGAGGTTGATGGCGTTGCCTACCCGCTGGTGAAGATGGAAGTGTCGAGCTACTCGCACCCCTTCTACACCGGCAAGCAGAAGCTCCTCGATACGGCGGGCCGTGTGGACAAGTTCCGCAACCGCTACGCGAAATTCTCGAAGTAAGCCGCTACCTTCGTGGGGATGCACTACATCTTCCACGACCGCGGCGAGCGCGAGACGCTCAAGCCCCTTACCTGGACCCGGCCTGTGGCCGACCTCCGCGTGGGTATCCTTACCCTCAGCGAAAAATGGTCGCTCCGCAGCCCGGGTTCCTCGTTTTCCTACCGCACGGAATCCTATTTGGGTGGGCGTTTCGACCTAAGCCAGCCCGAAGGAGACGGCGTCCGCCAGGTGCGCGCGGCGGCCTTGGCCACAGCGTCGTTGGTTGATGCCGTGCGTGCCCTTAGGCCCGGCCAGAAGCTTGTTGATCGCCAAGGCGAATGGCTCGCTAGCCATGGCCTCGATGCCGCCGAATCCGTGGTCTTTCCGGACGCGGTTCGCTTCATCCGCCGACCCTACGACGTGTTTTCGGCCAACGCCGAGGCCCTGGAGGCCGACTTTGATCTGCGTACGGCGGGCCGGAGCTCCGCGCCGATCAGCGCGACGAACACCCTCCTCGGCGACCGCATTTTTGCGGAACCCGGAGCCCGTGTGGAGGCCAGTGTGCTCAACAGCCGCAGCGGCGCCATTTACTTGGCGGCAGGCAGCGAAATCATGGAGGGCAGCCTGGTCCGCGGCGGCCTTGCGCTCGGCGAGGGCGCGCAGCTAAAACTGGGCTCCAAAATCTACGGCGCCACGACGATTGGTCCGGGCAGTAGGGTGGGCGGCGAAGTCAACAATTCGGTGCTCTGGGGCAACAGCAACAAGGGCCACGACGGCTTCCTCGGCAACGCCGTGCTGGGCGAATGGTGCAACCTGGGTGCGGACACCAACAACTCCAACCTCAAAAACGACTACAGCGAGGTCAAGCTGTGGAGCTACCCGAGCGGGCGCTTTGAGCCGACGGGAATGCAGTTCTGTGGCCTGGTAATGGGCGACCACAGCAAAGCCGGCATCAACACGATGTTCAATACCGGTACCGTGGTGGGCGTGGCAAGCAACGTGTTTGGCGCCGGTTTTCCGCGCAATTTCATCCCGGACTTTTCCTGGGGCGGACCCCAGGGCATGACCGAGTACCGCCTCGACAAGGCCTTGGCTACGGCGGAGCGCGTACTGGCGCGGCGGAACCTGCCCTTGGACGCGGCGACAACCGACATTTTGTCCGAAATTTTCGCCCAAACGTCGCCGCTGCGCGGTGGCACGGCCATTGCCCAATAGTCGGCCCATGGAAGTACCCCGTTTTTCGCTCCTCTCCGAGGACACCGACCTTATTCCGCTCATCACCAACGAAGAAGACAATACGGTTCCCGAGGCCGACCTGTCGTCGGAGCTTGCCCTGCTTCCGCTGCGCAACACGGTGCAGTTTCCCGGCGTGGTCAGTCCGATTACCGCCGGACGCGACAAGTCGATTCGCCTGATTCAGGATGCCCAAAAGGGCAAAAAGCTATTTGGTGTGGTCGCCCAGCGCAACGCCGACACCGAAACTCCGTCGGCCGAGGACCTGCACCCGGTTGGAACCTTGGTTCAGATGGTGAAGTCCTTTCGCATGCCCGACGGCAACATCACCGCGATTTTGCAGGGCAAGCGCCGCTTCCGCATCCTCGAACTCCTGACCGACGAGCCCTACCACCGCGCTCGGGTGGAGTACCTCGACGAGTCCGTTCCCGCCGAAGACGACACCGAATTCACGGCCTTGATGTCGACGATCCGCGAACTTTCGCTGGAAATCATTCAAGAGAGCCCCAACATTCCGACCGAGGCCCAGATTGCGGTCAAAAACATCGAGTCCGACACGTTTTTGCTGCACTTCATCGCCAGCAACACCAACCTCGACGTCGACGCAAAGCAGCTGCTGCTCGAAGAAAACGATCTGAAAACCCGGGCGCAGCAGGTGCTCAAGCACCTCAGCCAAGAAAAGCACCTGCTTGAAGTCAAGAACGACATCGCCAACAAGGTGCGCGTAGAATTCGACCAGCAGCAGCGCGAGTATTTTCTGCAGCAGCAAATGCGCACCATTCAAGAGGAATTGGGCGGCAACAGCTTTGAGGCGGAATTCGAGTCGTTTCGCCAACGTGCTTCCGAGAAAAGTTGGCCGGCCGAAGCGGCCCAGCAGTTCGAAAAGGAATTGGCCCGCCTGCAGCGCATGAATCCGCAGGTGCCCGACTTCGGAATCCAGCGAAACTACCTCGAGCTGATGCTCGACCTGCCGTGGAACCACGTCACCAAGGACCGCCACGACCTAAAAAAGGCCCGAAAAATCCTGGATCGCGACCATTTTGGCCTTGAAAAGGTCAAGGAGCGCATTCTGGAGCACCTCGCCGTTTTGGCGCTTAAGGGCGACTTGAAGAGCCCAATTTTGTGCTTGTACGGTCCTCCGGGAGTGGGCAAGACCTCACTCGGCCGCTCCGTGGCCGAGGCGCTGGGTCGTCCCTACGTGCGCATGTCCCTGGGCGGAATGCGCGACGAAGCCGAGATTCGCGGCCACCGCAAGACGTACATCGGAGCCATGCCGGGCCGAATTCTGCAGCAAATCAAGAAGGCCGGGGCCTCAAATCCCGTGCTCGTGCTCGACGAAATCGACAAGCTCGGAATGGGCGCCCAAGGGGATCCCTCGAGCGCGCTGCTGGAAGTGCTCGACCCGGAGCAGAACCACGCCTTTCACGACCACTTTCTCGAGATGGGCTACGACCTGTCCAAAGTGCTGTTCATCGCCACGGCCAACAACCTGGGCGGAATCCAGCCGGCGCTGCGCGACCGCATGGAGCTCATTGAGGTCACCGGCTACACGCGCGAAGAAAAAGTCAAGATTGCCCAAAACCACTTGATGCCCAAGCAGCTGCGCGAGCACGGCCTCGAGCCCAAGGCGCTCAAGCTGGAGTCGGCGACCGCCTCGGCCCTCATTGAAGGCTACACCCGCGAGTCGGGCGTGCGCCGCCTGGACCAGCAGCTGGCCAAGCTCGCCCGAAAGGCCGCCTTGGCGCGGGCTGAGGGCAAGGACTTTCCCGCCAAGCCGACCGCGACCGACCTGACTGAAATACTGGGCGTGGCCCGATTCCGCAAGGACGACTACGCCAACGAGGGCGTGGCGGGCGTGGCGACCGGGCTGGCTTGGACCCCCGTGGGCGGCGACATACTGTACTTGGAGTCCACCATTGCCCCGGGTTCGGGCCGACTCAGCATCACCGGCAACCTCGGCGACGTCATGAAGGAGTCCGCCACCCTGGCCATGACCTTCTTGAAGGCCAACGCGGCGGAGTTTGGTCTGGAGCCCGAGCACTTTAGCCAGTACGACGTGCACCTCCACGTTCCCGAGGGAGCGGTTCCCAAAGACGGCCCGTCGGCCGGAATCGCCCTGCTCACGGCGCTGACCTCGCTGTACACCCAGCGACGGGTACGCCATGCGCTGGCCTTGAGCGGGGAGATTACGCTGCGCGGCAAGGTGCTTCCCGTGGGCGGAATCCGCGAAAAGCTTCTGGCCGCCAAGCGCGCCGGAATCAAAACCGTCGTGCTTTGCGCCGACAACGAGCGCGACGTGCGCGAAATTCCCGAGGCCTACCTCAAGGGACTTGAGGTGCGCTACGTCCAAACCATGCGCGAGGTGCTTGCGTACTCGGTCACCGACAAAAAAGTCAAAAACGCCAAGGTTCTGAACGTGCGCAAGCCCGCCGCTCAGCCTGATTCGGTAGCGTCAAGCCCGGCTAAAGCGTAACTTGGTCGGGTGCGTACGGGCCTGAATGCTGCATTGCTCGCGCTGTCCCTTGGGGCGGGTGCGCAGTCCGTGGCGTGGAACACCCTAAACATGGCAGGTTCGGCGCGCTGGAACGCGCTTGCGGGGGCGGCTTGGGCCGTTCCGACCGACGTGGCGGCTTCAACCTTTAACCCGTCGCTCGCCGCGGGCTTGGACCACAACCAGTTCGTTCTGAGTACCGGAACGCTGCCCAGCGGACTCCGACTGGGCCACATGAGCGCGAAGTTTCGCCACCGAACCTGGCATTTTGCGCTCGGGGCAGACTACCTCAATTCGGGGGCCATGCCCGAAACGAACGAGGTCGGGGCCGTCATCGGGAGCTTTCGCTTTCAGGAATCTCGGCCGCGGGCCACGTTGGCTCGAGCCTTCACCCTGAAGTCGGGCAGCCACGTCTTGGTTGGCGCCACCGCGCGCTGGACCCTCCAGACGGCCTCCAACCTGGTCGCTCAGGCCCTGACCACCGACTGGGGCGCCACCTACGTCGGAGACAGCGGCCGACTCCACGCAGCCTTGGTCCTGCAGCACGCGGGCCTTAGCCTTGACCCCTTGGGGTCCACGTCGGAGCCCCTGCCGACGGCGGTGCATGCGGCCTTAAGCCGCAAGTTTCGATACGCCCCGTTTCGCATTCACGTGGCGACGCGGGACCTGCAGCGCTGGAATTTGGCGGGCTACGAACCCCTGCGCGAGCTGCGCGATCCGCTAACGGGCCAAACGACCTACAACGCGCCGTCCTGGACCAATTTGGCCCTTCGCCACCTGGCGGTTGCGGTCGAGGCCGAGCTCGGAGGTCGATTGAGGGCTCAAGTAGGCTACGATTTTCGCCGCCAGCTCGAAATGCAGCTTCCGACCCGCCGCACCAACGCCGGATTGAGCTTCGGTTTTGGCCTAAAAGCGGGAAAAAGCCAGTTTCAGTGGTCCCAGGCAGTGTACCATGTGGCCGGACGTTTTACCCAATTTTCCTACACGCGCTCGCTATGACCCCAATTCGCATTGCGGTAGACGGATACGCCTCGACCGGTAAATCCACGCTGGCCAAGCGGCTCGCGGCCGCCCTCGGATTTCTCTACATCGATACCGGGGCCATGTACCGCATGGTGGCGCTGCATGCGATTCGCCACGGCTGGGCTTCGCCCGACGGAATCAATGCCGTGGCCATCAATGCGTCGTTGGAGCAACTTCACCTCGGATTTGCGCGCGATACCCAAGGGCGCAACCGCGCCATCCTCAACGGCGAAGACGTGGAGGAGGCCATTCGCAGCATGGACGTAAGCCGGGTGGTGAGTGCGGTGTCGTCGCTGGTCCCCGTTCGCCGCCGCCTGGTTGCCCAGCAGCAGGCCATGGGCCGAAGCCACAGCGTGGTCATGGACGGTCGCGACATCGGAACCGTGGTTTTTCCCGACGCGGAACTCAAGCTGTTTGTGACCGCCGACGCGGACGTGCGCGCGCAGCGGAGATTTGCCGAAATGGACGCCGCCAATCCCGGATCGGTTAGCCTGGCCGAAGTCAAGTCCAACCTGCTTCAACGCGATAAGGAAGACCGGGAACGATTGGACAGTCCGCTCCTCCTTGCCGACGACGCCGTGGTGCTGGACAATTCGAGCGTTTCGCCCGACGAACTGTTTGATCAGGCGATGAACCTCGTTCCTCGCCGCTAGGAACTAGTTGTTCGCCGCGTGGAGCGTGGCGATCACGGTTTCGCCGCCGCTCGGTTTGTCGCCGATTTTGCACCGAATCTCGGCGTCAAGCGGTAAAAAAATGTCGACGCGCGAGCCAAAGCGAATAAAGCCCACGTCTTCGCCAACCGAAACGGGTTGGCCGGGTTGGACGTAGACCGCGATTCGGCGCGCAACGGCTCCGGCAATCTGGCGGATCATCACTTCACCGTGGTTCGGGGTACTAAAGACCAGCGTGGTGCGCTCGTTTTCGGTACTGGATTTGGGATGCCAGGCGACGAGGTACTTGCCCTTGTGGTACTTGGCGAATACGGTCCTGCCGCTTACGGGCGCACGGTTCACGTGGACGTTGAGCGGAGACATGAAAATGCTGATTTGCTTGCGCTTGCCTTTGAAGTACTCGGGCTCTTCGGCTTCTTCGATGACCACGACGGTGCCGTCGGCGGGGGCAATCACGTCGCCGGCCTGTGCGTTCGTGGTCCGTGTCGGGTTGCGAAAAAACTGCAGCACGAGCCCCAGCAAAATCAAGCCCAAAACCAGGTACCCGGTAACGGCCCAGTCGGGCGCTCCGAGCTGGGTGAGCAGCACGTAGGGAATGGCCAGGATGACCAGGCTGATGAAAATGGTTTTGGTTCCTTCGCGGTGCAGCATGCGGTTAAGCGTTTAAAACGTTTGAAAGGCGATTAAGACAAGGACCAAGACTATGCTCGAAAGCAGGTAGCTGTCGAGGCGGTCCAAAAATCCGCCGTGACCGGGCAAAAAGACGCCGGAATCCTTGACGCCCGATTGACGCTTGAGGTAGGAACCGACGAGGTCGCCGATAGGCGCCGCAACGGCCACGGTGACGGGCAGGATCAGCGACAGGGTCAACGAGGTTTCCAGGATTCGGTATAGGGTAAGGTGCCCAACTCCCAGGGTGAATAGTCCGCCAATGACCAGGCCTTCCCAGGTTTTTTTGGGCGAAAGCACCGGCGCCATGGGGGTTCGGCCGAACAGTCGTCCGCCCACATAGGCCATGGAATCCGAGAGCCAAATAAGTACAAAAACGGCAAAGATGGACGGACCGCCGCCGACGCCCCAAAGCCAGCCCGTGGCGATGGCGCTCGCAAAAACATACAAAAGGCCGGAGGCTCGGATTTTGGGGCCAAGGTTCGGAAGGCGAATGAGTTCAACGGCGACGCCGGCTAGAAGGAGGAACAGCAGGGCCGGAGTCCAGGAGAGCCCCAGGCAAAAGAATGCGACGACCAGGGCGTACACCAGGCCCCAGATGCTGCGCTGCATCATACGTCGGTAAACAGGTGGTCTTCGACGAGGAAGAAGTACAGTTCACGCCCCTTGTTCGGGTCGACTTTGGCTTGGAGCACCGCCTCATCGCGCTTGCCTTTGAGCGTGATAATGCTCAGGGGGCGTTGCTCGCGGTGGAACTTGTTGATCGCCGACATTCCGTCGGATAGGCTGTTGACCACCTGAGAAACCCGCGCGATAACCAGGTGAATGGACGGCAGTTGCGCAAACTTCAGGCCTTGGGTTTGGGCGTCGGTAATCATGATGCCGCCGGTTTGGGCAACCGCCGCGTGGCAGGTGGTCGCCATGGCATCGGCTTCAAGCGGATTGTCGTGAATCACGCTAAGGCCTGCCTGCTGAAACCAGTTGTGCAGGCTCTTTTCGGGCACAAAAAAGTGGGTTTGTCCGGATTCGGACCCAACGGCTTTGAGGTTGTCGACGACTTCGTCAATGCTGCCGCAGTACAAAAACAGGCCGCCCGATTGCGTAAATCGCCGCACGAATGCGAGATCGACGGGATCTTCCAGCGCCGAATACTTGCCGACGATGGGATCCGCCACTTCGTCGCCCCCCGCTTGAGGGGCGCCGCTGAGTACCGTGAGAAATTTACCGATCCAGCCCGCCATTTAGAGGCGAAAATAACACATAAATCAATCGAACCGAGCGTTTGTCAAGCTACGCTGTGGCGCTGGGGTCAACTTGGGTTGATTGGTCGTCTTCAGGCGTTGGGGTTGGTTCTGCCGGAGACTCCGAAGGAGCCCCATCGAGTTGGACCTCGGAAGGGTGGTCCTTGTCGGCCGCGGGCTCGGCCGCAGCGGGAGCTTCCTGAAGGGCCGCAAGGCGCTCCTCGCGGGTTTGCCACGGGCGTTCGCCAAAAATGGCAACGAGGTTGTCCCGGAAGATAACCTCCTTCGTGAGCAGCTCTTGGGCCAGTTGCTCCAGTTGAGCCCGATGTGCCGTAAGCAGTTCCTTGGCGCGTTCGTACTGACCTTCAATGAGTTTGCTGATCTCTTCGTCGATCACTTCGGCCGTACGCTCCGAATAGGGCTTGTCGAACTGGTACTCGTTTTGGCCCGACGAATCGTAGTAGGTGATGTTTCCGAGGCGGTCGTTGAGGCCGTACACGGCTACCATGGCTCGGGCTTGCTTGGTGACTTTTTCAAGGTCGCTCAAGGCTCCGGTGGTAATGCGTCCAAAAATCACTTCTTCGGCAGCGCGTCCGCCCAGGGTGGCGCACATTTCGTCGAGCATTTGCTCGGTACTGTTGAGCTGGCGCTCTTCGGGAAGGTACCAGGCCGCACCCAGCGAGCGTCCGCGGGGAACAATGGTGACCTTGACCAACGGCGAAGCGTGCTCCAGCAGCCAGCTTACGGTGGCGTGCCCGGCTTCGTGGTGGGCGATGATTTCCTTCTCCTCGGGGGTGATGATTTTGGATTTCTTCTCCAGGCCCCCTACAATGCGGTCCACGGCGTCCAAAAAGTCCTGTTTTTCAATGACTTTTTTGTTCTTTCGGGCGGCGACCAGGGCGGCCTCGTTGCACACGTTGGCAATGTCGGCCCCGCTGAATCCAGGCGTCTGGCGCGCAAGGAATTCGACGTCGACGTCCGAGCCCAACTTGAGGGGGCGCAGGTGCACCTTGAAGATCTCGATGCGCTCGGTGACTTCGGGCAGGTCCACGTAAATGATGCGGTCAAATCGGCCGGCGCGCATCAGGGCGCGGTCCAAAATGTCGGCCCGGTTGGTGGCGGCCATGACGATGACGTGCTCGTTGGTGCCGAATCCGTCCATCTCCGTGAGCAGCTGGTTGAGGGTGTTTTCGCGCTCGTCGTTGCCGCCGCCAAAGGCATTGCGACCGCGAGCCCGACCAATGGCATCGATCTCGTCAATGAAAATGATGCTGGGCGACTTCTCTTTGGCCTGCTTGAACAGGTCGCGCACGCGGCTGGCGCCCACGCCGACGAACATTTCGACGAAGTCGGACCCGCTGAGCGAAAAGAAGGGAACCTGCGCTTCACCGGCAACCGCCTTGGCCAACAGGGTTTTGCCCGTTCCCGGAGGGCCACTGAGCAGCACGCCCTTGGGGATTTTTCCGCCGAGGTCCGTGTACTTTTTGGGGTTCTTCAAAAAGTCCACCACTTCGAGTACCTCGTCCTTGGCCCCGTCGAGGCCGGCAACGTCTTTAAAGGTTACTTTGACGGCGCTGTCCGCGTCGAACATTTGCGCGCGGCTCTTCCCGATGTTGAACAATTGGCTGCCCGGTCCGCCGGCGCCGCCTCCGCCCATGCGGCGCATGAGGAAAAACCAGAGGGCCGCGAACAAAATCAGCGGAATGAGCCAGGCCAAGGCCTCGCCCCAGTAGTTTGGTTCTTCCTTGTACTCCACATTGACCTCGGCCACTTCGGGGTGCTGGCTGTAGAAGCGCTCCATCGCCCGGTCAAAGGACTCGGCCGGCATTTCGAACACAAAGTGCGGACCCTGATTCGGGGCATCGCCCAAGGTGGTTTTGGCGAGTTCTTCGTATT
>Ga0222712_10002065_pt1 | contig 23659 bp, 29 predicted proteins | sample C33_657DmetaG_FD_165043 | JGI IMG/M metagenome (GOLD analysis project Ga0222712, IMG submission 165043) | Estuarine water microbial communities from San Francisco Bay, California, United States - C33_657D | ecosystem: Environmental > Aquatic > Marine > Unclassified | place: USA: California... | reverse complement strand
GGGCAAATTCCGCGTTTATATCGACCCATATGCGTCCAACCTGACTGCAGGTAACGCAGCACCTACCGGTGGTAACCAATACTATGTTGTTGGTTATAAGGGTTCTTCACCTTATGACGCTGGTCTTTTCTACTGCCCATATGTTCCTCTCCAAATGGTACGTGCCGTTGGTGAGAACAGCTTCCAACCAAAGATTGGCTTTAAGACCCGTTATGGAATGGTTGCAAACCCATTCGCTGAGGGTACTACCCAGGGTCTTGGAAGACTTAATGTTAACACCAACCGCTACTATCGTAGAGTTGCTGTTAAGAACTTAATGTGATTTAATTTCACAAGGTTTAATGAGAGGGTCTTCGGACCCTCTTTTTTTATCTAAATACTTAAAAAAAGATGGCAAAGGCATCACAGATAGAAAATAGAAATTTTCTATCACCTACAGGATTTAAATTTACATTAACTAGATTTCCAAAGGTATCATTCTTCTGTAACGAAGCAAACATACCAGAAATGACTTTGGGAGTTGCAAATCAACCATCATATCTAAAAGACATTGATATTCCTGGAGATAAAATTATTTTTGGCGATTTAAACTTAAGGTTTCTTGTTGATGAAAGTTTAGAAAACTATAACACAATTCAAAACTGGATTCGTGGTCTTGGATATCCAGAAAAGTTGGATCAGTTTGCAGAATTAAACAATGCGGAGGCATATGGTGGAGCAAACTACATACAGAAAGGGTTAAACATTTATTCTGACGCCACTTTACAAGTTTTAACAAGCAGTCAGATTCCAAACTTCCAAGTCTCCTTCAAAGACTTGTTTCCATATTCATTAGCAACACTTACTTTTGATGCAACTCAAACAGACATCCAATACTTTACAGCAGATGTCAGTTTCAAGTATACTATTTACAATATAACTGACCTAGGTGGAAATCCTCTATGACCATTGATCTTGATAAAATTCAAGAAATGTGGGAGAAAGATTCAAAAATAGATCCAGATAATTTACACACAGAATCTTTAAATATCCCAGTTCTTCACGCAAAGTATTTTGAACTTTATAATACTATCTTTCTTTTAAGAAAGAAAGCAGAACAACAGAAAAGAAATATTCGCCACGAAAGATATGAGTACTATTCTGGAAAATCAGATCCAGAAGTTTATGTGGATAATCCGTTTCCTAAAAAGATTCGTGATAAAGATACAATGCAAAAATATCTTGATGCAGATGAGAAACTTTCTACAGTTTGTTTAAAGATAGACTATTACGATACAATGCTTGTTTATATTGAAAGCATCTTAAAAATGATACAAAATAGAACATATCAAATTAAAAATTCTATAGAATTTATGAGATTCAACTCTGGACTAGGGTAAATAAATATTCACAGATGAATGGATCATCGTGAATACAACAGACCTTATAATTTCCAAATCAAACGAAGTATTTTTAAAAATCAATACAGAACCCCATATTGAATATGAGTTAAGAGATCATTTTAAGTTTGAAGTTCCTAATGCAAAATTTATGCCACAATATCGTGGTAGAAATTGGAATGGAGAAATTCATTTATTTGATATGAGATCTAAACAGATCTATGTTGGTCTGTTAGATAAGATTGTAAATTTCTGCGAACAATACGGATATTCTTATAAGTTTGAAGACAATAAATTTTACGGACAACCCTTCGAAGTTAATGAAACGATTTCATTTGAAGGTGTGAAAGATTATATGAAATCTATTTGTTCTCACTCACCACGTCAGTATCAAATAGAGGGAGTATACGATGCTCTAAGACATAATCGAAAGCTACTGATAAGTCCCACTGCATCAGGCAAATCTCTGATGATTTATTCGTTAGTGAGATACTATGTTGATAAGAACGAAAAAATACTTTTAGTTGTTCCCACGACATCCTTGGTAGAGCAGATGTATAAGGACTTCCAGGATTATGGTTGGGATGCTGAGTCATACTGTCACCGCATTTATTCTGGTAGAGAAAAAACTAATGAATTTCCAGTCACAATTACAACCTGGCAATCTGTATATAAACTAGAACGTTCATTCTTTGAAGACTATGGTGTAATTATAGGTGATGAAGCACATTTATTCAAGTCTAAATCTCTTATAGAGATTATGACTAAACTTCATCACGCAAAATATCGTTTTGGTTTTACTGGAACTCTAGATGGAACACAAACTCATAAATGGGTTTTAGAAGGATTATTTGGACCATCTTATAAAGTTACCAGAACTGATGAGTTAATGAGACAGGGACACTTATCTCAACTTGATATCCAATGTATTGTTCTTAAACATTCTCCACAGAAGTTTGAAACATATGAGGATGAGATACAATATCTAATCTCTCACGAGCAACGGAATAACTTTATTAAAAACCTTACTCTAGATTTAAAAGGCAATACTCTTGTTCTATTTTCAAGAGTAGAAGCACACGGAGCAATACTCTACGAAAAGATAAATAGTTCGAAGCGAGATGAACGTAAAGTATTCTTTGTTCATGGCGGTGTAGATGCAGAAGAAAGGGAGTTGGTAAGAGAAATAACTGAGAGGGAAAACAACGCAGTTATTGTTGCTTCTTATGGAACTTTTTCTACTGGTATCAACATTAAAAACCTCCATAATGTTATCTTTGCCTCTCCAAGTAAATCAAGAATCCGTAATCTTCAAAGTATTGGACGAGTTCTTAGAAAAGGAAAAGACAAAGTAAAAGCAACACTTTATGATATTGCTGATGACTGTACTTATAACTCAAGAAAAAATTATACTTTAAATCATCTCATTGAAAGAATTAAAATCTATAATGAAGAGAATTTCAATTATGAGATAATCACTATACAACTTAAGAAGAATGATTGAAGAAGACTTTTATGCGACAGTTAAATTAAAAACCGGAGAGGAAATCTTCGCAAAGGTAGCAGCTTCAGAAGAAGAAGATAGAACAATGTTAATTGTTTCTAGTCCTATTATCGTTTCTGAAATTAAAGGTAGATCGGGTATTTTGGGATATAAAATTGAACCTTGGTTAAAAACAACAACAGAAGATATGTTCATTATTAATCTTGAAGATGTATTAACTCTTTCCGAATCTTCAGATTTAGAAATGATTATGATGTACCAGAACTATATCCGACAGTCTGATAAAACAAGAAGCAATCAATCAAAGATTAATCGCAGAATGGGATATATTTCGAATGTTAATGATGCTAAGGAGATACTAGAGAAACTCTTTAAAAATAGCTAAAGCCAATCTTTTTAACCTCCACAAAGGTTATTGTACAGGGTTTTGGATACCTTGTCAACTATTTCTGAAAGTGTTATAATCTCTACATAATAATGATAAAAACTAATGATAACCACAGCAGTTATGACCAAAAGAAAGAGGTCAGAGCATTACGTCAATAACAAAGAGTTTCTTGCAGCACTGATTAAATATCGTGAAGATGTCGAAATCACCTTCATTCAAAAGTATGGCAGAGAACCAACGAAAGAAGACAGAGGAAAGTCTTGGGATACAAAGCCACCTATCCCACGCTACATTGGTGAGTGTTTTTTGAAGATTGCTAATCACCTTTCTTTCAAACCAAACTTCGTGAACTATATGTTCAAGGAAGATATGATTTCTGATGGCATTGAAAACTGTGTTCAATACATTCATAACTTCAATCCAGAGAAGTCGCAAAATCCATTTGCCTACTTTACCCAGATTATTCATTACGCTTTTGTTCGTAGGATTGGTAAAGAAAAACGCCAGTTGGAAATCAAAAACAAAATTCTTGAGCGTTCTGGGTTCTCTGAAGTTTTTGAAGATGGAAGTGTTGACGGCAGCAATTATTCAGACTATAATAGCATCAAGGACGCTGTACATTCTAAACTTCGCTATTGAATGAAAGTCGCTATCATCACTGACCAACACTTTGGGGCACGAAAGAACTCTAAACTCTTTCACGATTATTTCCTGAGGTTCTACAATGACATCTTCTTCCCAACCCTAGAAAAGGAAGGTATCACTACAGTTGTTGATATGGGTGATACTTTTGATAGCCGTAAAGGTATTGATTTTTCTGCTCTTTCTTGGGCGAAGAATAATTACTATGACCGACTCCAAGAAATGGGAGTTAAAGTTCATACTATTGTTGGTAACCATACTGCTTACTATAAAAATACAAACGAAGTAAATGCTGTGGATTTATTGCTTCGTGAATATGATAACGTAACAGTTTATTCTAAACCAACTGAAGTAGTGTTGGGAAAACTTCCAATTCTTTTCATACCTTGGATTAATCAAGAAAATGAAGAAGAAACTCTTAAACTAATTCAAAAAACGTCTTGCAAATGTGCAATGGGGCACCTTGAACTTCAAGGATTTCGTGTGAATAAACAAATTGTTATGGAGCACGGTTTAGAGAGTAAACTATTTGGTAAGTTTACCAGGGTCTACTCTGGGCATTATCATACTCGATCTGATAATGGAACAGTCTTTTATCTAGGGAATCCATATGAGATGTTCTGGAATGATGTGAATGATACCCGTGGATTTCATATTTTTGATACGAACACAATTACTCATACTTCAGTGAACAATCCTCACCGATTGTTTTACAATATTTATTATGAAGATACAAACTATCAAACGTTTGATACTAGGGAATATGAAAATAAAATTGTAAGAGTAATTGTTCGTAAAAAATCTGATACCAAAAAATTTGAAAAGTTTATCGATAAGTTGTATGGTGCTAATATCGCAGAACTTAAGGTTGTTGAAAACTTTGTTATTCAAGAATCTGAAGAATTTGAAGCATTTGAATCTGAAGACACTTTATCTATTTTGAATAGATATATTGAGGAGGCTGAAGTAAGTCTTGATAAGTCTATGATTCAAAAAATGATTCAAGAAATTTATCAGGAAGCGTGTGAACTAGTTTAATGTTTATCATCACAATTAGTGGTAAAGAAAAGGAAGGGGCATACTCTGTAACAGATGATGAAGGAGAACAAATATTGTATCTTTTTCAAGAGGAAGACGATGCAGTAAGATATGCTATGATGTTAGAAGAAAATGGATATCCTGAAATGCACGTTATTGAAATTGAGGATGATGTTATGCTTAAAACCTGTGAACTTCATGGATATCAATATGCCCTTATTACTCCCGATGACATTGTAATTCCCCCTGACTCTGATCATGATTTTATTTAAAACTATTCGTTGGAAAAATTTTCTTTCTACTGGCAATCATTATACGGAAGTTGATTTTACACAAAATAAAACTAACTTGATCATTGGTACTAATGGTGCCGGTAAGAGCACTGTGCTGGATGCTCTTACTTTTTCTTTATTTGGAAAACCGTTTCGTAAGATTAATAAACCCCAACTGATTAACTCTACAAATGATAGGGAGTGTAGAGTTGAAGTTGAGTTTTCTATCGGTTCTACGGAATGGAAAGTAATTCGTGGAATCAAACCAGCGGTATTTGAAATCTGGAGAAATGGTGCTGCTTTAGATCAATCTGCAGCAGCCTTGGATCAACAAAAGTGGTTGGAGCAAAACGTTCTTAAGATGAACTATAAGTCTTTCACTCAAATTGTAATTTTGGGTTCGAGCACTTTTGTTCCCTTTATGCAACTTCCCGCTGCTCATCGCCGCGAAGTAATTGAAGACTTGCTTGATATTAAAATCTTTTCTTCTATGAACACTGTGATCAAAGAAAAGATTCGCCAAGCAAAGGAAGAAATTAAGACTTTGGAATTGAAAAAAGATAACTTGAAAGATAAAGTTGATATGCAGAAGAACTTTATTGAAGAGTTGGAGAATCGTGGAAATGCCAATATTAATGCCAATAAAGAAAAGATTACCAATCTAGATCAGGAAATTGGTAATCATATGGATGAAAATATTGAGATTTCTAATAAATGTCAATTATTAGAAAAACAACTAAATGAGTATCTAGGAGCAACTGATAAACTTCGTAAGTTGGGTAATCTAAAAGGTAAGGTTTCGCAAAAAGTATCTACTATTACTAAAGAATATAAGTTCTTTACTGAAAATACGGTATGCCCTACTTGTACACAGTCTATTGAAGAGACCTTCAGAATAAATAGGATTAAGGACGCTCAAGATAAAGCAAAGGAGTTGCAATCTGGTTATAAAGAACTAGAGGAGGCAATTAAAGAGGAAGAGGAGCGAGAGCGTCAATTCAATACTCTGTCGAAGGAGATTTCAAAACTAACGAATGGCATTTCTCAAAACAATATTAAGATTAGCGGATTACAAAAACAAATCCGAAATCTTGAATCTGAAATTCAAACTCTTACCGAGAACATTGCAAACCGAAATTCTGAACATGAGAAGTTAGAATCCTTCAAAGACAACTTAAAAACTACATACGACGAACTCGCTTCTAAAAAAGACTCAATTAACTATTACGATTTTACGTATAGTTTGCTTAAAGACGGTGGAGTTAAATCCAAAATCATTAAGAAGTATCTACCGCTGATAAATCAGCAAGTTAACCGTTATCTTCAGATGATGGATTTCTATATTAACTTCACACTTGATGAGGAGTTTAACGAAACCGTCCAGTCACCTATTCACGAAGATTTCTCTTATGCTTCCTTTAGTGAAGGAGAAAAAATGAGAATCGACTTAGCACTTCTTTTCACTTGGAGAGAAGTTGCAAGAATGAAAAATTCAGTCAATACAAATCTTCTGATTATGGATGAAGTGTTTGATAGTTCACTTGATGGATTTGGGACAGAAGAGTTCCTTAAGATTATTCGTTATGTGATTAGGGATGCCAATATTTTTGTTATTTCTCATAAGACAGGACTAGAGGACAGATTTGAAAGTGTCATAAGATTTGAGAAAGTCAAAGGTTTTTCACGTATGGTGTCCTGATACACCAAAGAACAATGAATACTCCAAACTGGCAACACCACTCTAAGAAGGAACAGAAACGAAAACTTAAACCGCAAGCACTGAGGCAAGCCAAAGCACGACTCGCCCAGTTTAAAAAGCGTCACATGGGTCGTCCAAAAGGCGACCTTTCGTTTTATGATGGGTTCATACGAAACGAAACCAATGCCTGTTCGCCACGAAATCAAATCTCAACTTGCGAAACTGCTTGCTACTGAAGACTTGGTGGTGGAGCACAAACAAGTTGCTACTGCCTGCTTCAACGTTCATACTCGTGTTCTGACTCTGCCTCTGTGGGAGAAGGCAACTGACACTGTTTATGATTTGTTGGTTGGTCATGAGGTTGGTCATGCTCTCTATACTCCAGATGAGGATTGGTTAAAGGAACATAAGATTCCTCCGCAGTTCGTGAATGTGGTTGAAGATGCTCGTATTGAGAAATTGATGAAGCGTCGGTATGCTGGACTTGCTAAGACTTTTTATGGTGGCTATAAGGAACTGAACGAAGAAGACTTCTTTCAAATTGAAGATGAAGATATCTCCAGTTTTAATCTTGCTGATCGTGCTAACCTGTACTTCAAAGTTGGTAACTTTGTCACTTTGGACTTTAGCCAAGAAGAACAGGAAATTGTCAATCTGATTGGTGCATCTGAATCGTTTGCAGATGTTTTGATTGCTGCAGAGGAATTGTATAAGTATTGCAAAAAAGAAAAAGAACAGCAACAAAAAGTTACTGACTTTGATTCTCATGAGCAACAAGGTGATTCTCAGTCTCCTGCCAACGAAATTGTAGAGAGTAATGACTCTCCTTCAGAGGAAGAAGGTGAGAGTGATAAGTCTCAGGAACAACCCAATGAAACTGATTCTCAAGGTGGTACTGCTGAAGGAGATTCAACCTCGGACAATTCTGAGAAAGAACCCGAAGTTCGCACTGCAGATTCCTTGGAAGATAAAATTCGTGACTTGATAAATCAAGATGGATATGAGAATGTTTATGTAGAAGTTCCTCAAGTTAATCTCAATACTGTCATCGGTAAAAATACTGAAGTTCATGAATATATTGATTCTGCTTTTAATCAACAACAGCAATCATATGAGGAAAATCTAAAAAATAATTATAAACATCTTCCTATTGATAGTTTATTTGAGAATGCAGATATTGAATTCAAAAAATTCAAACTATCTACTCAAAAAGAAGTCAATTATCTGGTAAAAGAGTTTGAGTGTCGTAAGGCCGCAGATCAATATGCTCGTGCATCAACTGCTCGCACTGGTGTTCTTGATACTGCTCGTCTTCATTCTTATAAGTTCAATGAAGATTTGTTCAAGAAAGTTACTGTGGTTCCTGATGGTAAGAACCATGGACTTGTTTTTATTCTTGATTGGAGCGGTTCTATGCAAAACGTCCTTGTAGATACTTGCAAACAACTTTTCAATCTTGTTTGGTTTTGTAAAAAAGTTAACATTCCTTTTGAGGTTTATGCTTTTACGAATGAGTGGCGCCGTGGTGATTATGATTATGATAAAGGACGATTTATTTCTGCAGATCGTACCTCTCATTATGAAAAGAAAGAAAATGTTTTGTGTGTTGAGGAATCCTTCTCTCTGATGAATCTTCTTACCAGTAAAGTTTCTGGTAAAGAACTTGAACGCCAAATGCAAAACGTCTGGCGTCTTGCTGTTTGTTTTGCTGATACTTATCGCACTCCTTATACTTATCCTACTCGTTTATGTCTTTCTGGAACTCCTTTGAATGAAGCGTTAGTATGTCTTCATCAAATTCTTCCCAAATTTCAAAAAGAAAACAAACTACAAAAAGTTCAATGTATTGTACTGACTGATGGTGAGGCAAATCACCTTCCTTATCACGTTGAAGTGAAACGCACTTGGGAATCTGAGCCTTATTTGGGTGTTCGTGGTATTAATCCTGGCAAAACTTTTCTGAGAGATCGTAAACTTGGAACCACTTATAAAATGAACTATGGATATCACGAGTTTACCGATATTCTTATTCGTAACTTGAAAGATAAGTTTTCTTCAGTAAACTTTATTGGTATTCGTGTTCTTGAAAGTCGCAATGCAAATCGTTTCATCAATCTTTATCACAAAATTGGTGACAAGCAATATGAAAAAATCCAAAATGATTGGAAGAAACTCAGAAGTTTTACAATCACCGATTCTGGGTATGATGCTTACTTTGGACTTTCTTCTTCTACTCTGTCTCAGGATGCTGAATTTGAAGTTGCTGAGGATGCCACCAAGTCTCAAATTAAATCTGCTTTTGTAAAGTCACTTAAAACTAAAAAATTGAATAAAAAAATTCTTGGTGAGTTCATTTCTCTTGTTGCCTAAATACCTAAAAAGTATCTGTTAATATGAAGACCTATCAGCAATTCATAAATGAAGCATATGATCGGTCCACGGGTCGTCCTCACCGTGGAACTGATTATAAAGGCAGAGATTATGGTGGTGGTCCAGATGATAAACCAACCGTAAAAATTCCATTATCTGGGGTGATGCAAAGTGGTTGGTTGAAAAAAGAGAAAGAACAAAAAAAGTTAAAAGAGGCAGGTGACTGGTGGCATCCAGATCCAGAACAAGATAAAAAAATGCCCGGAAGAGGACCAAAACTTCGTGCTCGTGAAGATCAAGAAGGGGCATCTAAACCAAAGGAAGATCCTAAAAAATTGAAACCTGGCGAATCTTATATGGATTATGCTAAACGTCATGGATATAAATCAACAAAATAATTATGAAATCTAAATTCCCACTTGAACACGTTGTTAAATATGATACCAAAGAAGTTTGGGTAAAGTGTGGTAGTTCTATTACCGCAATGGGTGTTCCTGCTATGGTTGAAAGGTACTATCCCGGATATAAAGGTCATTGTGGTAGCAAGGAATATCTCGAAACACTTCGAAACCAGTTGGCTAACTGACCACTGGGGGTCCTTGAGACCCTTTTTTTGTTTTATAATGACTTCAGTTGAAACAAAACAACCACATTATGCCCCGCATTCAAATGACCGACGATCAAATTCTTAACGATCTTAAGAGTACTTTTGGTACAGAATTTACTGCTGCTGATGTTCGCGGTTACTGTGCTTCAAGGTCTATTGCTTATCAAACTGTTACCAAACGTCTTGAGCAGTTTAAAATTGGTCGTGGAAAGTGGAATCTTGAAGTGACTCAGGAACGTGTTCAGGAAATTGAACGTTCTTTCAATAATGTTTCTGTTCTCCCCGAAGTGCATCAAAACCTTATTCCTGAAAAAGATGATACCTTCGTCAAGTTTGGTAATTTTAACGATATTAAAAAAATTATTCAATCTGGTTTCTTTTATCCTACGTTCATTACAGGTCTCTCTGGTAACGGTAAAACTTTCAGTGTGGAACAAGCGTGTTCTCAACTGAAGCGTGAACTGATTCGTGTGAATATCACTATTGAAACTGACGAAGATGACTTGATTGGTGGATTCCGTCTTGTTAATGGCGAAACTGCTTGGCACAACGGGCCAGTCATCGAAGCACTTGAACGAGGTGCTGTGCTACTCCTGGACGAAATCGACCTCGCTAGTAACAAAATCCTTTGTCTACAATCCGTCCTTGAAGGCAAAGGTGTCTTTCTGAAAAAGATTGGTCGTTTCGTGAAACCTGCCGCTGGTTTCAATGTGATTGCTACCGCTAACACCAAGGGTAAGGGTAGTGATGACGGCCGCTTCATCGGCACCAATGTCCTCAATGAAGCATTCCTGGAGCGTTTCCCTGTGACCTTTGAGCAGTCCTATCCTGCCCCTGCAACTGAACAGAAGATTCTGGAAGGTATCGCTCTGGACTTGGGTGTGGAAGACCGTGACTTCTGCAAGCGTCTGGTGGACTGGGCAGACATTATCCGCAAGACCTTCTATGATGGTGGTATTGAGGAAATCATCAGCACCCGCCGTCTGGTTCACATCATCCGTGCCTACAGCATCTTCCAAGATAAGGCAAAAGCAATCCAAGTGTGCGTGAACCGCTTTGATGATGAGACCAAGCAGTCCTTCCTGGAACTCTATGATAAAGTAGATGCTGATTTTCAACTTCCTGTTGACGAACAGCAAACAAATTGATAGAATATGAGAAGGTCAATGTGCCTTCTCTTTTGTACCTTTACTATGAAACACAATGTCTGAAAACTTTGAGAGCACTTATGAAAGTCTTCTTCCAGAAGGATTTTCTGCAGTTCCTGCCGCAGACTCTGTAAAATACAATCAAGACTTCTGGGAAGAAGATGGTATTAGTTTAACTGGAAATCCTTTTTATTCTCCAGATACAATTGTTTTTACTGGGTCTGGACTTCCTGGTGGTCTTGGTGACGACCACATTACACTTAATTCGACTTTTAATCTTGAAATGCCTGAAGATACAAACAAAAATGGATTTTGGAAATATGAGGAAGATAAAACCCTAAAAGAAATTGAACAGTATCTTTCTAGTACTTATCATTCTCACTATACTTCTCAGGAATCCAAAACTCAAACCCTTGATTTGATTGAAAGTATTGGTGATAGTGAACCATTCTGTCGTAGTAATGCAATCAAATATCTTTCTCGTTTTGGTAAAAAGAACGGAAAATCTAAACAGGATATTTTGAAAGCAATTCATTATTGCGTTCTTCTCTATCACTTTGCTGGTCTTCACAAAAATAACGTTAGCGATTATCCCTATTGATTATGAAACTCTCTGATAAAACTCTCTCTGTACTGAAGAACTTTTCTTCTATTAACCAATCTATTCTCTTCAAGCAAGGTAGCAAACTTCGCACTATCTCTGTAATGAAGAATATCCTTGCAGAAGCAACTGTAACCGAAGATCTCCCCAAAGATTTTGGTATCTATGATCTAAACCAGTTCCTTAATGGTCTTGGTTTGTATCAAAGTCCTGAACTTGATTTTCAGAATGATGGATATGTTGTCATCAAAGAAGGTAAGTCTCGTTCTAAGTATTTCTTTGCAGATCCCGCTGTTATCATCACTCCTCCTGATAAAGCAATCAATCTTCCCAGTGAAGATGTGTGTTTTGAGGTGAGCACTGAACAACTTGATAAACTTCTGAAAGCAGCTGCTGTTTATCAACTTCCTGATATTTCTGCTGTTGGTGAAGCGGGTGTAGTAAAACTGGTGGTTCGTGATAAGAAGAATGAAACCTCCAATGACTTTGCTGTTGTTGTTGGTGAAACTGATACTAACTTCGTTTTCAACTTTAAAGTAGAAAATATTAAAGTTCTTCCTGGAACTTATGAAGTAGTTGTTTCTTCAAAACTTTTGTCACGATTTACTTCCAAAAATCACGATCTGGTGTATTATATTGCTCTGGAACCTGATTCTACTTTTGGTTGATAGAATGAATTATTTTAAATCTTGTTGCTTATCTTGGGATTCTTCTTTTGTTCCTCAACAAATTGATAATAAAATTCCTGTAAAGTTTATACGGGATTACTTAAATATTGAATTTTATGGGAGGCAAAAAATTTATTGTTATGATATTGATAACTGTATTTCTTTAATGGGATTATCAACCGAAAAACCACTTCATATTAAAAATATTCCTTCAGTAAATAAAAGTTATTTCCAAATAATTATTGATTGGTTTATTGAAAAATATGGATTGGTTAAAAGAGTAAAAGTAACAGATTTTATGTATTAATACATCTGTAAGTATTCTTTTTTATAAATAGTTATGTAGTTAGAAAACAAGCAAATGTATTGTTTGGAATGTAATTCTATTCTTGGTAAAAGACAAAAAAAGTTTTGCTCTTGCAAATGTATGAATGTATATAATGCAAGAGAATTTGGTATGAAGAATAGAGAAGAAAATCCAAACAGATACAAAGTTTGTGAAGAGTGTAATCAATCACTAAATCTTAATAAGTTTAGTTTAATTGAAAAATGGAATGTTAATTCTGGAACAAAAGACATTTGTAAAAAATGTTCTACAAAGATAAGACAAACTGAAAAATTAAACAGAGATTGGAAAGTTGATGCTGCTAAACTTCTCTACAAAAACATCAAATCGAGATGCAAAAGAACTGGAAGAGAGTTTTCTATTGAATTGGAAGATATTATAATTCCAGAAAAATGTCCCGTATTTGGATTTGAATTAAAAAGAGAGGATAAGCAAACTTGGATGTCTGCTCCTAGTGTTGATAGAATTGACAGTTCCAAAGGTTATATAAAAGGAAATGTTACAGTTGTCAGTAGGAGAGCAAACATCTTAAAAAGAGATGCTACAGTTGAAGAGTTAGAACTACTTTTAAATTATTATAAAACTTTGAGGAACTAACTTTGAATATATTTGTTACATCCCCGTGGCCTGCAGAAAGTGCAATCGTACTTCCGGATAAGCACATATGTAAAATGCCTTTAGAGGCGTGCCAAATGCTCTCTATTGTGGCATCAGAGAAGTGGGGACACGGGTACGGAACTCTCCCTAAGGCAGATGGCGCTCCATACAAAACTGAAAAGGGTGCTTTTCGTAATCACCCCTGTACTCAGTGGGCAGCAAAATCAATAGACAATGCTTATTGGTTGATTAAATGGGGACTGAACTTGTGCGACGAATATACTTTGCGTTATAATAAAACGCATTCGTGCCAAAATACTTTGATAGAAGCATACTATCTTTTTCCAAAAGGTAAACTAACAGAGGTAACTCCATTCGCTCGTGCTATGCCAGATGAGTATAAATTTGACACGAATATTGACACTTTTACTGCTTATAAGATGTACATTGCATCCAAACCTTGGGTAGCAAATAACTATCTTCGTATGCCAGAACGTAAACCTGATTGGGTATAAATTATGAGTCGTGATGAATTTCTCTGGGTCGAAAAATACCGTCCCAAAACTATTGAAGATTGCATCCTTCCAGATGCAACTAAAAAAACCTTTAAAGACTTCTTAGATAAAGGAGAGGTTCCTAATCTTCTTCTTGCTGGTCCTGCTGGATGTGGCAAGACTACTGTAGCAAAGGCACTCTGCAATGAACTTGGAGTAGATGTTTATGTCATCAATGGATCCGACGAAGGTAGATTCCTCGATACTGTCCGAAACAATGCGAAAAACTTTGCTTCGACCGTATCGCTTTCGTCAACTGCTAAACACAAAGTCATCATTATTGATGAGGCAGATAACACAACCTCAGACGTACAACTCCTCCTACGGGCGTCTATTGAGGAATTTGCTAACAACTGCCGATTTATCTTCACTTGCAACTACAAAAACAAAATCATCGAACCACTTCATTCTCGATGTGCCGTTATTGATTTTTCTATCAAAGGAAAAGAAAAAGCCCAACTGGCAGTATCTTTCCTTAGTCGTCTGCAAAGTATCCTGGATACGGAAAACATTAAATATGATCTCAAAGTTATTGCAGAACTTATCAACAAACACTTCCCAGACTGGCGCAGAGTTCTAAATGAATGTCAACGTTATTCCTCTGGTGGAGAAATTAACTCTGGTATTCTTGCAACTTTTAGTGATGTAAAAACCAATGATCTTATCAAGCATCTTAAAGATAAAAATTTTACTGAAGTCAGAAAGTGGGTGGTCGGGAACTTGGATAACGACGCTTCTAGTCTACTTCGCAGGGTTTATGACGCCGCTTATGATAGTCTTTCACCCGCAACTATCCCTGCTGCCGTTCTTATTCTTGCTAAGTATCAATACCAATGTGCGTTCGTTGCTGACCAAGAAATAAATCTTCTTGCCGCCCTTACTGAAATTATGGTGGAGTGTGAGTTCAAATGAATAAAGAACATCAAGTAAAAGCAAAGTGGTATTATATTTTCTGGGGTGCTATGGCAGTTGCTGTGGTTGGTGGGCAAATTTATGTTGGACTAGGTTATCGTGAAATGGCAAAGGCAACAAAATCAACTGCAATTTCTGTGACTTGTGTTGTACCTTATGAAGTACCACGTTCTAAAACAAATAGAGTGAGCCAGTTTGAATGATTATTTCTGAACAAGACGCTCAATGGGCTGCGGATGAATTTATTAAATATTTTTCTCAAATGGGAAATATTGAAGATTATCTGCGTTTTGTAAAAAGAGAAGTTATCAAAACTACAAACACTCTTGCTCCTCTTCACGATGAGTTTTTTAATGAAGACCTTCATCCTGAGGATATGGAATTTGATATTAAGTTTGTAGGTGAACGTTTTCAGAAAGCATTACCGCAAGAACATTACAATACTCTTTTACAAGTAGTATCATCTCATAACAACGAAAGTAATATTCCTGGAAGAGAACTTCGTTGGATGATATTTGAAAAGAATACAAAAAAAGTTCTTGGATTTATTCGTTTTGGATCTCCTACGATTAACTCAAAACCTAGAAATGAATGGTTAGGAAAAGCACCTGATCTTTCTATTTTTAATCGTCATGCAGCTATGGGTTTTGTGATTGTTCCATCTCAACCATTCGGTTACAATTACTTGGGTGGTAAACTCTTGGCACTTTTATGTTGTTCTCATTTTGCTCGTGAGACGCTGAATGAAGTGTTTGAGAAGGATATTGCACTCTTTGAGACCACCTCACTTTATGGTTCTACCACAGATGCATCGCAATATGATGGACTCAAACCTTATATGCGTTACAAAGGACTAACAGAAAGTAAGTTTCTTCCTCTACTTCACGACGAAGCATTTCATAAACTTCACGATCGTTTTACAGTACTGAACAATAATCAACCCCTAACTGATAAGAAAGCATCTTCTAAAAAGATGAAGAGACAAACAAAAATGATTTCAATCATTAAAAATTCTCTTAAAGACCAAGATAAACTTTTTATTTTTAATGAAGTTATTAATGCAGCATTTAACTTAACTCAAAAAAAGAGATTCTACATTTGTGAGTATGGGTACTCAAATGTTCGTGAAGTAATTCTTGGAGAACAAGATAAACTTCTTCGTGGTCCTAATTGGGATAAATTTTATCTGGAAAATATAATTGCTTGGTGGAAGAAAAAGGCATCTAAGCGTTATGAAAAATTAAAAGAAGAAAATAGATTCAGAAATAAGGTTGAACTTTGGACTGATGATGAGGAAATTCAAATTATACGATGACATACGAACTTAAAGACTGGTTGAACTCAATTAATTCTACAAAAGAAGATTTATCTGAGGGAATTAAATCATATCCCCCATATATTATCAATCGTTGCCTGTCCGGACATATTGATTGTGTAATGTATGCAAACGAAATGAATATGAATCATCATCTTGACAAAGATCTACAATATTCATTTTACCTAAATAGTCTGAGGAAACGGAAGAGATTTTCTCCCTGGCTCCGCAAGGATAAAGTCACAGACTTAGAATGTATTAAATCTTACTATGGTTATAGTAATGAAAAAGCATCCCAAGCACTGAAAATCCTGACACAAGAACAAATAAATTTTATTAAACAACGACTTGATATTGGAGGATCAAAATGACTACTACGGTAGAACCTACTGTTGAATGGTCTCAAGACCAAATGGTAGAGGTACTTCTTAATGAACCTGATGACTTCCTTAAAGTCCGTGAGACTTTAACCCGCATTGGAGTTGCATCTAGAAAGGAGAAAAAACTTTATCAGTCCTGCCATATTCTACATAAACAGGGCAGATACTACATCGTTCACTTTAAGGAACTGTTTGCTCTTGATGGCAAACACGCCAATCTTACTGTAAATGATGTGCAACGTCGCAACCGCATTGTTCGTTTGCTTGCCGACTGGGGACTGATTACAGTTGTAAAAGAAAGTGCTGTAACTGATATTGCACCTCTAAACCAAATCAAAGTTCTTGCATATAAGGACAAGAACGACTGGATTCTGGAGCAAAAGTATAATATTGGTAAAAAAGGAAAAGCAGCAGACGCTGAATAAATAAGACTGAGACCTTTCGTGCGGTCTCTACAAAAGTCGGAACACCCTAAAAAGAGGTTGGGTTTTTACCCTTCCTCTTTTTTTCGTTTCTTGTATAATTAGTATTGGATGCCGTAAGGGTCCACACAACACAAACTCGCTTTTAAAGGAGCTACCATAATGACTAACCTTGCACGTTACACTGCTGCGGATCTTCCTACGCTGATGGATAAGATTACCCGCAATAGCATAGGACTGGATGAATATTTTGATCGTTTATTTACGATTCACGAAACGACTTCTAACTATCCACCATATAACTTGGTTCAAGTTAGCAATGTGGAGTCCCGACTAGAACTTGCACTTGCTGGATTTAAAAAGAAAGAAGTCTATGTTTACACTCAAGATGGTAAACTCTTTATTGAGGGTCAGAAAGAAGATAAAGAAACTGACACCAGGTATGTCCACAAGGGTTTGGCTCAACGGTCATTTACACGTTCCTGGACACTCTCTGACGACACGGAAGTTAGATCAGTTGATTTTGAGGATGGGCTTTTGACTGTCACTCTTGGGCGAATTGTTCCAGACCATCATAAACGAAAAGATTATCTCTAAATAAAAATAAAAAATGAAAACCTTTCTCCAGTATCTTGAAGAGTTAAAAGTCATTGGATATAAAATGGCAAAACCGCATTTGGGACTCCCAAAAGGAAAAGCATATGCAAAAAGATCTCCCTCAAGTGCTGGTGGAAATGGTGATGGAGATGGTGGAAATGGTAACGGCGGCGGAAACGGTGGAGAATAAATACAATTGAATATCGTCGGCGCGAGGGGACCCTGGCAAAATCCAGGTTGACTCCCCTCTTTTTTCTTGCTAAAATGAATGGAGGTATGGAGTACAAATGACGATTAAACTTTTACTTTTGAAGTCTGGAGAAGATATTATTTCAGATATAAAAGAAATGGTTATCGGAGAAGATGAAGACCGTAGAGTGGTTGGATATTTTCTTAACAAACCTTGTCTAGTTAAAATGAGAGATCCAAGTCTTCTTGCTGAAGAAAGCACTGAGGAACAAAAGAAAGCAGCATATCAAGTTTCTCTTTATCCTTGGATGCCGCTATCAAAAGACCAAGTTATTCCTGTTGCTGCTGACTGGGTGGTAACTATTGTAGAACCTATTGTAAAACTTTCTGAAATGTACGTGGAGGACGTGTTATCTCGTGGAACAGAAAACAATCAAAATTCTAGCACTGCTGAACAATCTAATTCTGATAACTCAGATTGAAGAAGTTGGTGCTGATATTGGAGAACCTGATTGCAAACTCATCAATCCATTTGTAGTAAGAAGCAATCAGACACTTGAACCATTTCTTTGTGAATATACAAAGGAAAACACTTTTATGATGAGTTCGGACAAGATTTTAACTCTTGCAAATCCAACTCCGACACTTCTTGAAAAATATGAGGACTTAATTAAAGAATGAGATTTTACACTAATGTTCAATTGATTGGAAATCAATTTTTGGTTCGTGGAGTAGATAATGGTAAAAGATTTGAGACAAGAGATGAGTTTTTCCCGACTCTTTATGTAAAAACTAAAAAAGAATCCAAATACAGAACATTAAGTGGTGAATGTGTTGAACCAATTAATCCTGGAACAGTAAGAGACTGTCGTGAGTTCTATAGTAAGTATGAAGGAGTAGATGGATTTGAAATCTATGGTAATGATCGATATATTTGCCAATACATTTCGGAAAAATATCCAGAGGATGAAATTAAGTTTGACATTAGTAGAATCAAACTTGTAACCCTGGATATTGAGGTTGCTTCAGAACAAGGTTTCCCTGATGTTGAATCTTGTTCTGAAGAAATTTTGTCGATCACAATTCAGGATTATACAACTAAAAAGATTATTACTTGGGGGGTTAAACCATTCAAACATAATCGTAGTGATTTAACTTATCACCATTGTCCAACTGAATATGAGCTTTTGAATCACTTTATCAACTATTGGATGGTTGATGTTCCTGATGTAATTACTGGTTGGAACATTCAATTGTATGATATTCCTTATATTTGTAAGCGTTTGAATCGTGTTCTTGGTGAGAAACTAATGAAACGTTTCTCTAACTGGGGACTTGTAACTGAAGGTGAAGTATTCATCAATGGTCGCAAGCACACGACATTTGATGTTGGTGGATTAACCCAACTTGATTATCTTGATCTTTATAAGAAGTTCACTTATAAAGCACAGGAATCTTATCGTCTAGACTATATTGCTGAAGTGGAACTTGGTCAGAAAAAATTAGACCACTCAGAGTTTGATACATTCAAAGACTTTTATACGCAAGGTTGGCAAAAATTTATTGAGTACAACATCATTGACGTAGAACTTGTTGACCGTTTGGAAGATAAGATGAAATTGATTGAACTTGCTCTTACCATGGCTTATGATGCTAAGGTAAATTATGCTGATGTTTTTTATCAGGTGAGAATGTGGGATAACATTATTTACACATATCTTAAGAAAAGAAATATTGTAATTCCCCAAAAGAATAAATCATCAAAGGACGAAAAGTACGCGGGGGCGTATGTTAAAGAACCGATTCCTGGGCTATATGATTGGGTGGTCAGCTTTGACCTTAATAGCCTTTACCCTCATCTCATTATGCAGTACAACATTTCCCCAGAAACATTACTTGAAGAAAGACATCCAACGGTTAATGTTGATAAGATCCTGAACAAGGAACTTACATTCGAAATGTATAAGGATTATGCAGTGTGTGCAAATGGTGCAATGTATCGCAAAGATGTTCGTGGATTTCTTCCTGAGTTGATGGAAAAGATTTACAATGAACGTGTAATCTTCAAAAAGAAAATGCTTGTTGCAGAGCAAGAATATGAAAAGACAAAAAATAAGCAACTAATTAAAGAGATTGCTCGGTGTAACAACATCCAAATGGCGAGGAAGATTCAACTCAACTCTGCTTATGGTGCTATCGGCAATCAATATTTCCGATATTATAAACTAGCAAATGCTGAAGCGATTACTTTTTCTGGTCAAGTATCAATTCAGTGGATTATGAATAAGATGAATTCTTATTTAAATAAAGTTCTTAAAACTGAAGGTGAAGATTATGTCATTGCATCTGATACTGATTCTTTGTATATCAATATGGGTCCTCTGGTTGAAAGTGTATTCAAAGGCAGAGAGAAAACTACTCAAAGCGTTGTTTCGTTCCTTGATAAGGTCTGTGATGTGGAATTTGAAAAGTATATTGAAAGTTCTTACCAAGAATTGGCTGACTATGTGAATGCCTATGACCAAAAGATGTTTATGAAACGTGAGTGTATTGCAGAACGTGGTATCTGGACTGCAAAGAAGAGATACATTCTGAGTGTATGGGATAGTGAAGGTGTTCGTTATGAGGAACCTAAACTTAAGATTAAGGGTATTGAAGCAATCAAATCTTCTACTCCCGCTCCTTGTCGCAAATTGTTGAAAGAATCATTCAACATTATGATGAGTGGTAGTGAAGATGATATGATTAAGTTTATTGATGCTTGTAGAGAAAAATTTAAAAAGTTATCACCAGAAGAAATATCATTCCCTCGCTCTGCATCTGATGTGCAAAAATATTCATCTTCATCTGACATTTATATAAAAGGAACTCCTATTCACGTTCGTGGGGCATTGTTGTTTAATCATTATATTAAACAGAAAAAATTGATAGGTAAATATTCTCTTATACAAAATGGGGAAAAGATTAAATTTGTCTATCTGAAAAAACCGAATATTATTCACGAAAATGTGATCTCATTCATTCAAGATTTTCCAAAGGAACTTAATCTTGACAAATACATAGACTATGAACTACAATTTGAGAAAGCATTTCTAGAACCACTCAAGATTATTCTTGATGCTATTGGGTGGAACGTAGAAAAAACTGTAAACCTTGAACTATTTTTTGCCTAATGGATTTACCTATTAATGATAGAGAACTTGAAACAATTGTAAAAGCACTTGGTTTTGGTGGAGATGCTGCTTTGTATCATAAACTAAAACTAGTTAAAGAACTTAAAGAACAAGGTTTGCCTTATAAAAAAATACTTCGTGAAGAATACGGGATGATTGCGTGATGGATTTTCTTAAAGATATTGTGAAAGAAATCGGTGATGACTTTACTAAGTTAGCATCCGACATTGATGAGACTGAAACTTATGTTGATACGGGTTCATACATTTTTAATGCACTGGTTTCAGGTAGCATATTTGGTGGTGTATCTGGGAATAAAATTACTGCTATTGCTGGAGAGTCTAGTACTGGAAAGACTTTCTTTTCTCTCGCTGTGGTTAAGAATTTTCTTGATACTAACCCCGATGGTTATTGTCTCTACTTTGATACTGAAGCCGCTATTACCAAATCACTTGTAGAATCCCGTGGAATTGATACTTCTCGTTTGGTTGTTGTTAACGTTGTTACTATTGAGGAGTTTCGTACAAAGGCACTCAAAGCAGTAGACCTTTACTTAAAAAAACCTGTAGAAGAACGCAAACCTTGTATGTTTGTGTTAGACTCTCTTGGTATGCTTTCCACCGAGAAAGAAATTACTGATGCACTGAACGACAAGCAAGTTCGTGATATGACTAAATCACAACTGGTTAAAGGTGCATTCCGAATGTTAACTCTTAAACTAGGTCAAGCAAATGTCCCGCTCATTGTCACAAATCATACATACGATGTCATCGGAGCTTACGTACCAACTAAAGAAATGGGAGGAGGTTCTGGACTCAAATACGCAGCAAGTACGATCATTTATCTCAGCAAAAAGAAAGAAAAGGATGGAACAGAAGTGGTCGGCAATATTATCAAAGCTAAGACTGCTAAATCGCGTTTGAGCAAGGAGAATAAAGATGTTGAAGTCCGTCTGTATTATGATGAGCGCGGCCTTGATCGTTATTATGGTCTTCTGGAACTTGGTGAGATTGGTGGACTCTGGAAGAATGTAGCAGGACGCTATGAGATTGATGGTAAGAAAATTTATGCTAAACAAATTCTCAAAGAACCTGAAGAGTATTTTACTCCTGAAGTAATGGAAAAACTTGATGAGATTGCAAGGGAAGAGTTTAGTTACGGTTCATGATTAAAGTCCTTAAGACTGGAATCAATGTATCTAAAGTTGTAGAGCAACTTAAAAAGTATCCACAAGACTGGGACCACCAAAAACACCTTAAAGATTCCCAGTCTTTAGTCGATAGGGGATTTGCTGACTTGCCTGTAAGTGCTCTTCAACTTATAATAGGTGGAGTCAAAAGTAAAGAAGATTTTGTTGGAGATTCTGAAATCAGTATCAAGACTCCCGCATACGAACATCACAGTGAAATCAGAAAGATTATACGCAAGCACTTCGGAAATAGAGAATTACACCGTTGTGGTTTTCTTTCTTTGCCTGTTGATGAAATTGTAGGGGCACATATTGATGAAGGAACTTATTATCTAACAAGGGACAGATATCATCTTTCTATTCTTGGAAGATATCAGTATTTCTGTGGAACAGACACAGTGATTGTTGAACCAGGAACTCTTTTATGGTTTAATAATAAATTGCCTCACGGAACTGTTAACGTGGGTGATGAAACTAGAATAACATTTGTATTTGATATGCCGCATGGAACAAGTTGAGTTTCTTATTCTTCGTAACCTTTTACATAACGAAGAGTATGTTCGTAAAGTCATTCCATTTCTCAAGTCAGAATACTTTGAGGATACGAATCAAAAAGTTGTATTTGAAGAAATTCTAAAGTTTATTCAAGAATACAATGAACCCGCTACAAAAGAAGTTCTTTGTATTGAAGTAGAGAAGCGTCAGGATATCAATGATACTTCCTTTAAAGAAATCACTCATTTGATTGGATGTCTTGATGATGTCCCTGCGGAGTTTAACTGGTTATGCAATACTACTGAGAAGTGGTGCCGTGATCGTGCTATCTATCTTGCTCTTATGGAATCAATCCATATTGCAGATGGTAAAGATGAAAAGAAAAATCGTGATAGCATTCCTAGCATTCTATCAGATGCTCTTGCTGTATCTTTTGATACTCACATTGGACACGACTATCTGTTAGACTATGAACAACGTTATGAGTCCTATCATAAAAAGGAAGATAAAATTGAATTCGACTTGGAGTTCTTCAACAAAATCACAAAAGGTGGTTTACCTAATAAGACTCTCAACATCGCTCTGGCTGGTACGGGTGTCGGAAAAAGTCTCTTTATGTGCCATGTTGCTGCTTCCGTCTTACTGCAAGGCAGGAACGTTCTCTACATCACTCTTGAAATGGCGGAGGAGCGAATTGCTGAGCGAATTGATGCCAACCTCCTCAATGTCCCCATTCAGGATATTGCAGAACTACCAAAGCAGATGTTTGAGAATAAGGTTACCAATCTTGCAAAGAAAACTCAAGGTACACTTATAATTAAAGAGTATCCAACTGCTTCTGCACATGCAGGTCACTTCAAGTCACTTCTTAATGAACTTGCACTTAAGAAGTCATTTAGACCTGATATTATTTTCATTGATTACCTCAATATTTGTGCTTCCTCTAGGTATCGCGGAAACAGCTCTATCAATTCTTATTCATATATCAAGTCAATTGCTGAGGAACTTCGCGGTTTGGCGGTGGAATTCAATGTTCCCATTGTCTCTGCTACTCAGACAACTCGTTCTGGGTATTGCTTGGACTTGAAAACACAAGTTCAAACACCGCAAGGTATGAAAGAACTTTCAAATATTCAAGTTGGAGATTTGGTGCTTTCTAATACTGGATATAATG
>Ga0222712_10002063_pt1 | contig 23664 bp, 37 predicted proteins | sample C33_657DmetaG_FD_165043 | JGI IMG/M metagenome (GOLD analysis project Ga0222712, IMG submission 165043) | Estuarine water microbial communities from San Francisco Bay, California, United States - C33_657D | ecosystem: Environmental > Aquatic > Marine > Unclassified | place: USA: California... | reverse complement strand
AATCTTAAAAGTGCTGGGAAGGTTTGTATTATTAGGGTCGGCAGGACCAGTGTACTCACGCAAAGAAACAAGAACCTTGTCTTTTACGATTGCACGACTGCTAGCAGTACCGATAGTTTGATCTTGGGTACGCTCGCGGCTGGTCTTTGTCCCAGGGTTGCCCCAGAAACGATAACGGTCCAGCTGCACAGTCTGTCCTGGCTGTTTAGTGAAGTCATGGACCACGACGGGCTCCGCCGCCATCTCCACGATATATGCTGGGTGAGGGCGGTACAGCTCCGCGCCCAACAGCTTGGGAAAGTCGTTATCGATAAACATAGTGGTTACTCAGCGTAAGGATTAGCTGAAACCTGAGGTTAATTACCTCAAAGTATCTGGAACATTTGCTCCATTAATAAAATTATAGCAAAGACTTACTTACCTCGATTATTAACCCATTGGACGGAATTGTGGATCGACTCCAGAGTAACCATCTACCATGTTTCCATAACGGTAAGCTGTAGGCGCCATTGCTCCCATCATGTGATAAGGATTAGTTGTTGGTGTTTGTAAAGCAATTTGCTGTGCTTGCACTTCTGGATTAATAAAACCCTGACCCTGTTGCTGAGACATTGCCATCATCTGTGCTGTGGCAGCCTGTTGCTGAGCAACTTGTTCTTGGGAGGATTTTTTTTGTGTGCTGCGTGCTTTAGCTTTTGTTTTAGCTTTCTTGGCTTTGTTGTGGTCCATTAGCGGCGACCTTTTTGTTGTGGTTGTTGAGTTACTTCTCCAAAAGGAAGCTGACCTGTTTGAGGCATATATGCTGAGATATATTGCTGTGCAGATGCAGTTGCCTGATCTTGGATTCTTTGTGAGGCACGCAAGTTATGCGCACCCATTAACCCATGTGTTGGTAGAGGTGATCCAAAAGTATTTAAATTTAAATATCCAGCTTGTAGATCCGGGGGCATTACTACACTTTGTGAGTGTGGGCTACCAATTTCAATAGCTTCTCCAGCCATTCGATGTAGTCCTTGCTCACGTTGGTAAGCAGTTGCCAATGCACCGGTAACCGCACCGGCTCCAAATCCAATTAACGCAGCGGATCCAACAGGACCGCCACTTGTTCCAATTGCAGCAATAAAATTAGCCGCACGTTTTCCTACTTTTTCCGTTGCTTGAACACCGCTCTTAACTGCTTCTCCAGCACTGGAAACAACGGATTGTACGTTCGGTGGCACATTAAACATTTTATGTCTCTATATTTAATAAAAAAGGGGTAGCACTTACTACCCCATATTCTAAACTTAATAGATCAACTAATGATCATTCCATTACCAGAAGTTTCTGGCGGAATACATCAGGATTTTGTTGTGCTGCATTCAAATAGCGCCATGCATTAGCGGGGTCACGGTCAGCCAACGAACCAAAACTATTCCAGAAATCCGCTGGATTGCCTTGTGTTTGTTGAGGCTGGGGAGGAACTGGCATGTCAGGACGCTGATACTGAGGAGCAACAGCTGGGTTAACAAACTGTTGACCAACAGGCCTGCTATAAGAAACTGATTCATCGGGAACAGGGTAAGGACCATTTTCACCGAAGAACTCGCAAGTATAATCAGCGAGTACATCAGGATCTGTAAGAATTGTCTCGTAAGCTCTATGCTCAGCGGATAACTCTTTAAGAAGATTAACTGCGTGAATTAACTGGTTATTGGTAACAATAAGAGCGTCTTCAATTTTGCAAGAATAATCATTAAGGATTACTGGACAATCAGCACCGAAATGATCAATTACACTAAGACTTGCTTCGCTTACTCCGTTTGCTTGGAGCTGGTCCCTGGTTAGTTCCTGAGAAGTTTGGGAATAACCGTTGGAGTAACCCTGGTTGCTGTTGATCCCAGGCGTATAGGTCTGCGTCCCCGCGCTGCTGTACTGGGGAGCCACTTGGGAACTGTAGTTGGCCGGGGCGTACTGCGGACTCGTTTGAGACTGTTGACCCTGGAACGGGAATTGCACCGGCGAACTCAGGAGTCCTACTACCCTGTTGAATGCCTCCTTGTAAGGATTCTCCGACTGGGGCGATTGTGGGGACGCCTGGTAAGCTTGGGGGTACGACGCTGTAGGGCTGTATTGCGTCTGGGGGACGCCCATCTGGGCCTGCATTTGCGGTGCTGGGGCCGTTACCTGCTGGTAAGGCGCCACCCATTGGGACGTTGTTGAAACCGTCGGCGCGTAGGCTGCTGTTTGAGAAACTGGAGCCGCGTAGCTGATCGGTTGGGTCTGAGATACTTGGGGTGCCGATTGGGTCGGCATTGCGGTATCGGCCTGCATAGGTTACCTCTTTTTGTAGGCTTTCGAGAGTTCGGTAAAGGAACGGTGTAAGATCAAGACGTGGGTCCGCAGCCATCGGTATATCCGGTTGCTGCGGATGCGGGGTCCTCATTTGCTGGTTAACCAGGTCAATGAAAGTAGACATCGCCCTCTGTACTTCACCCACCATGCGGAACGGGAAACCGGAGAGCATGCCTGCGATTTCGTCGTCCGTTTTTGAAGGGAACAAATACTTCAGTGCTTCAATGCTATCAACACCTAATTCCTGTAGGTTACGTGTAAAGATAGATTGGTTAAGTTTATCTTGAGCGGTGTCTTCATAAACAGGACCCATCCATCGCCAACAAACGGTTCTATCCCCATCTGGGGCAAGACCTAAAACCCCTGGCGGTATTGTTTTTGTTTGTATTGCGTTATCAATTGCGGCTTGTAAACCCTGTTCATACTTAGCTTTTGCTTTCTCATACTTTGCTTCAAGTTTTGGATCTTCTGAGTCTTCAGGTGGATCAGGATACTTTAAACCAGAACTAAAAGCAAGTGTTTTCCTAAATATTTGTTCTTCTTGAAAAATCATTAACTCAAAACATCTACAAATTCCGTATGTATAAATTTGCAAACATTTTTTCTTAGCTGTAGCACTTACGCGACCGTAAGCTGATTTAATTTCAGTTGCAGTTACATTTGTAATACTTAAGTCATCAATCCCTCCAAGGGCTAAACGTATCTCGGAGCGTAACTGTTCTGCGTATCTTGCTTGATCGGTGCTTATTGCATTGGGGGTAATAAAACCAACGCGGTCCGTAGGCTCAAGGTTTGCAATAACACGCGGCACCCTCATTCCAGTACCCGGTCTTCCAATATATCCAGGGGCTTGTCTGGTTACATTATCTTGGCGATAAGTAGAACTTGAAAGCGGAAAGTCAGATTGGAACCCAGACTGGCTTGCAATACTTGGTCTTTGAGAAACATCTCCATCTTTTTGCTCAATAATATCTTGCTTAGGACGGGAAGAAAGTAAAGTTGGGTTCCCAAAGAAAGAAAGATTAGCCCTAATATTTTTTACCATCTCATCGTGGGCAATAATTTGATTGCTTAGCCACTCAAATTCGCCACTACCCTCTGTCCCAAAAGCATCTGGATTATTGAAAACTTCAACACAAGGAATGAATTGCATTGTGTTTATAACTGTCTTCTTCCCTAACGTTGCAAACTCTAATGTTGAATCAAAATTTAATTCTTGCTCACTATGATACTCTTCAATTTCAGTCGCTGTAATTCTTAATCTCATGTAGCGTTTATCTGTTGATAAACCTACTCCAGAAAAACCACGATTTGATTTTACTTTATAAGGATAGATAATTATTACTTCTTCTAGTTCGCCGTCGGAACTATAATATGAACGGTAAGCATCTTTATCAAACCAATATAAACGATAAGTTTTTTTTGTAGGCCTTATATAAAATAAACCTTTTCCAAATGCAAGAAACCGATCCCAGATGGAATCCAACCTTGCATCAAGTTTATTAAACCGAATTACTTGTTGAACAAAATCAAATCGCTGTGTACCGAAATTATCCTGGTCAGGATAAAATTCCACGCCTTGACGAATCCCAAACATTTTCATTTGGGCAAGGTGTGCATTCACCAGCATGGTGTCCGCAGAGCCACCTCCGTCTCGACTGACAACGGATTTGAGGATAGAATCTAACGCTGACTTGCTATCGCTCATTTTTGAAAAATACCTGTTTTTCTATTATGCCTCAATTTTGTAACCAGCATGCAATCTTTTGAATGTAATCACATCGTCCTCTACCTCGACATCAAATTGTTCCCCAGGGATGAGGGACATGTCGTGACAAAGTTCGTCGGGAAGTGGGAGCAGGGCGGAGCCGTAAGCGTCCTGTTCAAGCTCGATGACGTAATAGCCGGTAGACATTTTTGAGTGTTTGTATAAGTTTAAGTTGCGTCAATACTCTAGCTCTAGTTTTCCTCTGGTCATTAAACCATTACAAAGCCAAATTAAAGCATCAACACAATCATCGTGGGAACTGACACCAAAATTTACGATCTCATCAGTTAAGGCCATAAATTTACGGTACCTGTTAAAGATTAGCTTACGTTGTTCAAATAAACCCATGATTCCCCTAAAACGTGCTACTTTGTCTCCGCGAAATCCTTTGACAGGATGCCAATTAATATTGTAAAGTCCATGATCACCTTGACAGATTCTTCTGAAATCAGCTTCTAAAGATGCTTGATAAGCTACAGCTTCAGACCATACATCAATAGCGTTTCCAGTCGGATGATAATCTTTCCCATCTTTGTGAACAACTCCCCACTCATACATCATTTCCATTAATGCTTCTAATTTTTCTAAGTTACCCATAATCCTGATTCGTTTGCAATCAATAATATGAATTTTGTCACCGACTCTTCCGCCCATAACAAAAACAGTATAGTCATTTCGTTCTTTTATTCCAGCAGACAAATCAACGCCAATGCCTAACGCATCAAACTGAGTGGAAATTTGACCCTTAATAATTAAATCTGGAGATACAGATAGTTCACTTGTTTGTACAATTTGGTTTTGATACTGAAAACTAAAACTTATAGGAGCCTGACGACGACGATCTTGTAAATACTCAAGTGACCACATCTCTGGCCAATAAGAAACCTCTTCTCCTTGATCATCTACCGTTATTGCGGATTGAACAATTTGAACCCAATCATTACCAGGTGTAAAAGTACTGGCATGAACATCGTCATGACGGAACCTAGTACCAAGGCAAATTGCACGCCCACCTTCAAACATTGTAGGAGTAATAACTGAGTTCCAGTTATCTTCCATTGCTACTCGTATATCTCTGTTCTTAATGTCGTCAGAGCTCTTAATCGGGTCATCTATTATACATAGATGGCTACGTTTTGATGTAACGGCACCTTTTAGGCCAGCGCAGCAAAGAGTGAATTCTTCTTCACCGGTAGATCTGATACCGGCAAATTTCCAATCAATACTCCAGTATTCGTTACTATTAATTCCTTTGGCAATTTTTACCATTGGGAATACTTCTTTATATGTTTTACTTTCTTCTATGATTCTTTTAATAGCAGCACTTTTTGGCCTGGCTACATCAACAGTATAAGAAATGTAAAGAATTTTTAATGGCTTCTTGTTTAAAGCATGTACACCAATTGTCCATGCTGTAAATAAACCTAAAATTGTACTTTTTGCGCTACCCCTAGGACCTAGTATATCTACATTTGGACCAGCAATATTAATTAAACATTCTGAGCTATTTCCAGTACATAAGTGCTGGTGCCAGAGAAGGTGATGTGTCGCTGGTGGTTTGTCTCCAACTACCGTGCAAAAATAAGCAAAATCTTTTCTTGCCAGCTCAATGTCAATATTGGAACTTTTTTTTACTATCTGTTGTTTTGCTGCAGCACGTGCGGTTCTTCGGTAAACGGAATAAAGTGATGTTCCTGCCATGCCATCAGCTTAAGGCACTAAACTTTAAGATTCTTCTGCCAATATTTTTGTCCATACCCCCATGGACGCTTCTTGAAGCGGTCCTTCAATAGGGTCGTCACGAAAGATTGATAGCATTTCCCGTAAGGCGCGATCTGCACCGGCAAGAATCAACCCTTGTTTATCTGTTAAAACTTTCTCATCATTTAATTGTTTTATTGAGCCGCGTAATTCTTTTTGCAACATAGCAATCCTTGCTGTTCCCATATCTTGTTTAACCATTCCAAGATCAATTGCATCACGTAACTTTGAAATGTCTAACTGCATTAACTCAATTTCTTCTTCTAATATGGCATTAAAATTTTTCTTTGAATGTATTCCTTGCGCCCATTCATTACACTCAACTATGCTTCCAGTAAAACCTAGAAACCTTGCATAAAGATACATTTGTATCGGTGATAGCGTTTTTTTGCAAAACGCATGAAAAGATTCTCTTTCCTTTTCTGTTAACTCTTTAATCCAAGTAATCATGTTCGATACTGATTTTGAGCTTGTTCATAATCTCTATTTTCTGCGTAACGCCTATACATTTCTTTCTGTAAATCAGAAGCTCGTTGTTCCGTTGCTGATTTACCAATTGTTTCTCTTTCTTCTTCTCCTGAAGTTTTAATTCCTAAACGCTGTTCCAGGCCGCTGGTTTGAACGGTAGCACGTGTTTCAGAACCGGTTTCTCTAATTCCAGAACGTTCTTCTGTTCCCCTAACTTTAGTTAGTGATTCTTCGCCAGCATAACGTTCCTTTTGTGTTGAACGTTCTTCTTTACCAGTTTCTTGAATACCTAAACGTTGTTGAGTACCTGATTCTTGAATTCCTAGACGTTGTTGAGCGCCTGAGGTTTCAATTCCTAAACGTTCTTGTATTCCTCTAGCACCTATTAAAACTTGCTCACCAGCATAACGTTCTCTCTGTGTTGAACGTTCTTGCTCACCTTTTGCGCCTACTGTTGCACGTTCTTCTTCACCCTGCTTTCCTATTGTCATCCGCTGTTCACCAGCAGAGGCCTGATCTCTCCTAATATCTTGATTAGTAAAGAATTCGTTTTGACTGCGATCTATTTCTGCACCAAACTCTGCATTTGAACGTGCTTGTGCATTGGCAATCTCATCCAACCGTACTTGAGTCTCATAAGACTGTGAGGGTACATCAGTAGTTGTTGGAGGAGGAGGAGGCGGCGAGTAAATAACTGTTGGCGATTTTGATTTTTGGTTTGAAGATCCCATGATTAAATTTTTATTAAAAAACTAGTTTAATAAAAAGCTGTTCAATTAACTTGAAAAGCTCTTTCCAGTATAACCAAGTTTTGCTTGTTGTTTCGCTGATGTATTAAGTGATGCTATTCCTAAATCCTCAAGGTACTTAGCTTGTGCCGCACTGGTAAGTTGATTTTGTTTGGCTGTCATAATATCCTGTGCTGTAGTAGGTAAGCCTTGTTTATAAGCAGCCCATTCTTTACTGGCACTTAAAGCACGTTGTGTTGCTTCATTAGCAGCAGCACTTAAAAACGGGTAGGTTCTTTCTAACTGCTGTTGCGTTAAATCACTTTGAAAAGCTGCTGCCTCGTTTCTTTCGGCCCTATTGTAAGGACCCATAATTTGTTGATATTGAATAGCTGCTATCTGGGCTGGAGATAAGTCAGGTACTGCATTAACCGTTGGATTAACTTGTTGTCCTGTTGCTGCACCAAACGTTGGAGCTTGGTAACCTGCCGGAACAAACTCTGACAAAAGAGATTGGTAATCTGTTTTATCAGTTGAAAATCCAGGTACGGCTTCAGAAGATTTAATACCCGTGTAATATGACTGAGCCGGATCGTCCCGTCTACCGGTTTTAAAATTCAACCCTAAGGAAGCAAACCTTGTAGGTGTATTTAAAAAATCAAATGGTGTATTAGCCATGATTACTGATATTGATATTGAGAAGCTAATGCATTACCAAGTGTATTTGCAGCATTGATTCCTATGGTTTGTGCAGTTTGTTGACCACGTTCTATCATGTTAGCGGCAGTAGAAATATTTTGGCGAATTTGTGCTGCAGCTAATTGACGTTGCATTTCGTCTTTTTTGGCCTGACTTAGTTGAGGATACATAGTATTAAATTGTTTTTGCAAACCTTTCATTTGAACATCTTGCGCCAGTTCCTCGACAGTTCTTGCAGTTAACCCCGTTCCGTAAAAAGCGTCATATAAATCCATTGGTCGGTTTTTATCTTGTAGTCCTTGTGGTAATGCTGCAACATTAGGCATACCTGGGACAGGTTGCATTCCGCGTACACCTGCAGTAACAGCACCGGCACCCTGTGTTCCAAGTTGTCCGATTGAGCCAGCAAGTGGAGCAAGTAAACTACCTGCAGCAAGTTGTGTGCCAATGTTAGTTGCGCCACCTAAAAAGCCGGGTGCCTGCGCTAACAACTCAGGAGATACTCCTTTATTGATTAAAGATTGTCCAAGAGCGGTGTCAAGTCCTAACTTCTGTCCAGCAAAACGAGTTGCTGCGCCACCAGCAAGACCACCTAAGCCTCCTGTAGCACCACCTAGTAGGCCTCCAGTGGCTGCGCTTGCGAGTGTGCGTCCTAAGTCACCGCCACTTCTTTGATAACCTTGAACACCGCCGACAAGAGCACCGAGTCCGGCGCTACCGAGTATTAGTGGCAACATAATCTAAATCCTTTTGATTACTATTTTAAATTAGGTAATTTCTAAACTATTAAGAATATTATCAAAAGAAGCTGCCAGCAACATTGCCAACTTCTCCGCCAATTTGTCTTCCTAATGCTGCACCAGCAGGACCACCTAGTACAAACCCGAGTCCCATGCCAGCTAGTTTTCCAATATCACCACCAACTCCTGGGCTACCTTGTTGTCCTTGTATAACAACAGGGCTGTGTGTTTGCGGGTAAACAACACCGAGGTTGTCTAAGATTTGTCCAGAGCCACCTGTAGAAGGTTGGCCACCGTAAGCCCCTCTTGGCTCATTTAACTGATTACTGTAACGATTTCTGTTTTGTTCTTTATTCAATGAATCCCAGATTTCCCCAGCAAAACGTTTTTTAGGTTCAGCTACTCCAAATTTATTCCAATCTATAGGTTCCTGTTCGTAATCACTTCTTTCGTACTTAGGAATAGTCCAATTATTAATTACATCCTGATCATTTGGACTCATAGATCCGCGTGTATCGTTATAATTACCATAAAAAGACTTGTTAGGGTCTAAATTATTTTCAGTGTTAAAACTTCCGCTTGTACCTAAATTAAAACCGTAAGCCATGATTTATTTTACGTAGGGAATAAGTTGTTGCCAACTTTGAGCTTGTGGCAAACCTAGAGCACTGCTTGCTTGCTCAAGAGAACCGTGCCTTTGCTTTAAATATTCTACAGGGTTATCTTTTTTAATCCTATTTTCTGCTGCTTTTTGAAGTACTTTTTTTGTTGCTGCTCCAACTGCAGCAGCGGTTCCTAAACCAATAGCTGCAATTCCGGCTGTTGTAAGAGAAGAAGGTGAGTATGTACGTGCAGCGCCAGTCTGTACTTGTCCCGTAATTGGATTTGTTGTTGGACCTGATCTAGATAAATCTATAGAAGAACGTGCATATTTTGTTTTAATTGGTAAGGCCGCATAAGCTGCAGAGGCAGCTCCAAGTCCGGCTGCTGTACCAAGAGCTCCACTTAAAGTAACAGGCATTCCTTTAAGTCTAATTTCAGGATCATTCAACCCTTTTGCACTACCGCGAACCAATCCTCCAATAGTAGTAAAAGATTGACCTTCTGGATCAATACCAATTAACTTACCTGGCTCCGGTTTTGAATGTTCGTATCGACGATATTGAGTATATGTAGAAGGTGCTACATCTGGACGTTCTTTTTTAAATTCTTGATAAGGAAGGATTTGACTGGTTTGTCCTAAGCCGTATCGTAAAGCTATTTCTAATGGTATTGATTGTGGAGTTCTACCTGTAGGATCTTTTTCTTTTGAAGTAGGTGCAACAGCTTTGTATCCTTTGGGACGCATACCCTGAGAAAGAGGTCCTGTGCGGCCACTAAGTCCAAGTAAAACGGCGGGTGCGCCTATTGTAAGAACCGCTCCTGTGACAGGATCCATTCCAGCAGCAGATGAAACTGCTTTTCCAATTTCACCAGCCATCCTTGGAATATTTGTATATTTCCAAATCTCTTTGCGAGACTGGTCTGTAAGAACGTCACCAACTGCAGAAGCTACAAAAGCTTCTGGTGCTGTTCTTAATTCAGCTATATTTTTTACTGCAGGGCCAGCAGCAGATCCATAGCCATATTTACTTTTATAAACAATATGACGTAACTCATCAGCAGCAGAGCTTACAAACTGTTGAATATTTGCAAGACTGTTTGTTAAATAATTTTTATTAGGATCAAGATTCATTACCTTAGTAAGAAACGTTAGGTGTCATGATATTGTAAGCAGTTTGCAAGTCTGCACTTGGGTTTCTATGTACAATTTCAGTAGGTGCATGATAATTTTTAGCTAATGCCAAATTAATTTCATTGTTATATCTTTGTTGTTCTAACTCTGCATGCATTTGTTGCATCTGCATTAGTTCGTGAGAATTACTATGTTCTTGATTATGTGTCTCGGGAATAATTGCATTTGTAATTGCATAAGCTGCAGGTGAAGCTACCATCTGACTACCGGTTTGAGCTGCCCATTCTGGGACGCCGAGTGTTTGCATTCCCCCAGCTAACGGCGTTGCTATTGCTGCTTGCACCCCAGTGTTAAGAAGTGATTGAGGAATATTATATTCCGGGCGTTTACCCATTAAACGTGGTACAACTTGTTGAGCAGCAGTGTTAATAGCGGTTTCAGCAAGCACGCGCTTACCTATTCCTTTAATAGTATTGGGGTCACTAAAAAAATTTTGTAATGCTGTTCCAGCTAAACGAATTGGTTCTGAGTAATTCATGTAGTTGCTACTCCCCCTGCACCTGGGAATTTACCTGATACTACATTACTATCCCTTAAGTCTTCCATTGGTTTTTTAGTTCTAAATTGATCTACAGAAGAAGAAGTTATTGCACGATCTTCTTCAATTAAACCCCTAGAAATTCCTGTTGAATATTTAGATACAAAGTCATTAGCTAATGTTTGATCATCAGGATTAGCAAAATAAGGAGCACCATCTGCATCATCATATTTTTGTTGCGATAAGTCTGCAGTCTTACCGGGAAAAATACCTTGTGAATAAAAAGTTTTACTATCAGGATTTAATTTATACCTAGCAATAAAATCATTTTTAAATGAATTTGGATCTGATGAAGATTTTGGGTTAGGACCTAAAATCCCTACATCAGGAGATTTACCCGCTCGTCTGGCTTGATCTGCAGGCCCAGTATAATCTTGACTGTATGGTGCTTGCATTTTATTATTTGTTTTTAGATTGTTTGTGTTTACGTAACTTACTTAAAGTTTTTACCAAGTTAGCTTGCTTAACTGTTGTCTTGTCATATTCATCTGGATTTGCTGTTACTTTAGCGGTTAATTCTTTAACAGAAATACCACGTTCTTCAGCTTTTTTTGTAAAGGCACCTGGGCGTTTAATTGCTCCTTGAATCCAATTTTTATTTTTAGTCATTACTAAAATAAAAGAAGTTTACGTGCATAATCAAGTCCAGATGATTTAGAGGTTAATCCGTTTACCACTTCAGTAATTTGTTTGGCTGCTAAGATCTGGGGTACTTCATATAAAGATTTGGAATATTGACGAACCTTGTCGGCAGCTTTTTGTGGTAACCAACGCTCAGCAATAATAATTGAAAGTTTTTTAACTTCTTTATCTGTTAGCTCACCATCAGCAACTGCTTCTATTGTCAGTCCTATTGCTTTGTCAATATCTGATCCATACCACTTAGATAAGTTTTTATCTAGAATCGGATCTATAACGTCATATGTTTTTTTGATTATAGGGCCGTACTTAAGAAGATAAGAAACGGTTTTAATTTTATTAAATTTAGACACTGCATACGTAACGATAGCGCCAGCCAGAATGAAACAGCTTGGGATAAGAATCGGTTCTAGGAAGGTCATGTTAGTTCTAATTTTCCCTTATTCTAGCTTAATATGGGTTAAGTTTAGTACCTAAGCCAAGTCCTTTCATAGCTTGTGAAACTGATTCAGCTGAAGGGCCTGGGAGTGCTACTGGAATTTGACTGGTGTCTGATCTAATAATACCCCTGGAACGTGAACGTCCGGCAAGTTTACCAAAATTTTCAAGTCCTATTTGAGCTGTAGAAGTGTTTCGTGCAACGCCCATTAAAGTATTCAATGCTCCATGAGATAACTCTGGGTCACTGGCTGCAGTTAAATTAATGCCTGATTGCTGTAGAACATCATTAAATTTTGCAGCCATCATTGGATATACTGATTCACTTATCCCTCTTGTATTTATAAACTTATTGGCAGCATCAATAAAAGCTGGATTTGTATTTTCCATAACCTGACCAGAGTTTGTAATGATATCGGGATTAGGCAGCTCAATGCCATGGTGTGCTGCATGTTGTTGTACAACATCTGCAAACACTTTATGTGCTTGTGCGCCAGTGCGTCTTTTAAATTCATTAGTAGTCATCGGTATTATTCCGCTTTCTGTTTTTAAATGCAATACTTGACTTGAGCTTTGTGGACTAAGTAAAGAATTAAACATGCGAACCTTCTGAGGGTTAGTGGCTGATTTATATGTAGCTGCTGCTATCTCAGGATTCACGTCAGTTGTTTGTCCAGTAAAACCTGCATACTCAATTCTTCCTTCAGCAAGAGCTTCTTTATCTAATGCGCTTACATTACGCATGGTTCTACCACCAGCGGTTGAAATTACTGCATTAGGGTCTGCTGTTTCTTGGCTTACTCCAGGTACGTAGTCACCACCAAGTGTTGCACGGGAGGCACTTTGACGCCCTTGTTTTGTTAGACCGGCTACGTTCTCTTCTGTAAACCGCTCAAGAAAATCTTTTGAAGTAGCTCCTCTTATTTCACCTGTTCCAACTTGCATTGTGCGTCCAGTTTGAACTTGACCAGGATCAAATGTTTGAGAACCGATTGCAAGATAATCTGTTGGGGTAAAAGCTTTTTGTACTGCAGATGATAGTTCACCACCACGAAGAGCAGCTTGTGCATTTTCCGGTGTAATCCGTTCTCCAGTTTTAGCATAAACTTCAGCAACAAGGTTTGCAGCGTTTAGTTCTTCAGGAGAAGCGTTACGTACTGGACGTGGGCCACGTGCATACCAGGGGTCGGGAACTTTACCTTTTATTGTTTGAAGAGGAGCATTAAAAGATTCTGTAGATTTACTAGCTGGTGTGTACTCTCCGGTCCAGGGGTCCGCACTTTTTGTTAACCCGGCTACAAATAAATCTACTTCATCTGTTAACGATGGGTTAAGAGATGAAGTTTGTTGTGATGTAGTTGATGGTATTGTTTCCGGCAACTCAACACTTGATAAAGATCTGATTCGTTCTGATAGACCTTGTTGTTCAAGTCCTGGTAAATTTGGCAGTGAGGGATCAGTGCTTTCTACACCGTACTTTATATCAGAAAACGACATACCTGATTTTAATTTGCGTGCAACATTCGCAAGACGTGTTGCTGCTTCTCTTCTTTGATGTTGTGCAACAATATCTCCTGTCTGGCTTGGTGCAAATGTTTGGCTAGATGTAATTACCTCACTTTCTGTAACTGGTTTAATATTTAAAAGCTCTCGTTCTGTTGAACCAACGGGAGAGTTTTTTGCAATTTGTATTTCTTGTGTAGCTACCGGAACATCCGCCTGGTTATAACGTTGTGCTGTTGTTGGAGGAGTTACATCACCAGAATTACGTATTGTATCTGGATCAATACCACGGTCTGCCCCTATTCCCCCTAAGAAACTGGAAACACGGTTGCTAATATTTTGAGCGCCCTGTTTAACTGTTGTTGCAGCATTTTGAACCGTTTGTCTTCCTTCTGGTGTAGAAGCAAGAGCAACTCCACCTGCAACAAGTCCAGCACCAAGGGCGGCACGACCAATATTACGTACTAAATCGTATTGTTTAGATGTATCTTCAATGCGTTCTGCGTCTTGATTAGTATTATGTTCTCCAGTAAGCGTTGAATCATAAGTACCTACGATTTTAGAAACATTATTATCTGGCGTAACAGGAGAACCGAAAGCACTGTTTGCATTTAAATGTTGAGCAGAAACCGGTTGATTGTATATAGCATTTGATCCAGGTTGTTCTAGAACCCTATTTGCCCCTGATTTACCAAAATTACGTACAAAATTATGTACGTGAGGAGCTAAAGCCATGCGTTCACTTGCAGTTTCAGGGTAATTATTACCTGTAACCGATGCCCATAGGGCAAAATCTTGTGGTGATACAGGCATTTTATGTAATTCTTCAATATTATTGATTTTAAGCTCTATAAATATGCTTGTAACCCTATCGGCGCCTAAAAAACTGTTATTTGGGGTAAAAAACCCGGCAGGTATCAGACAACTACAGAGAGAGGAAGCGAGCTGAAACAAAAAAAGAAGTTCTGGGTGGGTAGGTGTGTTGTGTTAGATGTTTAGTAGGTTGCGATAGGTTACTACCTGCTGCGATTGATGGATTTATTTGATGGGTATAGCAGGATTTGTGTTTCACCTGCTGCGTTTTAATCATGTTTGAGTTCATTACAGCTGACATTGTATTAATCGATGGTGACTACTTTGAATACATCGATAATTTTGACTGCAACGCACCATCGGAACTATTACCTCTACACTTCGGCCCACAATTACCATACTCTCCAGAAATTCCTTTCTAAATAGGGGCCTTCGGGCCTCTAATCCTACATATACCCTGTTATAATCCCCATTCCTTAACCTACACGCTACATACCCTTACTCTCCCTTATAATCCCTTCCACCGCAATCACTCTCACCTATAGCGTCAGATAGAAGGTGGCGCGTTAAAAAATTTTCGGCAGGACCTGTGGAATACTAAAATTGAATATTTTGTTTTATCACTGCTTAACTTCTGTTTTATTCTTGTTTTTTTTCTTGCTTTATTCCTATTTTTTTCTTGCTTTATTCCTGTTTTAAACTGCAGTCGTTTGTTGCATAAGACTTGTATTTATTCAGGAATTTATTTTTGTATTTAATACTACTCAGTGATAGGTAATTGTTTTTAGGGGTATACCTCAGAAATAACCTTATAAACAGTTCTCTTAACTGCTTCCAATTCTAACAAGAATTGATCTTCTTGCACCTTAATATTTTATTTATTTAATGACTTAATTTTGTATTTAAGTCTGCTTCGTTTCGGCCAATTACAGCCTGGCCTTAGATGCTGTTTATTCCTTTGCACAACAGTTATGTCCACCACCGCTGTGTATAACATGCTCCAGGATTTAAGACTCCTGGCACGCAGAGATTCCAGTGAACACCGACCTTTGGTTGATCGTGAGCTGGAGCAATTCCGACTTGAATTCTTGAATGCATTTGAAACATTTTTGGATTTAGGTACAGATAACATGCAACCCTTCATTGTGGTTGCTAACAAGATCATATCCAATAATAAGGATCTGATCAAATGGCTTAAGCATCAGCTTGAGCTAGAAGCTGACTGGTAATCAGACCAGCAAGGAGGTTTAAGTCCTCCTTCAGCAATTGCCACACTTAGTGGCATACACCAATTCACCCTGTCTTTATTAATCATGAACGAACTAACAAATTCTTTCGCAGCTATCGGAATAGGTATCGTAAGTGGCATGTTACTTCTTATACCTGTGCAGAAAATATCGAACACTTTAGCAGTAAACAGTTGCGCATCCAGGCCAACTCATCATTTGGTTGTCATTAAATCTCCAGCAGGACATGGATTGTATTGCATAAATAAGAAGTACAACTGATTTTTGCACTTATCCATCACTACTGATGGATTTCTGCAGAGTTCTTCTGCACTTAAACCAATTCAACCTAATTGAACATGTTTACTATTTATCCAGAAGACGCTTTTTTTGTTGCAGAAGCAACAGCAGAAGCTACCGCACAAGCAGTTTCACCAGCTGAATTCAATATGGATTCAAAACACTTGGTAGTTAAAGCAACAGTTGCTGCTGTATTAGCAGGTGTTGCATACCTTGCAACGCGACCCAGAGTAAAACGAACAGTTGCTGAACTGTTCAAAGCTGAATCCGTTTAAGCGGTCAGGGAGGTGCAATGCCTCCCGCAGCTCTTACCAACACTACGTTTTAATGTTTTGTTGGTTTTATTGAGTAAGTTATGTATTTAACTTGCTTCGATGGACAATTCACCCAACAGGCTTCGGCCTGCCCAACACACACGCCTCCAGCGGAGATAGGCACCGCACACGTGGAGAAAATCCATGGAACTTGGAAAGCTGACTCAAGAGCAAATCATTTGCGTTCTTGAAAGTTTGCACTCCTCTGCATCAGATATGCACGAGGATTCAGGTTTGTCCTATCAAGAAGCGCTTGTAAAAGCGTTTCATGATTTATGGACTTCAGTAGAAAACTGATCCGTTAAAGCGGGTGACCAGGTGCAAACCCTGGTCCAGTTATTGCCTAGTCCGCAGGAGATGGGCACCTGCACACATTGAGGTATCCTCATGGATTTAACCACAGGTTGGAAAGAACATCCATGTGTTCCAGGTGGTTATCACTTGGTTTACATCGATGAAATGATTGGTGAGATATCTATTGTTACTGGACCAAGAGGTTCAGGATTAATGGCAGCTAACAATCCGGGACAAGAACCTACTTATGAAGTGTGGTTTGAAGGAATGTCTGAGCCAACTGGTCACTTAACACTAAGTGAAATCAAAGGCATTATTAAATACATACGTCAACGTGATTGGGTTTCAATAGCCCGTCAAAAGATTAAAGCCGCCCGCAGAGATAGGCACTGCACAACTTTGAAGTAACATGCTCTCCTGGTCTCCCGAATGCTTTCCAACTCATCGCGTTACTTGGTACAACGGTCAGTCCACACAAGTTCATTTTGAAGTTCTTAAAAGGAATGAGTGGTGCCAAGTAGATGTAGTTACTTTGAAAGAGATGCCTACTGGCGTTAAAGAATTACAAACAGTACTTAGTGATTGTTATCAGGATTTCGTCTGCTAACGATTAAAAATTATTTGTTTATCCCAATTGCAGCCTGGGACAGGATGCTGCACTATTCCTTTGCACAAAAGCTATGTCCTCTGCTAACAACGGTAACTTGATCGGTACAATCGTATCCGAAATTAACTACCGTCAACCCAATGATCAACTAGATGTAACACAATTCCGTGTTGCTCCAGTTGATGCACGTGATGGCGATTCTGCTATTCCTCTCACTGCTTACAACGGTGTAGGGAAAAGTATCGCCGATAAATACAACCAAGGCGACACGGTTGGTATAACCTACCGACTGCGTTATACAACTTGGCAAGATAAAGAAGGTAAGTACTTAAGCCGTATGGAAATTGTGGTAACTTCTATTACTACAATTCGCCTTGGTAAAATCAGTACCGCCAAGCGAGCTGAAGAAGCAGCTGGTACTAACAGACCAACTGACGATCAACTTAACCTCCAGGAAGATAACCTCTTACTGGCTTCTATTTGACAATCACACTTAGGGGATCTACGGATCCCTTTTCTGTGGTTCTCAAATGAGGACCACTTTAACTTTAAAATCCAATTGCATTTATCTAATGTCTAGTCCAGAAAGCAACATGTATTTGACATTGTTTGATCGAATAGCATTAGCCAACTCTGCTCGACTTAGAGCAATGAAGACTTTAAATAATTCAAAAAGATTTAGTAACGAATATGAAACAGCAAAATTATGGGTAAATAGTGTAAACATGAAGCTTAATGGCATAAGCATAACTAGATAAATATTGAATGGTCTTAAGGTTTTCTTTATATTTCCATATAAATAAATTTCTTCCTCTTCACCATTCAAATGTTTCGTTTCCTCTCCACCTCCTTAATTGCCACTGGGTCCGCTTTCCTCATCTGGTCAAAACTAAATGACAACCAGAAAAATAACATCAAAGAACTTATCAGTAACAACAGACGGAAACTTGCTAACCTAATCTCACCAGATATAAATGATGGCGATCTAACCAACCTGGTAGATCCTTCCGTGCTAAAAGAAATCGCTAAATACTGTGGTGAAGATCAACCCAAACCAATTAATCCTCCTCAATAAATACCAAACCAAATAACTTGCTTCGCTTAAACATCTTTTTGTTTTGTGAATCAAGTTTGTATTTAAGCTTGCTTCGTTCCACTCCTTTGCACAAAAACCATGCGCCAAGATCATTCTTTCCTCTATCAAAAGGATAACGACGGTTATCTAATCACCATCCGTGGTGACTTCGCAGAAATGTTAAGAGTAAACGTTCTTGAGAAACGTTCTCAATACATAAAGCTTGAAGCGCCTATCAACGTTATTCGCAAAAGCGTCAACATCCTAATAGGACAAGGTTATCGTCAAAAGCGAGATCTTGATCTATCATGGAAGCCGTTGGCTGCTGACTAAAATCTGCATAAAGGCATACGACTTAATAAATCTATGCCTTTTCCAACCTGTCCCACCACCACCAAACCCATGACGACCGTTCACCGGATCGATACAGGCGAGACCTACGAATACACCTTGAACCCAGAGCAGGCGGTTATTGCTGCCTACGAGCAGTTCACTTGCGGCAACTGGCATACATGGCGTTACGTCAACCCATCCCAGCACTTGGGTTACAAGCGCACCGCCAACGGCCATAGCTGCAACGGCTATTGGGCCAAAGCCTGATCTCAGTCCAGGGCCTTTGGGCCTTGGCTGTGGCCCTCAAGCCACCACCACCACCACCAACAACAATGCAAATCTCTTCTGAACAAATCAACAAAATAGATTATGTTATTGCAAACTTTAATTTTGAAAAAGTTCACCTAACTATGACAACCCTTGATTGGGTTTGGAATAATGAAAATAATCAATTAAAAGTTCCTTCCATTGCTGAATTAAAAGCAACAGCTTCTTATCTCTTAATGCAGACACTGAAAAATACTTCAAAGCAAGAATACACATGTTCAACAGGAGGTATTGTCGCTACAAGAGAACTTGAAACTGATCAAACGCCAGAAATATTTCAACTGTACTTTATATTGACAAGTTGCGATTCAGAATTTTACCAGTAAATTCACACTGCAAATTTCAAATGAAGTATCAACCTTACTCAGGGTTATCCTTGGTAGTATCTGGTTTTGCACTTGCTTTTGTTCTATTTAATGGACTTCAATACGTAGTAAATCAAAACGTCAACAAGTATTGCAACGTCCTACTTAACAAAATTATTACTGTTGAACATATTACTGGAACTTCTAAATTTTGTATATCTAGGAAGGTATTAGAAGGACCTACCAATTTAACCTTACCCCAGTAACAACACAACAATGGCTCACTCCATAGAAATTTCTATCTCTGTAGATAACGATGCTTTTGGCATTACCTACACAGACCAAGCTAATGAAGTAGCGCGAATTCTAGATGAACTATCAGATAAATTAGTTAACCATCCAAAACATCTTTCTCTTGCTTCTAATTCTTTAAACTTAAAAGATATCAATGGTAATACTGTCGGTTTCTTTAGAATTGTATCCTCCTGACTACAGTACAAATGAACTCATTTGATCAACCTTACACTGCTGACATGCTTGACGCACTAGCAGACATTGCAGACGAACAAGAGTTAGCAATGCGTGAATCAGAACAGAATGAATGGGATGGTGTAGACAAATTCCCAACTACTAACTTTCCTCCGCCACCAAATTATGATTAAACAACAAGACCATAATGATGATCTAATTACAATCATCATTGCTCTCATCTACTCTTTTCTTACAATCATTTTTCCAATCCTATGGCACTCTTACCAGAACAGCAAATCATTGCTAAAATCCTCGACTATGATCCCGTCTCAAAAGAAGACGGTCTCACCCAGTACGACGTTGACCCCACTTGTTCTATTGACACCCCAGGTGGACATAAAGCTGGTGACATCTACAAAACCAAGAATGGTGTCCTCCGTTACTACTGGGTTCCAAGAGGAGCCAACTATACCAAAGAAGAGAAGAGGGACCTCGAAGGTTGGTACGACATCCCCAACCTTGAAGACGTTGAAGAATGGGTCTTTGATAGCGTCTGTTTCACTCCAGCAGACGACGAACTAGAACCAGATCATCCTGATAGCTGGTTATCATTACTTAACTTAATTTAAAATAACATTCATTTTTAATCTTCAAAATGAAACTATTAACTAAAACCATTTCAAAAAAGATTCCACCTTTATATTCACAAGAAGGTAAAGGCGACGCAGCTATTGCATATTTAAAATTATTCACACCATGGTCCTCTTGGACTTGGTATGTAACCGAAATGGATCCAGAAACCAAAGAATGCTTTGGTCTTGTAGATGGATTTGAACGTGAACTAGGTTACTTTAATTTAGATGAACTAGCTAGTATAAAAGGTCCAGGTGGATTAAAAATTGAACGCGATCTTGCGTTTGAACCTACACCACTAAATAACCTATTACAAAACCAAACTTAACTAAACACCAAATCACATCATGGACATTCAAAACATCGAAGTTGTAGGTGATCTAGCAATTATCTATGCCTATATAGATAACATGATCCTAGTTCAACATCGTAATGAGGTCACTCCAGATGAATACAAACACGGTTTATGTACATCTGATGTAGATGTATCTGATATACCAGCCTGGTTACCATTAAATCAAATGAGCTTAATTGAAAAAATTGCAGTTATAGAAAAATATATAAATTTAGAAAAACTTGACTGGACTCTTATAGAAGATGAAGTTGATGGAGATACAAATGATATTTACTAAAGTATTTCCACTTGATTAAACATCCGAAAATTAACAAATGACATTCACCAAAAAGCAACTTGTTGATGCTTATGTTACTGCTTTGGTAGAAAATATGGAGCTTTCAGATCTTATGGCGTATGCCTGTGATGATCTTCAAGAACATTTTGCAAACTACACCATGGAAGAATTAGTTGCTGAAGTTGACAATATTGCTCCTCGGATATTATCAGAAGTAATAGAAGAATTTAAAACAACTAACACAAACAATTCAAAGGTAACACAATGTTAGAAGGAAGACACATTATTGTCCATCTTAAAGAATGGAAATCAATCATCAATGCATTAGATATTCTTGAAGTTTTACTAAAAAGTAAACATGAAGACCTTACTTCAAATATAAATAACGATTTACTTGAGTCTCTTCAAGCACATTTTAATGCAGAAGAAATTTCAAAATTATCAGACAGAATCTCTCAAATCCGTTGACAATACTGATTAATCTGATCAGTATAACAAACTTTAAGTTACTTTAAAATTTGTGAACGTAGTTGTGTTTTGCATGACTACGTTCTAAAATAACGATCCGGTCCTGGATACGACCTTAAAATTTTCTAGTCCCTTTCATCCTGCACCATGAATTCAACCGAGGTTCACTCCACAACAGAAGCCATGCTCCGATATGGAGGACGCTTTTTTCAATCACTAGCTACAGCAATACGCTATGCAGACAGTGAAAACAGAGAACGTATATTTCTTGCCTTTCCTAAAATCCTTTCTGAATACGGTCCACAAAGCAAATTCTACATCACAACAGAGGAATAGAAATGAGGCAAACTGAAATTCACTTTGAAGACACCACATTTACTACAATCAATGGAAAAGTTCATATATTCAAAATGAATCCCATGAGAAAACTTGACTTAATTATAAAAGCATTGAGAAATATTATTAAAGAAGAAGATAAACTTCATATGATGGATTGCAATTTGCCAATTGGATCAGATGAAAAAATATTAAGTGCGATTGAAGAACTTGAATACATTACTGAATACGATCCAACAGACGATATGTCTGATGGCGAACCTAGTACAACAGCAGATGAAATGCATTCCTCTGCATGGAAACAACACCTAGCACTTCACTCCTAATGAACAACTACGTTGCCTTAGTATCAGATCAAACATTGCGAGTTTCCTGGGTTTATCTAGCAGCTAACTCTTGGGAAGACGCTGTAGAAGAACTTGAAACAACTGGATTTGAAGTTGTTGAAGATCAGACAGATGACTTCTGTGACGTTGATTTGTCTGATGAAGCTGAAAGAAAGGACGCTACTATATCAACTATTGAAGAACTTCTACCTTACGTAATATTGTATTCATGAACAGTTCTCTTACTTGTCCATCTGAGAATGCAAAAACAGGTAAAATTGCTGTCTCAACTACTTCAAGAGATTCTTGTCCACTTAATTGTAAACTTATAGGCAAAGAAGGAGGTTGTTATGCAGAAGCAGGTTACTACACACGAATGCACTGGGATGCTGTTACAGCAGGTACACGTGGATTAGAACCTATTCTATTCATTGAAGAAGTTAAAAAGTTACCTCGTTTTCAAATATTCAGGCACAATGTTGCTGGTGACTTATGGCATGAACCAGATGCCGTAGATATTATCAACCAGGGATACCTTTATAAATTAGCTAATGCAATCTCTCATTTATTAGCTGCTTGGACTTATACACACCATAATTTAGATGGTATCAATGGTGCAATCAATAAAGAAATTATCTTTAATTCAATTGAATTAGGTTTTGTTGTTAATGTATCCACTGAATCTTTAGATGTTGCAGCACAACGTTACAAAGAAGGACTACCTACCGTAGTTGTACAACCAAAAGGACTGCCAACTGCTTTTCTACATGACAAAGTTTCCTTTGTTCAATGCCCAGCAACCTTACCAAAATCTAAAATTACATGTCAGACCTGTGGAGGCAGGTGGAAAAAACCGTTATGTGCCAGAGCAGATCGGACTGTTGTGGTAATATTCCCAGCGCACGGCATACGTGCTAAACAAGCAGTACTCCAGTGTTCTTAACCAAATGAAAAAGGTTGCCAAAGATCGTTTTGTTACAATTGCTATCTATCTTGATGGCGAATGGAAAGAACTTTCGTACAATACGCAAAATCCCGCTTGGAAAGAAATTATCCAAATTGTAAGTCAAGCTAAAGATAAATTTAGACTTATCTACAACTAAGGAATTACCATGTTCAAACCAATGCCACCAATTCAACCAATGCCACCAATTGGTCCTCCCAACTCTTTAACACCTTTAAATATAAATACGCCACTTGGAACACTAAGTGGCCACATGATAAAAGTAGGTATTATTACCCTAACTCAACTAACCAATCCACAAGGAAAGCAATTGAACCTAAGATCAATTGATTTAGGAATAACAAAACAAATTGATATTTATTAAATGTTAAATTTTGTATGTTCTTCTTTAACATGCGTTCAAATGTATTTAGGTATAGGCTACGTAAATATGCAGGTTAGCAATACTTTAATTTATTCATCTTATTACAAAGATAAAACATATGTTTGCAATGTTGTTGCGGACAACTATCAATGCCAATTGTCAAACTAAACTGCAGTCAATATAATTTATTTCTTATATAGTCCTTAAGAAAAGCATTATCTTCATCTATATATGAAGCAGGTTTTTTAGTATTTTCAATATTTATTGAAAGAGGCGTAGCAATACGATTATCATTAAATTGTTTTAATTGTTTTTCCATTTGAACTTCAACTGGCCCAGATGTATTTACCGCTCCACTTGTTTGTGAAAACGGAACTTGAAATCCAGCTCTAACATACGGTTCATTGCCAAAACTACCAGCTACTTTAAAAGCTCCCTTCCCAAACGATGCTGATTTTGTTTTTG
>Ga0222712_10002062_pt1 | contig 23666 bp, 15 predicted proteins | sample C33_657DmetaG_FD_165043 | JGI IMG/M metagenome (GOLD analysis project Ga0222712, IMG submission 165043) | Estuarine water microbial communities from San Francisco Bay, California, United States - C33_657D | ecosystem: Environmental > Aquatic > Marine > Unclassified | place: USA: California... | reverse complement strand
TTCAATTTGGGGTCTACTTCACCGCCGTGCATCATCCTGCGGTATTCGTCTTCAGACACGCCAATTGCTTCAGCGTCCTTTTTGATATCTTGCGTGTCTGCCTTAGCCATTGATTCCAAGGCAGAAAGCTTGTCACGACCCAAGCCTTTAAGCTCAGGGTCGTCGTATTCCATTTTTGCAGTACCAGTCAGCGCGTCCTTTGCGTCCTTCATGGCCTGTACGGCGTCTTTTGCCCGCAGCGACAAATAGGCTTTGTGGTTTGCAGCGGTAAGCTTCGACGGATCACCGATGTCGTGTCCGGCGGCTTTCAGCCTCTCTGCAATCTTGGCTTTGTCGGCATCCGTGAGTGCAGCAAATTCTTGGTCTGCACGCTCGACGCCCTCGGCGGTCATAGCTACGCCGCCGCTGGTCAGCATCAGGCCGACATCGCCACCGAAGTAAAGATTGGCCATGCTTTGCAAATCTTGCTCAGCATTCTGGCTTTTCTTGATCGCCTGCATGGCGTTGGCACCGCCGCGAGCTATCGCCTTGTCGTCGGCAAGAAACTCGCGACGAAGCTCTGACAACACTTGCAGGTTTTGCTCGGTATCTCGTGCAGCTTGTTTGCCTTCGTCTGTGAATCCGGCGTTACGCGCATCCATGCGCTTCTTCTCGATCTCTGCCTGATCCTTGCCGTAGAAACGCTCAAGCTGCATGTTGTCGATAAACTTGGCAACAACCTCAGCCCGCTCGTCAGGCTTTACGGCAATTAAGGCATCACGCAGCTGCGGATCAAGACCTGACATCTTCATCAGGTCTTCGTTGCTGGCCATCAAAGAATCTTTTTCGCCAAAAACACCAAGAGCTCGCAACTGATTCTCAGCCATCAATTGGTCTTCTGCGTGCCGCAAAAGAACACGCTCGTTCTCGTCGTAAGTTTTGCGATCGTCTTCGCTAAGCTTATTGCGCTCTTCAGCTGTCAACTGCTGCGGAAGCCCAAAAGCTTTTCGCATTTCTTCTCGACGAGCAGTCGCAGCTTCGCCAGTTGGCACAATTTCTTTCGCACCACGGCGGCCGCGAATGATTGCCTTCTTACGCTCGTCGTCTTCAAGGTCACCGACTTTCAAACCGGTGCCAAGCGTTTCTTTCAACTCGGCAGCTTGCTTGTCCACGGAACCGACGTAAGCTCGCATTTCTTTGCGAATCTGTTCACGGGCTGCTGCCGGATTGACGCCCTTAGCGGTCAACTCGTCGTATCGCTTCCTGGCTTCTGCCGTGAAGCCTTCCAGATCGCCGTTGACCATTTCATCGACGGCATGCAGCTTTTTCTGCTGCTCAATGGCGGCCAATGACAAGAAGTCACGATCAGTTAAGGCGGTACCGCTTGCTTGTGCGATGTCTGCCGCACTGACTTCGCTGTACTCAGCCAAAGCTCTGGCTTGATCGCCGCGATTTAAATGACCAAGCTCACGGGCAGCACGTTCAGCCTTGCTGATGTCTGCCATATTCAACTTGCCTTCAATATCGTTTAGCCCGGCGCTATCGCCAATTTCCCTGGCTGCTGCGACATCCTTGGCCAAAGCCGCTGTTTCTTTCTTGATTTCAGCGGCCAGCCTGGCTCGCTCTTCCGGAGAAGCGCCTGCAAGTTGTGCTGTCTTTTCTTCAATCAGGCGATTACGCTCGCGAATCCTCTCCATGACCGGAGTCAATTCCTTGGCAGCCATGTCGGAGCCTGCTCCAAACATGTCACCAAGCAACGTTTGAATATTGGCATCTTCGCCGCGATCTCCTTGTTTCTGTATGGCGGTCGCGGCCCGCTGCAACAAGCTACCCTTGGGTCCAAGACCAGACATGGCTTGGTTGAGGCTGGCCCTGGCGGTAACCGTAGCTTGCTGCTCCTGCATGTTCTGGCGAACACGCTTGCTATTTGTCTGCGCGTAACCTGTGGCGTCCATGCCGTAGAAATGTTGCAAAACATTCTCACGAGCGCCGAACGAGGACGTAGCAAGGCGCTGGGCTTCTTCGTCAGAAATAACGATACCTTGGTTTGACGCCTCGGTCTTAATGGCATCAGCAATGATTTGATTTCTTTGCTTGGGGTCTTGCAATTGTTCCAGTGACAAATTCTCTGCTGCATCAGTTGCAGCACGGCTCAAAGCCATACCGGCGGCACGACGCTGGCCAATATCTTTGATTTGACCCAGAGCCGCAGAACCAGCAAAACGATTTGCTGTAGACTTTTCAATTATTCGATTGATCTCGTTGGCTTGTTGCGCCTGTACTGCGTCTTGCCTTTCTGGCGTCTCAGCCATGGCACGAATGTTTGAAGTTCGGTCCGCCAACATTTGGTTGTAGTCGCTGGTGTTAACACCCTTGGCAGCGCCCCTGGCAATCAAAGACCTGAATTCATTTTCGCGAGTAGGTACTCGCTTGGTTACGGAATTGCCGTTGTCATCCACATAGGTGTAGCTGTCTTGCTTGGCATCAATGGCTGCCAAGGCTGCTTTCATCTCGCGGCCAGCTTGATTTTCGGCAAAGCCGCCAGACTGCTCCAGCCGGGTCATGACTCCCAGTGCGTTAAACATCTCTGAGTTAAGGCTGGCTGCGTACTGCTGCTGTGCGGATTGCTCAACCTGTTGTCGATTCAAAGCTCCGAAACCAACAGCACCGCCCAGCTGCGCCACAGACATGCCAGCAGCAACGCCAAGGCGTGTGCTAGCGTGGTCAAACTGAACACCGTAACGCCCATAAACAGGACCGAGCGCCATGGCGTTCGCTTGATGAGCCATCTGATTCATGGCCAATATCTGATCGACGCTTTTACCTGACATCTGCGACATCGACTGGACATCGCGAACCATTGTGTTGAGTCTAGCTGCGTCGAAACCTTGCATTTGACCTGAAGTCAAACCACGCAGGGCGTTAAGCAATTTTGGCATGGGCGCATTGGGATCGCCGTTCTCGCCAAACACTTCACGCATTGCCGCCACGGAACTCACATAACTTTGAAGGCGGTCTGTGACTTGCCGCGCATCGGCCTGTGTGAGTTTTGTCTGGATTCCCTTGTCCTGACGCATCTTGGCCAAGTCTTCGTTGGACAAGGATTGCAAGTTGGTGCCGACGCCGATTCGTACGCCAACCTGGTCACCAACCGCAGTCAAGTCGGTACCCGACTCACGCGCTTCTTGCAAAGCACGAATAGTCCTGTCGCGCAACGTACCGGTAGGTCCAGCCAAGCCCTCCGCTGATAATTCGCGATACATCTGACCGATATCGCCAGCCCTGATGCCTTGCATGCGAGCCATGTTGTCTTTTGCAAACATGGTTCCAAAAACTTGACGCACCATGTCCTTGTTCGAGTCTGACGAGAAGCCCATCTTTCCAGTCATCGGGTCCATCCGATAACGGTTGGCTTCCATCATCTGGCTGGCAAGAACTTGAACGCTACCTTTTTCGCCAGAGATAGCGTCCAAAAATTCAGGAGCAACCATGGCCAAGGTTGGCCCAAGTGCTGCAATGTTTTGCGAAAAGTTTCGTGCAGCTTCTCTTTGCTGCTCGTTGAAAGGCATGCCCATGAGGGCAGCACCGCCACGTAATGTGCGGTAGATACCAGCGGCGTCTTCTGACGCCAATTGACTTGAAACATTTTGCCGCATTTGAAGATGCTGGCGAGTGCGGTATGCCTGCATGTAAGAGCCGGCATTGCCCATGGGCATGATGCCTTGCTGCTGCATAGCATTGGACATGTACGCGTTGCCTACGGCTCCAGCGATAATTCCGCCTATACCGTACTGCTGCAAATTTAACGGAGCCAACGGCGAAGTATCCGGCATGGGATTACCGACCGGCACGCCACGATTGAAAGCGCTGAAAGGGCTATAAGGGTTGTTTGGATCAGACATGGCGCTCAGATTTGATGCGCCACCACGGTTCATGGGCGCATACATACCGGGCATCATGCCCGGTACGATGCCTGGTCCACCCATTTCCTGCATCAACTCTAGTTGCAATGGGTCCATTAGCTGCGTCCCTGCTGTTTAAGCCGCTTTTGTCGAATCTCTTCGACCTTCGCGTAAAACATGGCCTTGCGTTGCTGCTCTTCCCTCTCGGCCTTGGCTAAAGCCTCTCCAGAAGCGTTTGTGACTTCCTTCAATTGCTTTTCCCATTCGGCAACAGCAGCCTTGTCAGAAGGATCAAACCCAGACATCTTCTTCCATTGGTCTTGGAACATGGCGTACTGATCGGCTTGTCGATCTTCCTTGGTTCGACCAAGCCAGGGTCGCAATGTGCCTTCAATGTCGCTAAACAGTTCTTTCGCTTCTCGCTGTACCTCCGTAAAGTCGTCAGGCGAAATTCTTGAGTTTGAGACCAAGGCCAGTTGAAACTTGTAAGCAACTTGAAGAAGTTTTTCCTGTGTCTCTTCTTCCATTGCTTGAATCAAGTATCTCCAGTGCCTCCACCACGTCGGATTGTGCGCGTCAGCTTTGCGGTAATCCACAACTCCGCGCACCGCCGAACGCAGCGTCAAGACTGCGGCCCGGTCTCGTTCCAAAAATTTTCGTTATCAACGCTAGCCTCCAACTTGGAAACCAGTCTGTTAAACTTGTTGCACGTGTGTCCGATGGTGCGTTGCAGGTGCTCTGTCTTTAAAACTTTTGTCAAAACATACTCTTCAATCTGCATCACCAACGAGCCAGCGTCTGCTTTGAAAAAGTCTTCTTTTTTCAAGAACTCTTCCCAATGCGATTCAGCGTCAGGATGAGTTTCAGGCGTAAGCCCTTCTGGTAGTTTAATGTGTGTTGCCGTCTGCCGCGAAGACAAGCCTGTCAATTGCAGGTAAAGACGCAACCGGTTCAGGTACTCGTAGTAATCAGCAGCTGTTGCAATAAGCCCAGCCTTCTGCGCTTTGAAAGTTTCGGCGTAAAGCGCGTCAATTTCCTTAATGGTTAAAGTTCGCAGCGTTACTCGAAGATTGCCGCCAAACAAAAGGTAACGCTTGCTAAACACCTTTTGCCCAAGGACAGCATGCAAAAATGCGATTTTGTCCTTATGCTCCGGCTCAGGAATTGTGGGTACTTGCTGATCCCAGCCGCATTGGATGCAGATTTGCCGCATCGTTGACGGCTCGGCCGGTGCAGGCGTGTCCGCTTCGTTCTCCGGCACAACCTCTTCCGCAGCTTGCGGTGGCGGAACTGCCGGACCTGCCGACGGCGAAGGTGGCTCAAAATCCGGAATTATAGAAGCTTCGTAGTTTAAGCTTTGTTTTGGCTCCTCCGGCTTTTCCACGACAGGCGGTTGCAGCACAACCATCGGCTCTTCCGTTTTGGCTTCCTTGGTGCCGGTCAATTCAACCTGCTTGTCCGGCTGACCTGGCAACGTGTGTCCCAAGTCGATCAGCACTTGTTCCAGTGTCTGACCTTTGGCTTTGGCAACTTCTTCCAAAACCTTACGCTCTTCGTCCGATATCGTCTTTGGGTTAAGCATGGTCCTTCCTTAGAGTTTGTAATTGCCGTCACACACTTGCTTCTTCCAACTCTTAAACTGCGGTTGCTCGTAGTCTGACTGGTTAGCTTCCCGTCCTTTCGCTTTGCCGTCTGAACCGAACAACAAGAAAGTGTTTGAGTCGCTATACCCCAATAGCGTTTCACCTTCCACCCAGTTGGCTTTACCAGGCCAAGGATAAAGTTCCTTGCCCTGGTACTGTACAGGATTTTCCGTCCAGGTTTCACCGCTACCTTGCACAAAACCCATGCGTTCTAGTTGTTGCCAGCGAGGTTCAAGCAAGAAAAACTTATCGGCCTGATAGCTGTAAACTTCGCCGCCTTGGTCAGAATCATCTCTGTAAGAAAAACCTATGTCATTTCCTAACAAAGAACTGTTGCCAGGCTGATCTTCCTGCCATACGTTGTTGGTGAAATAAGCCTCAAATTGAGGTGTGCCCTGCTCATTAACTTGATCTGATGCTTGCTGATATTCCTCTATAAATTTGTTTACGTCATCAGGAATGTTATTTTTTGAGCTATCGCCAATTCCCTGTATGCCCTTAAGACAGGCCATCTGTTTAAGAGCAATGACGTTACCTTTCGTGTAGATGCTTTTATCGACGCCCAAGTTACCTTCCTTGACGATGCAAACATCTTTATCCATGACTGTCGGGCCGTGAATCTTGGAGAAATTTGGCCCAAAGTAATGCGACTCGTCGATAGACACATCGTCTTGGCCGACCGGAGAATGATAAATTCCCAAGCCTTGCGAATTGAAGAACACGTGCGAAGCGGCGTACGAAACCATGCTGGAACGACCGTTTGCACAGTCGATAATAAATTCACCAGACGATTCAGGATTACCTGCGTCAACTCCCGTCCGCATGTACGTAGTCTTGGCTATAGTGTTGATCGAGCCGCCACGGCTAAGCAAAGTGATTCCTGCCGCGTTCACTTCTTCGCCAATCATTTGCTTGTAAACCTGGGCAGAACCTTCGCCTTTGCTTTCAAGGAGCATGCCACCTTCGCCGCTATTGCCGGCAAGCAGTTGCATGTTGTTCTCGGCTTTTAACCGTACATCTTTTTCGCTGGAAGATAAGTCGATACTACCTTTTGCCCGAATGATGGCTTCGTTAGCCAGTGTCACTACGCGGGCACCGGACATAAGCATGACGTCGCCGCCAGCTTCAAGTCTTATCTGTCCGCCACCCATGGTGATTTGCGAACCGTAACCATCTGCGATAACTACGCTGCCGTCTTCTGCCAGCGTGATGAATGATGCCGTGTTGTAGTAATTGACGTTCTGATAACGATTGTCGATAGTCAAACTTTTTGGTGCTATCTCGACGTAACTGGAATTCATGTTGCCACGATAAAACTTGACGTCAGTTAACTGGCTATCGTTGCTACCTTCGTCAGGGTAGGTGTAATCTTTCTGGTGATAATAAAACGGATGCGTAGACTTCCAGTTAAAGTGACGCACTAGCATGTCCATGACACCGGCAGCCCGCAGCATGTTGGGAATATCGGTTATGCCGGAATCTTGCCATTCTCTAACCTTGTGCTCTTCGCCGTTGCCGTACAAACCGCTGAAGCGATAATTGTTGTCTTCTTTTAAATCGTCCCCTTGCGCGTCTTCAACTTGACGCTTACGCCTTGGATTTGGAATGAGCGGGTATTTGGCAAAAAGTATTTGCTTGGCTGACCGGACTGAATAACCGCCATCAAGCGCCAAGAGTTCCTGGAAAAGTCCGATGTCCTTGTCAGCTTCGGCATCCGTCATTTTGCGAACGCCGGAAGTTTTGGCCGGTCGCACAAGTGTGCGATTAAACCCTTGACCAAGGTACCCCGTGTAATCGGTCATGCGGTACACAGGTACCGTGCTGAAATCTTCCAAGTCCTCAATCGCAAATGGAAAATCCCTGTCCATTTGCACAGCTTCGACATTGTTATTCTTGCTGATGGTTTCGCCTGGGGCATAGGTACCGGCAGCTTCCCAAGGGTACGTGGCGTAACCACGCATAGAGAAAAGTTCGCCCTCGTCGTACTGTTGAAAAACATGCTCGCAGTACGACTGGATTTGCATCGACAAAGCTGACAACTTTGCGTAGCTGTCGAAGTAATTGAGCCACAAGCCACAAGATTCATTGACGCGCAAATAAGCTTGAAATGAATCGATAAGCAAACCTATGCCTGTCTCAGACATGCGCACATATTCGCCAATCGTGCCGTCCATGGGTCGGCCGCAAGATTGCGGTACCCAGTTGTGTGCTACGGATGCAACTTTGGGAATATTGCGATAAGCCTCAACTTTTTTAACTCCAGAATTGCCGCCTTGTTGCAACATTTCTGACGGATTAAAGCTGTCACTTAGTGTTGGAGCAGGCAGCACAGCCAGAATGTATGCCATAGTGGAAGCGTTTGGATACCAAATCAACACGTTAGAGTTTGGCGGGATTACGTCAGAGACACGAACGCCCAAAGGATTAGATGAGCCGCGAGACAAAGCTGTGGCGACTACTGTGCCTTGCCGGCCAGAGAGTTGGATTTTGTAGCAATGTATGTAAGGAAAAGCCAACAGGACCTTGCCGACTCGCAAAGGAGAGTCTTGAGGCAACGAATAAGTTTGAGTTGATGCGTTTAAATTTGAATCGCTGGCTTGGCCGCCGGTTAGTTGTTGATCCCAAGAATTTCTAGATTCCAAGATTTTATTGATGTTGGACAATTGTCCAAAATCGCTGGAGCTTGTGCCAGTGCTACGCTCGTTATAAACAGCCGGTCTGCTGTCCGCGTTGAACGTCATGTTGTGTCTCACCTTTCGGTGCGTTTGGAGCCGAAGCTCTAAAAAAGGCTGGCCCAGCTTAGGCTGAGCCAGCCTTCAAATCCGGAATTTAAGTCCGGAGTTTATTATCGCAGACTAGGCGAGGGAATTACATTCCAAGTTCGCAAACATGAGCGAGATGTTCTCGTTCACGATCATGTCTTGGGAAGCAACCGAAATGCCCAAGTTAGTCATGACGCAAGCCGTAGCCGTGTACATGACAGCGCTGTAGTTGGCAGGGCCAACCGCAGAAGAAATAGCAGCTTGCTGCGTGGGCTTAGGACCGCCAACATTGTTGCAGCCGCCCGCAAAGGAGAACTGCAAGTCCTGAGGCGAGCAAACATTGCCCATTTGGGTGTAGAACGTGCAAAGCGCACCGGACTGTGGACCAAGAACGCGGGCAATAGTTGCCTGTCCTTGGGTACGACCGCCGACGTAAAACACAGGAACGACGCCGCCAGTTGGGCCGCCGCCCTGATTGCCGACATCATAAATGCGGGCAATCTGTTGGGCAAACTGCAACTGAGCGTTCTGCACGATACCCAGCGGAGTTCCGCTGCCAGCCAAAGTCATAGCGGCGATGTCGGAGGCAAAAGAACCGCCCCAGCCGGACTTCTGACGCTCGTAAATAGAAGGCATGTAAATCACTCCTTGTCGTTAATTGCGGGGCCACCGCAACGTTTGGTCACGAAGAGAAGACCGGGGAGCCAGGATAGCTCCCCGGTCAGGCCAAGATTACACCACCAGGTGAATCTCAAGGTTGTTCAAGGCGTACGGCACTTGCAGGTTGATGTAAGCGACGTAGCGGTCCTTGAAGATTTCGGAGATGAAGAACCGATCCACGGTTGCGTCAATAAGCTGGCCACCCAGTTGCGGGGTGACGCGCTCAACTTTCAGCAAGCGGATTAGTTTCTCCATGCCGCCGAGAATGATGTCCCGCATGGAAGGCGTCACGTTGCTCACGCCGATGAACGGAGCAAAGTAATCCTTGAAGCGGTAGCTGATGCTGTCAACGTTGCGAGTAACCATTTCCTCGCGATCGTTGATGTTCTCGTAATCACCAGTGGTGACAGCGTGACGAGTGAAGATTTCGCCGTCCAGCTGCTGCTCGACAATCCACACGCCGCGAACAGCCATGCTGTCGAGTTGCGGCTTGTTGAACTTGTCGTTCGTGCGCTGGGTGCTGGTGAAACCGCCGATCTCGACGTGAGTCAGACCTTGCTGAGGCAACACGCCAGAAGCAAGACCGGCCAGGGCGCAGTTCAGGAAGTAACCTTCCTGCACCAAACCGTCACCTTCGATCAGGTCAGGCCAGGTAGCCCGCACGCGACGGTCGTTGTAAGCACCGGCGATGTTGCCGATAGCCACAGCTTCCTCGGTAGCGGCCAGGTTACGCCAGACTTCGATCTTGGCAGGCACGTTCTGGGGAGCCCCAGGACCAGTCTTGACGCGAAGCTGGTCTTCGGACTGCACCTCATCAACGACAAACTCGCTGTAGGTGTAGTTGCCAAAGCCGTCACCCGTGTAGATTCCCCGCACGATATCGCCAGCGCGAACACCGTTGCCAATGAAGTTGGCGTTGTTGGTGGTCACGCGAACGATGGTGTACTGGGTACCAGTGGTGAACGGATCATCCTGGAAAGTTGCCAAAGCGGGCTGACCGTCCGTGGTGGTCGCAATCATGTGACCAGGCACGTTGGAGCCGGCGGACACCACAGGAATCTCAGGCAGTCCCGGCAGGTTGAACCAAGCCACGCGCCAGAGTCCTTCAGTCGGAGACGAAGAACTGTTGACGTGCGCTTGGAACAGGCCGAACACCGTCTGATTGCGGGTCAGCGGCACCAGGTTATAGGCGTCATCGCGAGTCAAAATGGCCGCGAGAACTTCATCCCAAGTGTCAACGTCGTTGGGGTCGGTGGCCGCAGTGTACAGCACAGGAGTGCCGTTGCTGTTGGTCAGAGCCTTGTAGACGCCCCACTTCAAGGGGTTGTCAGGAGTCAAAGCGCCAGAGATGTCGTCAATGTTGGCGACGTCAATGATGCTGTTTACCTTGTTGGCCAAGGTAGGCAACCAAGCGCGGTAGTTGACGTAAACCTGACCATAGTTCAAGTCGGCGGAAGAAGTGACGTCCAGAGGAAGCGCCACGCCGCCGTCAGTCCAGGTGGAGTCATACGCGATGATGCCGGACTTGACCGTAATCTCAGTCTCGCTCTGCTCCCAGTTGGTGAGCGGGGCGAAACCGGTGCGGTTAGCCGGAACCTCGAGGTCAGGCTTGCGAATGTACAGGTCAATGCCGACTTCGTCACCAGCTGCGAAGCTGGTGGCGAGGCTCTGACCCAGCACAATCGTGCGGATCGGGCCGGAACCAATTCCCTGAACTTCGACATAGAACCTGTCACCCTTGTTAAGGGCGGCAGATGCGCCGAACTCGATTTCAACGCCACGGGTTCCGATGGCAATAGCCACGCCGGTACCGGTGACAACGTGAGGACCGCTCTGGTCCACGCCGTTGGTGGTCGTGACGCTGATCTCAGGATTGGCAGCAAACTCACCACCCTTGGTGACTTCCACGATGTAAGTGGTGTCCTGGGTGCTGCTGTAAGTGCCGCTAGAGGTCGAGGTCGTTGCGGTGAAGCTCTGATCGACAGAAGCCGTAAACTCCTGACCGGCAATCAGGTCGTCATAGCTGACGGCATCGTTGTCGGCAGACAGCGAGCAGGCAGCAGTGTCGAGGTCGCTGAAGGTAACGGTCAAGCCACGAGTGCCGATGGCAGTCGGGCTGCCGCTGGCAGCAGGAATAACTTCGGCTTGGTCGTCAGTGCCGCTGCCAGAAATCACGCGCAGACGGGCAGTGGTGAAGTCGCCGTTGATGGAGCTATCCAAAACCTTGATGACGTAAGTCTCGCTGATGTAACCATCAGGAGTGCCATCATAACCGGAACCGTCAACAGTGGCGGTCACGCAGTTTTCAGCGCCAGCGGTCTGGGTGATGCTGGCCGCAAGGCTTTGAGTAGCCGCGTTATCAGCGTCTTCGCTAGCCGCTTCAATGATGGCGGCAACTTCGTCAGCCACCAGACCCTTGACATAGGTCCAGAGAGTGACAGGCTGGCCAGTCGAACCGGTACCGGTGGGAATACCGCGAACGCGAATAACGTCGCCAACAGCCACGTTGCGATCATAAAGATCGGGGTCGCGGGCGTAAGCGCCATTGGTGGCAAAGTTCACGGAGTCAGAGCGAATACGGTTAGAGTAGTTCGCCAAGACGGTGATATTGCTACCAGCGCTCAGGGGATCAGAGAAGTAAGCGAGCAAAGCGTTCTGGATATACAGCTTGGTGTAGCTGTAATCCACGATGCCGCCAGCAGGCCGATTAGGCCAGAGGCTGGGGGTATCGACAGCGTTGTCGTAAAGACCAAGGCCGCCGAACGTGCGCTCGTCTTCATCGGCGTAACGGCAAAGATACGCATGACCGCCCGAAATGTGGGCAGACAGCGGATTGGCCGGGACGCTGGGCTGAATCGTGAAGTCCTGGAAAACCAGAACCTGCGGAAGAACATAAGTTGCCATTGCTGGCCTCCTGCCTAAGATTTGTAAATCACGGGCCTTGGTACGTCGTGCCTAGTCCAATTCTGGAGTCGGGACCAAGTAAACTCGTGAGAGAAACGCTCTGCAAAGGTAGTGACTCTTCTCGCAGCTGCCAGGTGTGCTCGTAGCCCCACCCGACCGTGATTGGAACCACATAGTTTTCGTTGGACTCTTCAAGTTCTTGAATGTTTCCAACTTCTGTGACTGAGAACTGTCTCAGTCCGAGATGCCTGCGAATCGGCCAGGAACAGGCAACAAGATGGCCCATAACTTCCGAAGCCAGAATCTCTGCTGAAGCACCCGTACCGTGGATGCAAAAAAGGGTGTGTGACCCAAAGAACAAGGTCGTGTAGCGGCTGATAGCACCCTTTTCGTTTTCGTATGCCGCCAGTCCTCCGCCGAAAATTTGACCGGCAAAGCCGGTTTGCATGTTTCGGAAAGAGTTCCGTTTGATCATGATCGCCGGGCGCTTTTCAACTACGTCAGCACGCCAACGATACACGCTCTCAATCAATATACCTGTGCTTGGCGCTTCACTCCAGACATATTGTTTCATTTCTGGACTGATGATGTTTAACGGATTGCTCCATTGCCGAATCAACACGTCACGCAGAAACCCCGTAATCAGCAACGGCTGCCAACCGTTTTCGCACAGGTAGCTTACGTTGATGGTGCTTTGAACTTTTTGTGGGTCCCTTACCGGTTGTTCACCGGGGGTTGGACACCAGTCGGCTGTACTCATCGACGTTAAGCTCCTTGTCTGTCATGTTCTTGTACACTTTGGCAGGATCAACGTCCCAAGTCATCATGTTCAAGCCCGACATCAACTGGTTGGGTTTCTTTTTAAGCTTGTCCAATGGATTTGGGTCTGTTGGATTACTGCCCAAGTAAGGCACAGGCGGTCTTTCCGGGTTAGAACGCAAAGGAGCCCTTGGCACGCTGTCAGAATTCAGTGTGCTAGGCGACAGCGATCTGGGAATGTACGGCATAACAACCTCAGCAGGTTTGCTGTAACCAAGCGTCTTGTTGCGGTATCGGTAAGTTGTAAATGACATCGGTAAACGGTGCCGGACGCAATTCCACGTTGGAAATCAAAGGCACACCGCGAATTTCAGCTGCGTTGCGAATTGTGGCGATGTAGTAACGATCATCCGTCTTGCGGCTGACCCACACATCCAACTCCTCAATCAACGGCATCATCAGCATTCGACCCGACACGACGATGTCCGTGATCGTGCCGCGCATACCTTGATCATCAACATGTTTACGCTGTGTGACTGGCGACAGATCACACCAAATGCAAGCCATGGGATAGTAGTAACCGCATTCTTTGCCGGTACCCCAGCACTGCGGGCAGTATGGGTCAGTAATTTCTTTGGTCTGCAAATCTAGGCAACGCGGGCAGTCCAGCCCGGTAATGCGCCGTTTCAGCAGATAACCGTCTTGCGACGTGTACTTGAACCTGAGCTTTTCTTTTCGAGTAATTTCCTGCGCCAGCCTCCAATCTCTGGGAGTCAGGATACCTCCCTTGGCTACCGGTTGGGAGTAATAAACAGCCACAGGCGTAACCAGGCGTATGCGGTAATGCGCGTCTTGTTGACCTTTGGAGTAGTTACGCTTGATCGGGTCAATCGCGTAACAAGTGTTCTCCATTGGGATGCCTACGTCTTCCCAGTCGTCTGCCTCAGGGTCACCTGTGCGACCTTGCTGCAACTGGAAAGACCAAGGCTTTGGATCGTTAAAAGTGTCAAGCAACGTCCACATGACTCGAGTGCCACCCCGAATCAGGTAGGAAACATGCACCATGTCGAAAACATTTTCACAGGATGGTGGACACGTGTTCTCGCACGAGACGTTGAAGTTCTCGTTACTGTGTGTCGCTGACCCTGGTACAAATGCTGGCGTCCCTTCCAACATGCCTCATACCTCTTGTGGTTAGGAGTAGAACATGCCGGCGTAAGACGAGCCCAAGGTACCAGAAAACAAACCAATGTTGATTTCCATTTTCTTGGCTCGCAGCATCTCGCGAAATTGTTGCTGCAACAAATTGCTCGCCGCCCGGTACTGCTGTTCCTTGTTCTTGTCGTCAACGGCAACGCCGCCAGCGTTGTAGTTAAGTTGATTACGCCGGTAATGGCTGGCAACCATGTCAAACAAATAAGCTTGAATGCCCAGCAACCACATCTCGCGGAACGGGAAAGTCTTTGTTGTTAGAACTGGCTGCAACGGTGGCGGCGTCTCGTTCCAATACATGACAGGCCGCAGCACGGCCTGGCTAATTTCAGCCGCATCAAACTCAACGTCGTCCAGCAACATGTTGTCGGCTGGCGCGTTGTCACGCATGGCCAACCTAATTTCTTCCAAAGTTGGTGGTCCAAAGTTCCTGCGATAAGGGTCGCTGTCCACGCCAAACAAGCCACGGCGTACGAAAGTGCAGCTTTGATTGCTGAACAGCATACGACCGTCTTCTGTAAAAAATGCCCATTCTTCCATGTAAATACCAGGGAAGCGAACAATCTTGTCAGGCAACGAATCGGCTCGCACCAGTCCCGTGGTCGCATCCAACACCGACACATTGATCGTGTAGATAGGGTCGTTGATAGGGTCGAGACCAGTCAACTCACGCATGCGCAGCGTTGCACCACAAGGCGTGCCTAGCGGATCAAAAGGTTCTGGAGGTTGGCTGCTGACACTGTTGCAACTGCCGCCGTTGCAATTCATCAGGTTGATAAACTCACCTTGAGGGTTCTTGAAATTCCACAGCAAACGAGCATCCTGCCCCATCTGCACTTCATGACACTGCAACTTAGGCAGAACGGGGCATCCGTCAACAACGGTCTGCGCCGGTTTGATTTGATTCTGTTGGTCGCAGTTGTAATCCTGCAACGGAGCTTGAACTATTCTGTTGGACGGTAAGCCGCAGTCAGCCATGACAATTACTCCACGGTGATGTTGTACGAGTCAGGGCCTGCCACGTTTTTCTTGAAACAATGCAAAACATATTTGCCTGGCAACAAATGTACGGCGCTGGCCCACGAACCGTCTGCGTTTTGCCTGGTAGAACCGACAATCGAAATTAAATCGGCAGGTTTCTTTTCGTAGTCGTCTGCCGTAAAGACCTGAATGATCGCGTCAGCCACGGGTCGATTATTCAGCCTGTACACTAAATTGTCCTTGCCGCCGTAATTATGATCAACGGTAACTGCGCCAGCGGGCGGTTCGGTGTAATAAGTTTTTGGTGGTTTTGGCGGATTGGCTCCAGTCAAAGCTTGACGCAAGCCTAGTGTGATCTGACTCGGCACCGGGTTGATGGGCGTAATGCTGATGTCTGCCGGATTAAATGTCACAACAACGCGGTAGGCATCGGGTCCAGCCACGCCCGTCCTGTAATACCGAAGCACGTAAATCTCAGGGTCGAGATATAGCGGCATGGCCCAGTCGCCATCGACTGTTTGTCGGCTGTTGGCGACTCGATAGGTGGCATCCTGCTTTCCAGCGACGTAATCCATGTACAAGAAAACTTCGATGGTAGCGTCAGCCACCGGTACGCCGTCAAGGCAATAAACCAGCGCACCAGGTCCGCCGTAATCTTGGTTAACTAAAACTTTTCCTGGATCGGCGTTGTTGCCTGAACCGCATTCCAGTTGCCACCATTCAGTGGCCAACAGGTAATCTGTCGCAGTTTTGCGTAGCAAGAAGCGACCAAACGGGCTGTAGATGTCAACAACGTAGTCGCCGTTAGCCAAGCTATCCAAGTTAAAACTGTACAGGGTAGGCCTACCAGAAACAGCAGTACCAGGCACAGCTGGGCCGACAAGTGTGTTGGTTGCTCTTGTGTAAAGTTCTAAAGTCGGAGAATAGTTAGGAGGCAGGGTCAACTGAAGCATCAGGCTTACCCTCGAAGCGTAGCCAGATAATGGTTGATGTCACCGTTAGGCATCATCGCCAAGTTGAACAACTGCGGAGCTTCCACAGCCAACCCGGAAAATATGGCTTCTTCTGTTCCAATGTATCCGGCAGACAACGATTGCCGCAAGAAATCATTGTATTTGCTATCAACCTCAATAATCGCCTGCTTCGTTCCTCCAAACAAGGTTGCTCGGCACACAAAATCCGGAATTTGCCGGCACAAGGTTTCAAATCCTTCTTTGCTGTAACCGTGCATCTCCTTGTCAATCAGATAAGGAAAAGCCGGCATGAAAAATTTATCAGCAGGAAGCTTGGAAAAATCAAAGCCTTCAAGCGTATTTATGTTGAAGCTGCTGCACATTCCAGCGTCAATCCAGTAATAAGCCTCAGACCTGAAGACGTTGTGGTTAACGCAGTGCATCAAAAACTTCATTTTGTGCAGTGTCAAACCGATATATTCAGGAGATCGGATGATACTGGTCTTCATCCATTCCGCCTGATTTTGCCAGCTTTCCTTGGCACAGATTTCCGCGATCTTGGTAAACTCGTCCGTCCAGGCAAAAGTTCTAGGGTCAAGGGGCAGCACGTAAATGGGTTTGCCGCCTGTGATAGCCATGACGTTGTAGTAGTAACGGGCATCCACAAAGACGACCAAAGGAAAACCCAAGTTAAATAACTTGGATAACCCGCCCAGATAATGCTGCAAGAAATTTCGACCGTCACGCTTTTCTCGATCAATGTCAAACAAGCACGTGACAAAAGTTTTTGTGTTATTTCGGTAAATGTCTGTGCTGTTACGAATAGTTTTTGCGTAATCATCCATACCGTGGTAATCCAAGGCAGGATAAATTCTGTTGGGTCTTAGTTCGTCTGGGAACAAAGTTTCAGGCGTGGCTTGCTCATTAGGTCGTTTCTTGGCCATCAAGCTGCGATAGTCGCCCAGGTGCGTCACATACCTGTCTTTCAGGTAAGCACCGCGAAAACCCAAAGCAAAAAACTTTCGGTCAATGTTCCATTCGGTGTAATACTTTTCAACCCGGCCCAGTAACAGCAGGTCTTCCCTGCGCTTTAGATTTGGGCTGCCCTGCCAGCAGAACCAGTGATAGTGCGATGGGGATATCTGCCAAGGTTTTTTGCGAAAGAATTCCCCGTCAATCAATTCAGGGTAGTAGGCGTCGTAACCCTCGTCTTCAAATGTTCGCCAAGATAAATCGATTGAACCTATTTCCCTGTGATCTTCCAGAATTTTTAAGGACTTTTGCAAATAGCCGTTGTTCAAAAATAACCAATCCTCTTCCACGTAAAAAATGTATTTCGTACTGCAAAACGAAACCATGAAGTCTTTGGCCCACCAAAGTCCACGGTTCTCAGGGAAACAGACTATATCAGCAAAATGCCCGTAGCTTGAAACCAACTTGTCAAACACGCCAGGTTCACCGCTGTCGTCAACCATGACGATTTTGGTTGCCAAATCTTTGGTTGCCAAAAAAGATTGAACAGTTTGCGCCAACAAGTCCAGCCGATTACAGCTAAGAATAAACGCGGTTATCTCGCTATCTGGCTGCTCTACCGTGTGAACCTGCAACTTAGACATGACGCAAGATCATCAAGTTACTGGCAAACCAGCCCATGTGCGGTCCGGCTGTAACAAACTCTAGAAGTTTTTTCTCTTCGTCCAAGTCACGCCGCATGCCTGCATCGACAAACTTCTGTTCCCAGTATTCTTTCGGCTGACAATTGATATGCCCGTGACCGCCTTGTCCTGGGTAAGCCGCCGTCCACACCAACATGCCGTCTTTCTTGGTGTTTCTAACCATGCTGGCAACAATGTCGTCAGCCTGGCTTTCCGGCAAATGTTCGGCAACTTCCAGACAAAGAACAACGTCGCCTGGGTAATTGAGATCAAACAAACTGGCTTGCACCAGGTTTTCCTTGTCCTTCACTCGCGAGTCCGTGTCAAAACCGATTGCGTTTTCACCGGCAGAACGAAGAGCATCAACATAAATACCTGGACCACAACCAATATCGACAAATTGCTTGTCGTGGTGATTTGCGCTGAAGTATTCGGCTAATCGTTGCGCTGCCGGCGTTTCCTCGTCAATGATGGCTTTGTAGTCGCAAGGAATACCTATCTGGTACCAACCCTGACCAATGTGGACGTTCAAAACATCCTGAAAATATTTCTCATAACGAGGAGCTATGCTGTCCAGCGAAAACTTTTCACCGAATCTGCGACAGTTGGCTGGCTTTATCTTGTGAATGTTACGCACCGCGTTGACAAAGTCTTCAAAAGTGCGACACCTGTAGCCTGTCAAACCATCGATATTGTTCTCAGTAAAGGCTCCCCAATCTGTTGTGATTGTCGGAGTTCCTGACAACAAGTTCTCAACTTGCACGCCGCCGAATGGCTCGAGGTACATGCTAGGCACAAAGCTGGCAATCGCTCGACTCATCAGCTTCTTGCGCGTCTCAAGGTTAGCGTAGCCGATGTACTCGATGTTTTTCGGCAACGGGTAATTGTCGTCCTTTTGGCCAGCAATCTTCAGCTTGAGGCCGAGCTTCTCAGCCACTTGGATGGCAATGTTCACACCCTTGCCGTCATACACGCGGCCAAGGAACAAGAAGTAATCGTCCTTCTGCTCGCAAAACTCGAACTCAGCCAAATCAAAGTAGTTGGGAATTACCACGTCGTACCAGTCTTGCTTGCACATGCCTACGGCTTCAAGCCCGTAGTAGGCGTGCATAATCGCGTACGACTCAAATACTTTCCACCTGGCCCAATGGCCACCGGCATAACCAATGCCTGGCTCAACACAGATCATGTCAGGATGTGCGTCACAGACTGGTCGAACACCTGCACCCCAAAACGGCAAAATAAAATCATTACGCATTTTGCGCTTACCGACTTCAACAATGGCGTTCTTGTAGAAGGTCTGGTAAGCGTGATCACCAGTGTTGAACGTGAAGAAGTTCTTGCGCCAGTCGTAACTGCCGTAAGCAATCTCCAAGTCTTTGTTGGTGGTTACCGTCACGTGCTCGTGGCAATCCAGATCAGAATCTTCGTGCCCGTAGTGGATGATGTGGTGGCCGCGAGCCTTCATCATCTTGGCGAACTTGATGACCTTCTGCGTGTAGGCACAGGCAATGTATTCTTTGTTGGAGACGGTATGCGGCAGGCCCAACAGGTGAAAGCGAAACCCCATGTCATCCCTTTCGCTTAAAATCCAGAATTAAAGGTTGTCGGAATTGTACCAACTCAGTCGTGCTCTTTAAACCTGCGTCCGTCGGGTCTTGTAAATATGTCGGCAAACAGGGTCTGAATTTCCTGTTCGATGACTTCACATTGATCGAGGGCAAGTTTGCGCCGGAAATAATCCTTCACTTGCAACGTGGACCAGCCCATCTCATAGAAGCCTACCAGGGCGTTCCAATACTTATCATTGAGCAATAACCGGTAAGAGGCGGGCTTTGAGCGGATGAACCGGTGAACCCAGCCCAGTGCTTGATGCGTGAAGCATTTACCTCCGCGCATTCTGACCGTTTCGTGCAAGATAATCTCTTCACCACCAAAGTAACGAAAATGCTTGCTAAAGCCGGGATATTCAGACTTTTTCATCAGCGTGTAAGCCGAGCCGTGCCCAACTATCTCTTTGACCTTCTTCTCAGGTAACTCAGGATCGACATGCCAAATGCCGAACGCTGAACCGCGCCACTCAGGTAAAAGCTCTGTGGCAATTGTGTTCCCCTTTTCGTCCAGCAAAGGGCCGGTCCACAAGTCTTTACCGATGCGGTCTTCCGCAATAGCTTGCAGGATGTAATCGACAGAACCTGGAGCCAGTAAAACGTGACTGTCCAACAGCAGCACAAAGTCACCAGCAGCGCGTTCCCATACCGAATTCTTTGCGTGCGCTGGTCCTCTGTTCTTTGAGTAATGGATGTAAGTAGCACCAGCGCTGTGGCAAACTTGTTCAAGCAATTCCTGTTTTTCAGGCATGTCGTCAATCACGAGCAACTCAACGGCGGGACAAACAGCCCTTACATGGTATTGCCGTAAAGCTGTCAGCGTCCAGAACGCCCCCTCCGGGTCGTCCCAATTCGCCATACCGATTGTAAGTCTGGGAGACATGCCAGCCTCGCTTAAGTTAGGCCGTATCTGCCTTTGAGTCGGTTGTACAGGTTTGAGATGCCTGTGGAAGAAAGCGCTTTGTCGTAAACACGAATCATGTAGATAGTCCCGTTTAGCTGCTCAGCAAGCGAACCTACGTCAGAACCAATGCGCCAGTTCTGCCCGACAGATATGCTTGCAGTATTTGTGGCTGTGCCGTCAACCACACCATTTTTATAAAGAGTACACAAGCCGGACGCGTTTCTTGTGATGGCAATGATCCGGGTGGCTGCGGCTATCGGGTAACCAACAAAGTACGGAGAAATTGAGTTCATGTAAAAACCGTACACGGCAGAAAACCAGAAAGTGCTTGATTGATAGGCAGAACCAAAATTGCCAATGACGGCACCTGCCGGGGTTGTGGCGTTAGTCGTTACAGCGGCAACGACAGTGAAAGGAGTAGTGCCGGATAAAAGATTATTGATTGCAAGCTCACCGTAGCTTGTTGACCCATTGAACGTGATGCCGCCGTAATTGGTCGTGGTAAACCCGCAGTTGTACAGCGTTACGTTGTTGCCGCTCTCGCTTAGGTCAAACCAAGTTGACCCTGTACCTGGATAACTCTTGTAATTCAAAGCGTCGAGATACAGCTTCAACCCGTACTCATTCTCTATGTCTGTGTTTGCCAACGTAGTGGCCGCAACATAGCTGCCATCTAATGAAGATTGAACGGAATTTGCCGCAATAACAATTTCGACGCTGTCGGTTGCCTCTATCGTCACTCCCGAAATGTCTAAGACAATGGCTTGATCCTTGGCATCAGGATCGGTCGTATTGACGGTAATTCCGGCTGTAATTGGACCAGCCGTCGTCGTGGTCGTCGTTGTCGTACTTGAGCTTGTTGTCGTACTTGAGCTTGTTGTCGTACTACTAGACGGGGGAATTGAACTCACTTCAAACACTCCTTAAACGCCAAGCTGCCCGGTCAGCCGGTACCTTTTGTCACTTTGACGGTAATGCCCGTGGTGGCGGCAACCACTGGTTGATTAAAAGATAGCACAACCTTGTTACCTGCTGCCTTTACTTTTGTGGGTGGAACTCTGGGTGGCGGCGCGTAAGGATTGCTCACACTGGGTTTAATGACACCACTCGCGCTTGGGTAAGGTGCCGGAGGTGATCCGGCTCCTCCCAAAGTACAACCACCCACGCCAGAGTTAGGCCTACGCTTGCATCGCCTGCTAATTCCAGCCATTATGCTACCCTCCATCCGGCTGCGCCTGAACCGTTGTTGGTACTATCGTAAATTAGTTCCGCGTAGTCGTTAGTAGCCAAAACGATGTCAGCAGATTGGAGACAGAAAAACCTGTTGGCGGAAGCTGACGACGTTGAGTTGTGTTTAAGAGTCAAGTTGAAAGACCCGACGTTGTAAATACGCATCATTCTGCCGTCTACGTGAGAACCGCCAGAAGGAGGAGCTACGCCTGTTATATTCCTGGCAGCTGTGCCGCTTAGCCGCTGGAAGGCAGACCCAGTAAGAACAAGATCGTTCTGATCTGCGGTATAAGCGGAAGGGCTGTTAGCCGCAAAAGCCAAAGAGCCTTCTGTTTTAATGTACCTGGTTGCAAACAAGTGAACTTGGACTGAAGAAGAATTGCCGATAACCGTGGTATTACTACCTTCTCCAAGAGCTTGATAGCCTATAACAATTTCCGAGCTAACACTGTTAGCAGACGCTCTGGTGTCGTAGCCGATGTATACGCCGTTATCGGCAGCGGTTAAACTACTACCTGCAACAATTCTTCTAGCCGCATCGCCTCCGACGACGGTATTATAACTGACTGTTGAAGCGTTCAACAAAGCGTTGTTGCCTAGAGCAGTATTACCTGAACCAGTGCTAACTTGATTACCGGCGCTGCCGCCAAGAAATGTATTAAATTGCCCACTGCTTACGGTATAACCAGCTTGATCGCCAACAGCAGTATTATAAGTGCTGGTTGTTAACGTACGAAGCGCCCCGTAGCCGACACCAACGTTGCTCTGACCCGTAGTCAGCGAGTAAAGCGCAGAGTTTCCTAAAGCAACATTAAACAAACCGCCAGCTGCAATGAACTGGAAAGCACTTCCGCCAATACCCACATTAGTAAAACCGCCTAGCCCATAAAAGTAAGGGATACCGTTAGCGGCAACACCACCGATTATGGTACCCGCACTGTTCTGCCATTGTTGAAGGTCAGCCGACTGCGAAGTGAAGCCCTTGACGATGAGGCCTTTGGTGGCGGCTGCTGAGGTATCAACCTGGAGCATGGCTCCTGGAGCCGTATTATTTATGCCTATTGTTCCTGAAGTGCTTATACGTAAATGAGGAGTTGCAGATTCAGTACTGCTGTTTGCGTAAAAGTCTAAAGGTATTGCGGCACCTGTGCGAAGTATACCTTTATTTTGTGATCTAGACCAAAAGTACTCTGTTTGGGCAGTGGCTCCATTTGCAAGCCTAATAAAAGGATCACCTGTAGTAGTACTAGTAACCCTTAAGCCTACTTGGCCGCCAGAAATATCCAATTTATCTGCTGGCGAAGCCGTACCGATGCCGACACTGGTACCATTATCAAATATCTGGCTATTACCACCAGTCGTAGAAGCTGTAAACTTGACTAGGTAGTTAGTAGTACCGCTGATATTCGCAGAGCCAGCCGCGCCTGTAGCGCCAGTCGGGCCGGTCGGCCCAGTCGGCCCTGTAGGTCCTGCTGCTCCGCTAGCCCCCGCTGTACCGGTTGGACCAGTAGGCCCGGTCGGTCCCGTGGGACCAGTCGGCCCGGCAACGCCAGTAGCACCAGTAGGCCCAATAGGACCTGTAGGACCAGCAGGCCCGGTTGGGCCAGCCACGCCAGTAGCTCCTGCCGCACCGGTCGGACCAGTGGGTCCAGTCGGGCCGGTCGGCCCAGTCGGACCCGTAACACCAGTAGCGCCGGTCAAGCCGGTAGGACCTGTCGGTCCAGTCGGGCCAGTCGGACCCGTAACACCAGTAGCGCCGGTCAAGCCGGTAGGACCTGTAGGTCCAGTCGGGCCCGTCGGGCCAGTAGGTCCTGTGCTGCCTGTCGCGCCCCTTGCGCCGCTAGCTCCTTGAATACCCGAAGCACCGAACACACCGGTAGCGCCCGTTGGCCCAGTCGGCCCTGTGGGGCCGGTTGGACCGGTCGGACCTGCAACTCCTGTAGCTCCAGCAGCGCCTGTTGGTCCTGTAGGTCCAGTCGGGCCAGTGGGGCCAGTAGGCCCGGCAACGCCAGTCGCACCAGTTGGACCAGTCGGTCCTGTGGGGCCAGTAGGGCCTGTGGGTCCTGCTACGCCTGTAGCTCCAGCAGCACCAGTAGGCCCGGTTGGACCAGTGGGTCCTGTCGGTCCGGTAGGACCAGTAACGCCAGTAGCGCCAGTCAAACCGGTTGGACCTGTGGGTCCTGCGCTGCCAGTCGCACCAGTCGGGCCGGTGGGGCCAGTAGGCCCGGTTGGTCCAGTCGGGCCGGCGCTGCCTGTAGCACCTGTAGGCCCGGTAGGCCCGGTAGCACCAATCGTACTGAGTACGGCTCGCCACTTAGTCGAAGTACCGTCATAGGTGCAGCAAACAGACTTGTTTGTAGAAAGAATCAAGTCGCCGCCAGTCTCGGTAATGAACTGGTTAGCCGCCGTACTGGTCTGGCTGTGTTTGAGAGTGATATTGTTAGCGCCGACATTGTGCAGCCAGATCACACGTCCATCGACATGCGCACCGCCGGATGGAGGAGCGATGCCT
>Ga0222712_10002061_pt1 | contig 23669 bp, 20 predicted proteins | sample C33_657DmetaG_FD_165043 | JGI IMG/M metagenome (GOLD analysis project Ga0222712, IMG submission 165043) | Estuarine water microbial communities from San Francisco Bay, California, United States - C33_657D | ecosystem: Environmental > Aquatic > Marine > Unclassified | place: USA: California... | reverse complement strand
CCCCGGAATCCGGGTGCTTATTTCTAATGCGCCACCGGTCACGATGTAGAGCGCATCTGCGGCCATGCCTTGCCGGAACAGGACATCCCCGCGCTGAATCGTAAACTGGTCGGCAGACTGCACCAGCGCGGCAAGCGCCTCGGGGGCCAGTCTGGACAAGTGTTCGGATGTTCTGAGAACCGCCCCCAATGCACACTCCTCTCACGTTATCTTTCTGATTTATAAAAGATGTTTACATGCTTTGGAGAGGTTTGCGACCCCCCGGTTGGGGCGGACCGAAAAGGCCCCGATGAAAAGACGCGAGGCTTTGCCCGCAAATGGCGCGCCATGCGGACTGAAAAGACGCAAGGATTTGAGAGTGTTATCCGCGCAGAACGCATTGCGCTGGGGTGGGCCGAGCGTGGCCCCAATATGGGCCGCGTGTGGCGCGGCCATCGCGCGCCGTCATCAGGTGCCTTCTAACGGCCCCGTCGCTGAGACCGGGCCGTTAGAGGGGCGATAGGCACCAAACCGGGCGGGAGAGGCCCCGCCCGTTAAAGCTCAATAGCCGCGGAAACGGCTATAGCCGCCCACGCCTGTGAAGCCGCGATATCCGCCGGCATAGCCCCAGCCGCTATAGGCAGGCACAACAACAACGATCGGCGCGGCAATCACGCCATAGCCCCAGCCGCGATAGGCCGGTGCTGCATAAGCAGGGCTGTAGCGCCCGCCCTGGGCCCAGCCGCCATAGCCATAGCCATAGCCGCGATATCCGCCGTAACCGGCATAACCCCGGCCATCATAGCCACGGTTATAGCCATAGCCGCGACCGTCATGGCCCCGACCGTCATGGCCCCGACCATCATAGCCACGACCATCACGGCCACGGCCATCATAGCCCCGGTTATCGCCAGATCTGCGGCCGTCATCACCACGGCTGTATCCGCGACCGCCATCATGGCCCCGGCTATAGCCAGACCCACGGCCGTCGCCGCCGCCGCTATAGCGACCATCCCCGACTAGGCTGGGCGGGCGGGCTACAATGCTTATCGCCCAACGGTTTAGCGTCGTTCGGGAGACTTCTTCATTGACTGGTTGCAGGCGAGCCCGCATTCTCCGTCGATAAAATGAGGAGAGTTTAATGCGGTTTATTCGCTGGCCCTTTATCAGCCTAATGTTGCTGGCCGTAAGCACGCTTCTGGCGACCGGGGCCAAGGCCGAAGCCTCCTCCGGTGGCGGTGCCGCCTACCAAAAATACTGCGCGGAATGCCACAATGCCAACCTGGCGGGCGGTGCTCATGGTGCCGCTTTAGTCAGCGAGCCGTTCCGCACCCGGTGGGGCAAAGGCGGTGTGCCTCCCTTGGCCTCCTTCATCCGCAGCATGATGTCGATGAACCTGCCGGCTGGCGCGCCGCCTGCCATGGTCAACAGCATCGCGGTCTTCCTGCTGCAAAGCAACGGCATTGCGGTGAGCGACCAAAAACAAGAGGAAACCACTTGGCAAGGGGCAGCGGGCATCATGGAGGCTGCCCAAAGTGCCGGGGGCTGGGTGAACCGCGAAGCGCCCTTTACGTCACCGGTCACCGATGCACTGCTGCAAAAGCCACCGGCCGCGGACTGGCTGCATTGGCGCCGCACTGAAGATGGTCAGGGCTTTAGCCCTCTTTCAAGCATCAACACCAAGTCGGTGGGTCGCCTGCGGCTCGCCTGGGCGATGACGATGAAAGACGGCAGCAATCAGCCCACACCGCTCATCCATGACGGCGTGATGTACCTCACCCATCCGGGCAACGTGGTACAGGCAATCGACGCCGCCAGCGGCAGTCTTCTGTGGGAATATAGCTACCCGTACCCCGAAGATTCACGCACGCTCGGTGGCCCGACGCGCAATATCGCACTGTATCAGGACAAGGTATTTCTGGCCACTTATGACGCCGCCGTTGTGGCGCTGGAGGCGCGCACCGGCAAGCTGCTGTGGCGATCAGAGAAGGCAGATTATCGGCAAGGCTACACGCACACGGCAGGGCCCATCATCGCCGGCGGCGTCGTGGTCAGCGGCATCAACGGCTGCGAACGCTACAAAAAGTCCGGTTGTTTTGTCACCGGACACGACCCAAGCACAGGCAAAGAACTGTGGCGCACCTCCACCATCGCACTGCCGGGTGACCCCAATGATGCCACCTGGGCGGGTCAGCCCATTGAACTGCGCGGCGGCGGCGACAGCTGGATTGCTGGCAGCTATGACCCGCAGTTGAACCTGTATTACTTCGGCACCGCCCAGGCAAAGCCGTGGGTAGCCGCCAGCCGCGGTATGACTGCGGCAGACGCCGCCCTCTACACCAACTCGACACTGGCACTCGACCCACGCACCGGCAAATTGCAATGGCACTTTCAGCATGTGCCCGGTGAAACATTGGACATGGAAACGGGCTTTGAGCGCGTGCTGGTGGATATCGGGGCGGAAAAATTCTTGCTCACTGCCGGCAAGGACGGCCTGTTATGGAAACTCGACCGGCGTAACGGCAAGTTCGTCGCCGTCGCCGAAACGCTTTATCAAAACATCTTCAAGTCCATCGACCATGCCACTGGTCGCGTGGAATATCGCGATGACATCATGAAGGCAGGGGTAAATGACCGGGTGTCGGTCTGCCCGAGCATCTATGGCGGCCATAACTGGCAGGCCAGTGCTTATGATCCGACCAGCAGCCTGCTGTTGTTGCCATTGCACCAATTGTGCGTCGACATGACCGGCCGTGCCGTAGAACGCAAAGAAGGCGGTGGGGGCTATGGCGGCGAATCCACCGTCTACCCGATGCCCGGGACCGACGGCATGCTCGGTCGCCTGAGTGCCATCGACGTCGCGACTTTAAAGCCGCGTTGGTCACACACGCAGCGGGCGATGTTCATGACCTCCGCACTTACCACCGGTGGTGGCCTGGCATTCATTGGTGACCTGGATCGTTACTTCAAGGCCTTCGACGTGAAGACGGGCAAGGTGGTCTGGCAAACGCGCCTGGGTTCAGCGCCGCACGGTTATCCGGTGACTTATGCAGCAGGCGGCAAGCAGTACATCGCCGTGACCACTGGCATGGGCGTGTTCAAGCTGGTGACTGCGCAGCAAAGCCCGGACATCTACCAGCCGAGCGGGGGCAACATGCTGTACGTGTTTGAGCTGGCCGACTAACCAGCGGGAAAGCTGCAACCGTGCCGGCGTCGGACTGGGCGCACAGTCATCGGCGTTCAGACGCGTCGTTCCGCCAATGTTTCCAGAGTGCTGCGACGATAGTGGTAAAAAACGGAATGCAAATCGACAGAGTTTGGGCTGACCAGCCATTGGTATACGAGGCCAAAGATAAAGGCATTGAACTCAACAGCAAAGCAGGTCGGATCAATCGATGGGCGAATGGTGCCTTCCTCAATGCCCTGCTTTAACCAACGTTCGGCGTCACGCCGATAGGCCAGATGGTTCGCGGCCAATCGGGCGCGAACGGCCGTGTGGCTGCTGATCGATTCAAACCATAAGATATAAAGGGCCTGCATTTCGATCGTGCGGTTCAGCAGGAAGTGTTCAACGGCTTCGAGCGCCGCCATGAAAGCGGAAAGGCCAGTGCGCTCACCGACGAAGCGGCGCAATTCGCCGGCCCATTTATTGTTAAAATCCAGCACCATCTGATCAAACAGCGCTTCTTTGGAACCGAAACGATTGCTCGCTAGGCTGCGGCTATAACCGGCCCGTTCGCCGATTTCCTTAAGCGTCGTATTGTGTGTTCCGTGCTCAACGATCAATTCCATTGCAGCATCAAACATGCGCGCATCAGAAAGAGCGGTCCGTTCGGCCTGCGTGCGTCGCGGCGCGCGTGAAGGCGTGGTGGTGGCAACGGCGCTAGGTGTCATTCAGCGTTCCTTCACGATGCATTCCCGTCTCGCAGACATAGACCAGCCTGCCTGCGTCAACCTCCTCTCTCAATTTTCGCTTATCGATCTTCCCTACGCTGGTTTTTGGGAGACCTTCAACGGAGGCCCAATATTCAGGAATCATGAATTTGGCAATTTGGGATGCCAGAAAGGCGCGCACGGCCTTAAAATCAGGGGCCTCGCCTGACACTGTTGACAGAATGGCGAGGGGGCGTTCCTCCCAACGATCATCAGGAACGGCGATCACTGCGACCTCGGCAACGCCGGGGAAACGGCTAATGTCATTTTCCAAATCAACCGAGGAAATCCACTCTCCACCCGACTTGATAAGGTCTTTGGTCCGATCGGTGATCTGAACATATCCAAGCGTGTCGATGGTCCCGGCATCACCTGTCCTGAGCCAACCATCCGGAGACAGTGATCCATCCCCTTCCGACTGGAGATGGTAGCCTGCCGTGACCCAGGGGCCACGCAATTGCAGATGGCCAATGGTTTGCCCGTCTTCGGCCAAGGGCTGATCCGCATCATCGACAATCCGCACTTCCATGCCGGCCACGGGGCGCCCACTTTTGGCCTGCCAGATGAGTGCCTCTTCGGGTCCAGCGTCGCGCGGAGGAAATGACAGGACGCACATCGGGCTGGTCTCCGTCATCCCCCACCCTTGGATCACATCAATACCCCACGCATCGCGCACCCGCTTAATCAGGGCGGGAGAGACAGCCGACCCACCTGAGACGATGACACGAAATGAAGAGAGGTCGAGCGGCGCTTTGGCATGAAGCTGCAGCAGATCATTCAGTATGGTCGGCACCGCCGACGTAAAGCTCGGCTGTGTCAAAGCGATCACCTTGGCAAGCGGTCGGGCTGGAGATGCGGGCCAGGCAAAACAAAATCACTGCCCGCAAGCCAGCCGGAAAAAGGAGTGCCCCAGGCATTGGCATGAAACATCGGGGGCACCATCAGGATCCTGTCGCGATGGCTGATCGCAAAGGCATCGACACCGATTGAGCCCATGCTGTGCAGAAAAATCGAGCGGTGACTGTACACCACGCCCTTGGGATTTCCCGTGGTCCCCGACGTGTAGCACATGACCGCTGCACTATACTCGTCAAGTTCCGGCCACTGAAAATGCGGGGCGTGTTCGGCAATGAGGGCATCATAGCCATAAACGGCACCCGCAAACCCCGGCAGGGTGGCCGGCGCATCGCCGATCACGATGACCGTATGGACCGAAGGCAGCTTTGAAAAAACAGCCGACAAGGGCGACAAGAAGGCTGCATCGACGATCAGAACGCGATCGTCAGCATGATTGATGATGTATTCGATCTGCTCTGCGGCAAGGCGAACATTTACGGTGTGGAGAACGGCCCCCATCGCCGGAACGGCCAGATAGGCCTCCAGATGTTCCTGCGTGTTCCAGCACAATGTCCCCACGCGCTCACCAGACTTAAGGCCGAGAGCTTGGAGTGCGGCGGCAAGCTGATGCGCGCGCCCTGCAACCTGATCATAGGTTGCTTGGCGCACCGTTTCACCATCAAAAGTGAGGACCTCGCTTCCACCGAATAACCGCGCGCCGCGGCGCAGGATCATTTGGGTTGTGAGCGGGAAACGCATCATCGTTGCGTCCATTATACGCCCTTCCGATCAATATGGGCCGCAGCTTCGCGCAGCAGGTTGGGAACGTCATGCTCAAGATTTCGCGCATAGGGACGATCATCCTGCCCCTGACGGTGCAGAATATATGCGCCCTCAACAATCGCCGCCAACCGCCATGCAGCGAACACCTTGTAATAGGTCAGCGAACCATGATCAAAACCCGTCAGGTCTGACCATAGGTCAGCCAAAGCCTCTGCCGACATAACGTCGTCACGGTTGGTTAGAGACTGAACATGGCCAAAGCCGAGCGGTTGCGCTGGATCGCGCTTCCAGAAAAACAAGCACAATCCCAAGTCGATGAGAGGGTCACCAAGCGTGGCCATTTCCCAATCCAATATGCCGACAAGGCGCGGTTGTGTTCGCTTGACCAAGCAATTGTCCAAGTGGAAATCGCAATGGATAAGGCTTGCATGCGCACATTCAGGCTGGTGATCCAGCAACCAGCGCGCGATCTCGTCAAGCAACGGCAGCTCGCGCACTTTGTGGGTATGTCGCTGATCAAGCCAACGGGCCACCTGACGCCCGACGAAGCCTTCCGCATGGCCGAACTTTTCAGGAAGACGGCCCCGCACATCCGCCTTGTGCACCAAGGCCAAGGCGCGGATCATCTCACGGCCCAGTTCGCTGACAACATCGCCATCGGTCCCGCCAGTTGCAGCATAAGCATCAGGCAGATCTGTGCTGAGCGCAACGCCGTCGAGCCACTCGACAACCGCAAAGCTCTGGCCAAGAATCGCGTGGTCATCGCACCAAGCGATGGGTCGCGGCACGGGTGCCTGCCCATGAAGCGCCTTGAGCGCGGCATATTCGCGCGAAATGCCAGCAGCCGCGCGGTCGGAAACGGCATGGACGGGTGGATGCCGCAAGACGAAGCGGCCATCGTCGCTCTCAATTAAGCGGGTTACATTGGCGTTACCGCCTGTCAGGAGCGGACCAAGCCGAGCTCCTTTTATGCCCGTCTGTTCCTCGACCCAGCTGCGAAAGCCAACACCCGTCTGCTCCGCTACAGGTTGCACATAAGTCCTCCGTCAGTGACGATGACCGATCCCGTCATGTAACTGGATCCAGCCACCCACCAGACGACATCCGCAATTTCTTCGGCCTCGCCCATTCGGCGCATCGGTATCTTGGAAATGATCTTCTGCTTTGCATGCTCGCTAACGCCTGATGTCATTTCGGTCATGACAAAGCCAGGAACAACGAGGTTGACCCTGATCTGCTGCACCGCCAGTTCGCTCGCAAGAACTTGCGTCAGCCCCGACAGGCCAGCCTTTGAGGCGCCGTAGCAACTATCACCGGGAAAGCCGCGAAAACCAACGACGGCTCCAACATTTATGATGGCGCCACCCGGCTCCATGTGCGGCAGGGCCGCCCGAACCGCATACATCGGACCGGACAAGTTCGTCGCCAGAGACTTATCCCAGTCGTCGTCGGTGAAGGCTGAAATCTTGCCCCCTCTGTGCAGGCCCGCATTATTGACGAGAACATCAACGCCGCCCCAGCGCTCAACCATCGTTGCGACGGCACCCGCCAAGTCGTCTGCGCTCGACACATCTGCCTGAACGCCCAAGGCATCTGGCCCCAGCGCTGCCGCCAATTCAGCGATGTCAGGACTGCGGGCGACAAAGCAAACTTTGTCGCCGCGCTCATGTGCCAAGGTGGCGATCGCGTGGCCTAAACCACGCGATGCCCCAGTCACAAGCCAGCGGCGCTGGCTCGGTTTCATGCTTTTCGACATTCGATCCCTAGGTCAGAACGTCTGCGTAACAGCCACACCATAGGTCTGACGAGGACGGGGGGAAGCGTAGCTCCAAATTCCCTGAACGTCATAACCAATGGTCCAGCCCTTTTCGTTGGCAAGGTTCTTGCCAAAGACGCTGACTGTCGTGTTGTTGAGTTTATAGTTGATCGATGCGTCCAGAAGATACTGGCCAGCATTGCGCAGATTTGGATTGTTCAAGAACGTAATATCATGCGCGCCGATGTAGTGCAGATCGCCACTCACCCAAACCGTTCCCGGACCGACTTCCTTCTCCCAGTTAAATCCGAGATCCCATGTCCATTTCGGGGCACGGCGAATTTTGAGGAAGGTTGCGTCAACCGGCTTTCCGGTGCTGTAGATATCCCCGAAGAAGTTCTTGTACTTCGCATCAAGATAGCCAAGCTTCGCACTGAGGGTAAGGCCTTCTGCAGCTTTCGCCGTCAGATCGAGCTCGATCCCCTTAAGGTCTGCCTTGGATGCATTGATCGTCCGGTTCTCGCGGCCCGTTGATGTGCCGGGAGCGGGCACGTCAAGATCCTGCTGCATGTCCTTATACTTCATCATGAACACAGCGCCGTTCAAACGAACCCGGCGATCAAAGAACTCTGTCTTGAAACCGAGTTCGTAGTTGTCGAGCGTTTCAGGATTATAGGCATTGATCGCTGCGCCAATTGTGGAGGGGCGGCCGTTAAAGCCACCGCCACGATATCCGCGGGACCACAGAGCATATGTCATGACATCCGGCGTCCAATTCATGCTCAAGCTGACCTTGGGCGTGAACTTGGACCAATCCGCCTCCTTGGGCGTCGTCATCACGATGTTACCGTTCGCCGCACTTGGCTGGATGGTGACAATCGGATTAACTTCGGCGGCCGTGCCGTAGATGAAAATCGTCTTGTCGTTAACCAGGCTCGTCTTCTTATCCTTCGTGTATCGGCCGCCAACGGTCAGCTTCAACGCGTCGGTAAACTTGTAGTCCCCTTCAAAGAAGACGGCGGAGGATTTCGTGGTTTGTGTCACGTCCTGCGCGCTTGTGAGCAACGGGGCCCCAGCAAAGCCAATATAGTTCTTCAGGTTGATGGTGTAACCGGAATCCCAAAGATACCCGCCCAAGACGAAGTTGACAGGACCCGATCCACCTTTGGTCAAACGCACTTCATTGGTTGTTTGACGCCAGCGCGCCGGACGGTCGGTATGATAAAGCGTGAACTTAGAGGCATCAAAATCCTGCGTTACCTCTTCACTGGTCTTCAGATAGCCAAGGATGTACTGAAGTTCGATATCGTCTGAAACTTCATACTTGACCTTGCCGATCGCCATATCGAGCTCAAATCGGGCACTCTTGTCAACGGACGCGTCACCTAAACTCACATAAGGGTCGCCGGATACAGGTGCTCTCGGGGTGGCCGAGCATTGCTGGTAAGCGACGCAGAACAGATCTGTCGGTTTGTTGACTGCGATCAACTGAGGCGCAGCCTGGCGCGTCAACTGGTGATCATAGTTTGCGGAAATCTCCAGACCTTCGGACGGCGTGATCAGGATCATCCCCCCAAATGCGGTGAAATCTGATTTCTGACCGTCCTTATTCTGGGTGCGGTTGAAGATGTAACCGTCTGTGGTGTTGTAAGCCCCAGTCAACTTCATTGCGACGTTGGGAGCGAGGCCAAAGCTGACGACGCCTTGCGCGTCCAACGTGTTAAACCGACCATAGGTAACACGTGCCTTACCGCTGAGCTCTTCTGTGGGGCGTGAGCGCGCGAGGTTGATCACACCACCTGTCGCGTTGCGGCCGAACAGCGTGCCCTGCGGGCCGCGCAACACTTCAACGCGGTCGATATCGATCGCTTTCAGGAGCGAGCCGGAGCTCTGGCCGATATAGACATCGTCGATGATGACGCCGACCGCTGGGTCGACGGACTTTTCAACATCAGCAACGCCAATGCCGCGAATATAAATGGCCGCAACGCCGCCTGGGCCCTGTTGGGTATCATCGATAATGACGTTCGGCGATGAGTTCGCAAAATCGCGAACATCTGAATCGAAACGCCGCGCGAGCTCCACAGAAGAGAGTGCGCTGACAGACGATGAAACATCTTGCAGATTCTCGACGCGCTTGCGTGCTGTCACGACAATCTCGTCAAGTCCCTGCGACGCCTCACCTTCGGCCGCAATTGCTTGAGTTGCATTCATTGCTGTGACGGAAACCGTGGCAGCAAGGAGCACACGGACAAAATTCGCTGACTTCATGGCCATCCTTCTCCTCCCCATGCGCTTCGCGCTATGGATTATGTAAAGCAGCAATATCTGCCCGTTTTCGGCAGCCTATCCCTGCACCGCCCCTTCGCTTTTTCCTTCACTCGCTACTCTGAATGCCAGAGTGGCGGGCTCGATCGGCGCGGCAATCAATTTTGTATCTAACTTGTTCATCGCTAGCAAGTGCATGTTTGCGCAGCGCATCTTTCCGGCAGGCATCGCAGCAAACTGGCCTCATAAATTGTCTATTAATCCATGCCTTGCGAGAAAATTCGACGGCGAAGACCTGGTTTTGATCGACACAAAGGGCAAGAATTTTCCTTGTTATGATCTAGTAAGATGGATAACCTCGACGCAGAAAAAAATCTAAGGAGTCGGTGTTGGCTGGACGGCTAGGCGGGAAGTCCGCCCTGATCTCAGGATCTGCGAGCGGGCTCGGCGAAGCGCAAGCGAAGCTGTTCGCGCGCGTCGGCGCACGGGTCGTCTTCGGCGCACGGCACCTCCATTCCAATGATCAAAATCGATGACCCGATGGACATCGCTTTTGGTTCACTTTTTCTCGCGCCGGACGAAGCTTGTCATGTGACAGGAGCGGAACTCTGGATCGACAGCGGCAGATACGCCGGCAACTAAAATACACTTAAGGAAAAAACAAAAATGGCATGGGATTTTTCTACTGAGCCTGAATTTCAGGAGCAGCTCGACTGGATGAAGGCGTTCGTTGCGACTGAAATCGAACCTATGGATCTGGTCTTCCGTCATCCTGCCGCCCCTTTTGATCCGAATTCCGCAGCCCAACGCGCCATGGCGCCGCTGAAGGAAATCGTGAAGAAAAAGGGTCTCTGGGCCTGCCATCTCGGGCCCGAGCTGGGCGGGCAGGGATTCGGCCAGGTCAAACTTGGTCTGATGAATGAAATTCTCGGCCGGAGCCGTTTTGCACCCACTGTGTTCGGGACACAGGCGCCCGACACAGGGAATGCGGAAATCCTCGCGCGGTTTGGCACGGAGGAGCATAAGCAACGCTATCTTCAGCCCCTGCTGAATGGCGAGATTTTCTCCTGCTATTCGATGACGGAGCCTCAGGCTGGAGCCGACCCCGGTCAGTTTACTTGCCAAGCAGAATTGCAGGGCAATGAATGGGTGATCAACGGCGAAAAGTGGTTTGCGAGCCATGCTTGCGTGGCCGAATTCCTGATCGTGATGTGCATCACCGATCCGGAAGTCCCGGTTCATGAAGGCTCCACAATGCTCATCGTACCGCGCGGAACGCCGGGCATGGAAATCATTCGCAACACCGCTGTTGGCCCCAAGGACGTCCTTGGCAGCGGAGTTCACGGCTATCTAAGGTTCTCCGACTGCCGGGTGCCGATGAAGAATGTCCTTGGTCCCGTCGGCGAAGGCTTCAAAGTCGCGCAGTCCCGACTGGGCGGCGGGCGTATCCATCACGCAATGCGCACCGTGGGCATGCTGAACCGTGCGATGGAAATGATGTGCGAACGCGCTGTCTCCCGGATCACCAAGGGTGAACGGCTGGCGGACAAGCAAATGGTGCAGGAAAAAATTGCGGACAGCCACACGCAGATTACGCAATTCCGTCTCCATGTCCTTTACACGGCATGGCTGCTCGATCGGGACAAGAGCTATACACGCCCTGTCCGCCGCGAGATTTCGGCAATCAAGGCTGCCATGCCGGAAGTGTTGAAGGACGTCATTTATCGGGCGCTCCACCTCCATGGGTCGCTTGGCATGTCCAACGAAACCCCGTTGATGGATATGTGGCAATATGTCCCTGAAATGGGGATCGTCGACGGCCCGACTGAGGTTCACAAAGTCTCTGTTGCAAAGGATGTGCTGCGCAATGTTGCGCCGTCGCCGGGCGTTTTCCCGACATATTTTGTCCCGCACAGGCGCGCTGAGGCGGAACAGAAGTTCGCCGCTTTCCTGACCCCGGAGGCCTAATCATGACGTCCGCAATCGAAACCCGGCTGGACCAACTGGAAAGCCGTTTTCAGTTCAATGATCTGGTGAGTGACTATTGTCATGGCTTCGACAAGCGAGACTTGACGCGGTTCATGGCGATCTGGTGGCCGGACGCCGTCTGGGAAATTGGCCCGCCCTTCGGTGATTTCCACGGCGCATCTGAAATCTCACGCGCCGTTACAGACATTCTTTGGCCAGCCTGGCTGCAGTCTTCCCACTACACGACCAACTTAAGGGCAGAGTTCGAGGGTCCTGATCTCGCCCATGGTGTGTGCGATGTGGACTGCATTGGCACCACCAGCGATCAGCAGGCCCAGACTGTTGCCGCAACGTACTTTGACCGGTTTGAACGGCGCGACGGCACCTGGAAGATCGCGCAGCGGCGGGTCACCATGTATCATTTCAGCCCGCTTGTCGGGATCACCCTAGCCCCACCCCAATAATACACTCAGGAGGTTTCGATGGCATATCATCAGCTGTCTGACGGTCGGCGCGTTTATTTTGAACACTATGCAGGCACGAAGACACCCTTTGTGCTGTCGCACGGTTGGGGGATGTCCAGTACGATTTGGGTGGATGTCATCGAACGCCTGCTCAAGGCAGGACATGAAGTGCTTGCCATTGATCATCGTGGTTGCGGAAAATCGGACCGCGACTTTGACGATGTAAGCATTTCGGCCCTTGCTGGAGACATTGTTGATATTGTCACCGCGCGCAATCTTCGGCCTGCTATCCTCAACGGCTGGTCACTTGGGGGCGCTGTTGTCGTAGAGGCGGTGGACCGATTGGGGGCCGCTGCAGCTGGCCTTGTGCTGACCTGCGCCGCCTCACCGCGCTACGTGCAGGCCGACGATTTTCCATATGGTGGCCAACGCGCAGATGTTCTTGGCATGCCGGACGCTATTCTGGCCAATAGGGCGACCTTCTTTCGCGGTCTGTCCGAAGGTGTCTGCGCAAAAGACGTTGGGCAACCGACCATTGAATGGATGACGGCAATGTTCATGGAAGCTGGCCCGACGTCCATTCAATCATTGCTCAACCTCGCCGACATTGATCAGCGTGCCATCTTGTCAAATCTCAGCATTCCCGTTCTCTCGATTGTCGGCGGCAAAGATGTTGTCGTCCAACCTGAAATCGGGGAACTTGCAGGCAAGATGGCGCCCAAAGGGCAAGTCGCCCGATTTGAAGATTGTGGCCATGCGCCCTTCATTGAGGAGGGAGACCTTTATGTCGAAAAGCTGCTGGCGTTCGCCGGCGCACTTTAGGCAAAAGGTGACCTCCAATTGGAGGCGCGGTTGAAAGACATGGGACGTTTCGAGGACCTCCAGCCCTCTTCAAAGGGAAACATGGCTGGCCTCTTTTGAGACTGACTTTGAAGGAATAGCAGCCCGACAAGGGCTCAAATGATCTAGGAAGAGGATGAATGATGAGCACTGCGAACGCGAACGTTAGCCAAGCTCCGGAAGCGCACAGCACCGGAAAAGCGAAAGTCGACTTTGACGCGATCGGCATTGGCGCCGGTTTCGCGGGTCTGGCGTTGATCCACTATCTGCGCGAGGCTGGCCGCTCCGTGCGCGTGTTCGACCGCGCCTCCGACATTGGCGGCACGTGGACATGGAACCGCTACCCTGGCGCCGCGACCGACAGCGAAAGCTATTATTACTGCCTCACCTTTTCCAAGGAACTGCTGCAGGAATGGTCGTGGACCAAACGGTATCCAGGGCGGGAAGAAACCCAGAATTACATGCGCTTTGTCGCCGACAAATGCGATATGTGGCCGCACATCCAACTGAACACGGAAATCGTCGACGCCCAATTCTTGGATGACCAAGGCCATTGGCGCATCACAACGGGCACAGGCGAGACCTTCACCTGCAAATACTTCATCAGCGGGATGGGGATGATCTCAGAACCGGTGATCCCGAAGATCAAGGGCATGGACCGTTTCAAGGGACCGCTCTTTCATTCGTCACGCTGGCCGCAAGAAGGTTTGGATTATGCCGGCAAGCGGGTCGGTATCATCGGCGCCGGCGCAACCACCGTTCAGATGGTTCCCGTCCTCGCCAAGACAGCTGCGAGTGTGACGGTCTTCCAGCGCACGCCAAACTATATCCTGCCGGCCATGCAGAAGGAGATGACGCCGGAGTGGGAGAAGGAGATCAAGGACAATTACGACGCGATTGTCGCCAAGTGCCGCAATCATGTCTTCGGCATGGCCTTTGACAGCCCTGTTGGCCGCAATGCGGTAGATACCCCTCCGGAGGAACGGCAGCGTATCTTTGAGGAGAACTGGACGGGAAGTTTCCGTTGGGTTTTCGAAACCTTCGATGACCTGTTGGCCAATCCTGAAGCCAATCGCATGGCATCGGAGTTCATCATCGCCAAGATGAAGGAACGGGTGAACGATCCCGAAGTCGGAAACCTGTTGGCGCCGCGCTTTGAAGACTACCCTCTGTTCGCCAAGCGCCCGCCCCTCGATCATGGGTATCTGGAAGCCTATAATGAAGACCATGTGACGTTGGTCGACATCAAGGACCGTGAACCCCTGGTCGAAATCACCGAAACCGGTTTACGCACGACCCTTAACGAATATGAGTTTGATATCATCGTGTTGGCGACCGGGTTCAAAGCGTATACCGGCGCGTTGGAGGCGTTCCCGATCCGGGGCAGCAGCGGCCAGACGCTGCGTGAAAAGTGGCAGACCGTTTCTGAAAGCATCATGGGTGTCTGCGTCGCTGACTTCCCCAATATGTTCACGATTACCGGACCCCAGGCCCCCTTCGCCAACCTTCCGACCTCTATTGAGCAGAATGTGATCTGGATCACCCGCTGCATCGAAAAGATGGAACGTGAGAGCAAGGACCTGTTCAAACCACGCCGCGAAGCGGAACAGGCATGGACGGCTCAAACTGCCGATATCCATGCACAAACGCTCATGGCCAATGGTGACAAGGTGAACTCATGGATGATGGGCGCAAACCGGGAAGACAAGGGTGCGCGCGTGCTCATCTATTTCGGCGGCGCCAGTGTCTATTATGACGCGCTGGATCAATCCGCCAATGAAGGCTTTCCTGAGCTCGAGTTTGAAACCCGCTGAGGAAACAAGTGAAATCAAAATCACACCGGCTGAAGTGCTTTGGCGCTTGTTGAAGAGGCCGGGGATGGCAAAGAGGATTTGGTAAATGCGGCTGGAAAATAAAGTAGCGGTCATCACTGGCGGTGCCATGGGCATCGGCGCAGTGACAGCGAAGCGGTTCATTGCCGAAGGCTGCAAGGTTGTCATCGGCGATATACAACGCGGCACGGGCGAAGCCTTTGCGGCGCAGTTTGGCGACCAAGCTGCGTTTGCGGTTTGCGACGTGACGCAGGAAGACCATGTGGCCGCACTTGTGGATCTTGCCATAAGCCGGTTCGGCCAGTTGGATATCATGTTCAACAATGCTGGCATTGTCGGCGCTGTGGGCCCGATTGATACGACGCCTGCCGAAGAATGGAACGCGTCGCTTGCCGTTCTGATCAACGGCGTGTTTTTTGGCATGAAGCACGCGGCACGCGTGATGAAGCCTGCGCAAAGTGGCAGCATCATCAGCATGGCGAGCACCGCCGGCTTGATGGGCGGTCTTGGGCCGCACGCCTATGCTGCGGGGAAACACGCTGTCGTGGGGATGACCAAGAATGTTGCCGCAGAGCTCTGCCATGTCGGCATTCGCGTCAATGCAATTGCCGCGGCCAGCATCGCAACGCCCATGGTTGCAAATGTCCTGACAGGCGATCCCAGCAATATCGAGGAAGCCAAGCGGATCCTAGCAGAGGTCTCTCCCCTCAGCGGGCGACCAGGTCTTGCCGAAGATGTGGCCAACGCCGCTCTTTGGCTCGCAAGTGATGAATCGGGCTATACGACCGGTCATACGCTGACGACGGATGCCGGAACCACGATTGGCGCAACGTCTGCAAAGCCGAACTTCAGCGAATATCAGCCGATGATCAGGGAAGTGTCGATAAAGGCGAGCTGACCTGAGCCGCCGCTGCAATAAGATAAGGATTTACGCTTTGAACAATAGCCTATTGAACCCCTTCTTCACGCCCTTTGAATGCAAGTCGCTCAAGGTCGCTAACCGCTTCACGATGGCCCCCATGTCGCGCTACTTCTCGCCCGACGGCATCCTAACTGAAGCGTCCGCAGACTATTACCGCCGCCGCATCGAAGGTGGCGTGGGCTGCGTAATCACAGAGGGTGTCGCCATCGACCGGCCAGGCTCCGTCGCCGCAGACACCGTTCCCGGCTTCTTTGGCGAGGAAGGCCTTGCCGCTTGGGACAAGGCCCGTGCCGGTGTTCATGGAGCGGGCGGGGCGATCATCCCGCAACTATGGCACGTCGGCGGCTGCGAGGATTTTAACTATCCAGATGCCCCGCACCCTCCCCTTGAAAGCCCATCCGGCCTCGCCGGGCCCGAGATCAACGGTGGACGGGTGATGACCCTTCAGGACGTCGATGGTGTCATCGCGTCTTTCGTTCGCGCGGCACTTGATGCGCAACGGCTCGGCTTCGACGCCATCGAACTGCATGGCGCGCATGGCTATTTGTTTGATCAGTTCTTCTGGGATGCGACCAATTTGCGCAGCGATCGTTTTGGTGGACCCGACATCAAAGATCGCGCCCGCTTCGCTGTCGACGTCGTCAGTGCGATCCGCGAGGCTGTCGGCCCAGATTATGCCATCATCTTCCGCGTCTCGCAGTGGAAGACCTATCAATACGAGGCGAAGATCGCCCGCACGCCGCAAGAGCTGGAACGCTGGCTGGTGCCGCTCGCTGACGCCGGTGTCGACATCTTCCACGGCTCGGACCGGCGCTTCTGGGAGCACGCATTCCCCGAACATGGGGACTACAACTTAGCCGGATGGGCCAAGAAGGTCACAGGAAAGCCAGCAATCACCGTCGGTTCAGTCGGGCTCGACCGCGATCTCATGCAGGATTTCGTGTCCGGTGAATCGGCTCCAACCCTGAAATCGCTGGACGAACTTGCGCGTCGCTTCGATCGGGGTGAATTTGATCTGGTCGCGCTTGGCCGTGTGCTTCTGGCCGATCCAAATTGGCTGACCAAGGTCCGCGAAGGCCGGTTCAGCGAACTGCAGCCCTATTCCAAGGAATGCATGGATACACTCTTCTAGGCCGCTGCCGAGAGAGAGCCATTTGGCCTAAAGGCCAGCGCGCAAGACTGCCCAAGGCGCGGGCAGACGCGCTGGCCTCCGGCCGCACCAAGGCTGCGTTGTCACACAAGCTGCGACAGAATGTTCAGCCTCCCCAAAGGCAAGTATTGCAGGGCCAGAAATGCCGCAAATTTGGCCTTAATCGCGCGGTGATCTAGTCTGGATTCAAGCGTGGATTTCAGATATGCGGACGATTGAGATCGGGCAGAAATTTTTCGAAAAGCAATCCTGAATGAATAATGTTCAACAAAAATCAAATGTCTATGAGCCCATTAGGACAGATCCTATAAATAAAGCTGGGCTTTTGTCGGATGAACTACTTTCTTGCATTGGCCGATCTTCAGAGCCGAGGACTGAAATTGCCTCACGTCGGGAGATACGTAAATATTCAATTGCTACCGGTTGGAAGAAAAAAGAATATTTGAATGGAGACGAGGCGCCACCCTTGTTTCATCTTGCTCTGTTCTGGGACATGGTGGAACTTGACCAGCTGACCCCCGACGGTGTTTCAATCGATGGCTTGCTTCCGAAATTTCCACTCGAAAAGGCCATGGCCGGCGGACTCAACATCGAATACTTCAGGCCAATCAAGGCAGAGGACGTTCTGGTCGCCACCCGCACCCTGACCAACATCTATGAAAAAGCGGGCTCCCAAGGGCCCATCATTTTCTATGAAGTTATCATGCGCGTGGAAACGGCGGGCGGCGAGCTTGTGCTCACTGAAAAAACAACGCGGCTCTTGCGATAATGAACATGTCGAAACTCACAAACCTAAAGCCGGGCGATGCCTTGCCCGGCCGTGACTATTGTCCCGATAACGTCCAGAACTTCATGTACAGCGCTGCTCTTTGGAATGCCCACCGCATCCATTTCGACATGCCCTACGCCACTGAAGTCGAAGGCTATCCCGGCATCGTGATGTCAGGGCCGATGCTTGGCGACTGGCTGACCCAATGTGTCATAGAATGGCTGGATGGTCAGGGCAGAATGACACACCTTGAATATTCGAACCGCAAAGCCGCCTATATCGGCGAGACGGTTACCTCAGGCGGTCGCGTGCTTTCCGTGGATCATGACAATGGTTCGGCCAGACTTGAAATCTTCATCCAGAATGAAGCCGGCGACGTGATTGCACCGGGTATTGCCGTCGTTGCCTTCGACAAGGCCTGATCGGAAAAAACCATGGACAGCTTGCGAGGGAAAGTCGCCATTGTCGGAGCGGCCGATACCCCGGTGGGGAAACTCCCCCAATTCAGCCCAACCGGCTTGTGCATCGATGCCGCACGCCGCGTTATGGCAGATGCCAATATCACCAAAGACAAGATCGACGGGTTGATCACCTGCAATTCGATGGCCGAACCCTATATGTACCATGCCGAGGCAATGGCCGAATATCTGCAGATATTCCCGCGCTATTGCATGAGCGTAGGTGCTGGCGGCAGCACGACCTTTTCCATCCTACATCATGCCGCCGCCGCCATCGCCAGCGGCATGTGCACGACCGTCCTGATCACGATGGCAGACAGCCTGCGCAGCGGTCTGACACGAGACCAGGCCATGAAAATGCAGTCATCTGCCGGCCATTCTCAGTTTGAGATTCCTTTTGGCCCGACGGTTCCGGCCTTCTACGCCCTCATCGCCCGTGCCCATATGGACAAATATGGGACCACGGCCGAACAGTTCGCCGCCATCTCTGTTGCCTGCCGCAAACATGCCTGCCTCAACCCGACAGCGGAGATGCGCACGCCTATTACCATCGACGACGTGATGAATTCGCGGATGATTGCAGATCCCTTGCACCTGCTCGATTGTTCGCTGGTGTCGGACGGTGGTTCGGCGATCATCATGACATCGGCGGATCGCGTGGCGGACTTCCCGCACGATCCCGTCTATATTCTGGGTGTCGGTGAAGGGCATGGCCATGAACATATTAGCCAAGCACAAAGCCTGACCACGTCCTTCGCCGTGGAATCTGGCCGGCGGGCCTTTGCCATGGCCGGCCTTAAGCCGTCCGATATGGACTTCGCACAGCTGTACGATTGTTTCACGCCCACAGTGCTGGTGGAACTAGAAGACCTCGGCTTTTGCAAAAAGGGTGAAGGCGGAGCATTCGTAGAAAACGGCAATATCGAGCTTGGCGGCATGTTGCCAGTCAACACCCATGGTGGGCTGTTGTCCCATTGCCATCCGGGCAATCCGGGGTCGATGTTTGCGCTCACCGAAACGGTAACCCAGCTGCGCGGCATGGCGGGCGCGCGTCAGGTCAAGGGAGCCGAAGTGGCGATGGTGCATGGGCAGGGCGGCATCATGTCCAGCCATACCTCGGTGATCTTGGGCAGGGAGCGCCACTGATGGACGGCCAGATGGACAAGTTTCTTCCCCGACCGACCCCGGAATCCGCCCCCTTCTGGCAGGGCTGCCAAGATCACAAGCTGATGCTCCAATACTGCGCGGCCTGTGACGCCCATCAGTTCTACCCGCGCGTGATCTGCGCGACATGCATGTCCGAACAGATTGAATGGCGGGAAGCCAGCGGGCGCGGTGTTGTGGAAAGCTATACGATCGTCACACGCGCTGTATCAGACGCTTATGCGGCCGATGTGCCCTATGTCATCGCCCTCATCACGCTGCAGGAGGGACCACGCATGATGAGCAATGTCATCGGCTGCGATGTCGAAAGCGTCAAATGCGGCCTTGATGTCGAAGTGGTTTTTGAAACTTGGTCAGCTGAAATCACCATACCGAAATTCCGGCCTGTCGCAGATCAAACGGCCGGCTAGGCGTGGTTGCACAGCCGACGCACGGGTCGAACTAGACCGAACATAAGGGCCGCGCGATTAGATCGTGTCGGCAAGCCGGTCTGCGTCGGCATAAGCCCGCGCCATGGCCGCTTCGACAAGATCTTCAGGACCGAAGGTTCCCGCCACGCGCACGGCCCCGATGTCTGTCACACCAATGAATCCGAGCCAGGCCTTCAGATAAGCCAACTGGAAATCCAACCCGTCAATTTCGGGCATGCTCCCAAATGGCATGGCACTGGCGGCGACGATGATCGCCCGCTGACCCCGGGCCAACCCTTCGACATTGCCTTCGCTGTCGTTCCGGAACGTCAGCCCAGGCTGGGTCAGGATGTCAATATAGTGCTTCAGCCGATACGGGATGCCGAAATTCCACATCGGCGTGGCAATCAAACACGCATCAAAGGACAGGAACTGATCGGTCCATTTTTTGACGTCCTGCCATGCCGCGGTTTGCGCCAGATCAACCGTATTGCCGGCGAGCAAATGATAGCGGCCGTCCACAACACCCTGATCAAAAGGGGGTAAATCTGCATCGAACACGTCAAGCCGCTCAACGACCAATTCCGGGTATCGCGCCTTGAGGCGGGTCAGAAAATGATCGGCCACCATGGCGGATCGCGACCGCTCCTTGCGCGGACTGGCAGTGATGTGCAGCAGCCTCTTCATGCGACGTCCATGCCGATGTGGATCACGTCGTCGATGATTTCGACCTCCCAGACATTTATCGGCGATTTCGTTAATGTCCCCATGGCGGAGCCATCCCGCATATCGAAGCGGACGCCATGCGCAGGGCAGAAGATATGGACCCCCCTGAGTTTGCCGCCCTCCAGCGCCTGCAAGGCATGGCTACACCTATTCTCAATGGCAAACACGCCGGCCGCGGTACGGGCGACAAGCACAGACTTTCCATGGAGGTCGAACGTACGGGTTCCATTTTCTGGAATGTCGGCAAGCGGCGCGACAGCAATTTTCACGGCGTTAGTGTCCTTGGTCTTGGCAGTGGCCCATCAGTCGAAAATCCATTTAATCCCCTTCGACAAGCCCTTCTGCACGCCTAAAAAAGATGCCCGAAGGCCCCCGAAAAAGCAAACTTGATTGTTCTTTTAGGTCAGCACTTTATAGGGAGAACCTGACTTCCAAAAAGGCCAGTAGCTATGGACGCGTCCACGACGAGGCGGATCAAAGAGGGCATGGCATTCGAAGCTGCGCGGACTGAACCTCCCTCCGGTTTCCCAAAGCTACCTGACATCCCAGCGGCCCGTTACGTCGATCCGCAGTTTCTGGAATTGGAAAAACATGGCCTGTGGAAGCGCAGCTGGCTTTACGCCGGTCATGTTAGCCAAGTGGCCGAACGGGGCAGCTGGTTCCTAACCCGCAACACAGGGACCCCCATTCTTGTCGTGCGCAATCTTCAGGGCGAATTGCGCGCTTTCTACAACACCTGCCGCCATCGCGGTGGTCCGCTGGTGACTGAGGACGCCGGTCAGGGTCGGGGCTTTGTCTGCGGCTATCACGGTTGGAGCTACACGCTCGATGGCCAGTTGAAGTCGGTGCGCGACAAACGCGATTTTGTCGATCTCGACTTTGCCTGTCGCTCACTGCTGCCGGTTCGCTGTGAAACGCTGGGCGGTTGGATTTTCATCAATGAGGACCCTGAGGCGTCTGCGCTGCTCGAAAGCTTGGGTCCTTTAGAGAGTGAACTCCGGCAGTTTGAGCTCGACAATCTCATGCTCGTTCATTCGCGCGGCTATGACGTGCCCTGCAACGTCAAACTTCTGCTGGATGTATTCTTGGAAGTTTATCATCTAAAATCGATCCACCAGAATACAGCTGACCGGTTCCTCGATCATCGCGGCATGACGGTGACCCTGTGGCCGAACGGCCATTCCCGGATGGTTACTCCCAACCGCCGACCCGACTGGATCGACCCCGGTGCACGGGGGATGCCGGAAATTGCCAGCGTCACGGAAATGCCGCGCGCCAACAATGTCAGCTACAACATCTTTCCCAACATCGTGATGCCGCCGACAGCAACGGGCATTCCCATGCTTGTTTTCTGGCCACGAACGGCACACTCGATGCGGATTGAATGCCATTGGTTCGGCCCGAAACTGCCCGCAGAAGACCTTAGCGCACTTTGGGATGTGCGGATCCGGAACTTTGAGAGGATCCTGTTCGAAGACCTGGAATTCGCGGCGAAGCTTCAGGAGTCAGTTGAAGGCCCTGGCTTCATGGGCATCCCCCTCAACTATCAGGAACGCCGCATCTATCACTGGCACGAGGAAGCAGACCGCAGGATCGGGATCGAACGGGTGCCGGCGCCAATGCGCGTCGAACAGGTGCTTGGCGACTGGGTCGACAAGTCCTAACCTGAACGACGCTCCATTACAGGCGGGGTCATTTACCCGAAGGTGTGAAGACCATGAGCAAGTTACCGGGCGTATGGTAATAAAGACCATAGCCTGAGTTCACGACGACATGGCCATTCGCAACTGCGGCGCCCGGGCCACTCATGCTCCCGCCCCTCGCCTCCAAGCCTGAAACCGTCTTTACGGGAAGGGTTGTGTCGACTGTCCAGATGGGCTTGCCCGTGCGGTTGTCATAGGCTCGGAAACGGCCATCAAGATGTCCTGCAAAGACAAATCCATTCAGAGCTGTGACGGCCGAGGAAATGCCCGGATCACAGTTTGCTCTCTCACCGCAAACATTATCGGCAAGTGATTTCCAGAATACACGGCCTGTTGCGCCATCAATGGCGTGAAGACCGGCACCGCGCTTCTTTGCATCGTAAATGCGACCGTCGCGCGTGTCTTCCATGTCATTGATCGGAACGTAGATAAGGCGTCCCTGCGCTGCCATGCCGAAATGGACGCCGCCCTGCGTGCCTCCATGTCCAAGAACAGTTTTCCAGACAGGCTTTCCAGTGTCCGGATCGAGCCCATAGACATCGGCCGATTTCTGCCCTGCGACGATCATCGTCTTGCCGCCGCCAATTGGCACAACAAGCACTGAAGCCGCCACATCAAGATCGGGGCCGTGTTCCTTGGGGCAATTGTCATTGCCAATCATGCAACCGACGTTCCAGGCGTCGCCTTTCGTAAGCTGGGACACCCAAATCCGCTTGCCTGTCTTCGCATTCACGGCGAACACGGCATCGCTATTCCCATCTGCTGGGGAAGAGTAATTCTCTCCGGACCCGAAATAGACCCGATTGGTTGCCGCATCAAAGGTGGGGCTGTTCCATATTGGGGCGCCCGAAGGGCCAATGATATTGGTTCCAGCCTTGGTCTTGCCCTGCGAAACCCCCGGAGATGTGACACTGTAATGCCGCCAGTTTAGGGAACCTGACTTGGCGTCAAGCGCAACGACGGACCCCCGGAAGGTGCAGCACGCATAATTTGGATCGGCAGCCGCTGTGACTTCAAGTGATGAGACAGGAACAAAAAGCTGCCCCCCTCCGATTGTGGGAGAACCGGTGATGGTTGCATTTGAATGGTCATCGACCTTCGACTTCCAGACGAGCTTACCCGTCATGGCATCAAGCGCATAGACGCGGGCCAGCACGTCACCGAAGTAAAGCCGCTGCGTCGCCGGATCTGCGACGACAGCCGTACGCACTTCGGCAGAAGCCCGGAAGGACCAACGCATACAGCCCGTTTCGAGATCAAGCGCATAAACCGTGCCGTCTTGGCTGCCGACAAACACCGCGCCCCAGCCAATGGCGGGTTGAGATCTCGCCCGTTGGGCTTTGGGATAGGCGAACGCCCATTTCAGCTTAAGCTGCGGAACCTGCTCCTTGGTCAGACCTGCTTGGTCTGCCGGCACATATCGATTGTTGTTGTGGCCCCAACCCACCCGGGCGGGGGGTGAACCTTCGTCAAATCGCGCATGCTGAACATCGCAGGACGCCGGAGGCGCGGGAGGCCGATAATCTGCCAGCGGGGTGCGCGTCAGATACTCGGCAATCTGTTGACGCTGCAGAGAGGAGAGCTTGGCGGCCTGTTGGCTCATGATTCCGCCATTCATGGCCGCCAGAAGAGCATCCGGCGCCATCATTTCCAGCCAAACCTGCTGGGGCGCCTTCGGCACACCCCCATTATGGCAGCCGGCGCAGT
>Ga0222712_10002059_pt1 | contig 23678 bp, 38 predicted proteins | sample C33_657DmetaG_FD_165043 | JGI IMG/M metagenome (GOLD analysis project Ga0222712, IMG submission 165043) | Estuarine water microbial communities from San Francisco Bay, California, United States - C33_657D | ecosystem: Environmental > Aquatic > Marine > Unclassified | place: USA: California... | reverse complement strand
TATACATATTATACGCCAGGTGGTATACCAGCAACAGATACAACAACAACTGGAAAAGTTGTTCCAAGAGTCGGAACAACTTCTGTAGCACAAGGTTTTTACACTGCTGCAATGAGTGATTTTTTCGGTACAACTGCAGCAACACTTGTAATTGCACAAAAAATATATTCCGCCTCAACAAATGTTGGAGATGGAACAGATGGCTCTATTGCAGCAGATACTTCTGGGTTTTTATCAATTTCTGCTAGAAATACAGGACCAACAATTCGAACAAATTTGGACAACGCAACTGTTGCGACAGATAATGTGGGAACGGCATGGCACATTTACTCAATGCGTTATGATGCATCTTTAAATAAATTTGAGACAAGAATTAATCATGGCGCATGGCAAACAATAACTAAAACAAATGCTTGGAATGTTGCTTCAGCAATTTATTTTGGATTTAATCCCATTAATGGAAATTATCTAAATATGAGTCTTGGGTGTGTCTTCTCAAGCTTAACAGCTTTGTCAGATGCAAATATTTATATTTTAGAGCAATATGCGGCAAATTATGTTGGCGGAATTACTTTACTTTAAGGAATGAAATATGGCATATACAGATGATATTGGCGGAACAAATCCAGCAACTGGCTCTGCAGCTATTTTTAGGCTCAAGACAGCTTTAAAAACTGCAGGGTGGACAGTTACAAAATCAAGTGATGGTACAACCTACAATGCAACAGGAGATCAAATTACTCTTGCTACAAGCGGTGCAGGTGGTATGGCAAACAACAGTGCATGGTTTATAGTATCAAGTCCTTCCGTGACATATCCCAGACAAATCGCCATTCAAAGAGGAACAACAAATCTCGATTGGAAAGTAAAATATTCAGCAAATTCTGGGTTTGGAACTGGGACTTCTACACAAATGCCTGCCGCTGCAGATGAAGTTATTTTATTTGGAGGAGGAACTAATGCATCTCCAACATTTGCACAACTTCTTGGAACAGATAACACTTATAGAATAAACATAAGAGCTGGAGGTTTAGCAGAAAACTATGGATTTATTTTTATTACAAATATTTCTGGATCAGCAGTAATAAACACAAATTTTATATTAGATCCCATGTTGCCAGGAACTTTTGCTGCTGCAGATATTGATCCTTGTTGTATAAATATAGAATATAACTCAATTGCTGCCTTAAATACAAATCTTGTATTGAGCACCGCAAGTCCTCAAGGGTGGTTAAAGAAAGGATTAGCCGGAGCAGGATTCGTGCGAATACAATATTGCTACATCTATGCAAATACAACAACTGTATATCCAGGTGGTGCTGGTCAAAATCCTTTTACAACATTTGATGAAACAGTTCCCATTCTCTGCGCTCGTCAATCGGCCTTAGCTGCGCCTTTTGGTTTTAAGGGAGTTAGTTCAACTCTTTCTTACAATGGAGTTTTTAGAGCCTCTGGGGACACTTTAAACGTATCTACAAGCAAAGACCGTCTCATCATTAGTGGAAATGCAACCTCTACATTGGTGTACGTTTCCATTCCTTGGAATGGAACAGATATGGTAATATAATGGCAAATTATACAGGAAGTTTAATTTATCTAACTTCAAGTTTAAAAGGAACATATGGAACCTTTTTTTCAAAAAGTATTATTCAAAACTACAGCATCCTGTCTGCTGATTTAAATGGTTTTTCTGGATCTAAAATTTATTCAAAATTTGTGAACATAAAAACTTTTTATGCATTTAGAGGAAAAAATCAAAAAAATGTAATAAAAACATGGACAAATAATTCTGGAAATCCTCTTGATGGAGCACCAAAGAATGTCACAAATGTTGAATTAATAAAAAAGTGGAGTTGGAAAGATGGCTAATTTTACTGGAAGCATGGTCTTGTACAAAACTGGATCAATTAACGACATACAACCCTACTTTTACACTTTACGGGCAAGAGATTCTGCGGCACCTGCTGGTTCTGGATATGTAACGTGGAAAACGAAAACTCCTGAATTGGGATACGACACTGCGCCAACACCTTATCCCTATGGAGGTCCGCTCGTAGAGTTAAGTATTTTGTTTATTTCGACTGTATGATTTTGTACACTTCATCTGTCCATCTAGAAAATTCTTTTTGGGATGGATGAATTCCATCTGGCAATTCCAGATTCAAAGAAATTGTATCAAAATACGCACAACCCTCAAGTTCTGAAGCTTCTTGAATGAGCTTCAGAACTTTTGGCCTTAGAGTTCCACGAATGGCCGGAGGACCTACAAAAATACAAAGATCAGAATTTTTCTTTGCTTTACTTGCAATTTTCTGGTAGTCTGCAGACTTTGGGTTACCCTCATAATCATTAGAACCTAAAAATAATACATTTACTTCTGATTTTACTTCAGGAATTCTTGAAGTCCACTGATCGGCTCGGCTCCCTATGACGCACTTGCCAGTATACTTGAAAGAATCTTTGGATGCAAGCTTTTTAAAGAAAAAGCTTGCGCCACAGGCTTGTGAGTCTCCCCATACGCCTATGCTCTTTATCTCTCTTTTCTTTTTCTCTTCTGGTTCTAATATATCCCCTGATCTCCCTCCCTCTGCCCAGCCAGCATCCATGGGGGAAAGAACTTCTTCTTTGTAGACTTCAAAAAATGACGTGTCAAGTACTTTTTTTGGTTCCACTGTTTTTACTTGCTTTTCCATAAAACAAGATGGAGAGAAAACGGCAAACACAAAAAAAATCATTGTTAGTGCAAACAATTTGAAGAGCACAATGGTCGAAGGCGACAATTTCATGTTGTTACCTAGCATTTTTCGATTGCCTTCGTCATCATTATTTTCTCATTCTTTTAGCAATAAACAAAAGGAAATTTGGTTTTCATTTCTATTTAATACAACAGCTATTGAGAAGAAAAACTTCGAAATGGTTGGAAATTAAAAAATCTAAAAAATCAATCCTAAAAACAAAACAATTAACATGGAGACTGGTTGCGAAAAACTAGTCAGGAATTTTCGAGCAATGATGCTCTTGACAAGTAAAGTAGCCGGTCTTACAATGCGGCAAACAAATGAAAAATTACAAAATTGGCAAATATACCCTCACCCAAAAACAAAACACCGTCGCTCTTACCCGAGAGCTTGTCCCAACGAAAGTTCCCACTAATCATATTTTTATTCTGGACTGTTCTGGCAGTATGTACGGAACTATTGATCAGATTCGAGAGGATTTGAAAAAGAAATTTGTCACTCTACTTGGAGATGACGATACCGTTTCAATTATTTGGTTTTCTTCCACTGGCCAGTGCGGTTCCATTTTTGAGTTCGAAAAGGTCAATACTCTTAGCGAACTCAAGAAGGTGGAGGCCGCTCTTGATCGTTGGCTTCGTACAATGGGAGCAACTGGATTCATTGATCCCCTTAAACTTTGCGAAAAGCTCGTTGCTCGTTCGCAAAAAGAATTTCCGAATAGCTCTATTTCCGTCCTATTTCTTTCAGATGGTTATGACAATTGTTGCAATCGTGCAGACATCGTCAAGCAAACTGAGAAGGTTGGCAAGCTTGTGCATTCTCTTGCAGTTGTTGAATATGGACATTATGCAGATCGTAATCTGCTTGCAAATATGGCCGAAAGTGCAGGAGGTAGTTTGGTCTTTTCTGAAAATTTCAGAAACTACGAACCAATCATGCAAAACTACTTTAATCGAAAGGTTATGGCAGAAAAGAAGGTCGTTGTTGACGTAGGAGAAATGCCTATCGGAGGATTTGCATTTGCTCTTAAAGATGGCGAAATTCTTGCGTATGGTGTGGAGAACGGAAAAGTTAATGTTCCAGAAAGCGTTGAGAATGTTTGGTTTTTGACGGAAAAGCCGGGAACTAATTATGTTTCGATTGAAAGAGATTCTGTTGCAGAAGCTGCAATTTATGCCGCAATGAGTCTTTACAGTATGCGTATGAATTCTGATGTGGTCTTCTCGCTTTTGAAGGCTTCTGAAGATGTTTCGCTTATCAATCAATTTTCTAGTTGTTTTGGTAAGCAAAAATATGCAGATTTCCAAGAACGCGCAAAACTTTTGGCTTTTGATTCTTCGCTGAGATATTCTGAAGGAAAGGATGCAAACGCAATGCCCGATGATGATGCTTATACCATCATCGGATTGCTTGGCGATCTTATTGAGTCGAATGCGAATCTTTTGCTTGACCATAAAGAATTTGAATATTCGAGGATTGGAATCGCAAAGATTTCTGCTGACACAAATTTGTCAGCAGAAGAGCAAACTGAATACGATTCGTTGATTGCCGGCCTTCAACACGAAAAGAATGCTGAAAAAATCAAGGCAAGCACTGATCGTATCTCTGAGCTTTTGGCAAAGAAAAAGGAACCTCTTTCATTTGTCGCGGAAGAAGTTGAAGATGGATATTCAATTTCCAGTTTGACGTTTAATGAAGATCGACCAAACATTTCTGTTCTTGTAAAAAAGCATGGAACAATCGATCTATCTTCAAGACTGCCAAAAGAATTTGCTGGTTCTAAGGTGGGCTCTGTTCCAAAGAAGTTTCCTTCCTTTGTGTATCGAAATTACACAATCGTAAAGGATGGAATCATCAATCTAAAGAAACTGCCTGTCAAAATTGAAAAAGATTCTTTGGATATTTTGAAGAAGGTTCCGCACACTTCTGAAGGGAATGGAAAATACGTTCTTGACATTTCGAAGCTTCCTGTCGTTAACCGCTCGATGGTTAAAAGTGTTTCTGTTCAGGAGCTTGCCGAAAAAGAATATGAGTTGGCAAAGCTCAAGAGCGAACAAAAGGTCTACAAATACTTTCTTGATCAGTCTGGCTTCGAAAAGAAGTCTGAAGCATATGCCGCCCTTTACGGCGATGATGCTGCAGCATGGCTGAAAGAACAAGGAATTACTGAATACAACGGATTCTCTCCGAAAGTTGTTTCTGTTGAATCTACCGATGTTTACATGGCAAAAGAGCTGCGTACACTAATCAAGGGATTTTCTACACTTCCTAAGGTTTCAGACGCAGAAACAAAGCTTTTGGAAGGAAAGAAGGTTACTCCTCTTATTTCCTTGATGAAGAGTCCTATCGAAGTTTCAAAGAACATTATGAAGCTTCACGAAAACAATGCTGGCGCCATGCAAACAGCACTTCAGACCGAGTTTTTGAATACGCAAAAAAGAGTCAGAAAGAACATGATCGAAATGGCAAAAATTAAGTTTTCTGTCATTGTTGGACAGGTTTGGTTTAAGGAATTCAAGAGTATTGATGAAAATTCTTGGGATTTTGTAACCCCAGAGGGTTCCTTGAATATCAAAGTGGACATGAAAGAAGTAGAAACCAAAATCTAAATAAAGTTTCAACAAATAGAAAAGAAGCCGACATAAAATCGGCTTCTTTTTTTTGTTTCTTTATAAGTAAAAGTATGATTTTCGAAAAGGAGAAAAAATTACCGCCACGAAAAATAACTCCTCGCGAAATTGTCGATATTTTTATTTTGATGATCAATCACATGCCGATGGAAAAAAATGCAAAAAGATTAAGCTATTTATTGAGTTATGAAAAAATAGCAAATCATTTTGGATATAAGTTTTCTGAGGTGCAAAATCTCATTCAAGAAATGGAATAGTGACTACTTAATAGAGGAGCTAGAATGTCACTATTGTACACTTTAAGTTTGGTATTTTTGTCTCTTGGAATGTTGAGATATATGGGTGAAACCATACTTGTTTATTTTTCTAAGTGACTTTCCTTTTTCAATTCTTTAGCTTCTTTAAGTTGTTCTGCGATGTCTTTATATTCGCCAGTGTCTGGTAGGTTATTCATGTTTTTGGGCTTGTATCTGGCTGGATACAAGCCTTGTATCGGTTCTAGATACTTCTCCCAATATTGAATGCTTCCAGCGTTTAGATCTTTAATTTCTTTCCTGGTGGGTGTAAGACCTTTTCTCATCATTTCACACAACTTGACAACGCCTATTTTGAATTTCGTAACACTTACAGGACTTTTAATGCCAGCAGCAACTGTTGGAACAAATGGCGGCGTCCAAACTTTACCAACAAAATTGTGCTTGTAGTAATGTGGAGAACCATCGAGCACACTTAAAACATCTTTGTGAGCATAAAAAGTTTGACAATAATCAACGTAGTTTTTTCCATTTTTATGACCATTCAACAATCCTTTTTCTGTAAAAATCAAAATTCTTAAGTGCTCACATACAACAGCAAAATCCGAAAATCCCTTTGATGCCGTTTCCCAAGAAGGAACAAGAACCGCAATATAGTGCGGCCCAACAACTTGAGATATACTTTCATTTTTAAGCAATTTTGCACACTGTGAAATTACTTTTATGTTGCATCTTAACTTTGCTTGAAATCCTATTTGAACCTTTCCATCTTTTGATTGCATCAAAAAATCCCATTCCTGATTTTCTGGATAACAATCCCACATATCTTTGTCTTGATTTTCTAGAAATTTGTTTATGAGGTCATTTTCAGACTCGATTTTTTTATATGTCATAGATGGAATTTAGTACTTTTCCACTTGACTTTTGGGCAAAAGGACCTATCTTGTGATCATGATTTACGAAGTCGAGGGAGATCTCCTGACCCAGGAATACACGAAATACATTTGTCACCAGACAAATTGTTACATGCACAATTATAATGCCGCATCTGGTTTGGCTTATTTTGTGGGGAAAAAATGGCCTTTCGCTCATCCATACAAAAACAAGAAAAACATTACGACTCTTGGCACTGTTAATTTTGTAAATGTTGGAGAAAAGATTGTCGTGGAGATGGATGCTCAATTCTACCCAGGACCTCCCAGTGAGTCAGGGGAAGATACCGCAAAAGAGCGCATGAATGCATTTCGCCGCTGCCTCGAAAAGATTAAGGACGCAGGCGTTAAGACGCTGGCATTTCCAAAATATATTGGATGTGGTTTGGCTGCTGGAGACTGGGCTCTTTATAGGCAAATGCTGGAGGATGCTTTTTGCGGAGAAGATTTTCAGTGTTATATTGTAGAGTTGAAAAAGTGAAAAATCATCTCGCTGAAATTTTAACAGAAATACTTTTTGTATTTTTTGTTTCTATTGTTGTTTTTTGTACATATTATTTCTTTGTCTTAAGGTGAAAATGAAAAAAGTAATTTACGCAAGAAAATCTCTCTTTGATAAAGAAGAACTTGAAGCTGCCAAAAAAGAAGGATTTGATGTTGTTTTTTGTCTTACTGAAATAGAAAAAAATTCATTTGTGATCCCAAGATTTTCGATGTATCCATTTGTGAAAGATCAATACGAGGAATTTAAAAATCTTGGAGCAAAAGTAATAAACAATCTTCATCAACATTTTTATATTTCCGATTTGGGAAATTACATTTCTGATATAGAAGAATTGAGTCCGCAAACATATAAGATTACATCAAATACAAAAGATATTCCATTTGAACCACCCTATGTTTTGAAGGGACAAACAAATAGTCGAAAAAACGATTGGAGTCATTCTATGTTTGCAAAAACAAGAGAAGATGCTAATCGGATTTACAGTGTTTTGTCGGCAGATTCTATGATTGGTTATCAAGAAATATTTGTAAGAAAATTTCTTGAGCTAAAAAACTATGGTATAGGCATAACAGGTGCCCCAATCGCAAAAGAATTTAGATGCTTTGTAGCGTATGGAGAAGTAATAAGTAAAGGATTTTATTGGGGAAATTATTTCGACGATATCGAAACAAAGCCAAATGTATCAGAAGTTCCTGATGAATTCTTGCAGGATGTCATTCAAAGAGTTGGAAAGAATAGCAATTTTTATTGTATTGATGTTGCTCAGAAAACAGATGGAGAATGGATTGTCATTGAGTTAAACTGCGGTATGCAAGCAGGTTTGAGTATGAATGATCCCGAGGAGTTTTACAAAAATCTTCATAAACAAATTTTGAGAAATGAGGCATGATATGCTTTGTCGAGAAAAGTTCATCGTTTCTACGCGTAGAGAAAACGCAAAAAAAGGAAATTTTCAAATCGTAACTCAAGATGTTTTTTCCTGTTCAAAAAATTTATTTTTCCAGAAAAAAATAGAAGCTAGAATAATTTTGAAAAAGTCGAAAGAAGGATGCAAGATTTATCTTTTCAATCACGAAGAAAATATTGAAAATTTTATAGAATTTACAGACATAACACTTGATGAAGATGTTACTTGAATAAGTATATTCATGAAAAAAGAGGAGTTCACAAAATCTTTTTGTTTTGTTAGAACTCGGTTTTATACAAACTTTGGCAAAACACAAAAAGGTGCTCATCGTATTGTAGAAAACGCTTATCCCTCAAAAAAGGATAAGCGTTTTTCTTGGTTTATAATTGTGAACTCAAAGTGCGAATTTTATATATGCGAATAAACAAAAACATAGTTAGTAACATGAATGAATTGCTCAAAGAGTACACAAACAAAGTAATTGTCGAGCATCTTATCCAGACTGTTTTTCTCGTAGTTGAAAATAAAGTAAAGATAAAGATTCCAAAAAATCCCGATCAGAAGTCAAAGCTCATCACCCTTGCTATGAAGCTAGGGGACCTCATGAAGGCTCCTCAGGAATATGTTGCAGATGCCGTGCAGGCGAGCAAGAAAGGCGATTGGAGTCCGGTTTTGGAGCTTGTGCGGGACTACTTTGTCATGAAGAAAATCCCGTTTGAAATGGAAAAATGATAAAATTGACTATTTATCATGAAGAGAAAAGAATACTATATTTATTCTAGATGAACCATTCAAAGTCCTACAGATTTAGGCTTATGCCGGATGAAACGCAGAAAGCGTTTCTTCGTCAAGCCTTTGGTTCTTCTCGTTTTATTTATAATCACTTTTTAGCACTCAAAAAATCAACCTATGAGGAATCTAAAATATCTTTAAGCTCAAAAGAACTTTCAAGAAAACTTACAGAACTTAAAGGCTTGGAAGAGTTTTCTTGGCTTTATAACGCTCCAAATGTTTGCTTACAGCAAAGCCTTAGAAATTTAGATGTCGCTTATTCTAAGTTCTTTAAAAAACAAACAAAATTTCCTCGTTTCAAAAAACGAGGAAACAAGCAGTCTATAAAATTTACAAAAGAATGCTTTAAAATTGTTGATAAAAAACTTAAAGTTGTGAATCTTGAAATACCACTTAAAGTCGTTTGGGATCGAAAAATCCCAAACGACGCTAAAATAAGCTCAATTGTCATTTCTAAAAATCCAAGCGATCAATATTTTGTATCTTTTTGCACTGAACATGACATTCAAGCGCTTCCGCGCTTGAACAAATCTGTTGGTATTGATCTTGGATTAAAGACCTTTGCAGTTCTTTCCGATGGCAAAGCCATCGAAAGCTCTAAATTTGCGAAGCAAAAAAGAAGCAGGCTTAAAACTCTGCAGCGCAGACATTCAAGAGCATTAAAGGGTTCAAAGAATAGGGAGAAGGCGAGGCTGCGCCTCGCCAAGGAACATCAAAAAATTTCAAATCGAAGAACGAACTTTTTGCATCAGCAAACAACTAAGATAATACGTGAAAACCAAACGATTATTTTAGAATCTTTGAAGGTAAAAAACATGACGCAGAATCATCGGCTGGCAGGAGCCATAACCGATGCAAGTTGGAGTGAATTTGTACGACAACTGGAGTACAAATCAAGATGGTACAGCAGAGAAATCATTAGGATAAATCAGTGGTTTCCGAGTTCTCAATTGTGTAGCGCCTGCGGCGCAAAGCGAGTTGCGCGGCTGAAATTATCTGAACGAGAATGGAGTTGCGACGCCTGTGGCGTCGTTCATGATCGAGATTTGAATGCAGCTAAGAATATTTTAAGAGCAGGAATGCTTTTGACAACCGGCGGATCGCCGGGGATAGTCTGCGGAGAGCATGTTGGAGAGCGGGACCTGGAGTCCCGCAAACCTAAATTGCTCGTTGAAACAGAAATTAACGAAAGTTAAAGATCATGATCCCTACCATTCCAATGGCTCAATCGGTATTTGATGTTCTTTCTGGATTTGCAGAATTTCAAATACAAATCAAGGAAGTTATAACACTTGATGATTGCGTTGTTGTTCGAACGCCTGGAAAACAAAAAATAAATGTCGCCATCGAAAATGATGGCGACATATTTTTCTATTTCTTTGATGGACTTGGGGAATGTGTTAATTCATTTAGAATTTCTGAAAAGACTTCTTTGCGAGAAGTTCTTAACAAATGCTCATTGTTTTTGACTTACAAGATCTGAAATGATAACATTGAAGATGTATCTTTCATCATCTGACAACTTTTTGATTTGAAGAGCAAGCTTCAAGCTGTTTGAAAGGTCAACTCGAAGTCGATCATCTTTTAGATCATAATTGTATTTTGGCAGCAACCACCAAATTTTTTCAATAACCATTTTACACGGAACATGAATTTGGTTTCTTTCGAAGAAGTTGGTATATTCCTGCATGACGCGTTGGGCAACGTTTAAAGTTCTTTCCAGATGGTCTGTATAATCTGGTTGGAATTTTTTCTTGGTTTTTTTAGCGGTTCTTGCTCGTTTTACCATAGTTTGCTATGATAAGTTCTAGATTGGAGTTGTCAAGTGCTCAAAGAGTTGATTGTACTTAGAAAAAGCTATGGAGAGTCCTGGTCTTACCGAAGTCACATGAAAAAAACAAGCAACGGTTGGAACAAGGGAGACATTGAAATTTTTCAAGTACTTCTTGCTGGTCGCAAATATCGTTTTAGTGCGCTGATTAACATTAGACCAAACATATGGTCAAATCTTGAAAAGGGTTTTTGATGAAAAGAGAAAGATTCTTTCATTCTGACAATTCAAAATATGACAATTTATTGATTTATTGTGAAACATTTGTTTATGTAATCAATGAAAGAGAAAACAAGGGCGAAATAATTATCACAAGAAAACTTGGGGTGACAGACGTCGTTGTAAACATAAAAACCTACCATGAAAAGAGAAAATATTGAATCTTTTTCTTTGCCAATAAAAAAAGGAACAATTTATCTCTTTTCTCTCAAGAGACACAAAAAGACAGAAATAACACTGTATTGCCCAGCAAGAATTTATTTTTCTGGAAGTTAGTGTCTATAATTAAATTTCATGAAGCTCAAAACCATACTTCGTAAGATTTCTTGATTGGCTAGAGAAAGAAAAAAAAATAAATTTTGCTGACATTCATGACGAAAATCTCATGATGAGAGAAAATGGCGATATTGTTCTTTCCGACGTTGGTTTTTTTGAATTTTATTCTTGATTTTATTTTTTCTTGTGGTAAAGTGACTAAGTGGTCAAAGAAAAATTTAGCGAAGAACGTTGTCTTGAGAATATAAAAATTTCAAAAGGCGAATTGGCCTTTGACAAAACTTCTTTTGTGGCATCAAAAAAGGTTTTTTGTTTTTTATGTATAAAATTGCTAAAGCATGAATATTCTAATATTAGAACCATTTATTTTCATGGTGGCGAACTTGGCACTTGACAAATGAGCTTGATAGATTAGGTTCTTGAGTTGATATCTGGGGTTCTCAAGGTGACAATGATTAAAGAATCATATGAAGTAAATCCGAATACGAAAATTTTTTTTGTAGATTTACAAGTGGCAAAGTATGCTTTGAATGCATACGCGGCACACTTTATTTAAAAATCAATAATATACATCGAGTGAAATTCAATGGAAAACAAGTTGTTTGCTATTAGAAAAATGATTAAAGAACACAAAAATAATTGTGAAATTTTTGCTTTGAAAAAGAAAAAAACAGGAATTGTGTTTTTTGGAGATAAAATATTAATTAACATTTTTGATCTCACATTCAAAGAAAAAAATTTGAAAAGAACAATAGTATTTGACGGTATTGTTGTAGAAGATATAGACCTATTTGATATTATGATGAATTATCAAAAAGAAATTAACAATGATTAAAGAGCGCTTTAAATATCAAAAATGTAACGATAGATACTTAGACGGCTATTATCGTTATGGAATGTACAAAATGGGTTTTACAGAACATGTCAATATTTTGATTATACAATCAAAATTATACATGTCTTCTTTTATGGGCAACAAGCATTTACCCAATACAAAAAAAATAACATCAGAAGACACAAACAATGATGCAGAAAGTACGTTTTGAAAAAGAAAATGATTAAAGAAAGATTTTGGGCATCGAATGATGGTGGTGCTATTTTCTGCAAAAGCAAAGCAAGTTTTTACCAAGAAAACAATTATACGCAATTTGTTTATTTGACTTATATTTAATCTTGATGAAACTGAAAGATATTCTCTTAAAGGAAGAAGCATATGCGCTTCCCGCTGGAAAAGACCGCAAAGCCGTAGTTTGGCATGAAATAGAGAAATTTGTATCCTCAAAGCCAAAGTTTTTTATTACCATGACGGCGATCAATAAAGTGGGTATCAATCCAAATTTTGGATACAATAATCCGATAGGCATATATTGTTATCAGCTAACGCCAACTATTTTTGAACAATTAAAAAAGAATTCTCTGCCTTTTGTTGGCGACCAGCCTTACATCAATGTTATTACACCCGCTGGTCAATTTTTGCATATCGAAGAATACACAAAAGAAGATTACAAAAAAGACAAATTGCGTCTGAAAAACAAGTTTGATGGCGACGACAAAGAGTGGAACAAAATTGTAGATTACTGTGAAAACAGTGGCGATAATAGATATGCAGACTTAGCTTTTGGTTGGCTGTGGTTCTTAACGCGCGAATTGGCTACACGAAGCGGACCTAACAAATACGATCTAAGTAAAAGGTCTCGGACTATTTTGTGGAGAAAGCTTCTTGTTGGATTGGGTTACGATAATATCGTAGATCCTGGCGTTGGAGTCATTCACCCCAATGAACCTGAGCAATCTCTCTTAATGAATGTTCCTCAAATCAAGATTGTTAAAACATTTTTAAATCCAAACGCTTTTGGTGTTAACGACAAATCGGACGAATCTGATAAAAAAATTCTTAAAAACAAGTATAACAAACTCGACAAAGAATCTGTTAGTATTGATAAAAGCGGGAAAATCACAGAAAGAAATTCAAAAGGAAGAATCATTTCTGTAGCCTGGATAGAAATAAACGACGATGGAACCTATGAACATGACCCAGAAAAACAACAACTAGCTATTCGGCCAGAACCATCCAGAATAAAATATGTTGCTGAAGATATAACAAAATACCTTTGGAAAAGAAGAAACGGAGCTATTAGAAGATATGTCGATTCTGATGAGGTTATTTTTAAACTTGAATTAGGTAATCGTACGCTTTCTTATAGAAGAAATTCGTCAGACAATATTGCTTCAATTGAATTTTCAAATTACGAAAAACGATTCAAGTTTACAATTGGTTGTGATTGCAATGATCTAAATGGACCTGGAGATGGAATTTTTACCAATTTAAATAATCATGGCGTTTATGTTATTGAAAACAAGGGGGACGGATGGGATTATGTGGAAAAAGAAAAAAAAAGGGCAAAGGAAAAAAATACTGAGGGTGAGCTTATAAAACTTCCGAAATTACCAAATTTTCCAGATGCAAGCTTTTTTGAAACGCAAATGAAAATGCCTATGTAAAAAAAGAAAATAAAAAAGCTGCCTTTATTTGGCAGCTTTTATTTATTTCGAATTTCTTTTTGCTTTTAAGAATTTTACGTCATTTTTGTATGATGAATAGGTAGCTTCTTCACTATAGCTATAATATGCTCCATGTAGAAAAAACAAGTTTCCTTGATTTTCTAACTCTAATTCAGGATGGGAATAACGCTTGAGTGCTGGCCCATCTTCACAATGAAGATGTCCATTCAGAAAAAATGCATAGTATCCTTCTTTTGTGTATATACAACCTGTAAAAAATGGTTCTGGTCCACATGGTCTAAATTCTTCCCCTATCTTTTCAACCAAAATGGCATCATCTGGAATATGACTTGGTAAATTGTTTTTTACTCGAAAATCTTCCTTGGCATCTTTTGAATTTATGTTTTTATATGTCTCTAAGTCTTTATCGGACATTGTTTCAGCCAATAAGTGTTCTAATGTACTCAATTCTTTTATAAGAACTTTTTGCACATAGGTTGGTTCTTTGATGGATTTTTCAAAAACATTTGTGATTGTCTGCATGAACAACACAGTACATCAAACTCTTTTGCATGTCAAATTTTATTTTTTCAAACACCCGCCAATGTCTTTTTAGACAATTTTAAGGTTGACAACTCGCCCAGCGTTCCCTAAAATGAGAGCATGACCAACTTCCAGAAAGAAATATCTTCTCTTATGGAAGAGTATGTTGAACATAACACAAAAAGTTTATATACTCTCACCACCTTTGGTCAAGCGCGATTTTTACTTTGCGAAAATGCCTTAACCATTTTTTTCGAAGAGCTTGTGTTTTTCAAGTACGATCTTTTGGAGGCAGAAAAGTCCTCCAAAAGAATCTTTCATCATATCTACAAAAACTATTTGAAGAAAACCTTGAAAGTTGGAAGATATCGAACGCTTGGCGAACGAGAAACTTGCTCAAGAGTATTTTAGAAAAGCAAAAGAAGATCTGAAAAAATTGGAAAATCTTCCAAAGGAAAAACAAGACACACGTGTTTTAAGAACGATGTATCGTTATTTTTTGAGTATTTACAATTCAAAAGAATATTCAAAATGCATTCGAGAAATTGAAGAATACATGCAAAGCAAAAATGGCGAAAAAGTAGAATCCAATTTTTATTGGATACTTTCTTCGTGTTATGTAAAAGTCAAAACAAAACTAAGTCTCCAAAAAGCATTTGATCTTTTCTTTTATTCCATTCAACCAGGCAGTATTGCCATTACGGGAGAAAATACCTGGGGTTGGCAGTTTCCAGCACAACAACTAAAAATCAAAACGATTCCTTGTGCAATCTCCCACAAAAAATACAAATGGGTCTATCAGTCCAATAGGCCAATTCCAAAACACTTAATGACAAAATTCATTCCAGAATGAACATTGAAAAAACCATCGAACAACTTGAAACCGGAGTTGTTGAAATTCAAAAAATAGAAAATTGGCTTTTTACGACAAAAGAATTCAGAAATGACCTAAAGTCAAAAACCCAACATGCATTCAAAAATTTGTTTGAAGTCATCTATCAATCAAACCCCTCCCAAAAAGAACGAATCTTTGCTGCTCTCAAGTGGTACCAAATGCCCGTCGTTGAAGGCGTTCTCGGAAAAGCACCAACCTGCAATGAATATCTGAAATATGTTATTCAAAGAGGTGTAGATACCGAGATCTTTGAATACATTTCGCTAATCACAAAACAAAACACATGATCAAAGAAGTTTTTAAGACACTTTACAATGATGGCTTTATTCTTGAAAAGAAAAAGACTTCTTTGATTTTTTTCTTTCGAAGCAAGACCTTTGTATTAAGGTACGATTATGATCCTCAAAAATTCATCAGTTTTACATCTAAGTAGTTGAATTTACTAAAGAAAATAGCAAATCAACTTTTGAAAATTTTTTTGGGAAAATTTCGTGTTAAGTTGTAAGTGTTCAATATCATTGGAAAATGAATTCACATTCAACCTATTAAAATTTTTTTGGGAAAATTTCGGGGGTTGGCTTAGCCCGACCGGATATTACCGGTATAAAATGACCCCCACCCCCTCCCCCCCTATTTTGACCCTTTTTGGGGGTACCCTACCCCGTTTTTACCTCCAATAACCAGGGGCCCCTTCCCGACATAACCTACATCAACCTACCAGAACCTCCCCGACATATCCCCCAATATCCTACAAGAACCCCCTTCAAGTTCTAGCCTGTGTCTTTTTAGCGTCTCAAAGATTCGCCTATGCCTTGCGCGCTTGGGCGCCTTCCCGTGCTTCCCCTATGCGCCTCTATAGAGTGCCGCGCCCCAAAGCCCTACGCATCTTTTACATAGCCCCTACGACTTAAAAGTCATAGCTACTAACTATCTGATATCATTAACCTTTACCACGTAAGCCCCTGGAAAGCCCTAAACCCTATGACTCGTAAGTCATACCTACCCAACGACTAACCCTTGATATCATTAGCCTTTTCTATAACCCATTGCCTGGCACGTGGTATGCTGTAGGTATGGCACGACCTAGCAAGGCAAACGCCCCGCTAGCTTGTTCTTTCACAATCCACCGTTACCGCCCTTTCTAAGGTTCCGCCGATAAGCGGGCATCTTCGGAAAAGAGCGTAACTACCTTGACAAGGTTTAGACGGTGGATAGGTTAGAACGGCAACGGGGCGAATAGTCCGCCGCTAAGCTACCTCGAAAGGGGAAGCGAAAAAAAGAGCCGAAAGGCACTTGACGGCGAAACGAAGCGAACCTAGGTTGCGAGTCGCGAGGGGAAACTCTCACCGCTCTTTGAAAACTTAATCTTTCGATTCCGCTTCCCTATTCAACGGGTGCAAGAAACGCGGAAACCTCACAGAAGAGGCTAACCGAAAAAAGTGTCGAAAGGCACTTGACGGGACGAAACGAAAGATTAAGTTCGAAAGGTAGCGGCGAGGGGAAACCCAAGCGACGCTAAGGGGGACGAAAGAAACCCGACCGCTCTTTGACAATCTAAGTCTCTCGCTCTAGTAGCGTCTTCTGATACCTGAAAGGGTAAAAGAAAAAAGATTCGAAAGGGTCTTGACGGGAAAAGGCGAGAGACTTAGGATGTTGAGACGGAAAAACCGGCAACGGGAAACCGGCCACGTATCAGGAACGCGGTAGCGTTAGCATGATTCGCCCTTAGAAGGCTAGCCCTTCGCTCTTCGGATAAAAGGCGATGAATGACTGAAGAATGTTGGAATAGGTCCTAGTGCGGTAAGTCCTTAGCCTTAATAAGGCGGGCTCCGATCATTGACAATAAGTGCCAGGATAAGCCGTGAGAGGTCCGCCGAAAGGTGGGCAGGCAACGGGGCGCGTAATAGGGTCTAGGGATACGACTATCAAGGTCGGGATTACTAGACTTCAAGAAACTAACGATTGCTGACAACAATCTGTTAGGAACTTGCGTAGGGGAATCCCGAATAGTGGCGAGCTGTATTAAGCTATATGGCCACGAAAGGTTGAATGTCCCCTATCGCTTAGAACATGCGAGGAATCATCTTCGAGTGTTCTAAGCGATTGATTCGCAACGTCGAAGGTTGCCGACTTTTATAGCGACCAAGAAAGATATATCATGAAAAACTCAATCCGGTTCGTCGTTGGTTTCGTTTTCGCAGCGGTGTACACGACTGCTTTTATCAAGGGCGCACAATGCGCTCCCAAGAAGCCGAAGATGGTTTACTCGTGCGAAAACTTCACCATGCATGATGGCAAGGGCGACGTTGTGCGTGAATGCGCATGGATTCCCGCGACCGAACCGATGCAATCGAAGTGAAAGGACGAAACGCTCCTATAGGGGCGTCCACTAGTAATGCTAGTGCTGACGAGTCCATCGTCTAGAGGACACTTGCGCTTGTAGCTCAGCGGTAGAGCTGCGGACTTTTAATCCGTAGGTCGTGGGTTCGATCCCCACCGGGCGCACCATTCTAGCTCAATATCAATCGTTCTATTCAGGAGTGTAACCAATGAGCAAAAATCTTTACGTTTCACTGAATGATAGTGAAACTGATCCGACCTATGCTTCGGCGGATGATGCAGAGATTGTTTCCTTGGAAGGGGATCTCGACAACATTATTCTTTCGGAGGGAAAACGGGCGCCGATGATTCCCAGGACGCATAAAGAAATTTGCGACTTTGCGGCGATTCTTGGTTGGCAAGTAGACACCTTCGACGGCAAGGTTGTTCTTATTCCCACCGTAGAAGATGGCGTGTAATCTTTCTATTCTCTATCCAGGAAAACAATCATGAAAGAAGTTTCGTTTTTCATTAAGGACGACGATGCGCTGATTCTTGTCCGGCTCTCCGAAGAGAATCCACTCTTTGAGCGGCAAGGCGGCGGACCGACTGACGAAGGTTCGGCGTATTGGTCGGAAGTGTTTTCGCTCGAAGATGGCGAAGTCTACTACGAAGAACGCGACCATGGTCGAGACTGCGATGGCGTGCATAGTTCGTACAGCAAACGCATTCTTGCGAAGGTTGAACCTCGCGAGTTTGTGTTCGGCGGCGATTGGTGCAACACGCCAGAAGTCAAGGTAACGGCACCTGGCGCGGAATGGCGCGAGATTGAACGCGAGGAACGCGACTTTACCGCAGAAAGGGCAGGGTATTAGTCATGAAAGAAGTTTCTTTTTCTGATTACCTCGCCGCGCAACGCCTTGACCTTCAGGGTGTTACGGATTACCTTGATAACAATCCTTCGCACCAGGGTATTGCTATCCTTCGCGAGGTTGTTAAAAAGCACGAGGAACGGCTCAACGCGTTTGCTGAGGTTTTTCCTCAGGATTCGATTCTTATAATGGGCGACTGGGAAAACCAGTTTGCTTCCTGGGTATCTGAATCGGAATACCAGGCAAAAAGGGATGAGATGTTGAATCAAACGTCTGTATACGATTGCCTTGCTGCGCGTACGTCTGCCAGTGATGGCGACGTTCGCCTGAAACTTCTAAAGAATGCACTGGACATTGACAACGCAAGTTGTTCGTCGGAGCGGTCTTACTTTGTCTCGGAGTTCAAAAAACTTTTAGGCAAACTTCGACCGGAACGTCAGTTGGAGTTTCAGAACGCCTATCGCATGGAATCAGGGCGCGACCTCTAACGCGACAAGGGGCAATGGTTGCACTTGGGTTCGATTCCCAAGGCCCCTTCCAATCATCTTTCTATTCTCTATCAAAGGAAACGATCATGGGTATTGCAGATTCGCATGAGATCATCCGGCAACGGATTGTGGCGGCGCTTGAACGGGGAACGGTTCCTTGGCGGAAACCTTGGAACGCTAACGGCATCGGTGGATTGCCGATGAACTTCGCGACCAAGAAAGCGTACCGGGGCGTCAACATTCTTTTGTTGCTTGCGGAAGGGTATGCATCGGACGCTTGGCTGACGTACAAGCAAGCGCAATCCATCGGTGCGCAAGTTCGCAAAGGTGAGAAGTCGACGCCGATCTTTTTCTGGTCAATCGTCGACGAAAAGAAGTCGAAGGATGGAAAGAAACACTTCTTTCTAAAACAACATGCGGTGTTTAATATCGCGCAGTGCGATGGCATTGAGATTCCCGCCGCTAAGCCGGTGCCGGAGTTTTCTGCCATTGAATCGTGCGAGCATATCGTTGCAGGCTATGATGGCCCGCCGATTGTGCATGGGGGAAACCGCGCTGCGTACTCTCCGACGCTTGACCGAATCATGATGCCGGAAAAGGCATCGTTCCATAGCACTGCGGAATACTACTCGACGCTCTTTCATGAGCTGGCGCATTCGACCGGTCATTCTTCGCGACTCAATCGCAAGGGAATCGTCGACGCTATTTCGTTCGGCTCACACAACTACTCCGAAGAGGAACTAGTAGCAGAGTTTGCCTGCGCATTCTTGTGTGGGCAAGCGGGAATCGAAGATAAGACCATTGACAATAGCGCAAGCTATATCAAGTCATGGGTAAAAAAGTTCAATGACGACCCGCAAGTGCTTATGCGCGCCGCTAGTGCGGCGTCCAAAGCAGCGGATCGCATCCTTGGCGTCAAGCGAAACGACGAAGGGGAATGACTATGCATCATTGGACCATCCTAGGCTACACGACACAGGATTGCGAGGCGTATTGCGTGTACTGCGCAGGCAAGCCAAAGAAAAACGATCATCCGGTCTTTGCCGGCAACAACGAAGATGCAAAGGAACTTAGCTGCAACGAATGCGGCATCACGCTTGAGGACGTAGAACCGTAAGGTCGAAACGCTCTTGACAAAGGGCGTCGGGTAGTTATGCTATCCCTGACGAGACCGTCAGCAACAATCTATCAAGGGAGTTTATCATGGGATGGAGTGTCTATGAAAATGTTTCCGCATCGGAAGTCGAAGACTATATTCGGCGGGAGTGTCGCTTCGAAGAGATTGCAAAAACACGAAACGGCGTCTATTGGATCATCGCGAGTGGACGCATCGTTTGCGTTCTCGCCGAATACGACGGTAGGATTCGCGAGTTGCGCATGAAGTTCATCGATGAATGCGACGGGCCGGCTTACTATAGCTGTCCTCGCAAGTTCCTCAACATGACGGCACCTGTCAACGCAGGATGGCGCAAAAACGTGCGAACTCGCTGACTCCCAAGAAAAGGGAAAGAGCAAGCAAGCTACGGTGACTGAAAAACTTCCCCGGAATTTATAAGGGAAAACGCAGTTGCCAAAAAAAAGTTTCAAAACCAAAACTGGGTATTGACATAAAGATAAACGCTCTTATGTTGTATCCCAGAAAGAGGTAAGCAATGGTCGGCGCATCCTATATTCCTTTCTCGAAAAACGCCAAACTTGGCGATTGTTCTGCCACCATGGCGTCGCAAGTGACGTGTCCCTCAACCTGCCCGTTTTTTCAAAGCGGTTGCTATGCCGAAATCGGCAACATGGGGATTCACACTTCCCGCATGAACAAGGCTGCTCTCGCGGCTGACTTGACTTCGGACCAAGTCATCTACAACGAATTCTTGGCAATCGTCGGCGGTCGAGTTGTGCCGGGCTTTCCCCTTCGCCTGCATACGGTAGGAGACTGCCAAACGAACGAACAAGCACGTATGCTTTCCGATGCTGCAAAGGTGTACCGTGCTCGTCGTGGCGGACCGGTCTTTACCTACACGCATGCTTGGCGAGATATTGATATTGAGTCCTGGCAACACGCCGAAAAGATTCATGTTCTCGCTTCCTGCGAAACTCCCGACGAAGTGATCGAGGCTCAATCCAAGGGCTATCGCACGGCACTTGTTGTTGAAGACTTCGAACGTGATACACTCCAAGCGTTGCGCGACAAGGGAATCTCGCCGGTTCCCTGTCCAGCGCAAACGCAGGAATCCATGACTTGCAGCGAATGCAGGTATTGCATGAAGGAAGCGCGAGGTACCGTGCTCTTTGAAGCGCATGGTCAAAGCAAGAAAAAGATTCTCGTTCAGATCAAAAAGAAGAACGTGGATTGACAAAGGCGAAACAGGAATTAGATTGATTCCTGTCAGGCGATAAGGTCGCCTCTGACGAGCCTACTACCAGGCAACAGTTTATACATTCAAAGGAAAATACCATGAGCACCGTCGAAAACACCGAATCCGTCGCCGTCGAAACCGTCTCCACCGAAGTTGCCGCTCCCGTCGAAACCGTCACGCTCTCCAAAGAAGAGTACGATCGCTTGCAGGCACTTGCGAAGGCCAAGGGCGCGAAGGGCGTTCGCCTTGACTCGACTGCGCAGGTTGGCGCCTTGACCAAGGCGGTCGGTCGCTATGCCCGCGAACTCGAAGATGAAACGGAGGTTCTGCGCAAGGTCATCGAAGGTGGCGACGCAACGGCACTGACGCGCTTCTACGCTCTGACCGATGGTCTGACCAAGGCTCGCAATCTGCTCAACGATCTTCGCCTTCCCGAGGCACGCACCGAGGAAGCTGCGAAGATCGCGGCGGCGAAGGAAAAACAGAAGGCGAAGCTCGCCGAAAAGACTGCGAAGGAAACTCCCGCCGCGAAGTGACCACGACTTTCTGACAACATAGGACGAAACGCCCCTTGACTGTGGGCGTCGGGTAGTTACTCTATCCCCTGACGAGTCCAGGTTTATTCTTTCTATAGGAGAACTCCATGAAGATTGATCTTTCGAAAGTCGTCAAGGCTGCGGTCAAGCAAGGTTGGACCGTTGAAAAAACCAGCAAAAGCCAATACCGGTTTATCCCGGCTGACAAGTCCAAGGCAATCGTGATTGCAAGCGCAACACCTTCCTGCCCGTTTGCTCTCAAGCATATCATGGGCGATCTCAAGCGAAGCGGCTTTCAGTGACAGGTCGAAACGCTCTTGACAAAGGGCGTCGAGTAGTTATGCTACTCCTGACGAGACCGTCAGTTATATTCACTCTCCACAAAAGAGGTTTTCATGTTCAACAATACGACTGCTCTCATCGCCACGCTTCGCACCGCCCTCATTGCCGCTTTCGATGGTCCGAATAGCGGGCTTGGCCTTGGCTCGCGTCCCTTGAAGGCCGCCGCCGAAGGTCGCCGCGATGAACTTCGACGCATGATCAATCATCTTGAAGGTCCGATGGCCGCAAAGATTGTGCGCGCGAATCGCAATCCCCATCGCTTCTCCTCGATTCATCGCCAGGCTCAGCGCATGCAACGCAAGTTCGAGTTGATGATTCCGGCGAAGTCTCCGAAGCGCAAGGCGACCAAGAAGGTTGTCGACGAAAGCGTCAGCGCTGGCGAGGAATGAGCGATGGGCCTCTTTGACGGCGTCGGCGATGATTCGGTCGCTGCCTGGCGAGAGGCGAATGGAGTGCCGCATCCTAGGGGATATGTAAAGCCCTCTCCTAGGATGGTGGCTTCTCCTCAACAACCTAAGCCGGTTGAACGACCGACGAGCCGACTTGCAGAAGCCGAACGCAAGTATCCTGGAATGCGCAATCGCTTTGATAAGGTAATCATTCGAGTACCTGAAAGGCATGGCGAGATTCTAGAAGAACTTGAAACCTTCCTGGGATTGCCTGCTGCAATTGAGTGGCATGCTTCCGAAGTGGTTTCAGTATACGTGGAGTGGACGATTGGAAGTTGGGAATACGCCGACTTTGATATTGTCAACCAGCGTATGACTTACGAGTACAAGATTCTTGAGCGCCTAAAAGAAAAACTAGTAGGGCGTTGACAGATTCAGAAGAGTGTTTAACTTCTCTATCAGGGCAAGGGAATGTTTCTCTGCCCGCCAAACAGATCGATCAATAGAAGGATATATACCATGAACACCAAGACCACCACCAAGAACGTCGCCGCCAAGTCCAACAAGTCTGCCGTCAAGGCTCCGAAGGCCAGCAAGAAGTCGGCCAGCGCTTTCGTCCCCGTCGCTGATATCGTTGCAGAGGCCGAAGAGACCTCGACGGCTCTTGTCCTCGCAGCGCCCACCGATCTTGTCGCTCCCGCCGTGGAGGAACCGATGATCGAGGAACTTGTCGTCGAGTCTTTCGAGGAACCCATCGAGGAAGCGCAAGTCGTTGAAGTTGCTGCGGAAGTCATCGAGTCCTTGCCGGTGACTGGTGCGACGGCCATCTATCCCGAGCTGGCAGCGCACGTCTCTCGCGCAGTTGAGCGCGTCTCGGTTCTCTGCTACGATCGCATCACTGCGTGGTTGGCTTCTCCCGAGACTCGCTTCCGCTGTGCCGATGAAAGCAAGCGCTTGACCGAAGAGCACAAGCTGACGGCTCTTGAGCATGTCATCTCGCTGTCGGTGTGGAGCAAGGATAGCCGCCTCGCAGGTCAACCTGGTACGAACGCACCGTTCCGCGGTCGCTCTGGTGGCCTCTATCGTCCGAGCTTTCAGCCGAAGGACGGTGGGGTTGCCAGCGACGAAGGCTGAACGATAGGTCGAAACATTCCCCTTCGGGGGAGTGTCCACTAGTAATGCTAGTGCTGATGAGACCGTCAGTTTATATCTACTCAATGAGGCAACATGAATTTCAAGCACGTCAAAGAATTCATCATCAAGGTTGACAGCAACGATCTTGAAAAATTCATTGTCGAAACTACGGGGCATGAATACGAAATCATTCCCACAAATGAAATGAACAATGATACCA